>Ga0208693_1002011_pt1:0-12500 | contig 13828 bp, 10 predicted proteins | sample AD_UKC071_MetaG_FD_184438 | JGI IMG/M metagenome (GOLD analysis project Ga0208693, IMG submission 184438) | Active sludge microbial communities of municipal wastewater-treating anaerobic digesters from USA - AD_UKC071_MetaG (SPAdes) (version 2) | ecosystem: Engineered > Bioreactor >... | reverse complement strand
CAAGCGAATATTTTAGATTTTATTAATTCATTACCTAATAAGTTTGAAACTGTTGTAGGAGAAAAAGGCGTAATTTTGTCTGGCGGTCAAAAACAACGGATCTGCATTGCAAGAGCATTATTACATAATCCGAATATTTTAGTTTTTGACGAAAGTACATCTTCTCTAGATTATGAGTCAGAGATATTAATTCGCAATTCTATTGAGAAAATTTCAAAGAGTAAGACCGTAGTTGTTATTGCTCATAGACTATCCTCAGTAATAAACGCAAAGAAAATAATACAAATATCAGATGGTAAAGTAATTAATATTGGAACACATGAAACATTGCTAAACAAAAGGTCATATCAGGAGTTGTTTATCAATCAGATATAATACATATAGCTATTATTATATCTGACCGGACTAAGTACATAATATTGTAGCTATAAGTAAAAGTTAATTTAAGTTAAGACAATGCGGCTTCTAATAATATATCAAAATATTAGAATTGATTTTGAAAATAAGCGTTGATTATCATTATGGTTTATTTTATAATCATACCTATAGCAAAGGAGGAGATCTGATGAAAAAAACTATTGTATTAGTGGTAATGGACGGAATTGGCAAAGGAAAAGGTGATTTCAGTGATGCAGTTAAGATGGCTAATACACCTACTTTAGATATGTTACTTAACAATTACCCGAACACATATATTAAGGCTCATGGTACAGCTGTTGGACTCCCATCTGATGATGATATGGGAAATAGTGAAGTCGGTCATAATGCCTTGGGATGTGGGCAGATTTATTCGCAGGGAGCAAAACTTGTAAATGAAAGTATAGAGAGTGGTGAAATTTTTGAATCTAAAAGCTGGCGTGATATAGTTTTTAATTGTATTAAAAACAATTCAGTTTTGCATTTTATTGGGCTTTTGTCAGATGGAAATGTACACTCAAACATTAATCACTTGAAATCAATGATAATAAAAGCCAAAGAATTTAATTTAAATAAAGTTAGGATTCATATTCTGCTTGATGGTCGTGATGTTCCAGCTACTTCTGCTACTACTTATATTGATGATATAGAAAAGCTTTTATCAGAGCTTAACTGTGATGGCTTTGATGCTAGAATAGCATCTGGCGGAGGAAGAATGAAAATCACAATGGACAGGTATCAGGCAAACTGGGATATGGTAAGGCTTGGCTGGGAAACACATGTATTAGGTGAAGGCAGGCAATTTTCATCTGCTTACGAGGCTATAAGGACGTATAGAGAAGAGTTAAATGTTATAGATCAAGATATACCTCCGTTTGTTATTGCAGAAAATGGATACCCTGTAGGAAAAATAAATGACGGGGATAGCGTAGTACTGTTCAATTTTCGTGGAGACAGAGCTATTGAAATCAGTATGGCTTTTGATGATGATAATTTTAACAAATTTGACCGTAAATATGTACCTAAAGTTGTATTTGCAGGTATGCTCCAATATGACGGAGATATAAACTTACCAAAGAAATATCTTGTTAATCCACCTAATATAAAAAACACCTTATCTGAACTATTAGTAAAGAACGGCATAAAACAATATGCTGTATCTGAAACGCAGAAATACGGTCACATGACATACTTTTGGAACGGAAACAGAAGTGGTAAATTCAGTGATGATCTTGAAGTATTTTGTGAAATCCCATCAGATAAGGTTTCTTTTGATGAGCGACCTTGGATGAAATCGGCTGAAATAACTGATAAGGTAATTGAAGCCATAAAATCCGGTGAATATGGTTTTATTCGTTGCAACTACCCTAATGGGGATATGGTAGGACATACTGGAAATATTAATGCAACAATTGTCGGTGTAGAAGCAGTTGATTTGGCTCTTGCAAGAATATTGAAAGTTGTTAATGAAAAAGATGCAATACTAATTGTAACTGCTGACCATGGCAACGCTGATGATATGATTGAGATTAATAAATCTGGTAAACCACAAATAAAAACTGCTCATTCTCTTAACCCTGTACCATTTATTATATACGATAAGAATACATTATATAATATTAAGCTTGGTAATTTTGGACTTGCAAATGTTGCTCCAACAATTGCATGTCTATTAGGACTCAATATACCAGATATATGGGAGGAAAGCATGATATAACCTTTCTCCTATTTTCTCTTGAAATATCCCTCTTATACTTTATATTATTAATATGTTCTTTGGTAATGCTCCCATAAAAATAACTCTTCTCCAGCATTTTATTATTCATTTTTGCCAAGAAGGAGTTATATGGTAAGCGTCAAACAAGGCCAGACCTCATATAAATTATGTTTAAGCGTCAAACGAGGCCGAACCTTATTTCTACTTCTTGTCCAGCCATTCATCAAGAGTTTTGAGATTTTGACCGTAAACTCTTCATCTGACGGACTAAGATCAGTTCTGCGCTCATAAGCCTGATCTATAGTATTAGCAAGGTAGTGTCAATAAGTTTTCGCACATTTACAAGGGCACTCCTATGGAGTGACTTTATAGGAATCATCCCTTGGCTACCTTAGAAACCAGCGAGGCTGTAACTGTCAAGGTCGCAACATCCGGGCGCGGTTCAACTTGCCTTGACTGGTACGGACTGCTGGTTTATTATACTGCCGGAGATGATTATTATACATTTTCTGATTCAGATTACTTATGGTTTCTGCCGAAACCTGCGTACCCCAGAGAGCTTCTGTAATATCCTCACTCAATCGTAAGCGTCTAATAGGATAGGACATAATAACTAAAACATTCACAACATGCTCGTTTTGCCTAGCCATTCATCAAATGCATCAGATATTTTAGCCCTAAATTCCTCGTCTGGTAATCTCAGACTGACACCATATTCATATGCATAGTCTATGGTGTTCAGCAAAACGGTCAGCAAGATCCGGATCTCATATTCCATATAGGGAAAATGCTCAATTACATAGGCGTTGTGAATGATAAAATAAAATTGACAGTTTTCGGTCAATAAGATTTTACGGTTTTTACCGGTATTTGTAAATAGGATTGTTTAGCTGCTGGAAATATAATTTCATTTCTTGTTAGCATCATAGGAAAAGACATCTATTATCAAATCATGATACACCACTTCATAATCCAAACTGTCACAAGATGAAATAGTATATGCCTTTCGGTATAATAAGTTTCAAAAATACTGAAAGGAGAGCGAACTTTGAAAACAGAAGAAGGATGGCGTATGTATACTGAAATAAACCAACTTATTAAGATGGGACTTAAAAAGTCTCAAATAGCCAGAAAAATGAGGATCAGCCGACCAACCCTGGACAAATATCTTGCTATGTCTCCAGATGAATTTGATGAATATTTATCTGAAATAAAAGAACGTAGCAAGAAGCCTGAACCCTTCGAGGCAGATATCCTATGTTGGTTAAAGGAATTTCCCGATATATCGGCAGCTCAAGTGTTTGACTGGCTGGAAGAAAGGTTTAAAACACTGCCATTTTCAGAAGGCACATTGAGACGATATATCCGTATTTTACGGCAGAAATATGATATCCCAAAGGCAACAAGGCTAAGAGAATATGTTGCGGTTGATGAACTCCCCATGGGTAAACAGATGCAGGTTGATTTTGGAACAATAACTGTACCAAAAAGTATGCAAGGAGAAATCAAACTTTATGTAATGTGCTTTGTCCTATCCCATTCCAGGTATAAGTATTGTGAGTGGCAGGATAGACCGTTTACCACCAATGATATTATCAGGATACATGAAAATGCTTTTGAATTTTTTGGAGGTATGCCCGAGGAAGCAGTATATGACCAGGATCATCTGATTTTAACAAGTGAGAATCATGGCGATTTAATATATACTCAGGCGTTTTCCGGGTACCTTCAAAAGCGTAAGTTCAGAGTGTACATGTGCAGGAAGGCGGATCCGGAAAGCAAAGGAAAGGTTGAAAAAGTAGTAGACTTTGTAAAAAATAATTACGCACGACATCGTACATTCTACAATATCGACCAGTGGAATGAGGATTGTCTAAGTTGGCTTCAAAGGCGCGGTAACGGGAAAATACATGGTATTACAAGAAAAATACCGGCTGAAGTATTCGCTGAAGAGAAGAAATACTTAAGACCGGTACTTGATAAAATTAAACTTAATAAACCTGCATTAAGTTTAACCTATCAAGTAAGAAAAGACAACACTGTTCTCATTAAAGGAAACCGTTATACTGTTCCAAAAGGCACATATAAAGGGCCTCATACAAATGTAAAGATAAGCTTGTAGATGTCAAGTAACTTTTTACAATTTTCGATCAATAATTTTTTACACCTAATTTTTGGCAAAAATGGTTTTGCGATGTTTCAATCTGTAACTGTCACCATCCAGATTTATGACTTCACATTTATGTACTATTCGGTCTAAAATTGCTGTTGTTATTGCAGGATCACCAAGAAGTTCACCCTAATCTTCCGGTCCCTTATTCGATGTTATGATAATTGAGGTTTGTCCGTAGAGTTTATTAATTAGTTGGAAAAACAAATTAGCCTCGTGCTTTTCCATTGCCATAAACATCAGGTCATCAATAATAACCAGGTCTGATTCAACAATCCGTTTGTATCTGGCTCTGGAAGTCCTTATAACATCTTGGGTCTTTAGAATATATACCAGGTCATTCATTGTAACAAAATGAACTTTATAACCATTGTTTATAGCATGAATGCCGAGGCCCACTGAAAGAAAAGTTTTTCCAACCCCAGTGGGGCCAAGCAGGATTAGGTTGTAACCCTGCTCGATCCAGCTAAGTTCCTTAAGTTGATTAAATTGCCGCTTACTTAGTGAAGGCTGTTCATTCAAATCAAATTCATCAAGTGTCTTGTATTCCGGGAACGAAGCATACTTTAAGCGTCTTTCAAAACGCTTTTCTTCACGTCCCTTTATTTCACATTGTAAAAGCCTTTCTAAAAACTTTTCATAGGATATGGATTGATCCAGTGGTATATTTATTAATTCTTCAATTTGTTCTGCAGCATTATGAAGATTCACTGTTTTGAGCATTATTTTAAGACTGTCAATTGTAGCTTGCATTATTGTTTGCCTCCTAAAGCTTTAATGTATTCCGACATGTCACGTATTTTAGGTGTGACTTTAATTTTTTCAAGGACTTCCTGTGTCAGTGATGGTATTTTTATTTCAAAAGAGTTATCTGTATCATGTTTTTCTTTCTGATAATGATTTATTGCATCCTGAAAGTCTGTAGCTCTGTAGAGCCTATTTTTCAGGCAAAAATCCAGAGCCTTATCCATGACTTCAAACGGAGCATCCTTAATAGCTTTCTGAATTAGTAGAACCTGATCTCTTATATACCTTGGCTTTTCAGAACGAATAAATTCGATGAAAATTCTTGCCTTCTCAGGGTCAGAAAACTTGTCACATGTTTGATTAATCAAAGCTGAAATTTTTTCACTCTTATCCCGTTTATGATCGTTATTTTTGACGAGATTCCCTTTATCCATAGGTACTTTGAACTGACCGAGCTTTTTATCTGTATCAAGCTCTAAAATTACCAGTTCATTATCATCCGTGTACATGCCTCCGGAATAACTGTCCGGATAATCCGGTATACGCAGTTTCCTACATTAATTGTTTTTTTCTTGCATATTTCGGGCGCATGCGTAAAATTCCGGTTTCGCCATCCAGATGCGTCGGAATATGCAGTATAGAAATGTACTTTATTTAAATCCGTTCTTTAAATACCGTGCCTTGGTGCTTAATCCACTCTTTTGATATTCCTCAAATCTTATTTTCCATTCCTTTTCTAAGGTTAAATATCTGGCTATAAAAATACCTCCCGATTGATATTTCTGTTCTGTTAACTTAATAATAAAAATGAGACCTGAAACGCCTCTGGTATAATGGAAATTGCCAAAAACCCATTACCTCCCAGAAAGGAGCGTTCAAGTCTCATGACCATTATACCATCAAACGTAGTATGTCCAAGGTGTTTTTCAAAAGTTCTTCACCGTTTTGGTAAGGACAAAGACGGTTTTCAAAGATATCAGTGTCAACGATGCAAACGGCAGTTTGCACCTGATAAACCATGTTCACCAAGAAAAAGAATATATCCCGATTGTCCTGTTTGTGGTAAAGCAACTTTTCTTCACCATGACTATACTTATTACTCAAACTTCCGTTGCTGTGACAAAAAATGCAACCATTCTTTTCGAGTACCAAAACTAATAAATGTTGAGACCCCTTCTTCCGAGTTTAAGCCTGAAACCTTTTCTTTTAAAGGTATGCGCCATCCGCTTCATATTGTTCTTCATGCACTGACTTACTACTTCTGCGGAAATTCAACAACCCGAAAAGTCGCTCAAACCTTACATATGGTTCACCAGGTTAAGGTTTCTCATGTAACTGTTTCTAAATGGATCAAGCGCTTTGCTCCTGTATTCAAGAAAATTGCTGATGACAGGCTTTTGGGGATTAATCTTTGTGATTCGGATGAATGGCATTTCGATGAAACTTATATTAAAATTGCTGGTAAAGATTATTACCTCTGGCTCGCTTTTGATGCAGAAACCAGATTAGTTCTTGACTTCAATCTTTCCCCTATGCGTGACTCGGCATCTGCCCATAGCCTTTTATCTAACTGCAGAAGAAAGTTTGGACAACCCCGGTATGCTGTCATCTCCGACAGATATTATGCCTATCTGCAGCCTGCTTCTTTGTTCTTTCCACAAGCTGAACATATACGCGTTGAAGACTTTGATGACTTAATCAATAACAACGTTCTTGAGGCTTTTAATGGGCAATTTAAAGCTTGGTACAAACCTAAAAGAGGTTTTAATTCATTTGAATCTGCCAATAGACTTATTGCTACTTACATCTTCTTCTACAACTTCATCCGACCTCATTCCAGCCTCAATGGTCTCACGCCAGCTCAAGTCGCTGGTGTGAACTACTCGGAAAAAGAACGGCTATTCTGGCTTTTGGTAGCTTGAGTAATATTCAGATTTCAAGGTTCATTCCGTCCTGTACTACATCAGGACTATTTGTGCTGACCTGATTTTTTTCAAAGGCTTGCACGTATCTTTTTTTCGTGTTATCTTACACTTAGGCGTTTCCATTTGTAGGTTTTTCCCTTTTTTAAACCTACCAGAGGCCTTTCAGGTCTCATTTCTTTCATACTAAGTTAACAAAGCCGATATTTCTTGTTTATACTAACATTAATACCGAGTACAGGAATTTTTACGCTACGCCTTTTGTTCCACCGCTTACTAGCTTTTATATAGCTTTCTTTCAAGGTCCTAATCATATAAAATATTTCAACCGTATTTCTTCAGGCTGGCTCAATTGAGCTAAATATTCATCTTTTGAAAAAATCTTTTCGCAATCTTAAAACTAATTGGTTTGATTACCTCGTATTAATGCTTTCAAAACCAATTCATAAGAATGGTCAAATAATTACTTTGTTTTACAATCATTCACACCATCGATAACAACAGTGCCCCAGTCTTTTTTCATTGTATCAAAAGTTTTCTATACAACCGTGCATTGGCGATGTAGTGTCTTAGTAATGTAATGACCACATTTCAAAAGCAGTTGCTGCGCTTAACTGCATAAAAGCAAATATTTAGCAAAAAACATGTAAGCGCCTGGTCCAGACAAACAATAATAGTTGTTCTATTTCATCAGATGAGACTGCCATAACGTTATACAGCATCTCCCCATACAAACCCTATACCCATAATGTCCTATACAGTTTTTCACAACCTATTTCAAAACTACTTTACCAATACATGTATAGAATACCATTAAATACCGGAGCGGAAGGTTTTGCAAGATTTAACGTAAGTCCATTTTTCTTAACCTTTTTGTACCAACAAAGTACTACTCTGAGAATAAGAAAACAAAATTGTCATTAATAATATAATAATCGAAATGGATATTCTTGTACACACAAATTTTTTATTTGGTTAAGAAAGGTCAATTGAAGGTCAATTTATATTATAGTGGACGTAATATTAGGGAAATAGTTGTAACGTATTGGTAATTGTAGTAAAATATCTATGGTATTAAAGCTTGTTTATTGATTCGACTTTATTATTTTGACGAAAGTGCATGAAATAATGAAAAATTGAACCATTTCAAATGAAAAATTTCTACAAGGTATTACATACACCATACGTTTTTTCGAAGAAGAGAAAGGTGTGTAAGTGATGAGTGAATTCAATTAATACTGAATAATAAGGTACCTTTGCAGTACCTCATTATTGTAAAAAAGATGAGATATAGGATACAGGTAATAATAGAATAATAAGCGTTAATAGCAAACTTGTCGAAAGGCGAGGACGCAAAGCCAAAGGGTCTAAGGTGCTTAGTAACACTATGATAGCCTGGTTGCCGCATTTACTGTATATACTAAACCTGCCCACTTTTTGTCTGGCAGGTTTTTCCTTTTATTTTACTTAATTATTATTGATTTATTAGACTTGAAATTGAGTGTTTGAATTTAGATAAGTGAGTCGGTGCCAAGAATATCGAGTTACCAATATCTTCAAAATTAAAGTTGCTGATAACAACAAATGGCATCAAGCATCATTTAGTCTCCAATAAAGCTTTAACTGTCGCTAACAGAACCTTGAGATCGCGTTCATCACACTGGTAAAGCAAGCGAGTAATTTGATCTATTTCATTATTGGTATGTTTACCTTCAGGATAGAAAATTGCGTCAGCTGATATGCCTAATTCGCGGATGAGACGAAAAAGAACGCAATAACTTGGCTTTTTATTCTCGTTTTCTATGGACATCAAATATCGGGGTGATATGTATATTCTTTCTGCTAATTGTTCACGGGTAAGGTTATTGCTTTTTCTTGCAGCTTTTAGAATTTCACCTAAACTATCTAAATCGTTGTGCATCATTGGTTCACCTCCGATAACAGTTTACAGTTCCTGTTTAGGAGGTTAAACGATACATGAGAGCTATAAAAATAAGAACTAATAGGGCGTATCATCATTAAACTCCATATTAGATATGGTTTACATTAAGTTATTAAGATAGGCGATACCCGCCAAATAAAAAAAAGCGTGAGTTTGGCGGGGATTTTTGCATGTCTAAAGAGTATCCCTTCAAGCTTACGGGTTTGGAGGGTTTTTGATGTTTATCCTGTATAATACGAGGGGCCAGCAATCGATACTAGATAACGGCCGGGCTTAATGAAGCTGACATTATTTTTTGTCTCACAGCTAATCTCCAACTGTTAAAAAAAGCTCATTTTTATCACAGGGCAAATGTGGGCATCAAGTAGAACTGACAGAGCGTAATATTAGGAAATACAATAGCACAGTTTTAGAAAAAGCTTATTTGGATTGTATCCAAGTAGGCTTTTTTTGTCGCAAAAAGGGGAATTGCATCGGGTTCCGTTCTCCTCCGCCTCTGTTTTGGTTTTTCAACACAAAAAAATCAAAACGGAGGTTCATATATGAAGAAGATCAATTTACGGGATTTATACCCGTTTTATAAATCTGACTTTCTTATTGAAATTGCAGATGAAGTCGCTGAACTGATCAAACATATTGAGCGAAAAGAACATGCAGACTACGAGCGCATCCGGGTAAACAAGGCATTCTATTCTCTTGACGCTGGTGATGGAATAGAAAGAGATATTGTACTACTTGTATTATCACCGGAAGAAATCTATGAACGGAAACTGAGCAAACAGGAATTGTATGCTGCTATCAACAGCCTGCCGGAAAAACAGGCAAAGCGTATCTATGCACATTTTTTTCTTGGCATGAGCAAAGCAGAAATAGCCAGGATTGAAGGTGTTAATAAATGCCAGGTATCCCGCTCAATTGAAAAAGCGTTAAAGAATATTGAAAAATTTTTAAAAAAATTTCTGTAAGGGGTGCAACTTTTAGCCAAAAAATCTGCTGATTAGTAGAGGGACATATACTACCCCCTCAAGTGTTCTTTGATAATTGAATAAGTGTTTATCCGGTACTTTCCCCGTATGTCCTAAGAAGGAAAGCCAGATTGCAGGTACGCCAGGACCATCTGCCGGTATAACGCCGGTTCCAACCGAAGGATCAATTCCATTTATGGACTGGATCAAGGTAAGGTGTGAGCGAAGAATACCTATGCAATAAAAAGTGTTGGTTACACTTTTGGCGATAACGCATACGGAGGGATAATGATACTTGCGCATAGTCGAGGTTAAGTCCCAGAGTGCGCTCCGGTCGCTGACGGGGAGGTGCGATTCCTATGAGGACAGTCAACCACTGTCTGCCGGATACAACGTAAATATATGAAAACCAAAACAGTAACGCAGGTTAGGATTGCGCCTGTTAACGAAAGCATGTGTGTATATGCTGTTCAAACCAAGGCGCATTTCCTACTGCGAATCAGAAAATTTGATATATTTGTGATTGCTGATAAGGAGGGTCTTTATGAAGGGTAAATTGATTCGATATAGTATGCAGATTGCCATGTTGGGACAATTGTTGTCTTTGGCTCTGATAACTGAGAAAGAATTTTCTCTGATTAAAAATAAACTTATGCAGGATTACGGTGTAGTTTCAGACCTGACTTCCTAATTTGCACATTTGGCATATAGGTGGTTGTTCATTATACTGGTTTCGTAATAATAATGTTGCAAAGGAGGACTTATAATGCATGAAGTTGAAGTGATTAAAGCGAACAGAAAAATATCTGACCGTACTGCGGGAAAATTAGCGGATATTTTACGTGTAGCTCCTTATGCAAGGGTTAGTACGGACTCAGAGGAACAATTAAATAGCTATAAATCACAGGTTATGTATTATACAGACTTAGTGAAAAAGCGTAATGATTGGTTGTTAGTTGACATCTATGCTGATGAGGCGATAACAGGTACTCAGGTTACAAAACGTGAAAATTTCCAGCGCATGATTAACGATTGCATGGATGGTAAAATTGATATGATCATAACAAAATCCATATCAAGGTTTGCCAGAAATACCTTGGATACTCTAAAATATGTCCGGATGCTGAAGGAAAAAAACATAGCTGTATTTTTTGAAGATGAGAATATCAACACGTTGACAATGGATGGAGAACTGCTGCTTGTAATATTAAGCTCAGTGGCGCAACAGGAAGTAGAGAACATATCAGCCAACGTAAAAAAAGGCTTGAAAATGAAAATGAAGCGTGGTGAATTGGTTGGCTTCCAGAGCTGTCTGGGGTATGATTATGATCCTAATTATAAGAGCATATCAATAAACGAAGCGGAAGCTGATATTGTCAGATACATATTTAATCGGTATATTGATGGTGCGGGCGCTTATGTTATAGCAAAAGAGTTGACCAGCCTTGGTTATAAAACCAAAAATGGTAACACAGAATGGCATGATACAGCAGTATTAGGAATTATTAAAAATGAAAAATACAAAGGTGATGTCTTGCAGGGTAAAACTTTTACCGTTGATCCAATTTCCAAGAGAAGATTAGACAATTACGGTGAGGAAGACCAATTCTATATAAAGAACCATCACGAGCCAATAATAAGTGAAGAAATTTTTGAAAAGGCGCAGGCGATCTTAGACAGTAGAGGTGCAAAACGTCGTGGAGTAGAAAAGGGAAAGCGTGAAAAATACAGTAGAAAATATGCTTTCAGTAGCAAGCTGGAATGTGCCTTTTGTGGGAGTAATTTATCGCGCAGGAATTGGCATAGTGGTAGTGTTCATGAAAAGGTTATATGGCAATGTGTAACTGCTACCAAAAAAGGTAAGAAATATTGTCCGCCAAGCAAAGCCATTGAAGAAAAAATTCTTGAGGGTGCATTTATTGAATCATATAAACTGCTATGCCATAATAATTCAGATGTTCTGGATGAACTTGTAGAAAGGATGGAAAGTGTTCTTAGCAAAAATGATTTTCAAAAACAGTTGGTTAAAGTAGAAAATGAAATTCATGCTATTGAGCAGAAACGTAATAGGTTGATTGATATGCGATTAGAGGAAACGATTGATAAAGCCACTTATGAGAAAAAATACAGTGAATTGGAAACAATTTTAGAAGGATTATCAACAGAAAAGGAACAGCTGGAACAATCCTCTAGGGAAGAAATTAACCTAGAAAAACGGATTGCACATTTTCGTAAAGTACTTGAAAACAATGAAGTATTAACGACTTTTGACCGTTGTGTGTTTGAAAGTATTGTAGAAAAGGTTATTATCGGAGAGATTGACGAGAATGGAAATGCTAATCCATACAAGCTGACCTTTGTATATAAGACTGGATATTCTAATGCAGTGCAGAGTAAAATGCATAAGCAGATTAAAAAAGAGAAAAATGATAAAGGAAATTTGCCTTCCTATTCCTCACCCAACACATGTGGAGTGCGTCGTCTTGATGTGTGCGTCCAGCGAAGCTGGCAAATGCTAACAGGTGAAAGTCCTGTAGTGGTAAAGGTAGGGCAGCCACTTAGTCAGTAACCAGCGTATGGAGTAATCTATGCGTTGAAGCGTTACGGAATGTTCCGAAAG
>Ga0208693_1002008_pt1 | contig 13873 bp, 17 predicted proteins | sample AD_UKC071_MetaG_FD_184438 | JGI IMG/M metagenome (GOLD analysis project Ga0208693, IMG submission 184438) | Active sludge microbial communities of municipal wastewater-treating anaerobic digesters from USA - AD_UKC071_MetaG (SPAdes) (version 2) | ecosystem: Engineered > Bioreactor > Anaerobic >... | reverse complement strand
GACGTCTGGTCCAGCTTCGACGCCCGCCGCAAGGCCAAGGGCGAAGTCAGCGCGGCGAACGAAGCGGGCGATGCGGCGGCGGAGCCGGACATGTTCGGGAATGCCGGGGTGGCGGCGGAGTAGGGCTGCCGGTCGGCGTGACACTACCCGGCCGAGCAAAGCGGCGGCCTGACGCCCCCCACTTGATCCTTGTCACAGACGCGCTGCGCGCGCAGTCTAGGCTGGCGTGGCAACAACGCAGGAGGACAAGTCCATGACCATCCGTATTGCCTATCCCCTGGCCATGGCCGGCGCGCTTGCGCTGGCGGCTTGTGGCGGTGAGAAGGCCGAACAGGCGGCAACCGATCAGGCGGCGGGCGAGCCGACCGCCGCGTCGAGCGAATTCGTGGCCGAGAACCCGACCGAACCGGCCGTGCCGGTCAACCTGCCGACCACGCCGATGACCAATGCGCCCGCGAGCGGTGACGCGAGTGCGGCTCCGGCGGCGAGCGCAGCGCCCGCCAAGCAGTAAGGCAGGCCTAGCGGGGTGCGGCGCGGCGGTCTTCGCCGCTGCGCCGTTCGCCGTGGCGCCGGTCAGGAAACGGCAGCGGGCTGAGCTGCTGCTGGCGGCGGTCCGCCGCGCGGCGGCCGGATGGCTGGCTGGTCTGGTCTTCGGTCTGCATCGGCAGGACCTTTCGCTGGGCCGCCCGCCAGACCGGCCGCAATGACCGACCCGCGCATGGGCAGCGGAAGCGCGCAGTCTTGCACCGTATGCTTGATGGATAGTTAACCCGGCCAAGCCGCTCGAAGCCCGCCCGAAACCCGCTTGCCTTCCCGGCCCCGACAGGCGCAAGCTGGCGGCACCGAAACGAAGGGGAATTCGCCGATGTCCTATGCCGTGTGGATCGCGCTTGCGGTCGTGCTGATTGCCGTGCTGCCCGCGATCCTGCGGGGCAAGAAGGGCGGCGACAGCGGCGATGCCACCATATCCGACGGCGGCAGCCCGGATCGCGACGGCTCGGACAGCGACAGTTCGGACAGCGACAGCTCGGGCGGAGGCGACGGCGGCGACAGCGGCGACTGACGCCCGGCCCTATTCCGCGCCGCGCGGAAAATCGTCCTCCAGCCCCTGCGGGCCAAGGCCGCCCTCGACATCGTCGTCGTTCCGCTCGCCGCGATAGGCGCTCATGTCGATGCGCCCGTCGCTGAGCATCTGCTTGATGTGATCGACCACATCGGGGGTGCTGCCCGCCGCGTCGCCCGCGCCCGATGCGGGCACCCGCTCGCTGGCGGCATAGGGCAAGGCATTGGCGCTGCGGGCTTCTGCGGCCAGCGACTGGGCCTGCTCGCCCTCGTCGTCCTGGGATTCGTTGTGAGCCTCTGGCGCAAGCCCGGCATCGGTGGTCGGCTCACCATCGGGTGCGGGTGTATCGCGGGGCTTGTCGGCAGAGGGGGTGGACATGGCATGCTCCTTTGCCCCCAAAGCGCGCGTCAGGCGCTGCGGTTCCCGATCAGGTGGATGATCAGGCGGCCCCGCGCGGCGGCACCCGGCCCCGGATCTTGTCGAAGTGCGCCTTGATATTGGCAAAGCGCATGTCGATCGCCGGTTCGAAGTCGGTGTCGGTCAGGATATAGGCCCAGTCCTCCTCGATCCCCTCGCGTACCAGTTCGCCGACGTAATCGGGATCGATGCCCATGGCCACGCCCATGCGGATCATCTGCGCGGCTTCACTTTCCTCGCCGCCCTCGGTCATCGCCTCGACCCGGCCGAAGCGGGCGGGCACGTTGCGCGTGCTGTCGAGGATCTGGGTGCGGATCAGCCCGGGGCACAGCACGGACACGCCGATGCCCTTTTCCGCCAGGGTCGGACGCAGCCCTTCCGACAGGGCGACGACGCCGTACTTGGTGACGTTGTAGCTGGGGTTGACCCCGCCCGCGAGGCCCGCGATCGAGGCGGTGGACACGATCTGGCCCCCTTCGCCGTGGCTTTCGATCAGGGGGCCGAAGATCTCGATCCCCCAGATCACGCTCCACAGGTTGACGCCCAGCGTCCATTCCCACCCGGCCTGGGTCCACGATCCGTAATCGCCCCCGCCGCCGACCCCGGCGTTGTTGACGAGGATGTGGACCTTGCCGAAGCGTTCGATGGTCGCCTTGGCTGCGGCTTCCAGTTCGGCGCGCAGCGAAACGTCGGCGCGCACCGCGGCGACATTGGCATTGCCCGCCGCCAGCCCCGCGCGCGCCGTTTCCAGCGCCTGTTCCTCGATATCGCAGAGCATCACCTTGACGCCCGCATTGGCAAGCGCGCGGGCGATGCCGAGCCCGATGCCGGAGGCCGCGCCGGTGACGAAGGCGACCTTTCCTTCCAGGTCCCGCATCAGGCGAACAGGGTGCCGGGGTTGGGCATCGGCTCGCGCTTCTGCGCCTTGAGCAGCGACAGGACCGAGCGCACCACGCACAGCGCGACCGTGGCCAGCAGCACCAGGAAACCGACCAGAACGATCATCGTGACGATCCCGACGATCGTGCCGACCAGCCCGATCCAGAAGGTGTTGATCAGGTATTGGTAATGGGTCTCCTCCCAGTCCTCATGCGGCTCGCCCTTCCAGACGAAGGCCAGGATCACGCCGATCAGCGCCGTGACGCCCAGGATGAAGGAACTGAGATAGAGCAGGCTAATGATCGTCGGCCGGTTCATGTCGAACCCGCCGGAGGGCGGCGGCGGAGGGGTGGGCGAAGGCGGCGGAGTGGGCGGAACGGCGTCGGTCATGGTCAATCCCCCTTCGGCCGCAAGGCGCGGCGACAGGCGGGTATCATGCCCGGCGCGGTGCGCAGGTCAATGCCTTTGCTCAGGCCAGAGCGCGGCGCCCCAGCAGCACGCGGGCCATGTCGCCCTTTTCCAGATGCAGCAGCACCAGCAGGTAGGCCATCAGGAACACCCCGCCCAGATTGAACGCCAGAACCGCCAGTACCCAGCCAAGCGGGCTCCAGCCGTTGCGCCAGCCGGTCCACAGCGCGCTGAGCGCCAGCATGGTCAGGAAATCGGCGTTGAACTGCCCCGGCCAGTGGCCAGCGGCAATCGCGCCGAAGAACACCGGCGCCAGATCCAGGCCGTCACGCCCGACGACGAAGGCTGTATAGGCGATCAGCGCGGTCCAGGCCGCGATCAGGTAGATGCGAAGCGCGGTCATATGCCCCTCCCCCGACAGGTCGCGGCAAAGATGCCCCAGCGGATCAGGAATGCAAGCCTGCGAGGGCTCAATCCTCCGGGAGAAGCCCCAGCCAGGAAGCGGTCAGCATGGCCATCATCATCACCAGCAGCAGATAGACCATGCCCCACATCAGCGGGCGCGGCGGGCGGGCAAGGCCGGGATGCCCGGCGGGATAGGTCAATTCCTGCATGGCCCCGAGCGGCGGCGAGGGGCTTGCGGACAGCACCTGGTCGATCACTTCGTGCGGCCCATCGTCTGCTTGCAAGCGATAGACCGCCGCCCAGTTGGAGCCGTCGCCATCGATCGTCTTGCGGTGGCCGCTGACCTCGCCCAGCACCCGGCGCGAGGGCCGGGTCAGGCGCAGCCAGTCATGCCGGGCAATCGCCCAGAGCGCGAAGAGGCACAGGGCGATCCCGGCAAGGTGGAACCAGTCGCCTGCGGCCATGGTCAGCTGGCGAGGCGCAGTCCGGCGACCGACGCGCTTTCGCCCGCCCTCGGCTGATCCAGCCAGATGCCGCGCGTGTCATAGACCAGCTTGCCCGCGCGTTCGGCCAGGGGCACCGCCCTGAACTGGTCGTGGTCGACCAGCACGATCAGGATGTCCGCCGTTTCCAGCGCGGTGTCGATGTCGATCAGTTCCGCCGCAGTGCCCGCGAACTCGCGCGGGAGCTCGGCGGCATAGGGTTCCACCACCTTGATCCGCGCGCCGTGGCGGCGGGCAAGCGTGGCGGCGACAAGGCGCGCCGGGCTTTCGCGAAAATCGTCGATGTTGGCCTTGAAGGCGAGGCCGAGGCAGGCGACGGTCAGCTGCGGATGAGCGGCCAGCAGGTCCTCGGCGCGGGCGATGACGTGGTGGATCTTGCCATCGTTGACCCCGCGCGCGGTGCGGATCAGCGGGGTCTGCTCCGGCGCGCCGTGGACGATGAACCACGGGTCGACCGCGATGCAGTGTCCGCCCACGCCCGGCCCCGGCTGAAGGATGTTGACGCGCGGGTGGCGGTTGGCCAGCCGGATCACTTCCCACACGTCCAGCCCCATGCGGTCGGCCACGATGGAAAGCTCGTTGGCGAAGGCGATGTTGACATCGCGATAGGCGTTCTCGACCAGCTTGGTCATCTCGGCGCTGCGGGCGTCGGTGGTGACGCAGGTGCCGCGCACGAAGCGCTTGTAGAAGGCCAGCGCCTTGCGCGCGCAGCGGGGCGTAATACCGCCGATCGAGCGGTCGTTGTTGGTCAGTTCTTCCAGGATCTTGCCCGGCAGCACGCGCTCCGGGCAATAGGCGATCGAAATGTCCGGCGTTTCGCTGGTCAGGCCGGGGCACTTGAGGTCGGGACGGCGCGCGGCGATGAGGTCGCGCAGCTGCTCGGTGGTGCCCACCGGCGAGGTCGATTCGAGGATCACGGTGTCCCCGGCCTTGAGCACATTTGCCACCGCTTCCCCGGCAGAGAGCACGTAGGAAATGTCAGGCGCGTGGTTCGCATCGAACGGCGTAGGCACGGCGATCACGAAGACATCGGCGGGCTCCATTTCGCTCGAGGCGGACAGCAGCCCGCGCGCGACGACGCCCTGGACCAGACCGTCAAGATCGACTTCCTCGATGTGGATTTCGCCGCGGTTGATCGTGTCGACCACTGCCTGCGTCACGTCCACGCCGCGCACCCGGCAGCCCGATCGGGCGACGATGGCAGCGGTGGGAAGGCCGATGTACCCCAGCCCTACAACGCAAACGTCAGGCTTTACGTCCGATTTCATGTCCAAGCAGCTCCACGATACGGCGCGCGGACTGCCCGTCCCCGAAGGGGTTGTGGGCGCGCGCCATGCTTTCGTAGGCGGCCTTATCGTCGAGAAGGTTGAACAATTCGGTAACGATAACGGAGGTTTCGGTGCCGACCAGCCTGGCGGTTCCGGCGGTGACGCCTTCGGGTCGCTCGGTCGTCTCGCGCATCACCAGCACTGGCTTGCCGAGCGCCGGCGCCTCTTCCTGCACGCCGCCCGAATCGGTCAGCATGATCTCGGCCAGACCCAGCAGGCGGGCGAAGTGCGGGTAGTCGAGCGGCTCGATCATCGCGACGTTGTCGAGGCCCTCCAGCGCGCCGTTCATCACCGCGCGCACGTTCGGGTTGAGGTGGACCGGGAAGATTACCGCCACGTCCGGGCGGGCGGCGATCTGGCGGATCGCCTCGGCGATGGCTGCCATGCCCCCGCCGAAATTCTCGCGCCGGTGGGTGGTGACGCCGATGATCCGCTTGCCTGCAAAGCGCGCCTCCAGCTCCGCGAGGCCGTTGGCGAGGCTCGGTTCCGCTGTGATCCGCTCGGTCACCCAGTGCAGCGCGTCAATCACCGTGTTGCCGGTAACGTGGACGCGCGCCGGATCGACCTGCTCGGCGGTCAGCGCGGCGGCGGAAACCCCGGTCGGGGCGAAGTGCAGGTCGGCGATTGTGCCGATGATCTTGCGGTTCACCTCTTCGGGCCAGGGATGATAGATGTTACCCGAACGCAGTCCGGCTTCGACATGGCCGACCGGAATCTTGCGGTAATAGGCCGCGAGCGCCCCGGCCATCGCGGTGGCGGTGTCGCCCTGCACGATCACCCGGTCGGGCTGTTCAAGGTCCATTACCCGGCCAAGCCCGGTCAGCAGGGCGGCGGTCAGGCCGTCCAGCGTCTGGTCGGGCTTCATCAGGTCAAGGTCGTGGTCCGGCACGATCCCCGCGATCTCCAGCACCTGGTCGAGCATCTGGCGATGCTGCGCCGACACGCAGACCACCGGCACGAAGCGCGGGTCTGCCTTCAGCGCGCCGACGAGGGGGAACAGCTTGATCGCCTCTGGCCGGGTGCCGAAGACGACGAGAATTTTTGCAGGGCTCGACATCCGGTTTCCCTTAACGCACGAGGGTTAACCATGAAATAAGACGCCGCTTCTAAGGACAGGCCATGCACGTACTCGTCACCGGCGCGGCCGGCTTCATCGGACATGCCCTTGCCACGCGCCTGCTGGCGCGCGGCGACGTGGTGATCGGGATCGACAATCTCAACGACTATTACCAGGTCAGCCTGAAGCACGACCGGGTGCAGAGCCTGGTGGATGCGGGCGGCAACCGCTTTGCCTTTCACCAGCTGGACTTCTCCGACATGGCAGTGCTGACGGCGGCGCTGGAAGGCGTGGAGATCGACCGGATCGTCCACCTCGGCGCCCAGGCGGGGGTGCGCTACAGCCTTGAAAACCCGCAGGCCTATGTCGCCTCGAACCTGGCGGGCCACGTCAACCTGCTGGAGATCGCGCGTCACCGGCGAGTGGAGCATATGGTCTACGCCAGCTCCTCCTCGGTCTATGGCGGGAATGCCAAGCTGCCCTTCGCGGTGGAGGACCGGGTCGACCACCCCGTCTCGCTCTATGCCGCGACCAAGCGCGCGGACGAGCTGATGAGCGAGACCTACGCCCACCTGTTCCGCACGCCCCTGACCGGCCTGCGCTTCTTCACGGTCTACGGCCCCTGGGGGCGGCCGGACATGATGATGTGGAACTTCACCCGCCGGATCCTCGCGGGAGAGCCGATCCCGGTGTTCAACCACGGCGACATGCAGCGCGATTTCACCCACATCGACGACATCATCGCCGGTGTCGTGGCCTGCCTCGATAATGCACCGGCCGATGACGGCGCGGAGAAGGCAGGCGGATCGGTGAAACCGCATGCGCTCTACAACATCGGCAACAACCGCAGTGAGCCGCTGATGAAGGTGATCGGCCTGCTGGAAGAAGCCTGCGGGCGCAAGGCCGAGATGGAAATGCTCCCCATGCAGCCCGGCGATGTCCACAAGACCTATGCCGACATCACGGCGATTTCCCGCGACCTCGGCTATGCGCCAACGACATCCATCGAGGAAGGCGTACCGGGGTTCGTGAAGTGGTATCGGGAATACCACGGCGTCTGACCCCCCAAGGTATCGTCATTGCGAGGGCGCAGCCCGAAGCAATGACGAAAGGGGGGATGATGCTGACGGATTCATGGCCGCCCCTTGTCGAACCCCGCGCCATGGGCAATCACTCGCCCATGGCGATTCTCTCAGACAAATGGATCCGCAACGAAGCCCGTCACGCGGGCATGATCGAACCCTTCGTGGAGCGCCAGCAGGCGGGCGGCTGCATCAGCTATGGCCTGTCCAGCTATGGCTACGACGCACGGGTGGCGGATGAATTCAAGGTGTTCACCAACGTCCATTCGGCGGTGGTCGATCCCAAGAACTTCTCCGAAAACAGCTTCGTCGACATGAAGACCGACGTCTGCATCATCCCGCCCAACAGCTTCGCCCTGGCCCGCACGGTCGAATATTTCCGCATCCCGCGCGACGTGCTGGTGATCTGCCTTGGCAAGAGCACTTATGCCCGCTGCGGGATCATCGTCAACGTGACGCCGCTGGAGCCGGAATGGGAAGGCCATGTCACGCTGGAATTTTCCAACACCACCCCGCTGCCGGCGAAGATCTACGCCAACGAGGGCGCCTGCCAGTTCCTGTTCCTGCAAGGCAACGAGCCATGCGAGGTCAGCTATGGCGACCGCAGCGGCAAGTACATGGGCCAGCGCGGAGTGACGCTGCCCAAGCTTTGAGGGCGGTGACCGCGCTTGCGTTCCCGCTTCGTCACCCTGAACTTGGTTCAGGGTCCATCGCGCGGCAGGCTCGAAGGTTGCGGAAAACAAGCAAATCGAGCGGTTTGCTATTGCTGTTCGAAGGTTGGGCCTTGCGGAGAAATAGACCCTGAACCAGGTTCAGGGTGACGTAGGGTGGTGGTGCGAGCGCCGCCGGGATGATTGGGAGAAAGCCATGGAAACGCCCTTGTTCGACCAGTGGCGGGCGCGCTCGCCGTTCTATGACGAAAGCCACGAGGCGGTCTGCGACAGCGTCCGCGCCTTCGTCGCAAAGGAAATCACTCCCCACGTCGACGAGTGGGAAGCCGCGGGCGAACTGCCGCGCGAGCTGCACCGCAAGGCGGCGGAGGCCGGTGTGCTCGGCCTCAACTATCCGGAGGAATTCGGCGGCACAGGCGATGCCTTCACCCTGCTCCACAGTCTGGTACAGACCGAGGAACTGGCCCGCCCCGGCGCGGGCGGGATCTGCGCATCGCTGATGACCCACGGGATCGGCCTGCCGCCGATCCTCGCCATGGGCAGCCCGGAATTGCAGCGCCGCATCGCCCCCGCCGTGCTCGCGGGCGAGAAGATCATCTGCCTGGGCATCACCGAACCCGGCGGCGGATCGGACGTCGCCCAGCTGCGCACCCGCGCGACACGCAAGGGCGCCAGCTATATCGTCAACGGCGCGAAGACGCTGATCACCTCGGGCATGCGGGCGGACTACATCACGCTCGCCGTTCGCACGGGCGGCCCGGGCTTTGGCGGCATTTCTCTGCTGCTGGTCGAAACCGACCGGCCCGGCGTGTCGCGCACGGCGCTGCAGAAGATGGGCTGGCACGCCAGCGACACCGCGACGATCCACTTCGACGATGTCGAGGTTCCCGCCGAGAACCTGATCGGGCCTGAGAATGGCGGCTTTGCCGGGATCATGCGCAACTTCAATGGCGAGCGGCTGGGCATGAGCCAGCAGGCCGCCGCCTTCGCCCGCATCTGCTTCGAGGATGCGCTGGACTGGGCACGGCAGCGCGAGACCTTCGGCAAGCCGCTGATCACCAACCAGGCGATCCGCCACAAGCTGGCCGACATGCTGCGCCGGATCACCGCCACCCAGGCCTGGATCGACCAGGCGGCGTGGAGCGTGATGAACGGCAAGGCCTTCCCCGGCGACTTCGCGCTGCTCAAGGTCCAGGCGACGCAGACCATGGAATTCTGCGCCCGCGAGGCCTGCCAGATCCTGGGCGGGGCCAGCTTCGTGCGCGGCAGCCGGATCGAACGCATCTACCGCGAGGTCCGCGTCATGGCGATCGGCGGGGGGAGCGAGGAGATCATGTTCGATCTTGCCGCACGGCAGTACCGGTTCTGACGGGGCATCACCCCGCCTTTAGCCCTTCCAAACTCGTCACCCTGAACTCGTTTCAGGGTCCATCCATCGGTTTGCGCCCCGACGCCTTGGCAAACGCCGACTTCGCGGTTGGCGGCCTTGCCGCACACACGGCGTCATCGGCCCGATGGACCCTGAACCAAGTTCAGGGTGACGAATGCGGATAGGTCGGCAGACCTTCCCCTTAGTCCACGCCGCGCTGCCGTAGCGTCAGGCGAAATGGGTTCGACATCGCCACCGATCTCTTGCAGTCTCCACCCCTGCCCGAGCCAAGATTCGGGGCAATGGAGAGATTTGCATGACCACCAAGGCTGACCGTCCCTACGATATCGTGGTCTATGGCGCGACCGGTTACACCGGGCGCCTCGTCGCTGAATACCTCGCCCACCACTACCAGGGCGCTCAAGGAAATGGGGGCCCGAAGTGGGCCATGGCCGGGCGCAGCGCGGACAAGCTGGCAGAGGTGCGAGACCTGATCGGCGCGCCTGCCGACACCCCGCTGGTGGTCGCCAATTCGGACGACCCCGCCAGCATGCAGGCGCTGGCGGAAAGCGCCCGGGCGATCGTCACCACGGTCGGCCCCTACCAGCTCTATGGCGAGCCGCTGCTAGCCGCCTGCGTCGCCGCCGGAACCGACTATGCGGACCTGTGCGGCGAACCGGTATGGATGCGCCAGATGGTGGACAAGTACCACGAGGCCGCCAAAGCCTCCGGCGCGCGGATCGCCTTCTCCTCGGGCTTCGATTCGATCCCGTTCGACCTGGGCGTCTTCATGCTGCAGCAGGAGGCGAAAGCCCGCTTCGGCGCTCCGGCGCCGCGCGTGAAGTGCCGGGTCCGGGCGATGCAGGGCGGCTTCTCGGGCGGCACGGCGGCGAGCCTCAAGGAAACGCTGGTCACGCTGGGCAAGCAGCCCGAACTGATCCCCTACATGACCAGCCCGTTCGGCCTGACCCCCGGCTTCACCGGTCCTGAGCAGCCGCGCGGCGATGCCCCGCTGCTGGACGAATCCGTCGGTTCCTGGTGCGCGCCGTTCATCATGGCGGTGATCAACACCAAGAACGTCCACCGCACCAATTTCCTGTTGGGCCACCCCTATGGCGCGGACTTCGTCTATGACGAAATGGTCCTGACCGGACCCGGCGAACAGGGCGAGGCGATTGCCAGGCACCTGGCCTCGACCCCGATGATGGGCGGCGAGAACGACCCCAAGCCCGGCGAAGGCCCCAGCAAGGAAGACCGCGACAACGGCTTCTACGACGTGCTGTTCATCGGCGAATATCCCGATGGCCGGACGATCCGCTATGGCGTGAAGGGCCGTTACGATCCGGGCTATGGTTCGACCAGCCGGATGATCGCGGAAACCGGCATCGCGCTGCTGTCCTCCACCGCAGGCGGCGCCGTGGCCACGCCCGGCGCGCTGCTGGGCGCCGCGCTGGTCGAGCGGCTGCGCGAACACGCCGAGATCACCTTCGCGGTCGAGGATTGAGCGCGTGGCCGATAACGCCCAGGTCATTCGCGACTTCGTGGCGGCCTGGTCGCGGCTCGATGCGGACGAACTGACGGGTTTCTTCACCGGGGACGGCATCTATCACAACATGATGCTGCCCCCGGTGCAGGGCCATGCCGCATTGAAGCCGTTCATCGCCGGGTTCCTGTCGAGCTGGCAAAGCGCACAGTGGGAACTGGTCAACCTGGTGGCGAGCGGCGATCTCGTCGTGGCCGAGCGGGTCGACCGGGCCGTGGCGGACGGCAAGCCAGTCGCCCTGCCCTGCTGCGGCGTGTTCGAGATGCGCGATGGGAAGATCGCCGCGTGGCGCGATTACTTCGACATGGGCACCTATACCTCCGCGCTGGCCGGCTAGGCGAAACCCGCGTGACCACTCCGGCAAGCGAGAGCGAATGGCGCCTTGGCTGGCGCATCGTGCTGGGCTGCGCGCTGGCTTCCGGCACGGGGGTGGCGCTGCTGTTCTTCACCTTCAGCCTGTTCCTGCTGCCCATCGCCAATGAACTGGGGGCAACGCGCGGCGAACTGTCGCTGATCCAGGCGCTGGTCGTGACTGCCGCGCTGGGATCGCCGATCATCGGACGGCTGACAGACATCTATGGTTTCAAGGCCGTGTTCTACGCCTGCACCGCGATCGTCGCGGCAACCCAAGTGGCCGTCGCGGCCCTGGCCGGAGGGGTGCTGGGCATTGCCATCGGCGTGGCGATGATCGGCTTCTTCGGGGTCGGCAGCACGGCGGTCGCCGTGACCCGGCCGGTGTCGTGGCACTTTCGCGAGCATCGCGGCAAGGCTCTGGGGCTGGTGGCGGTCGGCGTCTCGCTGACCACCATCGCGGTCCCGCCGCTGCTGCAACTGGTCACTGACTCCTGGGGTTGGCGCGGCGGGTTTGTCGCGCTTGCGGCGATTTCGGTGACAATCGGCGTGCCGGCGGTTGCCCTGCTGCTTCCGCCCACGCCGGGTCTGGCCGGCAGCGGGATCGGCCGCAAGCCTGCGGCGCAGGACTGGTCGTTCTTCGGGGTCCGCGATTTCTGGGGCCTGACGATCGCCAACCTGTGCATGAACCTCGCCACGGCAGGCGCGGTCAGCCAGATGTCGCCAATGATCCAGGAGGAAGGGATCAGCGCGCCGATGGCCGCCCTCGCGCTGTCGCTGTTCGCCAGCGGGCAATTCGTCGGACGGCTTGCCGGTGGCTGGCTGCTCGACCGCTTCGATCCCCGGCTGGTCGCGGTGGCGCTCACCATCCTGCCGGGCAGCGGGTTCCTGATCCTGCTGTTCACCGCCGGGGCAGCTCCCGCCGCGCTGGCCGCCGTGACCATGATCGGGGTCCAGCAGGGGGCCGAGCATGACATCGTCGCCTATTTCACCGCCAGCCGGTTTGATGTGGCGCGCTATGGCACGATCTTCGGCGCGGTGGTCGGCATCGGCTGGTTCGGCAGCGCGGCGGGGATCATCGGCGCGGGCCAGTTGCACGACCTGTTCGGCAGCTATTCGGCCTGGCAGGCGGTCGCGGCAACGGCGTTGCTGGCCGGGGCCTCGCTGATCCTGACGATCCGCCTGCCCGCGCGGGGTCAGGCGGGGGAAAGCAGCGCGGCCTGATCGCGCGCGGCGGCCTGCGCCGCATCCTCGGCAATGCCCAGCCCGCACAGCCCCAGCACCAGCATCTCGCGCAGCCGCTCCGCTGCGGCGGCGCGTTCGGGCTGGCGCTCAATCGCGTTGAGCATGGCGATCTGGCACAATCCGAGCCAGTAGCGCACCCCGCTGCGCGCCGACTCCTTGCGGGCGAGGCCGGCGGCCAGCACGGCTTCGATGTCGGCGCGGATACCACGGTTCAGATCGTGGTCGATCCCGGTCGACAGTTCCAGTCCGCGCAGCATGACGATCGCGCGCTTACGCTCGCGCAGCGCAAAGTCGACCGCCACGCGCATCCCCCCCGCCAACCGCGCAACCGGATCGGTGACACTGGCATTGGCGTCAGTCACCCGTTCCTCCAGTTCCGCGCGCACTGCCGCACCGATGGCGTTCGCAAAGCCCGGCTTGTCGGTGAAATGATTGAAGAAGCTGCCTTTTGCCACTCCGGCACGGGCCACGACCTCGTCGATCGCAATGGCGTCGATCGGACGCTCGGCCAGCAGTTCGAATCCGGCGGCCAGCATGGCCGCGCGGGTGCGCGCGGCACGGGGACTGGCGGGGGCAGCGGCGCTATCCATCACCCCTTTCTACTCTTGTTGACTATACGGTCAACTCCGGTAATTTGACTAAACGGTCAAGTGCGAATCGGTGCGGACCGGGGAGAGAAGCCATGAGCGTGATCCGTGCCCAGGACATTGCCCACGTCCGCTACGCCGCGCCGGACCTTGGCGCGATGCGCGGCTTTCTGGAAGACTTCGGCCTGTCGTGCTTCGAGGCTGGCGGCAGGCTTTACGGCAAGGCCAGCGACGGGCGGCCCTTCGTGCACGTTTCCGAACCCGGTGAAGCCCGTTTCCTGGCGCTCGGCCTGCGTGCCGAAAGCCTTTCCGATCTGGACAAGCTCGCCAAACACGAAGGCGTAGCGGTGGAAGACCTGGGCGAGCCAGGCGGCGGGCGGATCGTCCGCCTGACCGATCCGGACGGCTACAACGTCGAGGTGATCGCTGGCCAGACGAACGACAATGCCGAGCCGCCGCCCACCGATCCGGACCGTAACACCGCCGCTGCCAAGCCGCGCTTCCGCAGCACCGTGCGGCTCGACGCCGCACCCTCGCACGTCCGCCGAATCGGCCATGCCGTGCTCAAGGTGCGCGACTTCCGTACTTCCGAGGCCTGGTACAAGGAGCGCTTCGGCTTCCTCACTTCCGACGAGGTCGAGGCAGCGCAGGACGTGCCGCTGGGCGCCTTCATGCGCTGCGACCGGGGCGATCAGCCCGCCGATCATCACACCCTGTTCCTCGCCCAGCTACCCGGAGAGCTTGGCATCCTCCACGCCGCCTTCGAGGTCGCCAACTTCGACGACCTGATGCTCGGACATGACCACCTCAAGGCGAAAGGCCGCAAGGCCGCCTGGGGCGTCGGGCGCCACATCATGGGCAGCCAGGTCTTCGATTACTGGAAGGACCCGTTCGGCAACGAGCTGGAGCACTGGACCGATGGCGACCTGTTCACCGCTGCCGACCCGCCCCAGAAAATGCCGATG
>Ga0208693_1002003_pt1 | contig 13895 bp, 12 predicted proteins | sample AD_UKC071_MetaG_FD_184438 | JGI IMG/M metagenome (GOLD analysis project Ga0208693, IMG submission 184438) | Active sludge microbial communities of municipal wastewater-treating anaerobic digesters from USA - AD_UKC071_MetaG (SPAdes) (version 2) | ecosystem: Engineered > Bioreactor > Anaerobic >... | reverse complement strand
AATAATTTATAATAAATCTAAAATTTCGTTATATCTAAGATTTTCTATGACAAACTCTGCTCTAGTAGCAGTATTCTCACCCATATAAAAGTCTAGTAATTGATCAATTTTTATTTCAGAATTATAAACTATGGGTTCTAATCTAATATTTTTACCTATTAATTGTCTAAATTCATCTGGAGATATTTCTCCTAATCCTTTAAATCTTGTTATTTCGCTACTACTACCTAATTGATTAAGTGCTTTTTGTTTTTCTGTGTCACTATAGCAATAAATAGTTTTTTGTTTATTTCTCACTCTGAATAATGGTGTTTGTAATACATATAGATGTCCAGCTTTTATTAAATCTGGATAAAACTTTAAGAAAAACGTAAGAAGAAGCAATCTGATATGTTTACCATCCTCATCAGCATCAGTAGCTATTATCACATTATTATATCTTAAATTGTCAAGTCCATTATCAATATTAAGAGCAGCTATCAGAAGAGCAAATTCTTCATTAGTAAAAATAGATTTTTTGGAAGCTTTATGAACATTTAGAGGTTTACCTTTTAAGCTAAAAACTGCTTGAATATTAGCATCACGAGCTTTAGTAATGCTACCACTAGCAGAGTCTCCTTCTGTAATGAAAATCGAAGTTTCTAGTCTACGTTCATGATTTGTATTAAAATGTATTTTACAATCACGTAATTTTTTGTTATGCAAACTAGCTTTTTTCAGCACTTCACGAGATACTTTTTTTATATTATTAATGTCTTTTCTTTGTTTTTCATTAAAAAGTATTTTTTCTTGAATCGCTTTCGCAATATCAGGACGGCGATGTAGTTCATTATCTAAATTTTTCTTTAGCACCTCTCCTATATATGATCTAATAGATTTGCCATTAGGTACCATATACATAGAACCTAGTTTGGTTTTAGTTTGTGATTCAAAAACGGGTTCATGAATTCTAATGGAGAGAGTAGCTAAAAGTCCATTACGTATATCTGATGCATCATAGTTTTTATTATAGAAATTCCTAATAGTTTCTACATAAGCTTCTCTGAAAGCTTGTACATGTGTACCACCTTGTACAGTATATTGCCCATTGACATATGAAAAAGTTTCTTCATTAGCATCACCCATAGCATATGTGAAAGCAAATTCGAAGTCTTCGTCCTCAATATGAATGATATCAAACATTACCTCACTAGAAATTCTTTTTTGTAATAAGTCTATAATTCCATTTTCACTATAAAATTCTTTGTCATTATAAATTATTTTCAATTTTTTATTAAGGCAAACGTAGTTCCATAGCATATCTTCTATAAACTCATCATGGAATTCATATTGACCAAAAATTACTTCATCAGGTATAAACTGCACTAAAGTACCATTAGCCTCATCAGAATCAAAATTTCTAGTAGTTTGCAAAACACCTTTAGAAAATATAGCTTCTACAGCTTTGTGATCTCTATATGATACAACTCTATAATATTGAGAAAGAGCATTTACAGCTTTAGCACCAACTCCATTGAGACCAACAGTTTTTTTGAAAGCTACACTATCATATTTAGCACCTGTATTAATTTTAGATACTACATCTACAACTTTACCTAGTGGTATTCCTCTACCATAATCTCTCACACTAACTAAATTATCTTTGAGGGAAATTTCTATTTTGCTATATTTCACCATTAGAAATTCATCAATAGAATTATCAATAGTTTCTTTTAATAAAACATAGATACCATCATCTCTAGAGCTACCATTGCCTACTTTTCCTATATACATGCCTGGGCGCATACGTACATGTTCGTTCCACGATAAAGATATTATGTGTTCTTCAGTATATTTAGCATTCATTTTTATATTTAGTTTATATTTATTACAAAATTACTAAAATTTATTGAAGCTAATTGCAATCAACCATTATAAAATTTAGAAATTTAAATAGGGGTTTAGATAATAAAGTATTTTTCAACATTTTGTATTAAAAGAATACTTATACAATAATTCGTAAGCTCTAGCAATACCGCATTGGGAAATGATTTGTAATAAAACAAGCAAGCCGCGTTGGAGAAACGATTTTGTAGGGGGTTAAATTTTAAACCCATCAAATCATTTCCCCAGCGGAAACCTTTCTTTCGTTACTTTTCTTTGTGTGGTTGACAAAGAAAAGTAAATTAAGTAGAAATTTATTTAAAAATCAATTATACTTATAAGAAATATAGTTATTACAGTGAATGAACTAATAATAATTTAGTTATTACTTAAATGCCTAATTCAATTTTCGTTTTCAAAATGTTTAAAATAGTTAATGATATTAATGGTTCATATCTTTCTCTCACCACCCTTTTACTCTTTCTTAAAACATCTATTCTATTCTTAAATTTTCTATATGTTCTATCACTGGTGCTGTTAGGTATGAATATTGAATTAATATTGCATCAAATCGTATATTCCCTTCCCAATTTATTTCTTTTATATAGTGATCTGCAAAAGTATTCATAGCATTTAATTTATTAGTATTTATGCTATCTATAACAGGTTTTTCTTTGCTTGCTTTTCTAGTTTTTACTTCTACGAAAACCAACCAGTCATCTTTTTGTACTATTAAATCTATTTCGTACCGCTTCCATCTGATATTTTGTGTAATAATTTTATATCCTTTTTTTAGTAAGTATTGTCTAGCTATATCTTCTCCCAAATTCCCAATATTCTTTTTAGGATTTTCAGTCATTATTTTTATTTTTCAATGATAAAAACCATAATTCTAATGACTCATATGATTGAGCACCAATGAATTTTTCTTTTCCATTAGCCACTAAAGTAGGGACAGAATTTACATTATATTTCCTAGCTAATGCCAAATCTGCTAATACTAATTCTCTAGTATTTTCATTTTTGTAATCGCTATACCACTTATCTATATCTAACCCGATATCTTTTGCACATTGCGCTAGTACTTCATCATCATTAATGTTTAGGCATTCAGTTAAGTGAGCTTTTTGCAGTCTGTCCATCATTTCTCCAAATTTTTCATTACCACCTTGTAGTTCTGCAGCTTTACATGCTAAAAGTCCAGGCATTGAATATGGATAATCAAAATCTCTTGTTTCCATTAGTTCCGCATTTATCCTATGTTCTGGATCATTTTCATTTGCAGCTCTCCAATGTTCTAAAATTTCTTGTTTGGCAGCATCTTTGGAACCAAACATATATTCTAAAGATCTCTCAGATGGTGCTAATGCAAAGGCTCTATGTATTAACACTATTTCATTAGGATATCTTTCTATTAATTTCTTTATTCTGGGTGCGAGAACATAGCACCATGCACAGAGTACATCATGAAAAAATTCAATTTGTATTTTATTATTATTCATCATATATTTTTTTTAAATTCCAAAAGCAAATCCTGATATTTTAGCCCCCAATAAATAATTTGAATAAACTTGAGTGGCTTTGTCATTATACCCTGCACCTGCACATACAAAAAGTGGAGCTAAATGTTCACTGCTTGGATGGCTAAAAGTGGCTGAAGGAGCTTTATACCAATTTATTAATTCTTTCTCTCTTTCTTCTTTATTGCTAAATATAATTGTTTGTTTTAACCAAGTATCAAATTCTTCTGAAACTTTTTTTAAGTTAGTATCATTAACAAAAAAAGTTTTTATATTATGATAGCTCATACCAGATCCTATAATTAAAACTCCAGCTTCTCTGAGTGGTTCTAAAGCTTTGCCAATGTTTATATGTAGTTGTGGATCTAACTTTTTTACCAAAGAAAGTTGTATAATTGGTATTTCTGGATTGGGAAACGCTACCATTAGTGGCACAAAAACACCGTGATCATAACCTCTTTTATTTTCTCTTGCAGTTGTGATGCCATTATTATTTAATAGATATTCTACTTTTTCAGCTAGAAATGGATCACCGTGTGCAGGCCATGTGAGATGATATGTATAATCAGGGAAGCCATAATAGTCATATAATAAGCCTGGGTTTTCAGAAAAATTAATTGTTGGCACTTTCTCCTCCCAATGAGCAGAGATCACTAATATTGCTTTTATTTTATTATTATATTCTTCTCCTAAATTTTCTAGAAAATTTTTTAAATATTCTAAATCCTCTGGATCACCCATTGGTTCATCTAAAACGTGCCATGGTCCTCCACCATGAGGTATATAATAAACTGGTAATTTACCATTCATATTAAAAAATTATTTTCTAATATTTTTAAGTGCAGTTGACCATAGAATTAATTGATCTAGCATTGTGTTTAATGTCCTTTCTTGTACAGGATTTGGCTTAAAAGTAGTAAAATTTTCAAAATCCGTAAATATAGATAATGTAACATTGGTTCGTACATCTGCTATTTGAAACTCTGCCATTATTTGACGTAATTGTTCTACAGCCCTTACTCCACCAGAAGATCCATAGCTGACAAATGCAGCAGCTTTATTATTCCACTCTTGATAGATGAAATCTAAAGCATTTTTTAGTACTCCTGGCATGGAATGGTTGTATTCTGGAGTAACAAATATATATCCATCTAAACTTTCTATTTTTTCTGACCATCTTTTTGTATATTCATGCTCATATTTATGTGTAGATGGTGGTAATGGTTCATCAAATATTGGTAAATTATAATCTCTTAAATCTATTATTTCAAATTCTACTTCAGCTCTTTTACTAGCTATTTCATAAACCCATTTAGCTACTTGGTCTGAATGTCTATTGGGGCGAGTACTGCCCATTATTATTCCAATTTTTAACATAATAATTTATTTTTATACAAAATTACTATATTTTAATTACTCTATTGATTAAAATGATTAATATCAAGGTTTCAATTATTTATATTTTTTTAATTTATGTTTATCTTAATACTATATTTGTAAATCTTTATTATCTGAAAAAAAATATCGAAATTTGCAAATCATTATTAATTTATGAAATATAAATCTCGTCCTTTACCTCGTGGTTTTATACTTTTTGCTGACGTTATTATCATCGCCTTCACATATTTTTTTAGTTATTTTCTAAGGTTTAATTTTAAAATACCTATATCAGAGCAGCACTCATTATATATAGGTTTAATAATTGTTATTATAATTAAAACTGTTTATTTCTTGTCATTTGGTACATATAAGCATTTAATAAGGTTTGTGAGTGCTAGTGATGCAATGAAAATGTTTTTTAGTATAGTGCTTAGTGTAATTACGATAGCTATATTAAACTTTACTGTTTATGGTGCCTTTGATATTCCTTATTTAGTTCCTTTTTCTATTTTGATAATAGATTTTGTATTTAGTGTATTCTTTTTAATAGGTTATCGTATAGCTATTAAAGTATTATTTTTTGAATTTTTTAACAATCAAAGAGATAAATCTAATGTTATTATTTATGGTGCTGGTAGAGATGGTAGTCTAGTGAAACAAGTTTTAGAGAGAGATAGAGGTACTAAATATAAAGTGTTAGCATTCATAGATGAAGATCAATATAAACAGGGGAAAGAATTAGAAGGTATCCCTATTTATTCACCTGATAGATTAGAAGAGTTTCTTCGTAGTCATAGTGTAGCACATCTTATTATTGCTATTCAAAATATTTCACCTACAAAAAAAGCATCTCTCACAGAACTATGCTTGAAATATAACACTAAGGTTCTCGTAGTACCACCAGTGAGCAGATGGATTAATGGTGAGCTATCTTTTAAGCAAATTAAAAAAATAAAAATTGAAGATATTCTGCAACGCGAAGAGATTAACGTAGATGAGTCAGATATTCTACAAACATTAAATAATAAAACAATTTTGATAACTGGTGCAGCTGGTAGTATAGGTAGTGAATTAGTAAAACAATGTATACGTTTTAATCCTTTACAAATAATATGTTTTGATATTGCTGAGACTCCTTTGCATAATTTAAAGTTAAATTTAAGTAATGAGTTCAATCTAGAACAGTTTAATAGTTTACATTTCATTTTAGGTGATATTACTGATCTGCAAGATATCGAGCCTGTATTTGATGAATATAAACCACAGATCGTTTTTCATGCAGCAGCATATAAGCATGTACCTATTTTAGAATATTTCCCTAAAAAAGCTATAGATATTAATGTAGCTGGTACTTATCAATTGGCTAATTTAGCTATTAAATACAAGGTAGAAAAATTTATTTTCATTTCTACTGATAAAGCTGTAAATCCTAGTAATGTTATGGGGGCAAGTAAACGAATGGCAGAGCTTTTGGTAAAATATTTGAATAATAATTCTACTTTTACTCGTTTCATTACTACACGTTTTGGTAATGTTTTAGGTAGCAATGGTTCTGTTTTGGAAATTTTTAAACAACAAATAGAAAATGGAGGCCCTATTACAGTTACTCATCCGGAGGTTACTCGATTTTTTATGACTATACCTGAGGCTTGTCGTCTGGTTCTAGAAGCTGCTAGTATAGGAAATGGCGGAGAAATTTTCTTGTTTAATATGGGTGTGAGAATCAAAATATTGGATGTGGCTAAAACTCTTATTCAACTCAGTGGACTTACTCTTGGCAAAGATATTCAAATTAAATTTACAGGACTTCGCCCAGGTGAAAAAATGACTGAAGAGCTATTGACTGACTATTCTAAAGATTTAGTTACTAAAAACAAAAATGTTTTGATTTCTTCTGAAAATATTCATGACTTAGATGAAAAAGTAAACATGATTTTTGACTTATTACAAAATTATAATCAATTAACAAATGATGATATTGTGAAAAATATCCAAAAAATTTTACCAGAATATAAAAGTATGAATAGTTTTTATTCTCTTTCTTAGAGTTAATCAATATTTTTTTAATAATTATATATGAAAATTTATTATTTCTATTCTCCCGAAAATTTAGCCTATATTGCAGTACAATCTACTAGATTAACAATTAAAAATATTAATAAACTTTTATGGTTATTTGGTGATGATTCTTTATATATTGACTCTGATTTTTTAAAAGGTGATTTTATCTGTACTTATCCAGAATTGATTACACCATGGTGTACTAATGCTGTAGAGATAGCTAAAAATATTGGAATAAATTCTATTACTAGGATGGAATTATTATTACCCTTTAATAAGTCTAAACATATCTATTATGATACAATGATACAAACTATCATATCTGATCCTGATCAAAATATCTTTAAAAATAAAAGACAAAAAGAACCAATAAAATTTATTGATGATATTGAAAAATATAATATAGAGGCTGGATTAGCATTGTCTAAATATGAAATAAATTATTTAAAAGATGTTAGCGAATTATTAGGTAGACAACTAACAGATAGTGAAGTGTATGGCTTTGCACAAGTAAACTCAGAACACTGTAGACATAAAATTTTTAATGGTATTTTTATAATTGATGGTGTAGAAAAAAAACAATCTCTTTTTGATTTGATAAAAGCTACTACTAAAGCTAATCCTGGTAGAGTGATTTCTGCATATAGTGATAATGTAGCATTTATAGAAGTTGGCAAAGCTAAAATTTTTACTCCTTTACGTGGTGATGTACCTTCATCATTCATCGAATATGATGAGAATGTTGTTTATTCGCTAAAAGCAGAAACACATAATTTCCCCACCACAGTAGAACCATTCTATGGCGCAGCTACAGGTAGTGGCGGCGAAATAAGGGATAGAATGGCCGGAGGTATTGGTAGTATTCCTTTAGTAGGTACTGCTGTTTATATGGTTGCTGACACTAAAGATTATATTGATGAAAAAAAAGTTAATCAACATGACAAAGGTCGTTTCCTCTATCATAATCCTGTAGATATACTGATAAAGGCTTCTAATGGAGCTTCAGATTTTGGTAATAAATTTGGTCAACCTCTTATTTGTGGCAGCTTATATACTTTTGAACAAAAAATTAATAATAAATTAATTGCTTATGATAAAATAATAATGCTAGCTGGTGGTATAGGTTATGCTCTCAAAAAATATGCTCACAAAAAGACAGTTCGTCCCGGACAATCTGTAATAATGATGGGTGGAGATAATTACAGAATAGGTATGGGCGGTGGTGCTGTATCTTCGGTAGCTACTGGGAAATATGAAAATAATATTGAGAGAAATGCTGTGCAACGTGCTAATCCTGAAATGCAAAAACGTGTTTTTAATGTTATTCGAGCTCTATCAGAGAATAATGCTAATCCTATCATTTCTATTCATGATCATGGTGCTGGTGGTCATCTAAATTGCTTCGCCGAATTATTGAATCCTATTGGTGGCGAAATAAATATTGATGCATTACCACTAGGTGACCCATCTCTCTCTGATAAGGAAATTATCTGTAATGAATCTCAAGAAAGAATGGGCTTAGTCGTAGATAATGGTAATTATGAAAAAATTGAAAAAATAGCTCTTCGCGAGCGTGCTCCTATTTATAAAGTAGGAAAAATATATCCCTCTCAATCCATATGTTTCATCGGAAAAGATAATAGAAAACCTTTTGATTTGAAATTTGATTTTCTCTTTGGCAAAACTCCTAAAACTATTATTAGAGACAATTCTATCAAATCTGAATTCATTAATCCTAAATATAATCTTAAAAATTTTGAGATCTATTTAGAAAAAGTACTATCTAATGAAGCTGTAGCTTGTAAAGATTGGTTGACAAATAAAGTGGATAGAAGCGTTACTGGTAGGGTGGCTCTGCAACAAACTTGTGGTAAAATACAATTACCACTAAACAATTTAGGAATCACTGCATTAGATTATTCGAGTAAAACGGGGATAGCTTTTAGCATAGGACATGCTCCTAATGTGGCTATCATAGATTCTGCTAAGGCTAGTAGACTATCTGTGGCAGAAGCTTTAACTAATATTGTATGGGCTCCTCTTAGAAATGGATTGGAAGGAATTTCTCTAAGTGCTAATTGGATGTGGCCTTCAGGATTGCCTGGCGAGGATGCGCGTTTGTATGATGCTGTTAAATCTCTTAGCGATTTTTGTTTGCAATTAAAAATTAATGTTCCTACAGGCAAAGATTCTTTATCATTATCTCAAAATTATCCCGATGGTACTGTTGTGAAAGGACCAGGTACTGTTATTGTTACTGCTAGCGGTGTTACTGATGATTTCACAGCAGCTGTAACACCGGATTTAAAAAATGTAAAAAATTCATCTCTCATTTATATTAATTTTTCTGGTATGGCTCCTGCTCTGGGAGGTAGTATTTTTTATCAAGAGTTGAAGAATATTGGCGATAATCCCCCAGACATTGCTGATGCAGATTATTTTAAACGCACATTTACTGTTTTGCAAGATTTAATTAGACAAAATTTGATTTTAGCAGGGCATGATATTAGTGCTGGTGGCTTGATAACTACTCTACTAGAAATGACATTCGCTAATCCAGATATTGGGTTAGATATTAATCTTTCATCTATCCCTTATGATGATATTATTCAAATATTATTTGCTGAAAATCCAGGTGTAGTTATTCAAGTTTCTAATGTGAAAGAGGTAATTAATAAGTTATATCAAGCTGATATTGAATATTTCCCTATAGGTCATCTTATTGATAAAAGAGAACTGAAAATCATAAAATATCAAACTTATGAACATTTTGATATAGATAAATGGAGAGATTTATGGTATAAAAAATCATATTTGTATGATTTGCGACAAACAGCTAATAATAAGGCAAAAGATAGATTTAATAATTATAAAAATCAACCACTTAATTTTATTTTACCTGAAATATCATTACCAGTAAAATTACCAAATAATAAATTAAAACTAAAACCTAAGGCTGCTATAATAAGAGAAAAAGGAGTAAATGGTGATAGAGAAATGGCTTATTGTCTCTATTTAGCTGGCTTCGAAGTTATAGACATTCATATGACTGATATTATCGAGGGCAGAATAAATTTAGATGATATTTCATTCATTGTTTTTGTAGGTGGTTTCAGTAATTCCGACGTTTTAGGATCTGCTAAAGGATGGGCTGCTAATTTCTTGTATAATGAAAAAGCAAAATTAGAATTAGATAAATTTTATAGTAGAGAAGATACTTTGAGTCTAGGTGTGTGCAATGGCTGCCAATTAATGGTACATCTTGGGTTATTATCTGATAATAAAAATTACCGTCCTACTATGACTTGGAATGATAGCAAAAAATTTGAAAGTAATTTTATTACTGTAGATATTATAGAATCTAACTCTGTACTACTGAAACCTCTTATAGGTTCTAGATTAGGTGTATGGGTAGCTCATGGAGAAGGCAAATTTATATTAAATGGTAATGAAAATGATTACAATATTGCTATGAAATATTCATATCATGATTACCCAGCTAATCCTAATGGTTCTGATTATGATGCTGCAGCTTTATTATCTGCTGATGGCAGACATTTAGCTATGATGCCACATTTAGAACGATCAATTTTTAGCTGGCAATGGCCATATTCTACCGATGATATCAAAAAGAATAAATTCACTCCTTGGATAATGGCATTTTTGAGTGCTTATGATTGGGTACAGCAAAGAAATAATTAGATCTTTAGGTCAGGGTATGACATAAAAAAGGTATGGGCTTTAGCCCTGAAAAACATATTTATTAACTTACTTTTCTTTGTCAACCACACAAAGAAAAGTAACAAAAGAAAAGTCTCCGCTGGGGAAATGATTTGATAAAACTACGCAATCACCTCTTGGGGTTTACAAACTCGCAAGCTTTAGCTTGCTCAAACAGTGTAAACCCTTCTACCCAACACGGCTTGCTTGTTTTATTACAAATCATTTCCCAATGCGGATAAGGCGCATCGTTTATCAAATATAAAACTACTATTTAGTCATCTCTGAATAAGTGAGAACATAAGCGTTTCACAGATTTACAAATAAGAAATTCAATCCCAAAATCCTTTAATCCACAAAATCCCAGTTCAGACAATAAATAGCTTGTTATTAACCCTGACCTTTAGGTCAGGGTATGACAAAAAAAGAGGAATGGGCTTTAGCCCTGAAAAAGACAAAATCTTACAAATCCTTTAATCCCGCAAATCCCAGTTCAGACATTTTGCTCAGTGTTCTTTGTGCCTTCTTTGAGAACTCTGTGGTTAATATTTAACAGTCCAATAATATTATATTGGTTTTATCAATGACCAGTAAAACTTCCTTTAATTGGTTTTTTAACAGACATCATAACAAATGGAGTTTTTATATAAGAATTTTGTATATTTATTTAAAAATATTTTGTATATTTGTAAAAAAAGTTGATTTATAAGAATGTTTTATATTTATTGAATAAATTAAGATGTTACAAGCCATAGTAAAAACGACAACTAAATAATGAAATATGAATGTAATTCAACCATTTATTGAATTTTTTAATCATCCAGTTTTTATCATCGTGGGGGGACTGACTGTATTATTTGCTGCAATAGGAATAATTTACAGAATTGTTTGCATAATTTTAGGAGTGACACCATTAGTTTTTAGAATTGGAAAAGCTATTTGGAGAAGGAAAGTTGCCATTATAGGAAGTTCTGAATCGTTCACCTCACTAAAGGATTGTATTACAGACACTAATATTTTTAAAAAGAACAATGTAATCCACATACCAATTGACAATATTGAAAAAGTTAAAGAACATACAATATTACTTGTTGACTGGGAAACATGCAGCAATCAAATTGACAATATTTTTATAGCTAGAAAGAATAACAATACTGCTGTTATAATTTATGCTAAAGCAGGTTCTATTCCCAATGAGAAAATGGGAGAAATTGCTAATAAGAGTAATACAGTTGTTGTGAATTTCAAAGGACGATTACTAAATGACATCTTAAATTCATTAATTACAACTAGTTTCGATGGAAAGTAATATATATCTTCAATCAATTCTAAATAAATATGCCCCAAGAAGTTTAAGCAACTATGCGCAAAAAATTCTTACTCTGAAATCAGATTTAAAGAATTGGGCTTCACCTTGTTTCATTGAGATTTTAAATTCTGGTTCGAGAGCAAAAGGAACTGCAATATCTTTAGCATCAGATGTTGACTATCTTATATCATTAAAAAGTGACTGTAATGCTAATAGTGGTGGATTGAAAAGTATTTATGATTCATTACACACATTTTTGAAAGAAAGGTATAATCCAGTAAGGAAACAAAATGTTTCATTTAGAATAAAAATTGGCAACTTAGAAGTTGATATAACTCCTGCTAGAAAACATTCAGGCAACACAAATGATCACTGGCTTTATGTTTCTAAACTTGACACATTGCGACAAACAAACATACAAAAACACATAACTGACATTTCTAGTTGTGGAAGATTGAACGAAATAAAACTCTTAAAAATATGGAGAGAATTAAATCATTTATACTTCCCATCCATTTACTTAGAATATTTAACAATCAACATTCTTTCAGGTAAATCAAAAGATCCTACTAATCTATCTGACAACTTTTGCTTTATGCTACAAGAACTAAGCAAAGACACTAGCAATCCATTAAACAGTAGAATAGTTGACCCAGCCAATTCATCAAATATTTTATCGGACTTACTAAGCTTGATAGAGAAAAAAACAATCATTTCAAAAGCTAAAAAAGCAATTGGACAACAATATTGGGATTATATACTATGGTAAAAAGACTAGAAAATAAAGAACTACAGCTAGTAACATCGTATATAAAACATTTGGCAGTCAGTGCGTTATCGAACGTTTCAGTTCGTTTCAAATGCACTTTTGACTTGACAAGTAATTGCTTCGAAATGCGCAACGATTTTATACCATAACCCTTTACCAGCAATTCTAAAACCTGCCTCTTACGGAAAAGTAACCCGTAAATTTTTAAACACAATCCATTGCATTTTTTAAAATAAAATTTTATCTTTGTAAAAAAAGTTTGTATTTAAAAATATATTGTATATTTGCAAAAATGTTTGTTTATAAGAATGTTTTATATACATTGCATAAATTAAGACGTTACAAGATACAGTAAAGACAGACAACAATGACGGAACAAGAGTATATAGAAACAAGAATTGATGACCAAATAAATTGGTACAGTGCCAAGGCTACAAAAAACAAATTATTGAACCATTGGACTAAAGGGTTAATAATTGTATTCTCAGCGACAATTCCATTAGTTGCTGGACTTGAATTTAGCTCGACAATAAAAAATATTGTGCTCGGAATACTTGGTTCATTGATTGCAATTTTATCAGGATTATCAGGTCTTTTAAAGTTTCAAGAAAAATGGACAGAGTATCGAACAACCTCTGAAACATTAAAACACGAGAAAATCCTTTTTCAAACAAAAGCTGGACCATATAACGAAGAAAATGATTCTTTCAAACTTTTAGTTACACGAATAGAAAATTTAATAAGTAAAGAGCACTCTGATTGGAGTCAGTATATTAACAAACAAAATTGAAAATTATGCCAAAATTAAAGATTTATGATTTGTTTATCAGTCATGCTTGGCGATACAATAGCGATTATTATCGCCTTGAAAAATTGCTAAAAGAAGCTCCATTTTTTGAATGGCGAAACTACAGTGTTCCTAAACACGACCCACTTATTGATATAAACACTACAGTCGGGAAAGCGAAACTTACTGAACTATTAAAGGAACAAATTCGTCCAGTTAATTGTGTGATTATTTTGGGTGGCATGTATTCTCTTTACAGCGATTGGATTTTAAAAGAAATTGAACTTGCAAAATATTATAATAAACCAATTGTTGCTGTTTATCCTTGGGGGCAAACATATATGCCAAAAAAAATACAAGATGCTGCTGATGAAATTGTAAATTGGCGAACAAGTTCAATTGTTTACGCAATAAGAAGACAATCAATATAATGAATAAACGGCAGCTTGTAACATGCAGTATTGTTAATTGACATTTCAGTGCGTT
>Ga0208693_1001980_pt1 | contig 13971 bp, 12 predicted proteins | sample AD_UKC071_MetaG_FD_184438 | JGI IMG/M metagenome (GOLD analysis project Ga0208693, IMG submission 184438) | Active sludge microbial communities of municipal wastewater-treating anaerobic digesters from USA - AD_UKC071_MetaG (SPAdes) (version 2) | ecosystem: Engineered > Bioreactor > Anaerobic >... | reverse complement strand
CGTTGATAAACAATGTGCAAACTTCATGCGTGGGCTTTCCTGCTATTCCCCCATCTCCGACATTTTAACTATACCAAGCTGTGCATACTCATACAACTTTTTCGTGGGAAATCGAGTACCTTTTTCACATGTGATTTATTGGGGAGAACCGGAAAAATGACACCTTTGTGCAGCATACCTGGACGGAACCAGTTTCTGGCAATCGCCATTAAAACAAGTCTGGAATAAGGTGTCGAAATCATAACGCTGCCACATTGACACAGTTAACGGGGGGACTTCGCCACACTTTTGGCGCCTCGCGCAACCAGAACAATTTGAGGGGATTGTTCTTTTTTCTCTCATGGTGACAATATTATTTTCCGATCACAAAATCTCAATATTTCTTGTTGACAATTGCACCAAGTTAACTTAGAATCTAATTGCGATTTGATAGGTGATTCACCTCTCAAAAGTGTGCGTGGGGAGGGAGGTGTTTTGTCGTGGAACTACCGTCAGTTCTTGAGGGTATTGAAACAAGATTTGTGAACACCGAACGTATCAAGATGCACGTGCATTTCAACAAGAATCACCAAGGAACCCCAATCATGTTCATCCACGGAAACCTGTCTGGCGCAACTTTTTTCGAAGAAGTTATGGTAGAGCTAAGTGATCAGTTTTTCTGCTTCGCTCCCGACCTTAGAGGGTATGGACAAACTGAGGACAAGGTAATAGACGCTACAAGAGGCATGGGTGATTGGTCTGATGACCTTTCTTCTCTTTTGGACACCTTAAATATTGATAAGCTGCACATTGTGGGCTGGTCAATGGGAGGAGGTGCGGCTATGCAGTTTCTGCTAGACCAGCCAGATAGAGTACTCAGCTTAACACTCATTTGTCCTGTGTCTCCTTACGGCTTTGGCGGGACGAAAGATGAAAATGGAACTCCTTGTTACGACGACTATGCTGGTTCCGGTGGGGGAACGGTAAATCCAGATTTCGTTCAAAGGATAGAACAACACGACACCACAGAAAAAGATCAAGCTTCGCCTCTTTTTATCATGAACAACTTCTACTTCAAACCACCATTCAGAGCAGAAAGAGAAAAAGATTTACTGCTTTCTCTTTTGCTTATTAGAACAGGCGAACAGGCTTACCCAGGAGATTTTGTGCCATCTCCTCATTGGCCTTTCACTGCTCCAGGAAATTTTGGGCCTTTGAATGCAATGTCACCCAAATATTTCAATACAAGAGCCATTGTTGATTTACCCGTTAAACCACCTATACTCTGGATCCGAGGGTCTCATGACACTGTAGTATCGGATGAGTCTTTTTTCGACATTGCCACTCTTGGCAAGATGGGGTTTGTACCTGGTTATCCAGGCGTGGAAGTGTGTCCGCCGCAACCCATGCTGAAGCAGACACGCAAGGTCTTAGAGGATTACAAAGCGAGAGATGGTACTTACTACGAGGTTGTCTTAAAAGACGTGGCACATTCTCCTCATATCGAAAAACCAAATGAGTTTATCACTACGGTAAGGAATTTTATTTCAGAGAACACTTAACTATTGGAGGTGGACTGTAAGTGGAACAACGCTATGCAAAAATATGTGCCACAGGTATGTATTTGCCTGAAAAAGTTATTACCAATGAAGAACTCAGCGAACGTTACGGGTATGATGTGAGCACATACTTGTCAGGGATTACCCTGAGGCACATTGCTGCCGAAGATGAATGCGCATCCGACATGGGTGTAAAGGCAGCACAAGTGGCTTTAGAGAAAGCAGACATGAAACCGGAAGATATTGACCTGCTGATCATGACGACTGACACACCGGACTATGTTACACCACCCACTGCACCTGCTATTGCTTATAAATTGGGCGCTACCAATGCTGGGGCTTTCGACATAAACGGGGCCTGCGCTGATGCTACCATAGGGCTAAGCATTGCTTCTCAGCATATCATGTTGGACAAGACCATTAACAATGTACTGGTGGTTGCACCCTATGCCATGTCAAAATGGCTTGATTGGGACAACAAGGTTCTTGGTCCAATGCTTGGCGACGGTGCTTCAGCTGCCATAGTTACGGTGAGTGGCGAGCCTGGTTATATCACTTCAACCATTGTTGCTGACGGGCAGTACTGGGATGGCTACGGTGTGTATGTAGGGACAAAATACCCCATCACTAAGGAGATGGTAGAGAAGAAAGAACACTTACTTAGGTTTCACCCTAACTTCCACAAGTACCCACCTGATGTAAACTACGGCAATTGGCCTAATGTAATTAGAAAGAGCCTCAAAAAAGCGGGTTACACCGAGAATGACCTGGATATGGTCATTCTTACCCAGGTGCGCCTGGCCGATATTGAACAGACCATGGAAAACCTTGGCTTGCCGCTAGAAAAAACACATTGGATCATGCATAAATACGGTTATGCAGGCTCTGCTTGCGCTTTCATGGCACTGGAAGACGCCGTAAATGAAGGGAAGATAAAAAAGGGCGATTTAGTAGCATTGTGCACGTCCGGTGTCGGCTACGTGATGAGCTCGGCCCTGTTTAGGTGGGTATGAGCAGATGAGGGGGAAAACACATGCAACGCGTAAAAGACAAGGTGGTCATCATTACGGGTGCGGGCGGTGGTATTGGTCGAGAAACCGCGTTTGCCATAGGTCGTGAAGGAGGCAATGTGGCGCTATTTGACATTGATGAAAGCAAGTTAAAGCCCCTAGAAGAAGAAATAAGACAACTCGGCGTCAAGTGCAAATCCTACAAACTAGATGTATCCAACTTTGAAGAGGTCTCCATCGCAGTTCGACAAGTTATAGCCGACTTTGGTAAAGTAGATGCTCTAGCAAACATAGCCGGAATAACCAGGGATAACTTCTTAACCAAAATGCCTATTGAAGATTGGGAGAAAGTCATTGCAGTAAACCTTACAGGAACTTTCTACTGTACTAAAGCAGTTGCTCCTTACATGATGGAGCAGGGCTCAGGATGCGTCGTCAATATTTCATCCGTTGTTGGAGTGTATGGAAACATTGGCCAGACAAACTACGCAGCAAGTAAAGCAGGCGTTATTGGGCTTACTAAAACTTGGGCGAAGGAATTTGCAAGAAAAGGAATGAGAGTAAATGCGATTGCTCCAGGTTTCATAGAGACCCCAATGACTGAGAAAGTACCAGAAAAAATTCTTGACCAAATGATAGCTAAAACCCCTATGGGGCGAATGGGTGAGCCAGAAGAAGTTGCCAATGCGATTTTGTTCCTAATTTCTGATGAGGCTTCCTTTATTACAGGGCATGTCCTCCATGTTGATGGAGGCTTGGTTCTTTGAGAAACTAAAAAGAAAGGCAGGTAAAAGTAATGAAAAGGATTCTTAAGACTCTGCTAGGAGAAAACTGCGGCAACCTAAAGACACTTCTCGTCTCCGTACTTGTCGTAGCACTGTGTATGGGCTTCTTCGTTGCAGGTGTTCCCGAGGCAAAGGCTCAAACGGCTCCAAAAGAAATGTTGTTGGTCATGAAAATTGGGTCCAAATCGTACAATCTTAACGGGGTGAGCTATCAAATGGAAGTCGCTCCGGAGATCATAAAAGGCAGAACCTTTGTTCCTATTAGATTCATAGGTGAGGCGTTCGGAGGTGATGTTGGATGGCAAGACGCAACGAGAACAGTAACCCTTAAATCTGAAGGGAAGACCATCAAGTTTACTGTGGGCAGGACATCAGCAACTGTAGACGGTAAACCATACACCTTGGACGCAGCGCCCTACATCAAGAACTCCAGAACCATGGTACCCGTAAGGTTCGTCTCGGAAGTTTTGGGCCTTAGCGTGTATTACGAACCGCAAAAAAAGTTGGTTTATATTAGCGCAAAACCCAGTTATGTGGTCCCAGGTGTTACCGACAAAGAAATTAAGATAGGCTCTTTTTCCGCACTATCAGGACCATTGGCAGTCATTGGGGTCCCATTCTATCATGGTTTGCAGTCCTACATTAACTGGATCAACGATCAAGGTGGCATCAACGGGAGAAATATAAAGGTAGTCATCGCCGATGACCAAATGAACCCAGCACTGACCGTTCCAGCAGTAAAAAAATTTGTTGAAGAGGACAAAGTGTTCGCCGTAGTTGGTGGCCTTGGTAGTCCAGGTTGCTTAGCGGTGATGGATTACCTTAACGAAAAAGGCGTGCCCTTTGTATATCAAGGCGGAGGAGACTCTGCTTTTGCGAACCCACCTAAAAAATACGTATTTGCAGTTCAACCTAACTACATGACTGAGGGGCAAGTGTTTGTAAAATTCGCTAAGCAGGACCTCAATGCCAGTAAATTTGCACTACTTTACCAGAACGATGAGGCGGGCAAAGAAGGTGCAGAAGGTGTAAAGGAGGGCATAAATAAGTATGGCGGCAGTCTCGTCTACTCATCCTCTTTCCCAGGTACGGAAACAGACTTCACTTCTTATCTAACTAGGATCAAGAACTCCGGTGCCGAAGTCATTTTCGTTTACGCGCCTGCGAATACTGCAGCTGGCGCAAACGTAGTGAAAACAGCAAAATCTTTGGGTCTTACCCAGAAAATCATCCTTCCCTATTCTTATGCGGGCATACTCGCTATGGCTGGCGAAGCTGCTGAAGGTGTTTATATAACAGGTTGGGTAGACTTCTCCGACCCAGAAGATCCCGATGTGCAAAAGTTCTTTGAAATTTGGCTTAGTTACTACCCCAACGACGATCCGCTAACCTTCGCTTATGCTGTTGCTGGCTTTGCCGCGGCAGAGATTTTCGTGGAAGCACTACGTAGAACTGGCCAGTATCCTACACGAGATGCTATGGTTTGGGCGTTAGAAACCTTCGATGGTTGGAGCGGCTATGTAGTTAAAGACATTTCCTACGGCCCTAACAAGAGAGGTGGCAAGTATTCACTATACTTTATGAAAGTAGAGAACCAGGAACTGAAAAAGATTACCGATTGGATATCAGCGGAGTAATAATTTGCTGGTTTTTCACACAAGGCAGAGGGGGTAAAAGCCCCCTCTGCAGGGCTGGCCATGTGTATGCACATGCATGTTAACTTAAGGGAAGGAGATGTTCATGCTTTCCATTAAAAATCTAACTGTAAAATTCCAGAGCCTCGTAGCCGTAAATAACTTCTCCATGCAAGTGGAGCAAGGGAATATTCATTCTCTCATAGGACCTAATGGTGCCGGCAAAACCACGGTATTCAACGCACTTTTCAGATTGGTACCCTATAGCGGTAACGTAACTTTCCTTGATGAAGACCTTAGAACAAAAAGCACCCATGACCTATTACCCTTGGGCTTATCTAGGACTTTTCAAAATCTAGACATTTTCTACTCTATGACCGTCGAAGAGAACATAAAGATGGGATTGCACCCGTTCCTCGAAAGCCGTCTTTATAGAGACCTACTCGGCTTCGATGTGTATTCTAAAAAGGAAGTGAACGATAGAGTAAATCAAGTAGCAGATCTAACTGGACTTTTGCCGTATCTAAAGACATACCCCCTGTTTCTTCCCTACGGCCTCCAGAAACTCGTGGAACTGGCTAGGGCGTTAGTCTCAAATCCCAAATTGCTTTTGCTGGACGAACCAGCATCGGGTCTGACCTCAGCCGAAAAGGAGAGCTTGAAAGATCTACTGAAAGTCATCAAATCAAACGACGTCACTGTCCTCATAGTGGAACACGACATGAGCGTTGTTATGGATATATCTGATGTAGTTACAGTTATGAATTTTGGGCAAAAAATAGCTGAAGGGAAGCCCGAGGAAGTTTCTGCCGATCCTCAGGTCATCGATGCTTATTTGGGGGTGGGCTGATGCTCAGAGTTATAGACCTTACTACTGGATATGGACCTGTAGAAGTGCTTCACGAAGTCAACCTGGACTTTGAAGACGCTAATATCGTTACTGTTTTGGGAGCCAATGGTGCTGGAAAGTCTACGTTAATAAGAACTGTCTCGGGTATACTGAAACCTTGGAAAGGCTCTATCTTGTTTGGTGACAATGAGATTTCACACATGGATACATCACAAATTGCCAAATTGGGAATAGCTCATGTACCAGAAGGACGGCACATTTTTCCAAATCTTACTGTGAAAGAAAACCTGCTTTTGGGAGGATATTTTAGGACCGATGATGAAAACAAAGAAACTCTTGATCACGTCTTAGAACTTTTCCCATTGCTTAAAGAACGCATAGGTCAAAAAGGAGGCAACTTATCTGGTGGAGAACAACAGATGCTAGCTATTGGAAGAGGACTTATGGCAAAACCCCGATTGTTGCTTTTAGATGAGCCGTCACTCGGCCTAGCTCCCATACTCGTTTCAGAAATTTTTGAGACGGTGAAACGCCTTGCCCAGCACGAAAAAGTGCAGGTTCTACTGGTAGAACAAAATGCCCGTAAAGCCTTGGACATTTCTGATATTGGTTATGTCATGGTCCTAGGAAGAGTAGTGCTTTCAGGTACTTCTGACGAACTCTCAAAGAACCCTGAAGTAAGAAAACTTTATTTGGGAGGGCAAAATGTTTAATCTCATTATCAGAGGATTAGCCACAGGTTCCATTTACAGTTTGACAGCTGTAGGCATCGTCCTCATACTGTCAACTACTAATGTGATGAACTTCGCTCAAGGGGATACGGGTATGTTTCTTACCTACATTGCCTTCTTTTTTATCGTAAGAGGGCTTACCCCATCACTTGCGCTGCCACTTGTGATTGTTGCAGCCGCCATACTAGGTTACTTAGTGTATAAGGGTCTCATATCAAGAGCCAAGGAAAGTTCTTACATGGGTATGATGATCATCACACTTGGTCTCACTATGATTTTTGAAGGCACCGTGTCTACGTTTTTTGGAAATATACCTTTGCTATTTCCTCCACTCGTACCAGGAGACCCTGTGCGTTTCGGATCGGTCATTCTAGACCGTCAGGATATCTTGTGTTTAGTTACGGCTCTTGTTGTTTTTGTCATTCTTTCTTTCGTACTGTATCGAACAAAAATTGGTATCGCAGCTCGCAGCATTGCTGATGATGAATATGCTGCGCGAGTACTGGGAATTCCCATCGACCGCGTTCATTCCTTTATTTGGGCAACGAGCTTTGGCCTAGCAGGGTTGGCTGGCATAATGACTGCCCCCAGACTTTCCCTTCACCCCCTTTTCATGGTCGTAGTACAATTAAAAGCATTCACAGCAGCCGTCCTTGGTGGAATGAATTCGGTTACTGGTGCCATCTGGGGAGGTTTGATACTAGGGGTAATGGAAAATCTGGTTGCCTACTATGTTCCAGCCATAAAGGAAAGTTTTTCATTGTTCCTGATCGTTGCCATATTGCTATTTCTTCCAAATGGCCTGTTTGGGAGCCGTGAGGCAGGGAGGTCATAATGAAAAACCGAATTCTACCACTCATACTTCTCATATTGGCACTTCTTATACCTTTAGCATTCAATGCAAGGCCGTCTATTGTCGCTTACATCAATCTTGCCATGATTTATGCTGTTTCAACTGTTGGTCTGAACCTGCTACTTGGAGTAGCCGGCCAGATATCCTTAGGTCACGCAGCTTTCATGGGAATTGGCGGTTACACCTCTGCCATACTCATGATGAGATACGGAGTTCCATCCGTCATAAGTGTGTTAGCGGGCGGTCTTTTGGCTGGTTTCTTTGGTCTAGTCATCGGTTTCCCGGCTTTGAGGCTCAAGGGCTTTTATCTTGCAGTTGCAACTATGGCTCTTGGAACGGCCGTGACCGATGTGATAAAAAGGATGGAAGTCTTGGGAGGAGACAGTGGACTCACAAACGTTCCTTCCATAACCATATTGGGCTACCGGTTTAGCAGTGAGTTTTCAAAGTACTACCTTTACCTTGCCATTTTACTTCTCAGCATTTTTCTAACGAATAACCTGCTTAAAAGCAAAACAGGTATGGCGTTTAGAGCCATGAGAGATTCCGAAGTTGCAGCAAAAGTGTTTGGGATTAACGTTTCCTACTACAAGGTACTTGCTTTTGTCATTTCTTCCTTCTTAGCCGGCGTCGCTGGTGCCATGTACGCACACTCCCTTTCCTATCTGCACCCAGATATGTTCGGATTTGGCCTATCTATCGAATTTCTTGCCATTACCATCATCGGAGGAATTGGCACTTTATGGGGCCCCGTGCTTGGTTCTGCCCTGTGGGTCATTGTGCCGAGGCTTTTTGGCGCAAAACTGGAAGCCATGGCTGGAGTTCTTTTTGGGGTTATTCTCATCCTAGTTGTGCTGTTCTTGCCTCGAGGACTCTCTGAACTTATAATGAGGCTAAATAGATTGTTCAAGACGAAAGAAGGAGAACAAATCTAATGGGGAAGGGCAAGGACACGAGAGGCTCAATACTAAGAACTGCGCTAAAAGTATTTAGGGAACGTCGCTACGACAACAGCTCTATCAATGAAATCGCTAAGCGTTCAGGAGTCAGCACTTCGCTCGTTTATTACTACTTTGCGAACAAAGAAGAAATATTCAAAGAATTGGCCGTTACTTACCGAGATGGACTTGAACAGGAAATTCGGCAACATCTATCTTTCGAGGGGGACCTTTTGGAAAATGTTTTCAGCATTCTAACAACATACAAAGATTTCATAAAGAGCCATAAAGATCTATACGACATATTCCGAGAAGTTGAATTCGTGGAGAAAGATTTGATTAGGGACTACTACTACCGGATCACGCAGCTTATAACCCAAGCTCTTCCAAAAGACTTCTCAAGGTTGTACGATGTTGAGTCTCTGTCTTTTGCCATATTGGGCAGTATCTATTTCGTGGTAATAAAGAATCTCATTTGGGAGAATAAAAATGATATCACTTACGAGCTAGAAACAGTGAGAGATTTTTTAGATAAGGGAATCGACATTGATGGAACTTTTACTCCGTTTATTGTCCCTGAAATGCAAATAGAAAACCGAGAACCTGATTTTGTTTCTAGAGGAGAGCGGACCAAGTACCACCTGCTTAAAGCAGGAGAAAAGTTGTTTGGTGAAAAGGGTTTTGAACGCACACAGATTGCAGAAATCACTTCTGAAGCAGGTGTTGGTCTTGGTACTTTTTATATTTACTTTGAGAGCAAGACAGAACTCTTATCAGAAATTGTTAAAGAAGTTAGCCATACCCTAAGAAAAACCTCCCGTATCTACCAGGATGATTTGACTGACCGCAGGGCGGTAGAGAATGTAGGATTCCAGGCTTTCTATCACTTATTTAAGAACATGGGGCCAGCATACCGCATAGTTCGAGAAGCAGAATTTGTTGAACGCGACATTGGTATTTGGTACTACACACGATTGGCGGAGGGGTACACAAAAGGGCTTATCCAAGGTATGGAGGACAATCATATAAGACCGATGGATCCAGAAGTGCTTGCTTACATCCTGATGGGTGTTTCTCACACTACCGGGATTAAGTGGTTTGTTTTGGATGAATGCAAGAAGATAAACGACGACTCAGTTTTGACAGTGCTTGAGCTGGTCATGCATGGCCTTTCTGGTATGGAAAGGAAGGTAAGGAATGGATTATAAAGAAACATACAAACAAAAATTATTGGATATAGAAGGAGTTCTTTCCAAGGTAAAATCAGGTGACTCCATTGTCGTTGGTATGGCAGCGGCAGAGCCAGTCGGTCTTTTATCGAACTTGCACCTGATAAGAGACCGGGTTCGGGACGTTACAGTTGTTTCTTGTCTCCTACTCAAGGACTATGAGTACTACAAGTACGTTGACAAGCAGGACTCACCTTTTAGGTCCGAAACGTGGTATCTAGGAGAATACGAAAGAGCTCTTTTTAAAGAAGGGAAGAGTAGTTACATTCCCAATAACTTGCATATGGCTGCTAGTGACAGAATACAAGCCAAAGAAATTAACATATACAGCGGTTCAGCCACCCCCATGGACAGTAGAGGTTACATGTCCTTGTCCCTGGGGAACGTGTATGAAAAAGACATCCTGGAACACGCCGACACGGTCATACTCGAAATCAATGGCAACCTGCCTCGAACCCACGGAGACACCGTCGTTCACATAAATGATGTCGATTTCATTTATGAATATAACGCCCCGCTCATAGAAGTCCCGTCAGCTGAAGCAAGTGAAGTTGATAAAAGGATTGGTGAATTCATAGCGGATCTCATCGAAGATGGCGCCACCATACAACTGGGTATTGGAGGAATACCGAACGCCATTGCCCAGTTCTTAGTGGATAAAAAAGACCTTGGACTGCATACCGAACTTATGACTGAAGGCGTTGTGGATCTTATCGAAGCGGGAGTCATAACAAACTCCCAGAAGACTTTGTGGAAAGACAAATGCATTGCATCTTTTGTCATGGGAACAAAGCGGCTATACGATTTTGTAGACAACAACTTGGCTGTGGAAGTACATCGCGGAAGAATTGTTAACGACCCTTACGTAGTCGCTAAGAACAAGAAAATGGTAAGTGTAAACACTGCTTTGAGCGTGGATCTGACGGGACAGGTGTGTTCAGAGGCTTTTGGTCCTCAGCAATACACCGGTACTGGAGGACAACTGGATATGCACCGCGGTGCAATCATGTCGGAAGGTGGAAAAGCCATCATCGCAATGAGATCCAGTGTAAAGAACAATACCATTTCTACCGTTGTTCCGACCTTAGCTCCGGGAAGCTTCGTCACAGTTCCCAGACATGATGTTGACTATATCATCACAGAATACGGAGTTGCTCATCTAAGGGGGAAATCCCTTAGGGAAAGAGCCGTTGAGATGATCGAAATAGCCCATCCAGATTTTCGTGACTGGCTAAGAATGGAAGCAAAAAAATTCGGCTTTATTTAGAGAAAGAAGATAGAAGAAAGGCTCGCATGACCGAAGTTTTCACAGGCATGCTGCCTTGAATTTCTATTACCATAATCGGGAAGTGGAGATCTTGCATATGTGATGAGAAATGTAATGTTAACGACGGCCCCGCGGTACTTAGCGATCCTATGGGCGCATCTGGTGCAATACTAAGATAGGTTTGATTGTGTTCTGCGTTGTACCTATGCTGTATCTATGACGGGCAAGGAATTCCTGTGGTGGTAGAATTGGTCTGATTACTGATGAAGTCCACGTTTGTGTATATAACGCCCTTGGCTGGCTATATTTCTTAAAAAATCAAAGATCCTCGTTACCGTAAGTTCTTTTCAGAAACACGTATGGTAACGAGGCCTCGATTTTTGGCAAACTGGCCTTTATACTACCGCCGTTTACCCGTTACATGCTTTGTTATGGTCCAGTTTTTGCGTTAACAAAATAAAGAGGCGTGTCATTGCGGTATGTAGAACCAAACTTACACACGTGGGATTTGCCTTATCTAGGAATTGCCACAGTTTGGTTCTACATTAGGGTTTCATATTCTATTCTTTGGAGTTATTCTCTCTTTCCTCTAAAGCGGCATAGATTTTTGGCATATCTTTCTTATCTACAACTTCTACACCGATACATCCGCACTTCATGCAGCATAAGATCTCTTCGCCTATTGTTCCGTCTTGTCTGCATACCATCTCCTTTATCTCATAATCGTCACTGTCATCTTTTTTCCCGACTATGGCTAGGGGAAAACCATAGATCCGGAACAGGAACCCATCTGTGTTCCCGCAAGAAGGGCACACAAGGGTGACATCCCTGTTAAGGATCGGCTTATGGCTAACAGTGCCTGGAAGTTGAATAACTTTTCCCAACTTATTGCCTCCTATATTCATTTTTATTTGGCTCCGCCGTTTGGCTGAGCAATTACATGCGCACCAACGCCTTTCCATTTTCGGACGTCAGCCGAAACAAATACTTCCCGCGGTTGCACCGCTTCTTAGCTAGTGAGATTGCAAAGTTGTACAAGTATAATATCGAGAATGAAACCTGCACCTTTATTCTTACATTTATATTCTAAACAGGAATTGCTTATATGTTGAGGGAATTTATTGAGTAGATTACCTCGCTTTGGAGGTGGTACCATCGCAAACAATGTTGCGTCGAATAGGGTTTCGGTAATATGTACGGCAGTTGCTCCAGAATTTCAACAATCAAAAAACTACTTGCGGTTCTTAGGCCATTCCAATTGCTGTTGAACTTAAACGTTACAATGATTATTTTTTTTCCAAGAAACGTGCCACGTTATGTACTCACCGACGCTCTGTGCCGGTGCTACCTTGTTATAATAACCGCACTTAGGTTAGTTGGCAAGTAATACCTTTGGCAGGGGTGATGTGGTTGCATTTAAGCATCTTGCTAGAATCTGAATCTGATTCATTTGAAGTTCCGGTTCAGTACAATTATCCAGTTCAGTCTGCTATTTATCGGGCACTAACAAAAGATGTAGGTGGCTTCTTTCACGATACAGGATTTGACTATAAAGGCCGAAGCTTCAAAATGTTTACTTTCTCTCGACTCCTAGGGAAAAGTACTTTGGATAGAGAAAATATGGTAGTCAAATTCGAGGGCTCTGCAACGTTGGTTGTTTCGTCACCAATAACCCAGTTTTGTTCATCTTTGGCTACAGGCTTACTAAAATTAGGGACAGTAAGGATAGATCAAGCGCAGCTCCACGTAACCAAGGTTCAAGTATCTGAGCCCAAGGCCGAAGGGGAATCTATTGATATAAAAATGCTTTCTCCTACTGTAGTGTATAGCACCATGACAAGGTACGATGGGCGTAAATACACATGCTACTTTGCTCCTGGGGAAAAGGATTTTGAAGACTTAACTTGGCAGAACCTTTGCAAGAAATACGAAGTACTTACCCAGATGGATCCGCCTTCTTCTCCTCGATATCGGGTTGAAGTGAAAAGCAATCCTAAGTTGAGCGTTCTTAATTATAAAGGGACAGTTATAAAAGGTTATATGTGTTTTCTGAGGCTCATAGGTCCGGAATCCATACTTCAAGTGGCTCTCGATGCAGGGTTAGGTGCGAAGAACAGTCAAGGTTTTGGCTGCATAGTGCCTGATGAACCGGTGCCCGCCAAAGAAATATACATATAGTCACAAAGAAAGGAGGGAAGAATTTGATAATTGAAAGTCTGGTTGGGGATTTTAATATGTCCGCTCACACATAATAGAGAAAGATAAGGATTCAGTTATAATCTACCGGTTTGGGTCTCTGGAATATAGCTCCAGGGAGACGCTTGGAAAAGAAAAGAGTAGTACTCCAATGGAAGTCTAATTTGATTATATATTAGAGGGATCTTCATATTGGTGATAGAATACCTTGTGTGGTAACGTAAAAACCCTACCCTCGACGCAGAAAGTAGCCCTATACTAATGTGCATGCAAGTAAGACTAAGAGCAGGTAGAGGCAGAAATGAAGTGCATTATGGGAACACGTTGCATACATGTACTCCCGTACTGTACGATTATGGGTCACTGTTATCGCTGGTAAAACGGGTCTTAGCCTACCTGTGAGGGTTGGAAACCAGGTTGAACTTGCCGACGGGCAGGGGAAAAACCAGTTTTAGCCTACCTATGAGGGATAGAAACTAGTCTGACATCTCAAAGATGGCTAACCGGGTCGATAAGTAGCTTAGCTGACCCTGAATCCTGAGAGCTTCCTAAAAAAGCTTCTGTAAATCTTTTGGATCCACAGTAATCTTGTATCGGCTCCCCTTTTCAGAAAACTCAATTTTCACAATTATTGTATTTATTATATCGACTCAGCTTTGAGGTTGATTCATCGTTTACCCGATCATTCGGTAGAGCACATAGTTTTTGTAATTCCGAGGAATTAGGCGGATTTCTTGAATCGGGTTGGACCTATAGATGTCTACTGACAATGGGAAGGATCTGCCATTCTTAGTAGACATCGTACTTTCGTGCAAGCACCAGGCATCCCATTTTCAGAGTTGACTTGACCTAGATGAGTTTTTTAAGACCAAAGCCCTCATTGGTGAAATAGTTCAATAAGCATGTTTCTATGTGCCAAAACTGCTTAGCAGTAAATCAG
>Ga0208693_1001973_pt1 | contig 13989 bp, 9 predicted proteins | sample AD_UKC071_MetaG_FD_184438 | JGI IMG/M metagenome (GOLD analysis project Ga0208693, IMG submission 184438) | Active sludge microbial communities of municipal wastewater-treating anaerobic digesters from USA - AD_UKC071_MetaG (SPAdes) (version 2) | ecosystem: Engineered > Bioreactor > Anaerobic >... | reverse complement strand
TTATTTTTGTTTATTAATAATCAATTTTAATTTTTTTAATTATGAAAACAAGTTATTTAGCAAAATTCTTTTTTACAATTTTTATTCTTTTTTCTTTAATTAGTGTGAAATTTTATGCACAAGTGTATGATGACAAGAATTTTGATCAAGCTCTTAACTATCTTATGAAGGCTAATTATGATAGTTCTATACTAGTATTAGATAAAATTATAAGTGACGACTCCAGTAATTTGCTTGCTAATTCTTTTAAATCTTATATTTATTGTGAAATGGATAAATATGATACTGCTTTATCTATTATTGATAAAACTATTAGCTTTTATTCTGAAAATATTTTGCCATTATCTTTTAAGGTAAAAGTTTTAGATGCTATAGATGACTCTATTTATGAAAATGATATTAAAAATTTGTTAACAAAAATTTATTCTATTTCTCCAGTAACTTATTGGGATTTTGTAGGTAAAGGGTATTCTTATTTTTTAGATGATAATTATAAATCAGCTATTAAACATTATAATAATGCTATTAAGATAAATCCATCTAATCCTTTCACCTATTATCTCAATGGGATATCCTATCGCAATATTAATAATTATAAATCTGCAAAAGAAAATTTTACTAAGGCCATAGAGATTTTTCCTAGTTCTGTTTTAGCTTATTATAATAGGGCTATTACTTATGATTATGAGAATAAATATAGTGAAGCGATGGATGATTTACAAAAAGCTATTGAGATTAATCCGCAATTCGCTGATGCTTATAATAGATTAGGTGATATATATAAAGAATTAGATGACAATAATAATGCTATTAAGTATTATACTAAAGCAATAGAACTCGATCCCAAGCCCTATTATTATCTGAATAGGTCAGTAGTTTTTTATGAAGATGATAATACTCCTGCCGCTCTAGAAGATCTTACTAAAATATTAGAAATAGATCCTGATTATAAAGCAGCTTATTATTTTAGAGCTTCTATTTATTATGACTTACAGGATTACAACAATGCATTAAATGATTATAATGCAGCTCTGAAATCTACATCTAATTCATATCTACACAATCGTAGAGGATTGATTTATTTGAATTTAAATGAATATGATAGTGCTATTGTAGATTTCACAAAAGCTATTGAGCTAAGTCCAGATTTCGAATCTGCATATTTCAATCGTGGTTATTCTTATAGAATGCTGAAACAATTTGATTTGGCTATCAATGATATGAACATGGCAATTAAATTAGATCGTAAAAATGAAACTGCTTACAATATAAGAGGTATTTGTTATTATAATTTAGAAAATTTCAAGTTAGCTATTAAAGATTTTAATAAAGCTATTAAAATAAATCCTAATTATAGCAGTGCTTATTTAAATAGAGGTATGGCATATTATTATATTAATGAATATGAAAAAGCATTACAAGATCTCACACAAGCTATTAAATTGGATCCTGAATATCTAGATGCATACTATAATAGAGGAAACATATTAAATGCATTGGAACAATATGTTTTGGCAATAAATGATTTTAATAAAGTGATAGAATTAGATCCTAATGATATAGATGGATATTTCATGAGAGCTATTACATATAGAAATTCTGGAGATTATAGTAATGCTATTAAAGATTTTACTAAGTGCATCGAAATGGACTCTACAGCTGCATATATATATTATCATAGAGCTATCGCTTATCGTTTTTCTAAAGATTATGATAATGCTCTAAACGACCTTAACAAAGCTATAGATTTATATCCAGATTATTATTTAGCTTATAATATGCTTGGAAATATTTATTTTGACCAGGAACAGTATGATGCTGCTCTAAAATATTATCAAAAAGCAATCGAGCTTAATCCAGACTATGTAGTAGCTTATTATAATGTCGCTAATATTTATTATAATCAAGGTAATTATTCTGCTGCTAAAAATTATTTAAACAAAATTGTGCTTTTAGATCCTAATGGACCTTACGGCAAAGAAGCTATAAAAGTTTTGAATAATCTTAAAAATATGGGATATTAATTTTTTATTTTAAATTAGAATATTATGAAAAATTTATTTAAGTTTAATTTAATTATTAGTGTTTTTGTCATTTTTACTTTGCCCCTGAGTGCACAAAATCACGATTATACAGTAGATGATGGCATTAGACTAATACAAGCTAATAATTATGACTCTGCTATTATTATTTTAGATAAAATCATTGATAAAGATTCTACTAATATTTTAGCTCTATTTTGGAAAGCTTATGCTCTAGATTTTGTAAATCGTGATAATGAAGCTATTAATTGTTATAATAAAATTTTGTCTATTAATCCTAATCATTTGCCTGCAATAGTTTATAAATGTAGTGTAGAAAAAGAAATTGCTGATGATAAATTTTCTAATAAATGCTTTAAAAAAGCTATCTCCATTAAACCTGTCGATTATTTAGATTATCTATCTCGAGGATTAGCTTATTATAATTTAAAAAATTATCAAAATGCTTTGAATGATTATAATAAAGCCATAGAGCTACGCCCCGATTTTGCTTATAGTTATTTGCTAAAATCCAATGTTTTTTTAGAAAATAATAATTATGATTCAGTACTGGTTTGTGTAGATAAGCTATTAAATATAAATCCTTATTATTTAAGAGGTTATATTTATAAAGGATTTATTTATACTGAAAAAAATCAATATGATGATGCTCTGAAATTTTTTAAAAAAGCTCTTGAGCTGAATGATACGGTCTCAACCTTAAATTATCATATTGGATATATTTACTATAATAAATCGATTTATGATACTGCTATAATTTTTCTAAATCGTGAACTAGAAATAAATCCAAAGGATGTAAATTCATATTTTCTTATTAGTGATATATATTTGATTAATAATCAATTAGATAGTGCTATGAAGATCTATGAAATTATTTTAGAAATTGATAGTAATAATGTTTGGGCTTATGTTGCTATTGGTAGGTTATATCATGAAAAATCACAAAATGATTCTGCTATAATTTATTATAATAAGGCTTTAGCTATAGATCCACATAATGTATCGCCATATATTGATAAAGCAATTTCATATGCAGAAATGGGAGAATATGATTTAGCTCTAAATGAATATAAAAAAGCTATTAAAATAAATCCCAAATTTTCTCAAATATATTTAAATCGTGGGATATTTTATGGGGATTATATGAATAATTATGATAAAGCTATCAAAGATTTCAACAAAGTTATTAGTTTAGATAGTAGTAATTTTTTTGCTTATAACTTTCGTGGTTATTGTTATGCATCAAAGGGAGATATGGAAAAAGCTATTAATGATTTAAGTAAAGCTATTATGCTAAAGCCAGATTATGCAGAAGCTTATTACAATAGAGCTCTTGTTCATTATACTTTAGATGAATATTTATTAGCTATTAATGACTGTAAAAAAGCTATACAATATGATTCATTGAATGATTCTTATTATTTATTGAGAGGAAATATCAATTTAGATTTCAATAAAGCAGATTTAGCCATAAGTGATTTTAATAAAGCAATAGAACTCAATCCTAGTAATCCAATAAATTATCTGTATCGTGGTGCCTACTATCATTATATTGAAGAATATGAATTAGCTATCGAAAATTATCTAAAAGTTATAGAGTTAGATTCGACTAATTATTTGGCTTATATTAATTTGACAGATATTTATTATGCTATTAATGATTATGATCAAGCTCTGAAATATTTAAATCAAATTATTAGTATGTATCCAGATATTGCAAGATCATATTTCTATAGAGGAACTATTTTTTTGAATAAAGGGGATTATGCCTCAGCAAAGCGAGATTTTGAGAAATTATTGTCTTTAGATCCTAAAGGTGATTATGGTAAATATGCTGTAGAAAAATTGAATCTCTTAAAAAAACTTGGATATTGATGCTAAAAATGGTAACTGGGAGAAAGGGATACTATGTAAATGAAACTTACAACTTAAAATATGCGTTTTGCTACACTAATATACTTATATGTTTTATTAATTTTGTTCTTTTTTAAACATAGAATTCAGTATTTTAATCGTTGAGAATATTTATTTTTAGATTTAAAAAAATTTTGTCAATTAAAAAATTATTTATAATTTTGCAAAATAATATTGCGGGGTAGAGCAGAGGCAGCTCGTCGGGCTCATAACCCGGAGGTCGCAGGTTCGAGTCCTGCCCCCGCTACTAATTACCTTTCACAAAGCCAGATTTAATTCTTTTGGACTTTTTACCACATATTTTATTGTAGTTTTAACGGTAGCATTTGGTTGTATTGTATATCTCCAAGTAACAATTTTAGTATCTGGATCTATTTTGCCATTACCTACTTCTATATCAGTAACTTCTATTTCTTTTTGTTGAGAAATTGGTAATTGATCTTCGATAATTATCTCGATAGGATATTTTTTATTATTTCTTACTGTCATTTCAAAAGCTCTATTATACTTCACTTTTGAACCAATAATTTGTTTAGAAGTAGAGTCTTTTATCACATCTCTTTTTACTATTACACTTTTGTCTCTGCCAAGTGAAATCTGCATGGTGTCTTCTACCTGATATGATGAGATATTTGTAGTCCCCACAAAGCTATTTTCGTAATAAATATTAGCCTCGCCATTTAAGAAATAATTTTTGCCCCAATCATAAATATTTGCTATCAAAAAAGCATCTGGATCTACCTTAGGAGCAGTGTAATACAAATATTTTGCTGGCATTTCATAAGATTGAATATTAACTAATTTTTCTTGATAAGTAGGCACATCTATTCTAGCTTCTAAAGTATATTCCATAGATATAGGAGTCTCAGAGCTAGTCGCCATCATAGTAGGGGCTGGTGATTTAGTATATTCATAATCTTTATCTTCCATTAAAATTACTCCTGTTGTAGTTTGTTCTATATTCCCTCTTCCTAAATACCTTTGAGGATTATAAACACTGAGATACCAAGGAAATAATTGAGGTTTTTGTTGAGAAATTGTAGGATTAGAACTGCTAAGAATAATTTTAGTATTTTGCCAATTTTCGCCAGTAAGTTGAGTTATTTCTCCTTTTAATAATAAAGTTAGTGGTTTATTTAAATCTGTAAATCTGATGTCATAGCTTGGTATCCATGAGGCATAATTAGTAAAATAAGTTACGTTTAGTTTACCTGTAGTAGCTTTGTCTGCATAAATATTTATCAATATTTCTCCTACAGGACGTTTAGCAATATTTTCATATTCAGATAACTGATTTTGGATTTTATTAATAATCAACTGCAAATCTCTATTTTGATAACTTAATTCTAAAGATTTTGTTTTAATTTCTAACAATCTATTATGAAAAAAATCGGCAGCTTTAATAAGCTCAGTTACATTAGTGCCATTTTGAGTGCCACCGATGGTTTTATTAGCTTTTATCATAGCTTCTTCATCTGCATAAACTTGTAGATATGCATTATTCTGATCTAGTTTGTTTTTTAAAAGTTTTAGAGAATCTTTAAGAACCTGATATTTAGGATCATTTTCATAATTTGATAGATAGTTTATAGAAGTATTTACTGTTTGTATAATAAAATCTCCTTGACCTTTCACAGTGACAGTTTTAGGATCTAAATCATCAGGTAGATTAGTTATCATTATTTTATTATCACCTTTTGATAAAGTTAAATTACCAATTCTTGTGATCTGTGCGCCATTCAGAAATACTTTAGCCTCATCAATAGTAGTATTTATTTTAGTAATATTTTGACTAAAAGCCATTATAGGAATGACAAATAATATTAAAACAATTTTTCTCATAAGATTATATTTTTGGTAAAATTACATATAAAATATTAGATCAATTATAATTTTAAAAACATTAAAAATTATTGAAATAAGCGTTCAGATAATAAAATTTTTTTCAACTTTTTGTATTAAAAGAATACCTTTGTAATAATTATAAAGCTCTAGCCGTACCGCATTTCCACAGCGGATACTTTTCTTTTGTTACTTTTCTTTGTGTGGTTGACAAAGAAAAGTAAATTAAGTAGAAATTTATTTTAAATCAATTATAAGAAATATAGCTATTACCGTGAATGAACCTGTAATAACTATATTATTACTTATGTATTTATGTAATGAATATATTTTTTATTAAATTATTTCTTTGCATATTTGAAAACATAATTTCTTTAAAAAATAAATACTATTAAAAATTTTTTTATTTAAAAAATTATATTAGATTTGCATATTAAATAAATAAGATTGATTTAATATATTTTTTAATTCATTAAAAATGAGATTTAAATTAATAATAAATATCGATAAATATAAACGTGGTGATATTATACCAATAAATTATCAATATGAATGCTCTGCAGTAATTTACAAAATTTTATCTCATTCTGATGAAAAGTTTTCTCAATGGCTGCATGATAATGGCTATAATGCAGACAAAAAGCTATTCAAGCTATTTACTTTTTCTAGACTAAAAATACCACAATATCGCATCATAAATGAGTATATTAGAATAATATCAGACTACATAGAATGGCAGATTTCATTTATTCCCGAGGTTAGCACACGCGAATTTATCCAAGGCATTTTTAAAGATCAAGAATTTGAATTAGGAAACAAAAATGCACTAATAAACTGTAGAATACAAAATATCGAGATGCTGCCACCACCAGAGTTTAAAGAAACCATGACACTTAAAACACTCTCTCCCATCTGTCTGACACTCAAAAGAGATAATGGATCTGATGAATACATTTCTCCCACTCATCAGATGGCTCTGCCACTTATCAAACAAAATCTACTAGACAAATACAAAGCTTTCCAAGGAAAAGGCTTTCCTGATTCTGATTTTGATTTTAAAGTAATTAATGAACCACGCTCTTCACTAATTACTATCAAAGCTGATACGCCACAAGAGAGCAAAGTACGTGGATATAGCTGCATTTTTCAACTGACAGCACCAATAGAACTTATGAAAATAGCCTATGATGGAGGAGTAGGGAGTAAAAACAGCATGGGGTTTGGGATGGTGGAGGTAGAAAAATGAAAAATTTAAAATAAATATTTAATTAATGAAGCAAATAATATCTTTAAATTATAGAAAAATTTGCATAAAATAAAAATCATATATACATTTGGAGAAAAATTATAATAATAAAAATTGAATAGAAAAAATAGTAAGATATGAGTTTAGATACCGTACTTCAGATAGGCAAAATTTATAGAGAGAATGAGAATGCATGGAAATATCATGAACAAATCAACCACGTAATGAAAAACTGTACAAAGCTATTTAAAAAATTTTTTTATATTTGCCCTAAAACTATTTTGATTTTCACGTTCATTTTTTTATATAATCCCTCAAAGTAATTATTCTGAAATATGATTAAAGAAATCTGCCAATTTGTGGAAATTATTGAAGAGCAAATCCCCAATATATTTGAGGAAGGAGTTAAACTCAAGGAAGGTGTTTACATAGCTCTGGACATTGGATTAGAGGATGGTAAATATGTGCTCAAAAATGTTGACGAAAACGGAAATATCCTTAAAGAAGATATTGGATTATATAAAAAAGATGAAGAAATAAATCCTTTTTTCGAAAAATGTCGGCTGATACTTCAATATTCAACGCCGGTTTCATCAGCCAAGATTTTTAATCCCAACAAGAAAATTTTTAATCTAACATGTAATCCTTATGCAATAGGGTTTACCAAAAAAATCATTAATAAAAATATTGAAAGTATCGGAAAGGATGGGATTTTAGAAGAATTAACACAGCAGTATTTCAAAAAGGCTGAAGTGTTCGTTGAAGAAGGAAAAGCTAAAATTTGGTTTGAAGGGTTTAAAAGCTATCTAAAAGAGAATTTTTGGGATTTATTGGAAAAGATTGATTATGCCAGTTTAAAAAATGATTATTCCATTATTTTCTTTTTAAAAAGTCTTACTATTGAAGACTTTAAAATTCCATATCAAAAGTATTTAAAGCAAAATGTATTCAACAAAGCCGATTATAACATATTATATGAGGATATAACATATGGGATTAGCGACAGTCTAAGTACATTTAACGACAAAAAACGTTTTTTGCAGCATCAATCTGCCAGTTTTAGATATAATTATCGTATACATGGCGGAGATGCCCAATTGGTGTGGAAATTCTATCAACTTAACCAAAATAAGCAATTGCCAAATCCATTACCTATTTTCGTTGACAGAAATGAAGCAGACTTGAATGCCAATGTTGTAAAGCTTTTCAATCACGACGGAGTTGTCGGCTATTCTGAGATAATTAGTTCTTTGCTGAATATAAAAGGAACAGATTTACAAAACTTTTATCTTTTATTCATCCATAAAGGGCGAATCGTTGATTTAGATTTTGTGCCTGTTTTTAAATACACTTTAAAAGACAAGGATGGCAACGACTTTATCGTAAAAGAACTCTTTGGTGCAGAACCTATTATTTATTTCAACAGCAAGGAACACAATGTGTTTGATTTTCAATTTATTATTGTAAATTATATCTTCAACAATCAGTTAATTCAGAAAACCAAAGCAGGTACTTTGTGGCTTAAATATTTTGAAGATATTGAAATAAAAACTGAGTATGGCTTAACCGAGACGATCTACAACCTCATTTACAAATATCGAAAAGCTTGGTATGATTTTATTTATAAATCAAAACAACAAGAAATCACGATAACAATGATAAATGAAATGTTTAAAGATTCTATTGTTGATGATTTAAGACATGATGAAGAATTTAAGAAAACTTCTCAAATACGAAAAAAACTCAGCCTTTGGTTTGGTTTACAACCTTTGTTTGATAACAATTTTAATAAAAGAAATAATATGGCAAATAAGACAGTTGAATTACAGACGAAGATTCGTGAAATTGCCCAAAACGAATCTTTACACATCTCAACCGATGATGAATTCGCATTTGCAGCTGGACAAATTATTTGGAAATTATTGATCCAGAGTGAATCAGCAAATAGATCACATGCACTACTCGAACCATTTCTACAAAAAACAGAACCTATTCTTTTTAAACAAGCAATTGCAAATACTTTCAATATGTACAAATACAAGTTTGTATTGTATCCAAACAAATACGAATTTGACAAACTTTTTAGTGAAGTCATGGGGTATGAGCCGGACATTAAAAACATGAAAGAACATCTGCCTATGATTTTGGCAGGTTACTTTTCTGAATCAGTTTTTAAAAAACAATAACCATTTAAAATAAAATCATTATGACTTATTCAAACAGAATTTATGGCGCAGCATTAATAAAAGCAATTAATTCAAATTACAATGCTGATTTTTCAGGTCAACCAAGAACACTTCCAAATGGAGTAGTTTACGCTACAGACAAAGCATTGAAATATGCCATCAAGAATTTTATAAAAGAAAACTATCCATTTGAGAAAGTATTCTATTTCAAACGATTCAACGAGGAGTTTATCCCATATAGCCTGGATGACGCTTTTGTCGCAGCTTTCCCTGAACATGAGGATGAAAAGGATAAAAAAATTATTGCTAAAGATCTTCTGAGTTGCATCGATATACGTTTATTTGGAGCAACCTTTGCAAAAAAAGCTAAAAACAACAATGTAGCCATTTCCATTCATGGTCCAGTGCAAATCACACACGGCATAAATATTTGGCATGAAAACAATTTTTACTCAGAACAAATCATGTCACCTTTTAGGAATCCGAATGAGGACAACGAAGATAATATGGCTACTACACTTGGCCGTCAAAGTCGATTACATGAAGGGCATTATTTGCATCACTTTTCTGTAAATCCCAAAAATCTTGAAGAAATACTTGAATTGGCAGGAAATGAGGCAAAAACACTTACTGCTGATGATATTGCCAAGTTAAAAGAAGCATTGCAAAGGGGAGTTACTTATTATGATTCTGCGGCAAAAGCTGGTTGCGAAAATGAGTTATTAGTTTGGGTTATATTAAAACCTGAATCGAAACTTGTTATGCCCAATTTTACTCAACTAATGAAAATGTGCAAAGAAAAAGTCGATGATAAAGTTCAACTTGATCTGGCTGAATTGAAAAAGGTTAGTGATGCTAATAAAAATGAAATAGAAGCAGTTGAAATTTATATTAATAATGCTTCAATAATTATTTTAAATGCGCCAGATGAGGCTATTATTACAAATTTATAATTCGAAACTCTTGAATCTTCAAAAATCCCTTTAGGGTTAAATCATTGAAAAATGGTAACATTAGTTTCAATCAACATCAAATCGGATTTTGGTTTTTTAAAAAAACCTGATACCAATGATCCAATTTACTTGACCTTCAATATGCTCCATAAACCTTGTCTTTTAGGAATATTGGGAGCTATTGTTGGTGAAAAAGGATTCCAGAATTATGGAGTGATGCCAGAATACTACCAAAAACTAAAAGGTATAAAAGTGTCAATTGCACCATTAAAAGAAAACGGAAAGACTTACCATGAAAACGGGAACTTTACAAAAACAGTGATAAAATACAACAATACAACTGGCTTGGCAAGTGAAGAAGAAAGTGGAAATTTAATGATTACAGAGCAAACTTTGGTAGCTCCAGCATTTAAATGTTGGATTTTGCTTAACTTGGAATGCGAAATTGAAGCTAAACTCTTCAATTTCCTGAAAGAAAACAAAGCGGAATATTTGCCATATCTAGGCAAGAATGAATTTTCACTTTGGTGGGATAATTTTAACGAGTATGAATATGAACCATTTTATCCAAACAAAGAATTTCAAATAAATAGCTTATTCATAAAAGAGGAAACAGTAAAGGAAGGCCAAATAAAAGCTCGTTTTATTCCCGGTATTTTATCCATGTCTGAAAAAAAATTTATATATTTTGAAAGACTTCCCATTGGCTATATTGAATCTCCTCTATTTCAATACGAATATAAAGACTTCGCATTCACAAACTGTGATTTGAGAGAAGATTACGTTTTGCCAGAATCATACCCATTGTATAGACTATCGAATAATGAAATCATTCAATTGTTCTAAAGATATTATAGATAACATTTTAACAATTTTTGGAAACCTTTCAAAAACATATTATGCTCATTTATCCAAGGATATATCTGAGAAGGAAACTCTTTTTAATCACTCTCTATTGGTTTCAAAATACTGTTTAAAATTGATTGAATCTAATGAAATAGATCATTTACTCGATTCATTGATCGAAAGGATCATGGAGCTTTTACAAATTAAGAATAAAAGAGAGTGGGGAAGCTTATTCAAAGAGATATTCATTGCAGCCATTGTTTATCATGATATGGGAAAGATAAATCCCAATTTTCAAGTCATTAAAATGGAAAATGAATCATTCTCTTTAAATAATAAATTGTCTTTTCAATCAAATCATTCCTTGCTTGGAGCATATTTATTCTCAAATATCTATTTCAAAAAAACATTTGAAAACAATGAGTTAAATGATGATGAAAAACTTACTCTCTATTTTTCAATTCATATTTTCGCCAGTACTATTATAAAACACCACAATACGAGCATTGATTTTTCATTAGATTTTGAAAAACAACAAATCGACGATTGCTATTCGTTTTTAGAAACATATAATCTCTATTTTGATAAAAATTTTTGTTCGAGTTTCTATATCAGTGCAAGTTATATTTGGGGAGAATTCAGAGAAATAGCTGCAAACCAGGAGGTTTATTTTGATTTATTTGCATTAACCAAACTGCTATATTCTTTGTTAACCGCTTCCGATTTCTATGCAACAAACGAGTTTATGACAAAAATAGAAATTAATGAATTTGGGATACTAAACAAAGATAATAAGGAAAAACTTACAAAACATTTTAAAACTGTAAAGGATTATAATAAAGATTTGTACGAGAATTTTGAGTATTATCAATCTTTTCCTTGGGAAAAGTTGACAGAAAGAAATGCTTCAAATTTGAATGTTCTGAGACAAAAACTTACTGTTGAATTGATTTCGAATTTAAGAAAGCATTCTGATAGTAAATGCTTTTATCTCGAAGCTCCAACAGGTGCTGGAAAGACAAACTTATCGTTAGCGTTTGCAATCGAACTAATAAATATCGATTCTTCTTTGAATAAAATCTTCTATGTTTTCCCATTTACCACATTAATTACCCAAACGTTTGAATCGATCAAGAAAACATTGGAGATAGACAATAACTATATCATTCAATTGCATTCTAAAGCTGGATTTCATGAAAAAGAAGACGGTACCTATGGATATGAAAAACAATTGTATTTAGATAATTTGTTTGTGAATTATCCGATTGCACTCATGTCACACATACATTTTTTTAACATCATAAAAGGAAATGAAAAAGAAAGTAATTATCTATTACATCGATTATGCAATTCAATTGTGATAATTGACGAAATTCAAACCTACAATCCTGAACATTGGGATAAGATTGTTTATTTCATTGCGAACTATGCTAAAATATTCAACATCCGGGTTTTAATTATGTCGGCAACTCTTCCTAAAATTGATGCATTACATCCTGACTTGAATGGTTCATTTATTTCGTTAATTTCCAATCGTGATCAGTATTACTCAAATCAAAATTTTGCTGGTCGAGTTTCATTTGACTTCACCTTTGCTGACAAACAAAGACCAATAAATAAAGAAGATAAAGAAAACTACCTACTCGAATTATCAGATTTAATAAGCGAAAAAGCAGAACTTTATGCAAGTTTAAATAATCAGAAAGTGAACATTTTGATTGAATTCATAACAAAAAAAACAGCTGCATTTTTCTTTAACCAACTGAATAATGATATTCGTTTTGAAGATTACAAGATTCTTTTGCTTTCGGGCGACATATTGGAATTTAGAAGAAAGGAGATCATTAATTCTATTAAAGAACAAGTGTACCCAAAAGTGATTGTAGTCTCAACACAAGTTGTGGAGGCGGGCGTTGATATTGATATGGATATAGGATTTAAAGATCGTTCACTTATCGACAGTGATGAACAATTAGCTGGACGTATCAATCGCAACGCATCAAAAAAAAATTGCATTGTTTACTTTTTTGATTTTGATAAGACAAGCACAATTTATGGGTCAGACAACCGCTACAAGATTCAGCAAACAGACAAAGATATTTACAACGACTATAAAGATATACTGGTCAACAAAGAATTTCATGCATTATATGAAAAAGTTTTCGAAGAGAAACGCAATAAAATGAAAAGCAATTTTTTTGCAGCAGGCTATTATTATCAATATTTTAAAGAATTCAATTTTCCAAAGCTTCATTCAGAATTCAAATTAATTGAGGATAATGACAGTCAACAATTATTTATTCCTATTAAGATACCTATTACTTTTTTTGATAATATTTCAAATTTAGAAAAAATGAGAGTTCTTACAGAAGATAAAGAATACGTAGATGGAACGAAAGTTTTTGAATATTACGAAAAACTAATTAACTTGGAATTTGATGACTTTTCAATGAAAAAAATTGAATTAAAAAAGATTGGTTCCATCATGTCACAGTTTAGTATTTCCGTTTATCGGAAGCAACTCGAAGCTATTGCAGACATGCTTAACCCCGAAAAAAGCAAATATGGTTTTCAATATTTATTGAATTGGAATTTGTGCTATTCTCCGGAATCAGGTTTCGATTCGGAAAAAATTGATACCAGCTATTTTATTTAATTGTTAAACATATGCAAATTACTGGCATTCATTTCAATTATTATCAGGTCTGCAAACGAAAACTCTGGCTTTTTGCCAATGGCATCAATATGGAACAGACTTCTGACCTAGTGTATGATGGCAAACTCATTCACGAAAAGAGTTATCCGCAACGTTCCGAAAGATATGAAGAAGTGGAACTCGATGGTATAAAAATCGATTATTATGATGCTCGTAATAAAGTGATTCACGAAATTAAGCGGTCAGACAAGGTAGAGCCAGCTCACGAGTGGCAAGTGAAATATTATATTTATGTACTAGAGCG
>Ga0208693_1001972_pt1 | contig 13995 bp, 12 predicted proteins | sample AD_UKC071_MetaG_FD_184438 | JGI IMG/M metagenome (GOLD analysis project Ga0208693, IMG submission 184438) | Active sludge microbial communities of municipal wastewater-treating anaerobic digesters from USA - AD_UKC071_MetaG (SPAdes) (version 2) | ecosystem: Engineered > Bioreactor > Anaerobic >... | reverse complement strand
CGGGGTCTTCCAGCACCTCAATGCCGGCGGCAGCCAGCAGGGGCAGGGTTTCGTCGAAGATGCGGCCCTTGGAGAGGGCCAGGGTGATCATGCTGCTGCTCATGCTTTTATCCGTTCAATGTCCGCGCCGATAGCGCGCAGCTTGGCTTCCATCTGGTCGTAACCGCGATCGAGGTGGTAGATGCGGTCCACCAGGGTTTCGCCGTTGGCCACCAGGCCGGCGATGACCAGGCTGGCCGAGGCACGCAGGTCGGTGGCCATGACGGTGGCGCCCGAGAGCGAGGCCACCCCTTCCACCAGCGCCACCTTGCCGTCGATCTGGATGTGGGCGCCCAGGCGCACCAGCTCGTTGACATGCATGAAGCGGTTCTCGAAGATGGTCTCGGTCACCTTGGCGGTGCCCCGCGCCACGCAGTTCAGCGCCATAAACTGCGCCTGCATATCGGTGGGGAAACCGGGGTATTCGGTGGTGCGAAAGCTCTGCGCCACCAGATGCTCGCTGGCCGGCCCGGGTGACGCCACCCGGATGCCGCCGTCCACGGCCTGCACGCTGGCACCGGCCTCGCGCAGCTTGTCGATGACGGCGTCGAGGTGGTCGGCGCGGCCATGGCGCAGCAGCACGTCGCCGCCCGTGGCGGCGACCGCGCACAGGAAGGTGCCGGCCTCAATGCGGTCGGCCACCACCTGGTGGGTGCAGCCGTGCAGCCGCTCCACCCCCTGGATGCGGATGCGCCGGGTGCCGTGGCCTTCGATCTTGGCGCCCATCTTGATGAGCATCTCGGCCAGGTCGCTGATCTCGGGCTCCTGGGCCGCGTTCTCCAGCACCGTCTCGCCTTCGGCCAGGCTGGCGGCCATGAGGAAGTTCTCGGTGCCGGTCACGGTGACCATGTCGGTGGTGATGTGGGCGCCTTTGAGGCGGCTCCAGCCCTTGGGCAGCTTGGCGATCATGTAGCCGTGTTCGACCACGATCTCGGCGCCCATGGCCTGCAGGCCCTTGATGTGCTGGTCCACCGGGCGCGAGCCGATGGCGCAGCCACCCGGCAGCGACACCGTGGCCTCGCCAAACCGGGCCAGCAGCGGCCCCAGCGCCAGCACCGACGCCCGCATGGTCTTGACCAGCTCGTAAGGCGCTTCGGGATTGGTGAGGGTGGAGGCGTCGAGCTGCACGGTGCCGTCGTCGGCCCGCTCGGCCAACACACCCATGTTGCGGATCAGCTTGAGCATGGTGCTCACATCTTCCAGCCGGGGCACGTTGCGCAGCACCACCGGTTCGGCCGTGAGCAGCGCAGCACACAGCTCGGGCAGCGCGGCGTTCTTGGCGCCGGAAATCAGCACTTCACCATGCAGCGTGCGACCGCCGCGAATCAGGAGCTTGTCCATAGTGTCATTTCATCTGGAAAGGGGGCGCCGACACTGGCGCCGGTGGCCCCCGAAGGGTGCCGTCAAGACAGAAGACCGGCCTCAAGCCTGTTGCGCAGCCCACTCCCCTGGGGTCAGGGTCTTCATGGACAGTGCATGCACCTCATCGTTTTGTATTTTCGCACCCAGCGTGGCGTACACCCGCTGGTGCCGCTGGATCAGGCGCTTGCCCTCGAATTCGGCAGACACGATGGTGGCGTACCAATGGCGGCCGTCACCTTCGAGTGCGATGTGTTCGCAGGGCAGGCCGGCGGCGATGAGGGTCTTGAGTTCTTCGGCGGTCATGGGGACTTCAGTTTCTGATTTTGTAGCCAATGCGCAGCAGGTGCAGTGCCAGGCCACCGACCACCAGCCATGCCGCCGCCACCAGCGAAATGCTCACCCAGGGGGAGACATCACTCACCCCGAAGAATCCGTAGCGGAACCCGTCGATCATGTAGAAGAAGGGGTTCAGGTGGCTCACAGTCTGCCAGAACGGCGGCAGGGACGAGATGGAGTAGAACACGCCCGAGAGAAAGGTCATCGGCATGATCAGGAAGTTCTGGAAGGCCGCCATCTGGTCGAATTTCTCGGCCCACAGCCCGGCGATAAGCCCCAGCGTGCCCAGCAGGCCCGCACCACACACGGCGAACACCAGCACCCACAGCGGCGCGCTGATGCCCGGGCGCACAAAGGCCAGTGTGACCACCAGCACCCCCAGCCCCACTGCCAGCCCGCGCACGATGCTGGAGCCCACGTAGGCCACGAACCAGCCCAGCGGGCTGACAGGGGTAAGCAGCACAAATACCAGGTTGCCCATGATCTTGCTCTGGATCAGCGACGACGAGCTGTTGGCAAACGCGTTCTGCAGCACGCTCATCATCACCAGGCCCGGCACCAGGAAGGCGGTGTAGCTGATGCTGCCGTAGACCTTCACATGGTCTTCCAGCACATGGCCGAAGATCATCAGGTACAGCATGGCGGTGAGCACGGGCGCGGCCACCGTCTGGAAGCCGACCTTCCAGAAACGCAGGATTTCTTTATAGAAAAGTGTCTGCCACCCCGTCATATCGCCACCTGCAGGGGCTTGCCCTTTTCTTCGGCGGCCATCACTGCCAGGAAGACATCTTCCAGGTCGGCCTTGCGGATCTCGATGTCTTCCGCCTGCACCCCGGCCTGGCGCACGGTGGCCAGGTAGTGCTCGATCTCGGCGGCATTGTGGGCTGGCAGCTGCACGATGCGGCCGGTCACCCGGGCCACGCCGGCGAGAGCCTGTGGCAGCTCGCCATCGATCTTGAAGCGCAGCACGTTGCCAGACGCCATCTTCAGCAGCTCGCTGGTGCGGTTCAGCGCCACCACCCGGCCCTGCTTGAGCATGGCGATGCGGTGGCACAGGGCCTCGGCTTCTTCGAGGTAGTGGGTGGTCAGCAGCACGGTGCTGCCCTGCTTGTTGAGTTTGGCCACGAACTGCCACAGCGTCTGGCGCAACTCCACGTCGACGCCGGCGGTGGGCTCATCCAGCACGATGATGGGTGGCTTGTGCACCAGCGCCTGGGCCACCAGCACCCGGCGCTTCATGCCACCCGAGAGCTGGCGCATGTTGTTGGTGGCCTTGTCGGCCAGTCCCAGTCCTTCGAGCAGCTCGTCAATCCAGGCTTCGTTGTTTTTCACGCCGAAGTAGCCCGACTGGATGCGCAGGGCCTCGCGCACGTTGAAGAAGGGGTCGAACACCAGTTCCTGCGGCACCACACCGAGCTTGCGGCGCGCGTCGGCATAGTCGACCTGCACATCGCTGCCCTGCACCAGCACGCGACCCTCTGAGGCCCTGGAGAGGCCCGCGAGGATGCTGATCAGGGTGGTCTTGCCCGCGCCGTTGGGCCCCAGCAGGCCGAAGAACTCGCCCTCCTCAATGTCGAGGCTGACACGGTCCAGTGCCTGGAAATGGCCACGGGCGGAGGAGTAGGTCTTGGAGACGGACTGGAACGAGACTGCAGGCATGGAAGTCGCTGATTTTACCGCCAGGGCCGCAGGGCCTGCTGGCAGACGCTGGCAAGCCCCTGCGGCCGCCCCGCCGGCACGGTCAGGCCGGGGCGCTCGCACCCAGGGGAAGGGGCGCATCCGGCAGCAGGCCTTGCACCCCGTACAGCACCGACAACCCGGCCAGCCGGGTGTCCAGGCCGCGCACCACAAAGCCCTTGCCCAGCGCTTGGCTGGCACGGCGGCATTCGAGCAGCACGGCCAGGGCCGACGAGTCGAAGCGTACCAGTGCGGAGGCATCCACCTCGACCACATTGCCTGGGTCTGACTGCAGGGTCTGCAGCAGCATCTGCACGCAGGCGCTGGCCGTGTCGTGGGTGAGGGAGGACGGCAGGACGAGCATGTCAGCGCTCCAGAGCGCGCCCAAACTGGCACGCCCTCCCCCATCCAATGGCCGCAGAGCAGGCCTCACCAGCCACCACCACAGAACCGGTTGCGCCGGGCCGCTGGTGGTGCCCTCCTTCGCGCAGCCGCATGGGGGAGTGCTTCATTTTGCAGCAGCGTTGCGCTGGTTGCGGGTCTCCAGCGCAACGATCAGGCCGTCAAGGCCCTTGGCGTTGATTTCCTGTGCAAACTGGCTGCGGTAGGTCTCGACCAGCCAGACCCCCATGACGTTCAGGTTGTAGATCTTCCAGCCGGCGCCCTGGCCTGGCGTCTTTTCCAGGCGGTAGTCGAGCTGGATCGGGTCACCCTGGCCGACGATCTCGGTGCGCACCACCAGGTCCTTGTCTTCCGGCGACGCACGCAGCGGCTTCATGGCGATGGTCTGGTCGCTCACCTGGGCCAGTGCGCCGGCATAGGTGCGCACCAGCAGGGTCTTGAACTCGTCCTGCAGGCGCTGCTTCTGCTCGGGCGTGGCCTGGCGCCAGGCCGGGCCCACGGCAGCTGCAGTCATGCGCTGGAAATTGACATTGGGCATGATGCGGCTGTCCACCAATGCAATGATCTTGTTGATGTCGCCACCCTGCAGGGACTTGTCGCCCTTGATGACATTCAGCACGTCGGTCGACAGCCGCTTGACCAGCGCGTCGGGGGCTTCGTCTGCAGCCTGCGAAGCCAGCGGAGCTGCCAGCGCCAGCAAGGCAAGCATTCCAGAGGCAAGGAAACTGAAGAAACGTCGATTCATGGTGTGCTCTTTCCGAAAAAGGTGCGCCACGCAGGGTGGCAACTGTATTTGTAACGGATAAGCGCGGCCGTTGCGGCCAGGCGGACATCCGTGATGCAACAAAGGGTTAGGGTTGGGCGGCGTCCGGTTCGGGCGGAATGGCACCGTCTGAGCTATCGTCCTCGTCCATGTCCGGCAGCTGCTCATTGTCCCGCAGCCGCAGGAACACATCACGCTGGAAAGCATAGGGGTCCAGTGCCGCCTGGTTCAGCACCGCACCCGCCCGCAGCAGGGCTGCGCGGGTGTCCACCAGGCGCAGGGCATAGAGGCTGTTGCGCACGGGGATCTTGTCGACGCTGCGCATGACCGGGTCACCCACCGTCCAGACCACCGGCAACGCGATCGTGTCGCGCACGGTAGAGGGCCCGAGCAACGGCAGCACCAGATAGGGCCCGGTGTCCACGCCATAGAAGCCCAGCGTCTGGGTAAAGTCCTGGCGGTGGCGCAGCAGCTGCGCCTGGCTGGCCGGGTCGTAGATCCCGCCAACCCCGAACACGGTGTTGAAGCCGAAACGCACCAGGGTTTCGCCCGCTTCCTGGATCTTGAACTGCAGCAGGTTGTTCACCAGGGACCAGGGCTCGGTCAGGTTGGCAAAGAAGTTGCGCACCCCCGTGCGCACCGGCGCGGGAGTCACCTTCTGGTAGGCCGTGGCCACGGGACGCAGCACTGCGTCGTCCACCGCCTCGTTGAAGCGGCTCACATCGCGGTTGAAGGGCTCGAACGGGTCGCGGGGGTGCGGGCCGGTCGCACAGCCGGAAGCTGCCAGCAGCACCACGACGGCCATGCAGCGGCCGAGGCGGGTGGCCCAGGACGGCAGAGCTGAAGAATGGGTAGGTGCAGGGGTCATTTCTTGTTGCCGGCCGTGGCCGGTTTGGCGGGGCCCTCTTCAGCCTTGCTGTAGAGGAACTGGCTGATCAGATTTTCCAGCACCACGGCCGACTGGGTGGTGCCGATGGCGTCACCGGCCACCAGATTCTTGTCGTCGGCACCAGCCTCGATGCCGATGTACTGCTCACCCAGCAGGCCGCTGGTGAGGATTTTGATGGAGCTGTCCTTGGGGAACAGGAAACGCTCATCCAGCGCCAGCGTCACCACGGCCTGGTACACCTTGTCGTCGAAGGTGATCGACTCGACCCGGCCAACCACCACGCCAGAGCTCTTGATCGCGGCCTTGGGCTTGAGCCCGCCGATGTTGTCGAACTTGGCTGTTACCCGGTAACGCGACTGGAAACTCATCGACAGCAGGTTGGCCGACTGCAGCGCCAGGAACAGCAGGGCCACCGCGCCGAGCAGCACGAACAGGCCCACCCAAACATCATTTTTGGAACGTTGCATATACCCGCCCTAAATAGAAAACATCATGGCGGTCAGCACAAAGTCGAGCGCCAGCACCGCCAGCGACGCCATGACCACCGTTCGTGTGGTGGCCCGCGACACCCCCTCCGGGGTAGGCCGGGCGTTGTAGCCCTGCAGCAGCGCCACAAAGGTGACGGTAAAACCGAACACCACACTCTTGACCACGCCGTTACCCACGTCTTGCCACACGTCCACACCGCCCTGCATCTGGCTCCAGAACGATCCGGGGTCAATGCCGATCATCAGCACCCCAACCCCCCAGCCACCCATGATGCCCACGGCATTGAAGATGGCGGTGAGCAGGGGCAGCACGATGATGCCGGCCCAAAACCGTGGCGCCAGAATGCGGCGCACCGGGTCTACCGCCATCATCTCCATGGCGCTGAGCTGTTCACCCGCACGCATCAGGCCGATCTCGGCGGTCAGCGAGGTGCCGGCGCGGCCCGCAAACAGCAGGGCCGTGACCACCGGCCCCAGCTCGCGCAGCAGGGACAGCGCCACCATCATGCCCAGCGCCTCGGCCGAGCCGTAGCGCTGCAGGATGTAGTAGCCCTGCAGCGCCAGCACAAAGCCCACAAACAGGCCCGACACCGCAATAATGGCCAGCGAGTAGTTACCCAGGAAATGGACCTGGTCGCGCACCAGACCAAAACGGCGGAAGGCGGGCCCCGCCAACGCCAGCAGGCGCATGAACAGGCGTGCCGCCGCGCCGATGTCACCCAGCAGGCGGCGGGCGGCGAAACCCACGTCGGCCGGCTTGTACCAGCTCATGGCTCACCTCCACGCGCCACGCCGAAGTCCTGCTCGACATCGGGGCCCGGGTAGTGCAGCCGCACCGGCCCATCGGCCAGGGCGTTGACGAACTGGTGCACCAGCGGGTCGGTGCTGGCGCGCACCTCGGCAGGTGTGCCCTGGGCCGCTACCTTTCCGTTGGCCAGCACCACCACCTGGTCGGCAATGTGGAAGGTTTCGTCGATGTCGTGCGACACCACAATGCTGGTCAGCCCCATGGCATCGTTGAGCCGGCGGATCAGCTGCGCCGCCGTGCCCAGGGAAATCGGGTCGAGGCCGGCAAAGGGCTCGTCATACATGACCAGTTCCGGGTCCAGCGCGATGGCCCGCGCCAGTGCCACGCGGCGCGCCATGCCGCCCGACACCTCGCTGGGCATCAGGTTGCGGGCGCCGCGCAGGCCCACGGCATTGAGCTTCATCAGCACAATATCGCGCACCAGGGCCTCGGGCAGGTCGGTGTGCTCGCGCAGCGGAAAGGCCACGTTCTCGAACACGCTGAGGTCGGTGAACAACGCGCCGAACTGGAACAGCATGCCCATACGGCGGCGGGCGGCGTACAGTGCCGGCCCCTGCAGCGTGCCCACGTCCTGGCCATCGAACAGCACTTCGCCCTGCTGCGCCCGCTGCTGCCCACCAATGAGGCGCAGCACTGTGGTCTTGCCGCCACCTGACGCCCCCATGAGCGCCGTCACCTTGCCCCGGGGAATGCTGAGGTTCAGGCCGTCCAGCACCGCACGGTCACCGTATCCGAAGGTGACGTTGCGCAGTTCAACAAAAGGGGTGAGCGGGGAATCATCCATAAAAAACAAAAGCCGGCTTGCACCGGCTCTTGTGATGATAAAGGATTGTTCCCGGCGCTGCATGCGCAGGGGATAAGCTCAAGGTAAGCAAGCGTCAATACGGTCAATTACCTAAGCAACAACCGGCTACCAGGGCTTACCGGGGCAGGTCGCTAAAACCCATCAGAAATTCGTCTACCGCGCGCGCGGCCTGGCGCCCCTCGCGGATCGCCCACACCACCAGACTCTGGCCCCGGCGGATGTCACCCGCAGCAAACACCTTGTCCACACTGGTGGCGTAGCCGCCGGTGAAATCGGTGCTGGCCTTGGCATTGCCACGGGCGTCCTTGTCGATGCCGAAGGCGTCGAGCACGGCAGCCACCGGATGCACGAAGCCCATGGCCAGCAGCACCAGGTCGGCTTTGTATTCCTTCTCGGTGCCTGGAATCTCGACCAGCTTGCCGTCCTTGAACTCGACATGCACGGTCTTGAGGCCCGTCACCTTGCCTTTTTCGCCGATGAATTCCTTGGTGGAGATGGCGAACTCGCGGCTGAGGATGCCCTTTTCGGCACTTTCGTCGTGGCTGGAGCTGGTGCGCAGCTTCAGCGGCCAGTAGGGCCAGACCAGGGGTTTGTTCTCCTGCTCGGGTGGCTGGGGCATCACTTCAAACTGCGTTACGCTGACCGCACCGTGGCGGGTGCTGGTGCCCACGCAGTCGCTGCCGGTGTCACCGCCGCCGATCACGATGACGTGTTTGCCATCGGCACGCAACTGGCCCTTGAGCTTGTCGCCGGCGTTGATCTTGTTCTGCTGGGGCAGGAACTCCATGGCGAAATGGATGCCGTCCAGGTCGCGGCCGGGCACGGGCAGGTCGCGGCTGTGCTCGGCGCCGCCGGTCAGCAGCACGGCGTCGAAGTCGCGCTGAAGCTGCTCGGGGGTGACGGTTTCCTTGGCCCAGTTGGTGACCTTGGAGCCCTTGCCCATCGGGTCTTTCTCGGCCCCCACCACCACGCTGGTGCGGATGGTCACACCTTCGGCTTCGAGTTGCTTGGCGCGACGGTCGATGTGCGACTTCTCCATCTTGAAGTCGGGAATACCGTAGCGCAGCAGGCCGCCGATGCGGTCGTTCTTCTCGAACAGGGTCACGGCATGGCCGGCACGGGCCAGCTGCTGGGCCGCTGCCATGCCGGCGGGGCCGGCACCGACCACGGCGACCTTCTTGCCGGTCTGGTGTTTGGCGGGGCGGGGCACCACCCAGCCCTCCTCCCAGGCGCGGTCGATGATGGCGTGCTCGATGGACTTGATACCCACCGCGTCATCGTTCACGTTCAGCGTGCAGGCCGCCTCGCAGGGCGCAGGGCAGATGCGGCCGGTGAACTCGGGGAAGTTGTTGGTGCTGTGCAGCACCTCGATCGCGCTCTTCCAGTCGCCCTGGTACACCAGGTCGTTGAAGTCCGGAATGATGTTGTTGACCGGGCAGCCGTTGTTGCAGAACGGGGTGCCACAGTCCATGCAGCGTGCGCCCTGGATCTTGGCCTGACCTGCGTCGAGGCCCACCACGAATTCCTTGTAGTGCTTCAGGCGCTCCTCGACGGGCTTGTAGCCCTCTTCGATGCGCTCGTATTCCATGAAGCCGGTGGTCTTTCCCATGATGTCGATGTCCTTGTCTATGAAAGCTGTGCAAAGAGGTGCAGCGCGGCCTTACTTGGCGGGCACTGCTTGCTTTTGGGTAGCAGCCACTGCGGGTGTAGTGGGCTCTTCCAGCACCTTTCGTTCATACATTTCGGACAGGGCACGCTTGTACTCGGTCGGGAAGACCTTGACGAACTTGCCGCGTGATGCCGCCCAGTTGTCCAGCAGTTCGCGCGCACGCTTGCTGCCGGTCCAGCGGTTGTGGTCTTCCAGCAGCTTCTTGAGCTGGGCCTCGTCGGTCTGGCCGTTGTGCCAGATAGCACGGGGCACGCTGGTCTTTTGCTCTTCATCGGGCAGGATGCGCTCCAGCGTGACCATGGACAGGTTGCAGCGGGTGTCGAACTGGCCGTCTTCGTCATAGACATAGGCCACACCGCCGCTCATGCCAGCGGCGAAATTGCGTCCGGTCTTGCCCAGCACGGCCACGGTGCCGCCGGTCATGTATTCACAGCCATGGTCACCCGTGCCCTCGACCACCGTGGTGGCGCCCGACAGGCGCACGGCGAAACGTTCGCCGGCCACGCCGCAGAAGTAGGACTCGCCGCTGGTGGCACCGTACATCACGGTGTTGCCCACGATGGTGTTGCGGGCGGCCTCGCCCCGGAAGTCGAGGCTGGGACGCACCACCACACGGCCGCCCGACAGGCCCTTGCCGGTGTAGTCGTTGGCGTCGCCGATCAGGTACAGCGTGATGCCCTTGGCCAGGAAGGCGCCGAAGGACTGGCCGCCCGTGCCTTCGAGCTGGATGCGGATGCTGTCGTCGGGCAGGCCTTCGGGGTGCACGCGGGTCACTGCGCCCGAGAGCTTGGCGCCCACGGTGCGGTTCACGTTGCGGGCCACTTCGATGAACTGGACCTTTTCACCACCCTCGATGGCCGCCTTCGACTTCTCGATCAGGCGGGTGTCGAGGTTGGTCTCCAGGCCGTGTTCCTGGTTTTCCACATGGAAGCGCGGCACGTCGGCCGGCACCTGCGGCTGGGCGAACAGGCGGCTGAAGTCCAGGCCACGGGCCTTCCAGTGGGCGATGCCTTTCTTGGTGTCCAGCAGGTCGGCGCGGCCGATCAGATCGTCGAACTTACGAATGCCCAGCTGGGCCATGATCTGGCGCACTTCTTCGGCGATAAAGAAGAAGTAGTTCACCACATGCTCGGGCTTGCCCGAGAACTTCTTGCGCAGCTCGGCATCCTGGGTGGCTACCCCCACCGGGCAGGTGTTGAGGTGGCACTTGCGCATCATGATGCAGCCTTCGACCACCAGCGGTGCGGTGGCGAAGCCGAACTCGTCAGCACCCAGCAGCGCGCCGATGGCGACGTCGCGGCCGGTCTTCATCTGGCCGTCGGCCTGCACCCGCACACGGCCGCGCAGGCGGTTCAGCACCAGGGTCTGCTGGGTTTCGGCCAGGCCGATTTCCCAGGGGCCGCCCGCGTGCTTGATGGACGACCAGGGCGATGCGCCCGTGCCGCCGTCGTGGCCGGCGATCACGATATGGTCGCTCTTGCACTTGGTCACGCCCGCGGCGATGGTGCCCACGCCCACTTCGGAGACGAGCTTGGTGCTGATGCTGGCGTGCGGCGCCACGTTCTTCAGGTCGTGGATCAGCTGGGCCAAGTCCTCGATGGAGTAGATGTCGTGGTGCGGCGGGGGCGAGATCAGGCCCACGCCTGGCACGCTGTGGCGCAACTTGCCGATGTAGTTGGTGACCTTGCCACCGGGCAACTGGCCGCCTTCGCCGGGCTTGGCGCCCTGCGCCATCTTGATCTGGATCTGGTCGGCGCTGGACAGGTATTCGGCGGTCACGCCGAAACGGCCCGATGCCACCTGCTTGATCTTCGAGCGCAGCGAGTCACCCGCGTCCAGGGGCAGGTCTACTTCCACGTTTTCGGCGCCGATGACGCTCTTCAGGGTGTCGCCCTGCTTGATCGGGATGCCTTTGAGTTCGTTGCGGTAGCGCGCAGCATCCTCGCCACCTTCACCGGTGTTGCTCTTGCCGCCGATGCGGTTCATGGCCACGGCCAGCGTGGCATGCGCTTCGGTGGAGATGGAACCCAGCGACATGGCACCGGTAGCGAAACGCTTGACGATCTCCTTGGCGGGCTCGACCTCGTCCACGGGGATGGCCTTGGCGGGGTCGATCTTGAACTCGAACAGACCGCGCAGGGTCATGTGGCGGCGGCTCTGGTCGTTGATGATCTGGGCGTATTCCTTGTACGTGTTCCAGTTGTTGGCACGGGTACTGTGCTGTAGCTTGGCGATGGCGTCGGGCGTCCACATGTGCTCTTCGCCACGGGTGCGCCAGGCGTATTCACCGCCAGCGTCCAGCATGGTGGCGAGCACCGGGTCGTCGCCGAAGGCGGCCTTGTGCAGGCGGATGGATTCTTCAGCGATCTCGAAGACGCCGATGCCTTCCACGCGACTGGCGGTGCCGGTGAAGTATTTCTCCACCGTGGGCGTGTTCAGGCCCACGGCCTCGAACAGCTGGGCGCCGCAGTAGCTCATGTAGGTGGACACACCCATCTTGGACATGATCTTGGACAGGCCCTTGCCGATCGCCTTGATGTAGTTGTAGATAGCTTTTTCGGGCGACAGGTCGCCGGGCAGATCCTTGTGCAGCTCGGCCAGGGTTTCCAGCGCGAGGTAAGGGTGCACGGCTTCGGCGCCGTAGCCGGCCAGCACGGCAAAGTGGTGCACTTCACGGGCCGATCCGGTCTCCACCACCAGGCCGGTGGTGGTGCGCAGGCCTTCACGCACCAGGTGCTGGTGGATGGCGCTGGAGGCCAGCAAGGCAGGCACGGCCACCTGGTCGGCGCGCAGCGCGCGGTCACTGACGATCAGGATGTTGCTGCCGCCCTTGATGGCATCGACGGCTTCGGCGCACAGCGACGCCAGCTTGGCTTCCACACCCTCACGGCCCCAGTCGGCGGGGTAGGTGATGTCCAGCGTGGCCGAGCGGAACTTGCCCTGCGTGAAGGTGCCGATGTCACGCAGCTTGGCCATGTCGTTGAAGTCCAGCACCGGCTGGCTCACCTCCAGGCGCATGGGCGGGTTGACCTGGTTGATGTCCAGCAGGTTGGGCTTGGGGCCGATGAAGGACACCAGCGACATCACGATGGCTTCGCGGATGGGGTCGATCGGCGGGTTGGTCACCTGCGCGAACATCTGGCGGAAGTAGTTGTACAGCGGCTTGTTCTTGTCGCTGAGCACGGCCAGCGGGCTGTCGTTGCCCATGGAGCCGATGCCTTCCTCGCCATTCTTCGCCATGGGCGAGAGCAGGAACTTGATATCTTCCTGCGTGTAGCCGAAGGCCTGCTGGCGGTCCAGCAGTGGCACGGCACTGGCGGGAGCCTCACCGGCGCCTTCGACGTCGTCGAGCTTGGTGCGCAGGTTCTCGATCCACTGCTTGTAGGGCTTGGTGTTGACGATGTTGGCCTTGAGCTCGTCGTCGTCGATCATGCGGCCCTGTTCCAGGTCGATCAGGAACATCTTGCCGGGCTGCAGGCGCCACTTGCGCACGATCTTGTGCTCGGGGATGGGCAGCACACCAGACTCGGAGGCCATGACCACCAGATCATCGTCGGTGACGCAGTAGCGCGAGGGGCGCAGGCCGTTGCGATCGAGCGTGGCGCCGATCTGGCGGCCATCGGTGAACACGATGGAGGCCGGGCCGTCCCAGGGCTCCATCATCGCGGCGTGGTACTCGTAGAACGCACGGCGGCGCGGGTCCATCGTGGTGTTCTGCTCCCACGGCTCGGGGATCATCATCATCACGGCCTGGCTGATGGGGTAGCCGGCCATGGTCATGAGTTCCAGGCAGTTGTCGAAGGTGGCGGTGTCGGACTGGCCGGCGAAGCTGATGGGGTAGAGCTTGGCCAGGTCGGCGGCCAGCACCGGCGAGGACATCACGCCCTCGCGGGCGCGCATCCAGTTGTAGTTGCCGCGCACGGTGTTGATTTCACCGTTGTGCGCCACATAGCGGTAGGGGTGGGCCAACGGCCACTTGGGGAAGGTGTTGGTGGAGAAGCGCTGGTGCACCAGGCCGATGGCCGAGACACAACGCTCGTCCTGCAGGTCGAAGTAGTAGGTGCCCACCTGGTCGGCCAGCAGCAGGCCCTTGTAGACCACGGTGCGGCTGGACATGCTGGGAACGTAGTATTCCTTGCTGTGGGTCAGCGCCAGGTTCTGGATGTTGGCGCTGGCCGTCTTGCGGATGACGTACAGCTTGCGCTCCAGCGCGTCCTGCACGATCACGTCGCTGCCACGGCCGATGAAAACCTGGCGCAGGATGGGCTCTGTTTTCTTGACGGCAGGCGACATGGGCATGTCGCGGTTGACCGGCACGTCGCGCCAGCCCAGCAACACCTGGCCTTCGGCCTTGATGGCGCGCTCCATCTCTTGCTCGCAGGCCATGCGCGAGGCATGTTCCTTGGGCAGGAAGATCATGCCCACGCCGTACTCGCCAGCGGGCGGCAGGGACACGCCCTGCTTGGCCATTTCTTCGCGGTAGAGTGCGTCGGGGATCTGGATCAGGATACCGGCGCCGTCGCCCATGAGCTTGTCGGCACCCACCGCGCCACGGTGGTCGATATTCTCGAGGATCTTGAGGGCCTGCGTCACGATGTCGTGGCGCTTGTCACCCTTGATGTGGGCCACAAAGCCCAGGCCGCACGCGTCGTGCTCATTGGCGGGCGAATAGAGCCCATGCTGTTCCAGATAGTCGATTTCGGCGGCCGTGGTCATGGCGCTCTCCTCAAGTTTTCGCGGGGAAATAAAGCATAGAC
>Ga0208693_1001966_pt1 | contig 14057 bp, 8 predicted proteins | sample AD_UKC071_MetaG_FD_184438 | JGI IMG/M metagenome (GOLD analysis project Ga0208693, IMG submission 184438) | Active sludge microbial communities of municipal wastewater-treating anaerobic digesters from USA - AD_UKC071_MetaG (SPAdes) (version 2) | ecosystem: Engineered > Bioreactor > Anaerobic >... | reverse complement strand
GCGGCGGCGTCCGGATCGGCCGGGATGTCCGCCTCGACGGACGCCGGGACGAGCGTCCGCTCGACGGACAGCGCGCAGCCCGTCACGCCGTCCGGCCAGGCGATCCGCTCCAGGTCGGCCACCAGATCGCCGCCCGCGTGGAACTCGTCCTGCTCGATGGCCGTGAGGTGGCCGTCCGGGTGGGACTGCTCCCACAGGGCAGCGCCGAGCGATGGCTCGGCCGCCAGCAACGCCGCCGTGGGGACGAGGGCGAACAGCCGGGCCGGTTGATCCCAGCCGGACGCGGCGACGTGCTTCTCGATCTCGCCGCAGACGGCGATCACGGCGGAGGCTTCCGTCGCTGGCTTGGCTTGCTCGGTCATGGGCATCCCTTCACAGTTTTCGACTTCTCCGTGTCTGAGAGCGCCCCGAGGGCGTCGACGGCCTCGGCCAGCGTCGCGACCGGCACCAGCCGCACCGTGGGTCGTTGACCGGCCAGTTCGGCGCAGTTCGCGGCTGGCAGCAAGAAGACGGACGCCCCGGCCCGTTCGGCGCTGACCACCTTCTCGCGGATCGCGGCCACGCGGCTCACCGCGCCGTTGGCGTCGATCGATCCGCTCCCGGCGACGATGCGCTCCTTCAGGAGGGCGTCCGGGGTCACCTTGTCGTAGATCGCGAGGGCGAGCATGAGCCCGGACCCGCTGCCGACCACGGACGGGTCCAGCTTGAAGGTGACCTCGGGGGCGTACCGGAACCCCTGGACGAAGCTGACGCCCGCGACGGGCTGGTCGGCGCTGGTTTTGGACGACTGGGTCGTCACCAGCACGTCTTGGGGGACGCCGTCCCGCACGATCGAGAACATGATCTGGTCCCCCACCTTGCCGGACGCGATCGCGGTGCTCGCCTCGGCCGCCGTCTGCACGGCCGTCGCCGTCGGGGTCGTCGTGTAGCGGATCGCGATGACCGCGTCGCGGACGAGCAGCTTGCCCGCCGAGGGTCCGGCCGCGTTGACGGCGGCGACGACCGGTACGGGGTCGACCTTGATCCCGGCCGACCGCAAGGCGGCCGCCGCGGCGTCCTCTTGCGCGGACGTCAGCTCCGTCGCCTGCTCGGCCGCCAGCGTCGACTCGTCGACGCCCGCCGGGAAAACGGCAGAGCGCGGCTGCACCTCACGCTGCTCGGCCCAGTAGGAGTACAGCGCTTCCAACAACGACACGTTGGCGCTGAGCCGCGTCTGCGAGACGGTGGTGACGAGGAGGCGTCCGGTGGTCGGGTAGTTGGTGGCGTTCGTCACCGTCACCGGAACCGTGTCGCCGGTGGCGAGCAGGTCGCTGGTGGGGCCGGCCGACCAGATCACGAACGGGACGGGCACCACCGCGGCCACCAGGACGCAGGCCGCGAAACAGATCCCAGCGACCAGCGCGGTCCAGGTCTGTTTGGTCATGGGGCCCTTTCGAGGGATTCGCGCCGTGCGGCACGCTGTGCAGATCGTAGCCCGGCCATCGATTGGGACGGTGCGCGACAATGGAGACTCCAACCGTCGAAGGAGAACCCATGGCGTCCGATCGAGACCCGTTCGATCCCGACCGCTCAGGCGACCAGGACAACCCGCTCGCCCAGTTCATGGCGCAGTTCGGCATCACTCCCGGGGCGGACGGCAACTTCGACATGGACGGCTTGATGGGCAAGCTGCAGCAGGCCATGACGCAGTTCACCTCGCAGATGGCGTCCTTCGGTGGCGGAGCGGGGGCCGACGGCCTCAACTGGACGTTCACCCGCGATGTCGCACGCAAGGTGACGGCCGCCCAGGGCACCGACCCCTCGCCGTCGGCGTCCGAGGTGGCCGCCGTCCGGGACGCCGTGGGCCTGGCCGACCTGTGGCTCGATCAGCAGACCGCCTTCGGCCGGATCGCCACCCCGGCGGCGGCCTGGAGCCGCGCCGAGTGGGTCGAGCAGACGTTCGACGTCTGGCGCTCCCTCACCTCCCCCGTGGCGTCGTCGTTCTCGGCGGCCATCACCGGCCTGCTGACCAAGCAGAGCGAGGAGCTGGGCGGGCTCCAGCCGATGCTCGAGCCGCTGATGCGCGCGGCGTCCTCCGGGATGCTGTCGGCCCAGCTGGGCCAGGCGCTGGGCCTGCTGTCGACCGACGTCGTGAGCGCGTGCGACATCTCGTTCCCCCTGACCAAGAAGCCGATCGTCGCCCTGCTGCCCGACAACGTCGCCAAGTTCGGCGACGGCCTCGAGCAGTCGGACGCCGATGTGCGGCTCTACCTGGCCCTGCGCGAGACCGCCCGCCAGCGCCTGTTCGCGTCCGTGGGCTGGCTGGGACCGCAGCTGCTCGCCCTCGTCGAGCACTACGCGCGCGGCATCTCGATCGACGCCCACGCGATCGAGGAGGCGTTGGAGTCGCAGATGTCCGGGCAGATGACCGCCGAAGATCTGGAGTCGCTGGGCTCGACCCTGTCCAGCAAGCTCTTCGAGCCGGTGCAGACCGCCGAGCAGACGGAGATCCTGGGGCGCCTGGAGAACCTCGTGGCGCTCGTCGAGGGCTGGGTCGACGACGTAGTGTCCGTGACGACCGCGGGGCTGATGCCGGGTGCCAGCGCGCTGCTCGAGAGCGTCCGCCGGCGCCGAGCGAGCGGTGGTCCGGCCGAGGCCGCGCTCAAGGCGCTGCTCAACCTGGAGCTGCGGCCCCGGCGCGTCCGCGATGCGGCGAATCTGTGGGCCGCCCTGCGCACCGCACAGGGCTACGAGGCGCGCGACGCCGCCTGGGCGCATCCCGACTTGATTCCCACGGCTGCCGACCTGGACGACCCGCTCGGCTACGTCGAGCGTGGACGCCCCGCGGTCGCGCCGACCGATGGGGTCGACGACCTGGACGCCCAACTGGCCCGTCTGCTCGACGAAGAGGGCCGCAAGGGACCGGACGGGGCCTAGGCGTCCGGACGCCGCCAGGCGAACTGGACGCCGTCGAGGAAGGCCTTGGCGCGCTCGGTGTGCGGATAGCGGGCCACGAGGGCATGGAAGCGGGCCGAGTGGTCCCTTTCGATGAGGTGGACCGCCTCGTGCACCAAGACGTAGTCGACGACCCAGTCGGGCATGTCGCGCAGGCGATGGCTCAGCCGGATCTCGCCGGTTGAGGGCGTGCAGGAGCCCCACCGAGAGTTCTGGTTGGTCACCCAGCGGGCCCCGACGGACGGCATCGGTCCGCCGACCGGCGCAAGGTAGCGGCGGTAGAGCTCGCCCAGGCGCTCGGTGAGTTCGGCGTCCCCGCGGGGGGCGGACCGCTTGACCTCCTTGGCCAGGAACCGCGCCACCAATGGCGGGACGAGCTCGCGCCGCTGCCGCGCCGACAGGGTGGCCGGCACGACGACCACCAACTGACCGCCCTCTCGGAACGCCGTCAACGTGCGTCGCCGACGGGCGGACTCGCGGATCTGATAGCTCGGCTCTTGCACAGCCCCACCATAAATGAGCCCTCCGACAAGTCCGCGGGCGACGCGTCCAGGCCCGGACGGCCCCGTTTGACCGGCTCCGGCAACGGCGGTACTTTCATCCAACAAGACCTCCGGTTCGACGCTCCGCATGCAGGGGAAGGCAAGCGGGCTGCGACGCAGCCGGGGGTCTTGCCTTTTGCCGCTTACGGGGAATTCCCTGAGCGTGCTCTACAGTGTGACCGAAGGCGTCCGACTCGAACTGTGTCGTGCGCGTCCCTACCTACAGGAGGACAAACGTGGCCGCAGAGACCTACAAGGGTTCGTTCTACTGCGTGAAGTGCAAGGATCACCGGGATGCCGAGGGTCAGGTGTCCGTCAACGAGAAGGGCACCCGCATCGCGAAGGCCAAGTGCCCCACGTGCAGCACCAACCTCACCCGCTTCCTGCCGAAGGCCTGAGCGGCGAGAGCTCGAATCTTTGAAGTGCCGGACGGTCATCCGTCCGGCACTTCACTGTTGTCAGGACCTTGGCGTCCCCGTTGTCACGCGGTGCGGCTTGGTAGCAATCAGGCTTGAGCCTTGCTGGCCGCGACCAGGAGCGGCAGCAGTTCGGCCCCGTAGCGGTCGAGCTTGACCCTTCCCACCCCGCCCACCTTCAGCAGCGCCGCCTCGTCGGTCGGAACGTCCTCGGCGATCGCCATGAGCGTCGCGTCGGTGAACACCACGAACGCAGGGACGCCCGCGGCGTCCGCCTGCGCCTTCCGCCAGACCTTGAGCGCCTCGAACAGTCCCTCGTCGTAGGACGCCGGGCAGTCCATGTGCCGATGCAGCTTGCGCTCGCGTCCGGAGGTCAGCCCCCGCCCGCAGGACCGGCACGTCTCCGACAGCGCGGAGCGGGGGCCCTGGCGCGTTCGTCGGGACGCCGGGGCGGCCGCCGCCTTCGGCACGGCCACGATCCCGTCGAGGAACCGGCTGGGGGCACGCCGCTGCCCTCCCCCGTTGCGGGTCGTCGCCCAGGAGATCCGCAGGTGCGTCCGGGCCCTGGTGACGCCGACGTAGAACAGGCGGCGCTCCTCGGCCACCTGCTCGGCGGTGGTGGCCAGCGCGAACGGCAGGCTGCCCTCGCACACGCCCGTGACGGCGACGGCGTCCCATTCGAGGCCCTTGGCTGCGTGCAGGGTCGACAGCGTGACGCCCTGGCCGGCTGGCGCGTGCTGGCTCGTCCGGCGGGCCTCGAGTTCGTCGTTGAGGTCGGCGAGGGAGGCGTCCGGATGGGCCGCGCAGAAGTCGTCCGCCAGGGACGCCAGCGCCGACCACGACTCCCAGCGTTCCCGGACCACACCTTGGCCGTCGGGCGGGTCGGGCGTCCAGCCGAGGCCGGCCAGGACGGCCCGGAACTGCGCGGAAGCAGCATCGTCCGACTGGGTGGTGCGGACGGCCACCGCCAGGGCGTGCAGGGCGCTCTTCACCTCGCCGCGCTCGAAGAAGCCCTCGCTTCCTCGCGTCGCGTAGGGAATGCCGGCGTCGCTCAACGCCGCCTCCAGCGGCACCGACATCGCATGGATGCGGTAGAGCACGGCCATCTCGCCGTAGGGCACCCCCTGATCGGCCAGCGCCTTCAGCCAAGCCACCAGCGACCGGGCATCATCCGGCTCGCTGGCGGCCTGAGCGAACGTCGGCACGGGGCCGGCGGGACGCACGGGTCGCAACTCGACGCCCGGGCCGTGACCTCGCATCACGGCGTTGGCCAGCGAGATGATTTCGGGGGTGCTGCGGTAGTCGCGGACGAGTTCGATGACCTGGGCACTGGGGTGGCGGAGCGCGAAGCCCGTCAGGAAGGACGCCTGCGCGCCGGCGAAGCTGTGGATCGTCTGCGCCGGGTCGCCTACCACGCAGAGGTCGTCGCGGTCGCCGCGCCACAGGTCCAGCAGTGCCTGCTGCAGGGGGCTGACGTCCTGGTACTCGTCCACGACGAACGTGCGGTACTGGCGGCGCACCTCGTGCGCGACCTCGGGGAACGACGACAACAGTGCGGCGGTGCACAGCAGGATGTCGTCGAAGTCGACGACGCCTCTGGCCGACTTGATCTGCTCGTAGCGGGCCAGGACGCGGGCCACCTCGTCGGGCGTGCGTCCGGCGACGGCCCGCTGCCGGGTGGGTGCCACCTCGGGGTAGTCGGCGGGCGCGACGTTCGACACTTTCGCCCACGAGACCTCGCCCGCGAGGTCGCGCAGCAGCGGGGTCTCGGCGGGAAAGCGCTCTCGGCGGGCCGCCTCCGCGACCAGCGCGATGATGCTGTCGGCGACCGGCGGCAGCGGCGTCCCGTAGGCCTGGGGCCAGAAGTACTGGGCCTGTCGCAGGGCGGCCGAGTGAAAGGTCCGGGCCTGGACGGCGTGTGCGCCGAGCCTGCGGAGGCGTCCGCGCAACTCGCCCGCCGCGCGCGTGGTGAACGTGAGCGCGAGCACCGCGCGCGGGTCGTACGAGCCGACGGCGACGCCGTAGGCGATGCGGTGGGTCATGGCCCTGGTCTTGCCGGTTCCCGCCCCCGCCAGCACGCAGACCGGCCCCTCCAGGGCGGTCGCTGCGGCCCGCTGTTCAGGGTCCAGCGCCTCGAGGATGGCGTCAGGGTGGAGTGGCACGGCGCCCACTGTAGGGGCGGCGTCCGACGGAAGGTGCCGGGGTCGGGTGGTCGATATCCACAGGGTCGGCGGCCCGCGCAGAAACTGTCAGCCCGCCGCAATAGGGTGGCCGCATCATGAACTCGACCGGTCTCCACCTCGTGAAGAGCACCGACGTCCGCGCGCTGGCGTCCGGGCTGGTCACGTGGCTGACCGAGTTGGACGCCGATCCTTTTGAGGCCCCGCTGGTGCTCACGCCTGGGGCCGGAATGCAGCGGTGGCTGTCCCAGCGGATCGCCCGTGAGACAGACGCCGCCGGCGAGGGCATCTGCGCCGGCGTCCTGTTCGAGCCGCTGTCACGGCTCGACGAGATCGTGTCGGGGCTCGATCCCGCAGACGACCCGTGGGCGCCCCAGCGGCTCGTGTGGCACGTGCTGGCGCTCGCCGAGGCCCATACCCCGGGGCTGGAGCCGCTGCGGCACCACCTCGCGGCGTCCGATCAGCGCTACGCCAACGCTTCCCGCGTGGCGTCCCTGCTGGACCGCTACGCCCGGCTCCGTCCCGACCTGCTGCTTCGTTGGTCGGACGCCGACGCCGTGGACGACCTGGGGCTCGGCTTCGATGCGTGGCAGGCCGTGCTCTGGCGGAACCTGCACTCCGTGGTCGCGGGGCCCGATCCGGTCGAGCGCCGTCAGGGGCTCATCGCCGACCTGCTGGCGGGCCGACGGCAGCTGGACGCCCCCGGGGTGGCGCTCTTCTGCCCCCGTGCCCTCACGGCGCCGACGGCGGAGCTGCTCGCCGCGGTGGCGTCCGAACGGAGGATCTCCGCGTGGCTGCACGTGGCCGGTCCGGCCGACTCGGTGAACCCGCTCAGCAAACGGCTGGGCACGCGCGGCGCAGAGACGGCGGCCCTGCTTCAGGCGCAGGCAGCATCGGTCGTCCACCTGGAGGCTAGGTCGCGTCCAGGCACGCTGTTGGGGGCCGTTCAGCAGGACCTAGCCGACGGGCGCGTGCCGCGGGTCAGGTCCGGGCTCGGCGACGACCGGACGATCGATGTGCGGTCCAGCCACGGTCTGGATCGGCAGGCCGAGGTCCTACGCGACGCACTGGCAGGTCTGCTGGCGGACGACCCCTCGCTGGAGCCGCGCGACATGGTGGTCGCCTGCCCTGACCCAGCGCTGCTGACGCCGTATCTGCAGGCGGTCTTCACCGGCGACGAACAGGCGCACCCGGCGCCCGGTTTCCGGTTGAAGGTGGCGGGAGGCGCCCAACCCAACGCCCTGCACCGACTGGTGCGGGAGGTGACGCAGCTCGACACCACGCGGGCGCGCGCCGCCCAGCTCCTCGCGCTGGCCGGCCAGCCCTTCGTCGCCCGCCGCTTCGGCTTCGCCGACGACGACACGGAACGGCTCGGCGCGCTCATCGAGCAGGCGGGCATCCGGTGGGGGCTGAACGCGGCGCACCGGGGGCGGTTCGGCATCCCGGACGTCCGACAAGGCACCTGGCAGGTCGGCGTCCAGAGGCTTCTCCTCGGCGAGGCCCTCGGCGATGACGAGTTCGCCGCCGCCGGCGTGATCTCGCCCGTGGACGATGTGGACTCCTCCGACGTCGAGCTACTGGGCAGTCTGGCCGAGCTGGTGAGCCGCCTCTCGCGCCTGGTGGCGCGTCCGGAGCGCGCGACGGCGTCCGGCTGGGTGCAGCACTTCCGCACGATCGTCGAGCAGCTGACCGACGTGGGCTTCGAGGACTCGTGGCAGCTCGCGCAGTTCTGGAGCGTGCTCGACGTCGTCGAGCGGCGCAGCGCGGGCTCCCCCGCCGTCCTCGGCGCCGCCGACGCGTTGGACCTGCTCGACGCCGAGTTCGACGGACGCGCCGCGCGCCCGTCGTTCGGGGACGGGTCGCTGGTGGTGTGCGACCTCCGGGCGCTGGCCCAGGTGCCGCACCGGGTGGTCTGCCTGGTCGGTCTGGACGAGCGCACGTTTCCGCGGCGGGGCCTGCCCGACGGCGATGACCTCGTGGCGGCGGCCCCGATCCCGGGTGATCCGGATCCGGGACGCGATGACAGGCAAGCCGTCCTCGACGCGATCTGCGCCGCCCAGGACCGGCTCGTGGTGATCTACCAGGGCTGGTCGAGTCACACGTTGGAGTCGCGTCCGGCCCCGGCCGGCGTCATCGAACTCATCGAAGCCGCGACCGCCACGGCCGACCCGCAGGCGGAGTGGCTCGTCCGGCAAGAGCCCCTGCAACCTTTCTCCCCGTCTCTCTTCGGGCCCGTGCCGCTGAGCTTCGACGGCGCGGCCCTCCGGGGTGCGCGCGCCCTGACGGCGCCGCGTCGCCGACGCGTCACCGGGCGCTTCGACGTCGGCCACCTGCCGCTGTCCGAGCCGGTCACGACCCTCGACCTCGACCAGCTCCGGTCGTTCTTGCAGCACCCGGCTCGGTCCTTCCTGCGCGAGCGTGCGGGGCTCACGATCGGCGATGAGGAGGCGGCGTCCGAGGAGCTGCCGATCGAACTGGACGCCCTCGCGCGCTGGCAGATCGGTGACCGGCTCCTGGGGCAGCTGATCCAGGGGCGTCCGCTCGAGACCGCGAGGCATGCCGAACGGCTCAGAGGAGCGCTGCCCCCGGGGGAGTTGGGGACGCGCCTGCTGGACGACGTCAGCCGGACGGCCGTGACCACGGCGGGCGACGCCGAGCCGTATCTGGCGACCGCGCCGCGCTTCGTCGCGCTGGACGAGACGTTCGAGGGGGTGCGCGTCACCGGACGCGTCGCCGTCCGCGGCGACGTGGCGCTCACGGCGTCCTTCTCCCGGGTGTCCCCGCGCACGATCGTCTCGGCCTGGGTGGACCTCTTGGCGGCCACGGTCGTGACGGAGCAGCCCGTGGACGCCGTCCTGCTCGGCGGCGGACGGCGCCGTCGCCTGACGGCCCCCGGTCCGGACGCCGCGCGCGAGTCCCTCGCCGAGCTGGTGGCGCTCGCGGTTCACGGACGCGAGCGGATCCTCCCCCTGCCGCCCCGGGTCGGACGCCTGTGGGCCGAGAGCCGGGCGCGCAACGGCGATCCCCTGGCCGACCGCGACCTCAACAAGCAGTGGTCGTGGGACCGCGACGCGGTGTGGGACGCCGTCCTGCCGTCCGGACGCAAGCCGTGGGACGAGCCGGCCTCGGGCAGCCCCTGGAGCCGAGCTGGCGAGAAGAGCCTCCTGGGCAGCCTCGCGGCCGTGGTGTGGCGACCGATCGTGAGGGCCGAGCGATGATGCGTCCGTTCTCGATCGTCGACCCGCTGCCCCGGGGCACCACGGTGCTGGAGGCGTCCGCCGGGACGGGCAAGACCTACGCGATCGCGGCCCTGGCGACGCGGTTCCTGGCCGAGAGTCGAGCCTCGATCGGCGACCTCCTCCTCGTCACCTTCTCCCGCGCGGCGACCGCCGAGCTGCGCTCTCGCGTCCGCGAACGGCTCGTCGACTCGACCGCCGCCCTCGCCCGTTTCCTAGCCGACGGGACGCCGCCCGCTGACGACGTCGACCACCTGCTGACGAACGGCTCGTTCGCCGAGGTCGAAGCGCGCCTGGACCGCCTTCGAGCCGCGCTCGACCGCTTCGATCAGGCGACGATCATGACCACCCACGAGTTCTGCCACGGCATGCTCCGCGGCCTGGGGGTGCTCGCGCCCCAAGAACCCCAGTCGCGCCTGATCGACGACCTGCTGCCACTTGCCGACGAGGCCGCTTCCGACGTCTACCTGCGCCGCTACGCCTTCGACGCCCGCAGGCCGCCGTTTGGCTGGCAGACGGTCAAGGACGAGGAGCCGGGCGCGCGCGACATCGCTCGCGACGCCGTCACCCTGGACGCCTCCCTCAGCCCCGTTGATGCCGACGGACGCGTCGCGGAGCGCGTCGCGTTCGCGGGCGAGGTGCGCGACGTCGTGGCCGACCGGATGCGTCAGCGCCGCCTCTTCTCGTTCGACGACCAGCTGACCCGACTCCGCCGAGCCCTGCTGGACCCCGACCTCGGGCAGCGGGCTCGCGAGCGGCTGCGGCGGCGGTTTCCGGTGGTTTTGGTGGACGAGTTCCAGGACACCGATCCGGTGCAGTGGCAGATCCTGCGCTCCGCCTTCGGCCACGACGACGACGGCGCCCTGGTGCTGATCGGGGATCCCAAGCAAGCCATCTACGCCTTCCGGGGCGCCGATGTGCACACGTACTCGGCGGCGGCCAACGCAGCGGCCACCCGACACACGCTCACCAAGAACTACCGCGCCGACGCGGCGGTCGTGGACGCCGTGTCGGCACTCTTCGCGGGCGTCCTCCTGGGGGACGCCATCGACGTCCCACCCATCGCCGCCCATCACGACAAGCCGCGCCTCGCGGCCGCGCCGGGGTCGCCGTGGGCGTCCGGCGTGCAACTGCGGGTCGTCGAGTCCGAGGAGCCGGTGTCGCCCTGGGTCGCGGCGCGCGCGATCTCCGACGACCTGGTGGGCGTCGTCGGGACGCTCCTGGGACCGGAGGCTCCGCTGGCGCATCGCGGCGGGCGACCGCTGCTCGCGTCCGAGATCGCCGTGCTGGTCCGCTCGAACGGCCGAGGCGCTGCGCTCGCCGCGGCCCTGACCGAGGCCGGGATCCCCGCCACGTTCAGCGGCACCAACAGCGTCTTCGCCTCGGACGCCGCCGCCGACTGGGTGGCGCTGCTCGCCGCGCTGGACCAGCCGCGGCGTCCGTTCGTCCAGCGGGCCATCCTGACGGACTTCGTGGGCGGCTCCGTCGCCCAACTGGCGACCGCGGACGATGCCCAGTGGGCGAGGTGGTCGCAGTGGCTGCACGGCTGGGGACGGATCGTCCGCCAGCAAGGGGTGCCGGCGCTGTGGGCCGCGATCGATCGAGACAGCGGCATGATCGGACGCCTTCTGTCGGTCGACCTTGGGGAGCGTTTCGTCACGGACCACCGCCACATCGTGGAACTGCTGCACCACCAGAGCCTGGCTCTGGGCCGCTCCCTGCCGCGCGAGTTGCTCGCCTGGTTGACGTCCTCGATGAGCGAGGCGACGGCCTCGTCCGAGCGGACCCGACGTCTCGAGACGGACGACGCCGCGGTGCACATCATGACCATCCATCGCGCCAAGGGCCTGCAGTTCCCGGTCGTGCTGCTCCCGGAGGCGTCCCGCGACTACCTGGCCGAACGCGATACGGGGGCGAAGATCGTCCTGCCCAGCGCGGACGGACGCGAGCTGGACGTCGGCGGCCTCGCCGGCCCCGGGCGAGACAAGCGCTGGCTCGCGCAGCGCACGGACGACGCCGACGAGTCGTTGCGCGCGCTCTACGTGGGGCTCACCCGCGCGGAATCGCACGTCGTCGCGTGGTGGGCCAATCACTGGGATGTGGCCCGGTCGCCCCTCCACCGCCTCGTCCACGCCGACCATGACGCCGCTGCCCCCCGGCGTCCCGCCGTGGCCTACGACACGCGCGCCGAGCCCGGGGGCGGCTCGCCGTTCACGAAGCCCGCCCTCGCGGCGTCCGGCATCGCGGTCGTGGCGGCGCCAGAGACGCCGCCGGTACCGGCCGGCATCGCAGCTCCCGCCGCGGCGTCCCTGCGCCGCCGCGAGTGGACCAGGCAGATCGACCAGCAGTGGCGGAGAACGTCCTACTCCGGCCTCACGGCGGCAGCCCACCTGGTCGACTCCGGCATCGTGGCGGACGAGCCGACGGAGCCGATCGCGGTGGACGCCGACCGTGGCCTCGCCACTCCCTCGCCCATGGCTGAGCTGCCCGGCGGCGCCGCGTTCGGCACCTTGGTGCATGCGGTCTACGAATCGTTCGACGCGACGGGTGATGGCTGGCGCGCGGGCCTGCTGGACGAGGTGAGGCGCGCGCTGAGACGGTGGCCGATCGAAGGCGTGGACGCCGTCAGCCTCGCCGACGCGATGGCACCGACGCTCGAGACCCCCCTAGGGCCGCTCGCCGAGCACACGACGCTGCGGTCCTTCGCACCGCCCGACCGGCTGAGCGAGTTCGTCTTCGAGTTCGCGCTGGACGCGCCGGAGGCGACCCTCGCGGACGTGGCGTCCTTGCTGGCGGCACACCTGCCCGCGGACGACGTGTTGGCCGCCTACCCCGCCCGCCTCAGCGGGCCGACGTTGACGGAGCAGCGGCTGCACGGGTTCCTGACCGGCTCGATCGATGCCGTGCTGCGGCTGCCCGGCGGCGGCCACCTCATCGTCGACTACAAGACGAACCGTCTCGGCGCCGCCGGCGTCGCTCCCAGTGAGCTCACCCTCGGCCACTACACCCGACCCGCCATGGCGGAGGCGATGATGGCGAGCCATTACCCCCTCCAGGCCCTGCTCTACTCGGTCGCCCTGCATCGGTTCCTGGCGCGGAGGCAGAAGGGCTACGACCCAAAGCGGCACCTTGCCGGGTCGGCCTACCTCTTCGTCCGGGGCATGGCGGGTCCGGCCACGCCCATCATCGACGGCCATCCGACCGGTGTCTTCTCGTGGCGGCCCAGCCCCGATTTGGTCATCGCGGTGTCCCAGCTGCTGGCGGGGGGCCGACGATGACCGACATCGCCGTGTCGGCGTCCGGCTTGCTGAAGACGTTCAGCGAGCACGGGCTGCTGGGCTGGGCGGACGTGCATCCGGCCCTGCATCTCTGCTTCCTGTACGGCGAGTCGGACGAACGCGTCCGGTTGGCGGCGGCGCTGGCGGTGCGGGCTCTGCGGTCCGGGTCCTTGTGCATCGAGATCGCGTCCGCCCCCCAGACGGCCGCGCAATGGGAGCGGCTCGACGGGGCGGCGTCCGACGAGGCCGCGCCGGCGGTTCCTCCTGAGGACTGGCCCGAGCCGAACGGCTGGTTGGCTGCGCTCGAAGCCAGCCCGATCGTCACGGTCGGCGACGGGACGGACGGGCCGGTTCGACCCCTCCGGCTCGCTCACGGGCTGCTCTACCTGGAGCGCTACTGGCGGGACCAGGAGGCCGTCCGGAGCCGGATCTTGGAGCGCCTGCTCGCCTCGGATGCGCCGCTGGGCGTCGTCCCCGAGGTCTCGTCGGGCGATCCGAGGGCCGCCCAGCAGGACGCCGCCCTGCGGCTCGCCCTGACGTCCGGCCTGACGATCATCGCGGGCGGACCGGGCACCGGGAAGACGCAGGTCATCGCGAGGATCGTGCGCGCCTTCACCGCCGGACACGCCCCTGCGTTGGTCGCCTTGGCCGCGCCGACCGGCAAGGCCGCAGCGCGGATGACCGAGTCGCTGCGGGCCGAGGGCCTGGACGCGTCGGCGTCGACCCTGCACCGGCTGCTCGGCTGGAAGGCGGGGTCGAGAACCCGCTTCAAGCACGATCCGACCAACCCGCTGCCGCACGACGTCGTGATCGTGGACGAACTGTCGATGGTGTCGATGACGCTCATGGCCCGCTTGTTGTCGGCCCTCAAGCCGGGGGCGCGCCTGGTGCTCGTCGGCGACCCCGATCAGCTCGCGTCCGTCGAGGCGGGCGCCGTGCTCGCCGACCTGACCCAGGCGAGCCGCTTGGCGCAGGTGGTGGTTCCGCTTCGCCACAACTTCCGGTTCTCGGGCGACATCCAGTCGCTGGCGACGGCCATTCGGGACTCGGACGCCGACGCGGCGATCGCGGTGCTGACCGACAGCGAGGCCGTAAGGCTCGTCGCACCGAACGACGCGACCGACGTGCTGCGCGAGCGCTGCGTGGACGCGGGGTCGAGACTCTTCGAGGCCGCGGCTCGAGGCGACGACCAGCTGGCCTTGACGATGCTGGATCGCCATCGCCTGCTGTGCGCGCACCGCCGAGGTCCGTTCGGCGTCCAGGCCTGGTCGCGCACGGTCACCACCTGGCTCACCGAGGACCTTCCCGGCTACGGCCAGGGGGGCGAGTTCTATATCGGACGCCCCCTGCTGATGACGCGGAACGCGTCCGATGTGGGCCTGTTCAACGGCGACACGGGGGTCGTCCTCGACACGGGTGGCTCGCCGGAAGCGGTGTTCGCCACGGGCTCCGGGCCGCGCCGCTTCTCGCC
>Ga0208693_1001965_pt1 | contig 14057 bp, 13 predicted proteins | sample AD_UKC071_MetaG_FD_184438 | JGI IMG/M metagenome (GOLD analysis project Ga0208693, IMG submission 184438) | Active sludge microbial communities of municipal wastewater-treating anaerobic digesters from USA - AD_UKC071_MetaG (SPAdes) (version 2) | ecosystem: Engineered > Bioreactor > Anaerobic >... | reverse complement strand
ACAAAAATTAAAAGGGCAAGGCGATATATCATTAACTGAAGCCGACTGGATATATTCGCTTTGCAGAAGCAATGAACGATATGTAATATTTAACCCACGTTCGTATGACTTTGATCGCAAACTAATGGCGGCATTAAAGGAATGGTACAAAGTTGTAGCTGAAAAAATAAAAGCTGGTGAACGTGGTAATTTTATCTTTACCGTCAATACCGTATATTATTTCAAGTTTATGCAGGTAGCTCATAATGCTATAAGAAAATATGGTACTTTTGAAGATCTGTGTAATGCTATTGTCGTCGATAAAAAATTGTATTCCGCACTTCCTTGTAAAAATTTATTTAGCAAAACAAGCCCCTTAGAAACAAGCGGGGAAAACTATTACGAAATGGAAAATTCCCGTGCAGGAATACTATATTATCCAGTTAAAACCGAAACGGGCACTTATACCATTTTGCAATTCATAAAGAAACTGTCCCCAATTTTTTCTACAAAGGCCATTAAAGAAGACGATCGCGAATTACTTCAAACGGTCTTTGAAATAGCGGCTGGAACACTTCTTTTATCAAAAGACCGGCTTCCCTATCCGATGAATAGCGGTTGGGTCGAAAAAAGGGAAGTAAAAGCTTTAGTTTTGGGATCTTTCATGAAGCACAACAATATTTCCTGCATGGTAGCTTCCGATATCTTAGACGGCAATTCAGTTGTCTTCGTGGAAGAAGACAAAGCACTTTTAGTAAAAGAAGCCATGAAAGTCCCCTTTGAAGAATTGGCGGAAAATGCATTACAAAAAGGAATTATCGACGAAAAAGAAAAAGAAGGACTACTAGGCGAAGGTACGGTACTTTTCCCGGGTTTGAAGTTTATAGATGTAAGCACGCAATATATTGACGACATAGTTCAAGCAAAAATGAAATGGAAGGCTACACGGGAAGAAATAGCAGAAGAAAATGCATGGCTTGAAGAAATAAGGTGATACGAAATGAAGCATCCTGACGCAAGGGAAATAATAGAATTAACAAGAAAGTTGGAAAAACAAGACGATATCACATTAAAAGAAGCTGACAGGATATTTTCGCTTCTTTCTAAAAGTTCGCTGAACACAAAGCTAAATTATTATTCTTCCAGGGCAAATAACTTTCTTATAAACGCTGTAGGTGAATGGTTCCAGGTTGTAGCCGAAAAGATAAAACAAGGCAAGCGCGGGAACTTCATTTTCACTATAGCCATATCTAATATTCCAGTTGATAATTCGGGTGGCTTTTATGACTTTGCACGTGTCGCACTAAATGATGCTAAAGAAACTTTAGAAAAATACGGATGTGCTGAAGATCTTTTTACCGAATTATTGATAGACGAAAAGATATATAACACCATTCCAGAAGAATTTCAGAAATTATTTACCAAGAAATATGTAGACTCCCGGCTTAAAAGTTTCTATATACTGAAAAACCCGCGGGCGGGGATGCTTAATTATCCCATCGAAACCGATGCAGGCGCTTGTACGCTATCACAACTTATCGCAGAAAAATTTTCCCCTGTAATGGAAAAACGTGGTCGTACTACAGGTGAAATTCTTTTTGAAGTAGCTTCTGGGGCGCTGGAAATATTCCCACATTCAAGGTTTTTAAAGGAAATAACCGGAACCATGGCAGCTAAATGCGTTGTCGTTTCGTACATGAAATATAAAGACGTCCCTTGCATGACTATAACGGGATGTAAAGACAAAGACGGCGAATTTTCTGTCTTCTTTACGGAAAAGGATAAAGCGCAAATTATAAAAGATGTATTAAAGATACCCTTTGAAGATATAGTAAAAAACGCCTTAGATGAAGACGTCATTGATAAGCAAATGGCTAAAGACTTATTGAACTGTAAACTTATTTCAAACTTTCCAGCAGAAAGTTTCATGAAAACAAGCGTGGAATTCGTCGATAAAAGACTACAGATGCAAAAGGAACGAAAGGCTACAGAAAAAGCGGTGGAAGAAGAAGACGGATGGTTAATGGAAGTACGATAAAAATGCATGCACGAAAGTGGGGAAGATGAATGATCGATGAAGTCAAGGTAAGACAGCTGACACAAAAGCTAAAAGATCAAGGCGATATATCCCTGGAAGAAGCTGACTGGATATATTTCCTTGTGTCGCAAAACTCGCCAGGTAAAGAAGTTCCCGTTGCAGCGTTAAAGGACTGGTACGAAGCTGTAAGTGACGAAATTAAAGCCGACCGATGGGGTAACTTTATCTTTTCCATATTTATGGATAGAGAGTCTCAATTTAAGGACTGCTTACACCCTGCCCGGGAAGCTATAAAAAAACATGGCGCCTTTGAAGATCGAACTTGTTCAATGACGGCAAACCAAAAAATATATCCCCTGTTTCCCAAATATTTTCAAGACTTATTCAAGTGGAACAAATACAGCGAAAGGTATGTATTGCATAGTTATCGTGCTGGGTTCTTTAATTATCCGCTTCGTGAACCAGAAAACGATAAAACCTATACCATTTTCCAGCTTCTAGAAGAATTATCACTATTTCCCGCCGTAGGGACCAAAAACCCAGATACACTGATGATATCGTCAGCCAACGTCCTTAGATATGTCGTAATATACCTTTCTCAAAAAATGCCCTTCTTAGAAGTAAACGCTATAAGACACTACGGCAATAAAAACGAAGCCATCTTTTACACCGATGAAGAAGGAATTTTAGCTACAAAACATGCGCTGAAGATATCCCTTGAAGAATTGGTAGATAATGCCCTGCAAAAAAATATTATCAATAAAGGTGTCGCTAAGGAACTGCTGGAACACGACCATAACCCAGAAGGCCTTCCTGAATTGGAATTTACCGAAGCAAGCATTGAGTATATTGACGAAAGGGTGCAAAGAATATCGAAATGGCGATCTACGCGAAAGACAGTAGAAGAAGAAGCTGGTTGGTTGGAAGAAACAAGGTGACGAAATGGTAATAAAAGAAAAAACGATACGTGACCTTCTATGGAAGTTAAAGATGTTAGGCGATATATCCTTAGAAGAAGCAGAACAAATATATTCTGTTATGCGTTCTTTTTCACAGGCCATAAGGGACGTTTCTTCCCAAAAGTCCACTTTTGATGTTTCAAAAATATATTCCCTATTGGATAAGGAATATCCCATCGCGGCCTTGCAGGACTGGCGTAGAACTGTAGCTCGACAAATTAGTATGGGACAAAAGGGCAACTTCATTTTTTCAATGTCGCTTGAACATGGGGACCCCAGGCTTTATGAATATTGGGCACTAGTTATGAAGGCCCTTGAAAAGCACGGAAGTTTTGAAGATCGCATAATATCGATGCTGGCAGTTCCTAAGATGTATAATTCCTTCCCAAAGTATTTTCAAAATTTATTCAAGTGGGAAGAACGCGACGAAATGTACATATTAAAGGGCGAACGCGTCGGTTTTTTCTATTATCCACGACGTGATCCTGAAAGCGGTAAGGACTTCACTATTGCACAAATTTTTCAAAAGTTGTTTTTATTTTCTGCAGTTATATCGTCGGAAGAACACTCAATGTTTGATGCTGCTGAACGTGCATCAAAATACTTAAAACAAAATGCGCTTTACGTAAAATTACATGTAAAGAAGCCGCCCGACAAAGAAAACGTCTTTTATTTTAACGCGAAAGATGTATCAATGGCAAGGACGGCTGGTACTATATATGCGCTGGAATACTTAAAACAGAACGCACCCTACATAGAAGTATATACAATAGCGCCTTACGGCAAAGAAACTGTTATTTATACCAACACAGAAGGCATATCTATGACGAAAAAAGTCTTTGAAATAACCATGGAAGAATTGTTAGAAAACGCTATAAAACATAATGTTGTCAATAAAGATACTGCCGAAGAATTTCTAAAACATGACGGCTACATAGATCATTTTCCCGACGAAGAATTTACAAAAGCAAGCGTTGAATATATCGGCAAAAGGATGAAAAGAAAAAAGGAATGGAAAGCCACGCAAAAAATAGTAGAAGAAGAAGATAGTTGGTTAGAAGTAATACGATAAAATGCGTACACGAAAGCGGGAAAAATATGATGATCGATGCAAGCAGAATAGAACAACTCACACAGAAGCTTGAAATTCAAGGGGATATAACAATAGAAGAAGCTGACAAAATATATGCCCTTGCAAGCTCAGTGGTAAAAGCTGCTTATGACGTCATTGATCGTAGGCCAGCAATAGACGAACGGGAAATACACGAACTTTTGAGTAAAGACTTCCCCGTTTCAGCCTTGATGAGATGGTATAATACTGTAACTGACAAAATTAGGGCAAGTCAAAGCGGGAATTTCATCTTTTCAATATTAATTGACTTTGGAAGTTATTATTATCATCACTTAAATATTGCTGTAAAAACGCTAAAAGGCGACATTAGCTATAGCAAAAGCCCACTTGGTGCCTTTGAAGACCGAATTACATCAATACGGGCGAATAAGCAAATATATAAGTTGTTCCCAAAACCTTTCAAAGAATTATTTCAATGGCGAGAAAACTTTCAGTGGGACCCATATAAACGTCTATTTGAACTGAAAACTAACCGTGCCGGGTTTTATCGTTACCCTTTGCGCGAATTGGAAGGCGATTCTATTTTGCAGTTTTTTAGGAAGCTATCTTTAAAATCCATAATGATCCCGCAAGAAGAAAATACGATAATTTCCGCAATAAACGTCGGCAGATACGTTTTAGCATACTTAAAAGAAAAAGTTCCTTTTATACAAGTAAGCGCTATAAGAAAGTACCACAACGATATTGCTGTCGTTACTAACGACGAAGGTCTTTCAATAGCAAAAAGGGCATTAGAAATACCCATTGAAGATCTTTTAAAAAATGCCGTAGCGCAAAATATTATCGACACAAAAACTGCAAAGAATTTATTGAGCACCAACGGCTTTCTTGCGGGGTTTCCTGAAATGGCATTCTTGAAAGCAAATATAAAATATATCGACGATATAATCAAAATGAAGACAGAATGGGAAAACGTGCGAAATGTAATAGAAAACGAAACAGGATATTTAGAAGAAATCAGGTGACCAAGATGGATAGGCCCAAAACAGCGCTGGTATATCAATTTTTACGCAAGTTAAAAACCCAAGGCGACATATCCGTCGAAGAAGCTGACCAGATACGTCTGCTTATGAAGAATGTATACGAATTTGAATTTAAAGTGGAACAGGAAATGTATTCTCCCAATGCAGAAGGTATGACTAGTTCCTTTGCACGGAAATTGCTGTATGAAGAATTCCCAGTAGCGGCTTTACAGGATTGGTATAAAGCTGTAGCCCGCCAAATTGAAAAGGGACAAAGCGGGAACTTCATCTTTTCAGTACCGCTTAGTCGCGAAATGCTTTTCTTCAACAACAGTGTATTTCCCGCCTTGGAAGCGCTTAGAAAATATGGAAGTCAAGAAGATCGCATGGAAGCTATGTTTGTAAATCCCCAAATGTATTCCCTGTTTCCGAAACATTTTCAGGATTTATTCACCTGGGAAAGGGTTGATAAGTACAGCAATTTATATGCAATACATGGCCAACACGCCGGATTTTTCCGACGGCCATTGCGGGACCCTAAAAGCGGCAAGGTTTATACTATATCGCAGATGATCAAGGAATTATCGTTAATCCCCGCGATGACCAACAAAGGGCTAAGCATGGTTTTTTCGAACAAAGTAAGGTATTTGCAGCGGACTATTCCCTGTGTAGATATAAATACGGTTGATGGTTCAAGCCTTATCTTTACCAATAAAGAAGGAATTTCAATAGCCCAAAAGACGTTAGATATATCCCTTGAAGAATTAGTAAAGAACGCTTTAGAACAAGACGTCATTAACAAAAAGGTTGCTAAAGAACTATTAAGGGAAAATACTTTTATAGAAGGTTTTATCGACGAAGGCTTTGTCAAAGCAAGTTTAAAATATATAGACAAAAAGGTTAAAATGAAGCTGGAATGGGAAAATACAAAAAAGACAGTGGAAGATGAAAGCGACTGGCTTGAAATAATACGATGAAAAAGTATACATGAAAGCGGGGGAAGCTAAATGATCAGTACAAGCAGGATAGAACAACTTACACAGAAATTAAAAGACCAAGGGGATGTATCCCTGGAAGAAGTAAATGAAATATTCCCTTTCATGAAGTCCCTTTTAAAAGTTGTTTCAACACCTAGGCTACAAAGTAAATTTTGGGAACTTCCCCTTTTGGAATTTAAAGGTTGGCTGGCGTTGGAAGATTGGTATAGAACTGTAACTCGCAAAATTGAAGCAGGACAAAGTGGCAATTTTATCTTTTCAATTTTGTTCGTTTACGAACCGCCTTCTTTTCATGACCGAATGAAAGCCCTTTATGAAACCCTAAAAAAATATGGAAAGCCTGAAGATCGCATCATGGCAATATGGACAAACGAAAAAGCATTTTCTTTATTTCCTAAATGTCTTGCAAACTTATTTCGGTGGGACGAATATGAAAAAATGTATGCCCTGCAAAGCGATCGTGCTGGTTTTTTGCGCTATCCCCACGTTGAAGACGGCAAGGTATATACCCTTTGGCAATTTTTATATGAAGTATCTTTATCCCCGTTATTAACATTACCTGGCGACTTTGCATTTCTTACAAGTTCTTCGCTTTTCGCAAATGCTAGTACGATACCTTTTGCTTTAGAATATTTAAAAAGAAAAACATGCTATATGACGATAGCGGAAGTAAATACATCTGATGAAGATAGGACTACAGTTTTTGTCGATAAAAAACATCTTTCAATGGCTAGAATTGCATTAAGCGTGCCCTTTGAAGATATCGTTAAAAATGCCTTAGCACAAAAAATTGTCGACAGGGACCTAGTAAAAGAACTACTGAATAGCGATAAGGAAACGGAATGGTTTTTAGATATAAACCTTATCAATGCGGGCATAAAGTATATTGAAGAAGCTGTGAAGATAAAGATGGAATGGGAAGCAACGCAGGAAGAAGTGGAAGAAAGTAATGAATGGTTGGAAGAAATACGATAAAAAAGGAGCTGTATTGAGATGATAACAAGGGAAGAATTAGTTAAACGAATAGTACAAAGCGAAGTGCATGTACTAAACATCGATAGTATTATTTTTGATAAGTCGTTATATAGCCGGACAAACGGAATAGACCGTAATGCAGTGGAAGACTACAGCCAAAATATAGCTACGATGCCGCCGATCGTCATAAACCAGAACCACAAGATAATAGATGGCGTACATAGGTACCATGCTTGCTTGAAGGCTAACCAAAAGTCGATGAAGGCAAAGCAAATTGAACTTCCAGACGAAGACATAAAATTGGCCAACCTTTTGATCGATATCCAGTCCGGCGTGCGGCATCCGGTGCAGGATAAGAAAGCGCTTGTGGTGGAACTATACGACCCGCAAAATACGGAACTTAACAAGATGCTTATGGAAGAACTTGGGGTGCCACAAAATACATTTTACAGGTGGACTTCGCAGAAACGGTCATTAATGCAGAAACAGCTTAACAAAGCAATTGCAATGGACCTGCTTGACCCGTATCTAACACAACAAGAAATAGCTGATCGAAACGGGTACAAGTCCAAAAGCAAAATATCCGAATTCAAAGATAGCCTAAGTTCTAAAATTACCAATATGGTAAAAATAGAACATGACGAACTTCAGGCCGCTGACTTAGACTTCCTTATCGACTACAAAAAATTCATCGAAAACGACGTGCTACTGTATAATATTTGGAATACCAGCCGGGGCGACAATAACAGTCACTTCGGGCATTTCCCAAAATTATTTATGAAGAACCTGTTATATTACCACACACAGCCTTTCGACTTGATATACGACCCCTTCGCTGGTTCAGGAACGACCATCGATGCTTGCCGCGAGATGTTCCGCCAGTGCATAGTTTCAGACCTAAAGCCCGACAAAAGCAGGCCAGAAATTTTCGAACACGACATCACGACAGGTTTGCCAGAAAATTTGCCTAAGCCAGATATGGTGTTTTTGGACCCGCCATACTGGATACAGGCACGGGGTAAGTATTCGGACAGTGAAAAGGACTTGGCGAATATGTCACTTGAAAATTTTTATGATGCTATGGATAATTTATTTAAAGAAATTATTAAAAGAAAAATAAACAAGATAGCGCTCGTAATACAACCGACGCAATATGCAAACAACTTTGTATTTGAAGACCATATCTTTGAGTTTGATAAGATGTTGCAAGACAAGTATAAAATTGAAATACGTTATATTCTTCCTTATAGCACACAACAATATAACGCCCAGATGGTGGAAAAGGCAAAGACAAAGGGGACATGTCTAGTACTTCACAGGGACTTGGTCGTGTGGTGTTTAAAATGACGCAAAAACGTAGAAATGGCCTTGGCACGGAATTTAGTTTATGGTTAAGGGAACAAAAAGAAATAGACAGCAGCTTGGGCTTTATCGCCAGTGATATCGACTATGTTTGGTTGAACCATAATACGAATGATTGGATGATCATAGAAGAAAAGCGTTATGGTTGTCAGCCAAAATTTTATCAACAAAAAATTCTTGCTTTATTAGAACAATGTTGCAAAAATGATCCAAAATTTCATGGTATACACGTACTTGTGTTTGAAAGGACAAACCCTGATGATGGCGCAATTTTTTGGGATGGTCAAAAAATTACAAGAACAGAATTACTGGATATTTTAACATTTAAAAATTTAAAGAAAGAAGAAGGAAAATGAGCCGTGATGCTAAAAACGTAAAATTACTAATTCAAAAACTAAAAATGCAGGGCGACATAACAACCGAAGAAGCCAACGAAATATATTCGTATTTTTTGGACCCTTCCATAGAAAAGACACAGCTTAATTCTTTCAGTGGCGACTTTAAGTTAATGGACGCCTTAGAAGAATGGTACAAAGTTGTAGCTGAAAAAATAGAAACTGGCCTACGGGGCAATTTTATCTTTACCGTACGCTTTGACGACGGCTTTCATAATAAATATATGTATCCTGCAAAAAAGGTCTTAAAGGAACAAAAAAACTTTGAAGACCTATGTAATGTCATAATGATCGATAACAGGTTGCCCATTCCACGTCCCTTAAAAGAATTATTTACGGAAATTAAAACAAGTTCACTTGCACAGGATGGCGTGATCTTTAGAAGCTTTTATGAGATGATAAACTTTCGTGCGGGGATGTATTATTATCCCGTTAAAACTGAAGCAGGTATTTATACTATTTCCCAATTTATGGAAAAGTTATCTCCCGTCATGGTTACTGTTAATTCTGGTATTTTAATGCATAGGCTATTTGAAAAGGTCTTCGAAATAGCTTCTGGTGTTTGCAAGGTCCCATATAAAACGTATATTTTAGGGAAAAAAGAAGTAGAAGCCTATCTTTCAGCAGCTTTTATAAGATATAACGACTTTCCTTGTGCAGTTGCTTCTAGTGCTTATGCCGACAAGTCCGTCGTTTTCTTGGAAGAAAGAAATGCTTTTATAGTAAGAAAAGCTTTAGAAGTTCCATTGAAAGAACTGACGGACAACGCTGTAGATGAGAATATAATTAATAAAAAGATGGCTGAAGAACTTTTAAAGGACGAACCTATTAGGGACTTTCCCGTTATGAAATTTGTAAAGGCAAGTGTAGGATATCTTGACGAAAAAATAAGGCTGAAAATAGCACGGGAATGTATACAAGAAGCGGAAGAAAGCGAATGGTTGGAAGAAATAAGGTGATAAAATGTCAGAATGGCCAGCTTGGGGACCAAGGTTAGACGAACTATTGCCCCGGATACAAGGGTTAACAAAACGTCTGGAAACACAAAACGATGTATCCTTAAAAGAAGCCGACTGGATGTTTTATACATACCAAGGCTATGGCATGTCAGACCGCGTGCGAAAAAGCATAACACCAGCAATAAAGGACTGGTATGATACTGTAGCCCAAAAAATTAAAGCTGGTTTTAGCGGGAACTTCATATTTTCTATACCTTACATTTTGCCCAACCCACCCGAATATCCTTATTACATTTACTGTCCCGTTCCTGAAGAAGTTAAAGAAGCATTCATAGAAGCACTATTAACCTATGGCAAGTGGGAAGATCGTATCTACGCCGTAAAAGCAAATGCACGTGGTTTTTCGTTATTTCCAAAGTATTTACAGGGTTTATTTCAAGAAACAGAAGAATATACCCACGCAAAGTACATAGCATTTGCACGTCGTGCAGGTTTTTTCCGAGCGCCTTGGTACAATTCCGCAGGCGTTAAATTTAATTCCCTTTTGGAATTCTTGCAAAAAAAACTTCCCGCACCTATACTAACGACGCGCGAAAGCATAATAGACTACAACCCCCATTTTGCTTTAGACTATTTATACGAAAACATTCCCATCATAGAAGTAAGGGCAAAAAAATGGGATGACTATAAAAGTTGGGGTGAAACCGTTTTCTTTACCGACGAAAAGAACCTGGCAATAGCGAAAGAACTTCTTAATATACCTAATTCAGAAATAGCACAATACCTTTATCGTAACGGTTTTATAGATGCAAACACCGCAAGCCTTTTTTTAGAATATGACAACATTTTTGAGACTGAACTTAGTGAAGCTGGGTGGGATGCTTGCAAAGAATACATTGAAAAAAGGGCGGCGGAATTTAAAAAAAGAATGAAGATGAAGAAGGAATGGGAAACCACACGAAACATAGTAGAAGATGAAGATATATGGTTGGATATTACACGATGAGACTTCCAAACGCAGACAGTGTGTACAGGCTTATAAGGAAACTAGACAAGCAAAACGATATATCTTTAAAAGAAGCCGACTGGATATATTCGCTTCTTTCGCCAAGCATGCTCAGAACGAAACTAAACCCGCGTTCTGTCAGGGCAAACTGCGAACTCATGAACGCACTTGTCGATTGGTTCAATATCGTGGCTCAAAAAATTGAACAAGGCCATCGTGGCAACTTTATCTTTACAATAACGTTCAACAGACAACGGTATATCGACGAATTAACACTTCCGGCACGAAAGGCAATTAAAAAATATGGTGTTTCTGAAGATCTTTATGACGTTATAGTAATCGATGAAAAGTTGTATTCTGTGCTTCCATATAAACACGTATTTAGGGAAATTAAATATCGCGAAAACTTAAAAAGCATCTATAAAATAGAAACCACGCGGGCTGGTTTATATCGCTACCCAATAAAAGTTGGACATTTAACGTATACCATCGGCGAGCTGATAAACGACCAACTTGCGCCTGTAGTTACTATACCGTTGACCAATAGCCCTGACGGGGCATTATACAGGGAAGTTTTCAAGGTAGCTACAGGGGCACGCGATATTACGCAAGATCCATATTTTGGGAAAAAGGAAATAGAACTTTTTACCTTAGCTGCGTTTATAAAAAATAAGGGTATTTCCTGTGTTGCCACCATCAATGCTGAAAATCATTTTGTCGTTTTCGTGGAAAAGGGGCAGATACACATTGCGAAAGAAGCTATGAACATCCCATTTGACAAGATAGTAGAAAACGCAACACGCGAAAACGTCATCGACAAAAACATGGCAAAGACGTTATTAAATAGCGAATACATCGCGGGATTTCCAATGATAGATTTTATAAATACAAGCGTGAAATACATTGATAGCGTTGTACAAACAAAACTTGAATGGCAATCCACACGAAAAATGGTTGAAGATGAACCTGGATGGGTGGAAGAAACAAGATGAAAAACTTAGATGCAGATACAATATTGCAGCTTACAAAGAAACTTGAAATCCAAAATGATATTTCCTTAGAAGAAGCCGACCAGTTATTTTCCTTGATGTCGCCGCATAATGATTTTGTTGATGAAGCTGCTAACTACAAAATTGACTACGAACTTGTCGACGCGTTGAAGGGCTGGTATTGTGCGGCAGCCGACAAGATCAAAAACGGTCATCGCGGAAACTTCGTTTTTACCATACGCTTTAATAATCATGGATTTGTCGATTGGAATCTATGGTATACGATACAATCCCCCGCCATAGATGCCATTATGAGATATGGGGGCGCCGAAGACCTTTGCAAGGTTTTTGTGGTGGATAAGAAAATGTACGTTTCTTTTTCGTCATATTTACAGGGATTGTTTCGGTTAAACCAAAGATTTGAAGAACGCGGCGGGGTTAGTATTAAACATATTGGACGGGATAATGATACAGGTGGGTTTTATAAACTAAAAACCAATCGCGCTGGTTTGCTACTTTATCCGGTGGAAACGCATACTATATCCGAAATTATGAAACCACTTCGTCCTGCCGCTGTCATGTGGCTGTCTAATTCTTTAATCACATACAACAGGTTCTTTGAAATGGCTTCAATGGGGGGTATTCCAGAAACAAGGATTGTAAGCGGCGGTGGGGTTAAGCAGCATATCTTAGCTGCATTTATAAGTCGCAAGAATATTCCATATATAGTTGCAATTGATGCAAAAAATAAGTCCGTTCTTTTTACGGAAGAACAATATATTCCTATTATAAAAAAAGCAAAAGAAATTCCATTCGAAGATTTGGTAAATGACGCCGTAGACAAAAGCATTATCAATACACGCATGGCAAAGAATTTATTAGACAACAACCATATTAAAGATTTCCCAATCAAGAAGTTTGTAGAAAATAGCATGAAAATCATGTATGATATAATTAAGCTAAAAACAGAATGGGAAAGCACACGAAAGTCAGTAGAAAACGAAAAAATATGGCTGGAAGAAATAAGATAAAGGGGGCTGAATTGGCGTGATAACAAGAAAAGAATTGATGAAGCTGGTAAACGAAAGCGAAGTGCAGGTATTTAGCATTGATGAAATTGTTTTTGATAAGTTGGCATATAGCAGGACCAACGGGATAGACAGAAGCGCCGTAGAAGACTATAGCCAGAACATAGCAACGATGCCGCCTATTATTATTAACCAAAACAACAAAATTATCGATGGGGTACATAGGTACCACGCATGCCTGAAAGCAAACCAGAAGTCCATAAAAGCCAAACGAATTGAATTGCCAGACAAAGATATTAAGTTAGCTAATTTGCTTATCGATATCCAATCGGGCGTTAGGCATCCAATTCAAGACAAAAAAACACTTGTAGTTGAATTGTATGACCCACAAGACAGCGAAAGAAACAAATTATTGATGGAAGAACTTGGCGTGCCACAAAGGACATTCTACGACTGGACTTCTCAAAAGCGGTCACTTATGCAAAAACAATTAAATAAAGCAATTGCAATGGACTTGCTTGATCCGTATTTGACACAGCAAGAAATTGCCGAACGCAATGGATATAAGTCCAAGAGTAAGGTGTCCGAATTCAAGGATAATCTAAGTTCTAAAATTGCAGAACTTGCAAAAATAGAACGCGAAGAACTCCAAGCCGCCGACCTGGACTTCCTTATTGATTACAAAAAATTTATCGAAAACAGCCTATTGCTGTACAACATTTGGAACGTCAGTCATGGCGACAATAACAGCCACTTCGGTCATTTTCCTAAATTGTTCATGAAGAACTTGCTTTATTATCATACACGGCCCTTCGATTTAATATATGACCCTTTTGCGGGTTCTGGGACTACCATCGACGCCTGCCGCGAGATGTTTCGCAAATGTATTGTTTCGGACTTGAAACCGGACAAAAGCCGCCCTGAAATTTTTGAGCATGATATTACGATGGGGCTGCCAGATAATTTACCAAAACCCGATATGGTATTCTTAGACCCGCCATATTGGATACAAGCAAAAGGGAAGTATTCGGATAACGAAAAAGACTTAGCAAATATGTCACTTGATGATTTTTATAAAACGATGAACCACCTTTTCGACGAAATTGCTGACAGAAAGATAAGTAAAATTGCGCTTGTAATATCGCCCACGCAATATCCAAATCGAGACAATAAGGGCGAACCAAAAGATGCTTTCGTTGCTTCCCAAATATTTCCCCTTTGAATGGGAAGAGCGCGGCGAATTGTATGTATTGCATGGTGACCGTGTGGGGTTTT
>Ga0208693_1001963_pt1 | contig 14064 bp, 19 predicted proteins | sample AD_UKC071_MetaG_FD_184438 | JGI IMG/M metagenome (GOLD analysis project Ga0208693, IMG submission 184438) | Active sludge microbial communities of municipal wastewater-treating anaerobic digesters from USA - AD_UKC071_MetaG (SPAdes) (version 2) | ecosystem: Engineered > Bioreactor > Anaerobic >... | reverse complement strand
CACGTAGCGAACGCCAACGAGCACATCGTTCTTGCCGTACGGTTTCGGAATATATTGCAGAACGCACAGGCCGGGAATCTGCGGGTGATTCGAGAACAGTACCGGCAGGCCCGTCGCATTCATCGCAGCGAACAGGCCACAGGTTGCACCCTGCGCGTAGTCAGAGGCGTCCAGGCGCACCTGGTACCACTCAACGGCTTCGAGCACGATGCTGCCGTTTTGCAATACGCTCGCTTCTTCCATGAGATACGGTTTGATTACGTGCGCCATTATTGCACCACCACCTGCTTCGGGCCGGCCGTGTTGCCTGCTGTTTTCTCGATGCCGGCCAGCATCTTGCGAAACATTCCCACCACGTCCGCGTTCGCAAACAAATCCCGTCCACCCGACTGGCCCCACACGGCCACACCCTTGCGCCGCTCCTGCCACTCGGCGGCGCGAGCGTTGACACTTGCGGCCATCCGCTTCCGATAGCTGCCCCAGGCGTCGGCGCCGTCGCCGCCGCCCGCGTACATGCTTCCGGCGGCGAAGGCGCCAACCTGCATACGCTGGGCCTCTTTCTTGGCCTCCTTTTCGTCCTCGACAGCCTGTTTGACTGCGAACGCCTTGCTCACTTCGGCCTCTTTGAGCTTCTGGAGCACAGCCAGGCGATTCGCCAGCTCTTCCTGTCCCGCCTTTTTCGCGGCGTCAATTCGCTCCTGGTAGCTGGTCCTGATCTGATCCAACTGGGCCGCCAACTCGTTGCCGGCCGCTCGATACTGCTGCTGACGAATCTCGCTTTCCACAGCGGCCGCTTCGCGCGCCCACCGTTCCTGCTCTCTGGCCTTGTCTTCGGCGGCCTTCTTGGCTTCTTCGGCGGCCTTCTTGGCTTCTTCGGCGGCCCTCTTGTCAATCTCTTTCAGCTTGTCTGCCTTGCGGGCTTCGTACTCTATCTCGATGTCTCTTCTAATTTGTGCGTAAGCGTTGCGAAGTTCGCGGGATTGCTCAGCGCCAGGTGCGGCTCTGTACTGCTCCTCGGCTCTTTTGAGTGCCAGCTGCTTTTGTCGCTCAAGTTTGGCGACCTCCCGCTCGCGCTCATCGCTGATGCTCTCGATCCTGCGTGTTTCTCGCAGATCTTCCGATTGCTCGACAAACCGGCTCGCGGTTTGTGCGCGGGCCAAAGCGAACGCCCGTCCCTGCCTTTCTGCGCGCTTTGCTTCGGCAGCCTGCGCGTCTTTTATGTCGTCGCCGCGGGCCAATTTGATTAGGGCGCTGAGAGACCGGCCAAACACCGGGACGGCCTTGACCAATTCGTCGGCGTTCTGCGAGATGGTTTTTCCAAGCGCCTCGATCAGGCTGGAAAAGTTCTTCGCGGGGCCGTTGTAGTTTTCGAGAACAACGGCGGAAGTCCTGAACACCACGTCTACAGCCTTCAGCGCCGCGCCAATCTTGATGGCACCGCCAAGCCCGCCCATTACGTCGTCGCCGACGCCGGCCGCTTTCGTCTTTTGCGAAAAGTTGCGGAGCAGAGCCTCCGCACGGTCCAGCCCGGCCTGGAGCTTGGCAGTTTCGGCCGTCAGGGTGAAGATTACCTGGTTGTGGGTTCTATCCGCCATACAACTCTCGCTGCCTCTGTGCCCTCCGCTTCATTTGTGCGTGCGTCCGCTCGAAAAACGCAGGACTGTCAGTGCTAACCGGATTCTCTGCCTCGATCACGTCAATCATCCGGTCCAGCATTCCGTAATATCGCTCCATGTCCATCTCGTTCGGATCGAGCCCATAGAACCGAACGAAAAACGCGTCGTCTAGGAGCCAGTCGCAGGGCTCTGGCTCTCCGCTTTTGGGTCTTCGCCCTCGCCCTTCTTGACTACGGGCTTGAAGCCCCACATCCGCATTGCGACGCGCAGCAGCTCTGCATCGTCCAGTGCGTCAATTACCTCTTCGGGCACGCCCGCCTTTTGCAGCGTTTCGACCGCACGGCCAAACTCGAAGAGGCAACCCAGCGGGTAACTGGCCAGCCGCGAGTCGACGAGAAACTTGAGCAGTGTGGTCTTGCGCTCTTCGCCGGTTACACCAGCATCGTCGAGCGCGCGCACCAATGCCTGCCGGTCCTGCTCCACCCAAACAGCGTACAGCTCGCCGAGCAGCTTGCGCTTTGGCTTGGCAAGCGTGACTTGCCGGCCGTCGATAGTCACAACGATGGGTGCCGAAGTGGCCACGTCGAACATCTCAAAGCCTCCATCAAGATCCGCCAGATACGCCGGTCCACGCGCCGGTGCTGCGGAAATTCGCGGAAATCTCGCCGGCCCCGTCGCGCGACAGACTGGGCGAGACCGACGAAATCAGGCCGGTTCCAGAGATCGTCTTTCCGTTGGCCATCGTCAACGTAATGGTGCCCTCCCACCCGTCCCAGTCGCCGCTAATCGGAGGCAAATTGAGAACGAGCTCCGAACTCAGCTTTCCGGTGAAGCTCCCGGTCACTCGTCCGCCGGTCAACTTCGCCTCTTCCCAGATCTCGCCAAACGCCCTTGGAGCGACGGCAACATCCACCTCCACGGTGGCCTGCCACTGGGTGATTTGGAACTTAACGCCCGTAGGCCCGAGCGTCACCGATCCCTCATTCCCGAAATACGTAGCCATGGCTTACTCCTTATTCTGCTGCCGTGAACGGGTCGCCCTTAGCGTGCCGATACGACACGCGGAAGCGCAGCGTGATGCCCACGAATCCTTTTTCCTGCCACTTCTGGGGGCCAAGAATTTCAATGTTTTCCGCCAGCCCGCCAAGTTTCCGCTCGGCGAAAATTGCCTTCTCCAAATCCCCAGCCAGCCCATTAAGCAGCGTGTCAATCGGCTCGTCCGACTCGTCGCTATCGCTGACGCCGACATGCGCCAGGAATACGCACGCGCGGTGGTCGGCGTCGAAGGTACTCTCTTCTGGCTGCGGGTCTTCCTGCGTCAGCAAGCAAACAAGGTGCTCGGGCGTCCAGTTTCCGAACTTCGTCGGCCGCTTGACGCTGGACAGGGTGACGGTGTAGCCGTTCGCCGCCGTTACGGTTTCGAGCCGCGTCTTCAGGGCTTGGGCGATTTGCTCTAAAATTGTATAGCTCATGCCACTTTACCCTGTGCAATAAGTACCGACACCTGTCGCCGCATTTCCATTGCGTTGCGTTCCCCAGCCTCCTTGAGCGTTTGTGCCAGCAGCCCCGGAGCGTGCTGAGCCACGCCAGGAACACTCGGACCCATCAGCTCCTTGATGGGCAGCCGTCCGACGCGATCCAGGCCGGCGGCTTCCGCCGCGCGAATCCGCTGCACCGTTCGCAGCTTCACCCGGCCGGTGATAATTGCTGTCGCCGACTTGAGCAGACCGCCGCCTTTGGCCTTGGCGCGGACAAACGCCCCCTTGTGGCCCGTTTTCATCTGGGTTACGAACGCACCCGGAACGGATGTACGCTTTGAGCCCTTGCCGATTCGATAGCTCACACCCTTTTTGTTCTGCTTCGCCCCGAACTTAATCAACGGAATCCTCTTGCCGGTAATGAACACATCGGCACGCAGTCGCCTGGTGCTAGCCTTGACGATCCTGATTCCTTTTCGGATGTCGGCCTGCTTGATGGCCACTTCAGAACTCACGCCTTTGACGACTCTCGTCTGCACCCAGCTTGCCGTCTTGTTCAGCGACCGCGACACAACTACGGGCAACAGATGCTGCTTGTTTTTGAGCCCAAGCATCACCTCTTCGAGCGCGCCGCGTTCTGCGGATATGGAGATGGGCATCATCACCATCACCGCACCTCCAGTTCGAGCATCCCCTCATCGTGCTCGCCGACGATCTCGCCCACCAGCCGGGTTACAACCGGCCCGCCGCACCGCTCGGCCACGTCTACGCGGTCCCGGCCTGTATCAAGCTGCGCAGAACTGATGCCGAGCTGTGGATGGTTGGCGACGACGATAGACAGCTTGGGCAGCAGTACACCAACGTCGTCCATCAGCTCGCGCGGCCGGCGCGTCACGATTGCCGTAATCTCCCGCGGCATGCCATCGGCAGGGCGGTAAACGATCCGCTCGCCGAAGTCGGCGAGCATAGCCAGCGTGTCGGCGGCAAGGTCAATCGCCATGTACCACCGCCTGCGGAACGATCCGCCGCACCTTGGTCCCGAAGTTCTGCAAAGAGGTAGCCAGTACCTCGAAGCTCTGCTGCTCCAACTCCCACCGCCGGGCGTCCCGACAGTTCTGAGCCAGCTCCCGTCCGTCGTAGTCGTGCACGCCGCGCCAGTCGGCCCCGTACACGTCAACCGCCGACGCGCCCAGTGAATGGGCCAGAGTTATGGCCGCGCAAATTGAATACTTGAACCTGGCCGGAACGGTGCGCAGCTCGAACGCGATTCCTGCGTCCACCTTCTCGGGGGCAATGTGCCGATGCCGTGGCCGGGGCTCGGGCATATCGCCGACGAACCGCTGAACCTTCACCCACTCGGGCGTTTGGCAGAGGATCGCGGGATTGCCCAGCGGCTGGCAGTGGAAGAACGGCGTGGCGTCGAGCATGCACCAGTAGTCGCAGGGAAAGTAGCCAGCCGCGCGGTTGACCCCGATCACAAGGTCATAGCCGTCGCGGCCGGGAAACTGAGTCAGCGACGGCCCAGGGCAGAGCACCGCCGCGCGGATAGCTCTCCGGGGTTGCTTCGCTGTTGATACGCACATGCCGCCCTCGTAAAAGCAACCCGGCGGGCGGTTGGCATCATGCGCCGCCCGCCGGGTGGTCCCAGGAAGATTCCATCAGCGCCCGCCCTTGAGGCGAACATGCCCGGTCGTCGCAGCCGTGGTGGTTGCGGCGTCGGCCACGCCGGCGGTAATCGCGCCGGTCGAGGTCGCATTGTCGAACTTTCCGGACGTGTTGAAATAGAGCTGCGCGCCCTGCGTCCACGCCCCGGTTTCCTTGGGCAGCGCGAATACGCCGTCCAGATCCAGAGTGCCGGTCGCACCAGCAGCAATGTCGGTCACGGCCACGCCGACCAGCACACCAACAGCAACGGGAGTGCCGGCCGTGATCGTGGTGGTTCCAGGGTTGGTGTAGGCAAGGAACTTTCCGTCTCGCAGTTTGTTGGTCATTTCAGTTTTCTCCAAGGGGGCGGCCCGCCGAAGCGGGCACGCCCGTTAGCTTCGGTCACGCGCCGGGGTTGTAGTACAGCCCGCGCCAATCCAGCGCCTTGGCGGTGCAGACGTGCCTAATGAAATACTCCCGCTTGTCGGGGCTCGTGCCGTCAATCGTTTCGAGCGTCGGCGACTCGTAGCCCGCCAGGAATGCCACCTCGATCGTATCGATCATGCCGGGGTCGCAGGCCAGATACCACTTGGTAGTGGAGTGGGCATCCAGCTGAGCGTTGTAGATGGGCGTCAGCTTGCCCATCCAAATGTTCGCCACGCCGGCGTTGTTGCTGGCCGGGTTGGCGGTCGAGTTGAGCAACTCGTCAATCGTTCCGCTAAGCGCCCACGGAGCGAGGATGTAACTCGGGACCAGATTGAGCTTGACATCAGAGCTGATTCCGGTCTGGGTTGCCATCGCAGTCCGCGCCGAGTTCAGGCGGGCCACAGTGGGCGCGCCCTTGTCGGCCGTGGTGGTGGCGATGTTTCCGTGGCCTGACGCGAACAGGGGAACGCCGTCGCCCATATTCGCATTGCCGGTCAGCACACCAAATGCCAGCGCATCCTCAGCACGCCGGGCGGCAATTACCATCTGCGCCGGAATCCGAAGGAACGCGGAGAGGTCGTCGTTGATTATCGCTTCCCAGGTCAGCGAGAACTTCTTGCCGCGCTTGGTGAGCGTGTAGACTTCCTTCCGCTCTCCGATCGTGAATTCAGAATATTCGTCGCCCTCACTGATGGTCGTCAGATTCGGCACCTCGCCGAAGCTCACGCGCGAAACCTGCTTGAAGTCTGGCGCAGTGCCTTTGACGCAGAACAGGGGCCACTGCGGCGTAACTTCCTGGTACTGGCGGGTGAGCGACTTGTTGAGCACGTTCGCAAGCAAGCTCGGGAAGTCGCTGGTGCCGTGCGAGGCGACCACGCTGCGGTCGAAAATCATCTGGGCGATTCGGTTGCGATGCACGCCCTCGACCGGCACGCCGTGCGCCCGGAGGAAGTCGCGGCAAATTTCCACCGCGTGCTTACCGGCGAACGCCTGGGCGCGGGGGTGGGGCTTGCGTTCGACCATGTTCCCGTTGCCGTCGTCCTCGGCCAACTTCAGCCGCTCGCGGCGCATGGGTTCCAGGAGCAGGGCGTCGGCACAGGCGAGCCCGATGGTACTGCGGTTGAGATCCTCACCGACCTTGATCTGCAACGGCCTCTTGTTTTTGGCGAGCTTATCCAGGATCGCGTCCTTTGCGGATTGAAGAGTCGCGCCGCTCTTGATCTGAGTTTTAGCCCAGTCGAGGCCCAGGCCGTACCGCTTGGCAAGACCCAGAATGCTCAGGGCGCGGGCGGGTTTTTTCTCCTCGTCGTCCTCTTCGGAATTCTCGTCTTCCTTTTCCTTTTCCTCGTCCTCAGCCTCGGTACCATTGGACTTCTCGTCTTCCTTTTCCTTTTCCTCGTCCTCGGCACCCTTGGTCACCTCGCAGGTGCACTCGTCCTCCGGTTTTCCGCATTCGTCACAAAGCCCGTCACCGTCCTCATCCACGAAGGCTTTGAAGGCCTTGGCAATTTCAGCGGCCATTTCGGCCTCGGTTCCCGTCAGCGAGGCCATATAACGCAGTGCGTCAGTGTCGCTGGCGGACGCCTTGAGCCCTATGGACTCAAGATACTTTCGCAGTAATGGATTCATTGGAATCCTCCTTATGTAGTAAAGGATTCTGGCCGGCAACACGCCGCCAGCTTATTGGTTTCTTTGAGGGGTTCAGGCTCTGCGCCCGAAGCCTTCGCATCACGTCGTTGATCGCCATCACGCCGTCCACAAGCCCCAGCGATTGGGCGTAGCGGCCGACATGGACTCGCCCGTCATTCACGGCAGCTACCTTCTCGGTTGACCAGCCTCGCCCGCGCGCAACGGCATCCACAAAAGTCTCGTTGAGCTGGTTGACTTCCCTCTGGAACTCCGCAAGCTGCTCGTCTGTGACTGGCGTGCCCGGAGTGCCCGCGCCCTTGTTGTCGCCGGCTTTGACCACGTGGACCTTTACGCCCATGTTTTCGGCAGCCTTGCTGTAATCGGGGACAACCAGATACACGCCGATGCTGCCGACCATCGCGTCCACGTCGGAATAGATTTGGTCCGCCTGAGAAGCAACGTAGTACGCAGCCGAAGCGCCCATGTCGCTGATATAGGCCGTGACCGGCTTCTGCCTGCGGGCCTCGAAAACCGCATCGGCCAAGTCAGACACGCCCGCCACGGTCCCGCCAGGCGAATCAATTCGCAGCAGGATCGCGTTGACGGCGGAATCGGCGGCGGCCATTCGCACTTTGCGTTCGATGGTGGGCATCGTGGCCCCTCCGAAGATCATGGTGTAGAGCGTCTGGCCCTTGGTCATTACGCCCGCAATATCGATAATTGCGACGCCGTCCCGAAGAACATACTGCTCGTCGTCCGTCGGCCGCGCGGCCTGCACGGTGATTTCCGCGTTCGGCTGAAACAGCGGCGCGAAGTGCCGGGGCTCAATTGCCCAATACGTCTCGGTGCGGGCGAAGCTATGGTGTCGCATTGGTTGCTCCCTTTTCCGCAATACCAAGCCGATTCATCTCCGCGTCCTCGTCTGCCAGCTGCTGGAAAGTCTCGCGCCAGTCCTCGCCTAGCTCGTTGAGGATCGTCCGCCGCGTGGTGAGCTTGTTTCGCAAGGCAGTTTCGGCAGCAGAAGCCTGGTTCGCTGGATCAATCCACGGCTTGGCCTGCGGTCGCCAGTCGGCTTCCAGATACGCCTCCGCAAGCTCAGGGTCAGCCTCGAATCCGGGGGCCTCGAGCAGCCCCTCCAGGATCGCGGCGGTTATGACCGCATCGCGAACCGGCTGGCAAAAAACGTCCACCATTTCCCACTGCTCGGGTTCGGTCTCGTAATCGCGCTCGATCATTCCCTGCCGCTGACCACTGTACGTGTTGCCGCTGAAGTCGCGGGAAACGGTCGGGTAATCGAGCCCCGCACCGGCGGCGATCTGGTTCAGCTGTGCTTTGACGAACGGATCATACAGATCGCCCGGCCGCTTGGGGTCGTGCCAACTAATCTTCTCGCCGGGGTTCAGACGCTGAATCATGCCCGGCTCAAATTCCATCAAAGGCGAGCCGTTGGCGTTGCTTGCGTCGTCGCCCGGCGCGATGGCCGCGCCGTATCCGCCGTCACCCAGCGAGGCGTCTGCCTCGATGGCCGCGCCGAAGCAGGCTTCCATCCTGGCGGCGACCAATTGGTACTCGTCGTACAACTGAAGGTGCCGGAGCTTTTTGAGCACCGGGGCAAGCTTGCTGTATCCGTGCGTCTGTCGCGGCCGGTCCCAGCGGGCGTAGTGGCAGACGTCCTCCGCGAGAATCCGCTCCGACTTGTACTGCCCCTTGAAGATGCCGCCGGTGTCCAGCGGGTGCCCCTCGGTATAAATCCAGTAGGCTACAGGTGCGCCATATTTGTCAATTTCGATGCCGTTGCGGACCTCGTTTCCAGTAATCGGGCTCACAAATATGGTCCGGTCCAGCATCTCTGGCTCGACCGCCTGGAGTACTATCCGCGGCACGCCGGGGCGCTTGTCGGTCATGCGAATTATGACCAGCCCCTCGCCCACTTGCACCTTTTCGGAGATGAGCATCGACTGGAAGCCAACGAAGGACTTCTTCCGCTCTATGTCACAGTACTTGGCTCTGCACCACTTGGCCCAAAGCCGATCCGCTGCCTTGTTGAACTCCTCGAACGCCACGCCGGTTTTCGGGTCACGCGCGTTGGCCCGGCAGAAAATTCCGGTCCCGACCACATGGCGCCGGTAGCCACTGACGATTGATGCCGCCGCCCAGTCGTCTCGCACCGCTGCGCGGGCCCGGGCATTCAGCGCATCCATGTCCGCGATAATGGCGGCGTCCGCGGAGCTGTTGCGGCTGGTCCAATCGAAGGTGAGGCGGTTCTGCTCAGCGGCCCCGAAGACGCTGGCTTGGTGGCAGCGCTGCATGCGCAGGCGGTCGATTGCCCGCCGTGACGCCCAGCGTGGCGACAGTACACTAATGACCCGGTCTATGCGTTCGCCTAAGCCCATCAAGGCCCTCGGAAGCGACCCAGCAAGGCCCTCCGGCCGGAGGTTGATGCCTTGATGACGGCCTCCAGCTTCGCTTCGTGCTCAGCTAGATCCTTGAGGCTGTGATAGGTAACGGAACGGCCGTTGATCGAGTACGAGGCAATGCCGCCCTGAAGCAGCTTCAGGCGCGCAGCTCGTAACAGCGTGAGTTCCTCTTGCGCCTCGGTTGCCGTCATACCTCAAATGTACAGCATAAAGGGCGTGGGGCGTGGGGAAGGTGTACCCGAACGGGTACTAAGCAAAAATAGTTGCGTTTTTGTGAGTCGCGGCCTAGGCGGGCCGGGCACGGCATGTCGCGGCCTGGAAAGGTGAGACAGCGCATTAGACCCGCTTCGGCGGGTCTTTTCATTGGATAGGCACGATGAAATACTTGAGGCTGACGACCGCCTTGAACGAACGCCCGCAACCAGGCGCATCGCAGCGCATGTACCGCACCTGCTCGCGCGTGCAGTTTCTGTGCACCTGTGCCGAGTGGCAGTAGGGGCACTCGATCCGCTCAGTGCCCGCGTTGACGTGGATGTTCTGCACTTCCGCCGTGTTGATTGATAGGGATTCCGCCATCATAGCTTCACTCTCAACGGGCGAACAGCCCATGCGTCGTGCCTGGGCTTCTGTTGTATTGTAGCGGGTGGCCGGGCCGCTTTCCGCGCCACCAGCAACGGGGCCACGTGCGGCAGACGCGAAGCCGCATAGGCGTATATCTCCCAATCGAGATCATGGTCCTGCCCGAGCTGCACCCACTCATTCACGAGCCGGCCCTTGATTTTCTTTTCCTGCCTGGCCCACGAGGTAATGGCCTTAAGGTACTCGGGCTCGGGGTCCGCGTGAATTCGCCAGCAGCGCGGTTCACCATTGGGAACAAGGATTCGTTCGTGGATGTGCTCCCGCAGGCGGTTGGTGTTGACATGCCACAAACTAAACCGCCGGCCCCTGTACTGGCCCTTTTCCCGCGTCTGCTCCGACTCTTTAACGAGGAAGTCCCGGTCACTTGGCGTACCCTTGCACGGGGCACAATTCCGGCGCGTAAGGCAGTAATCGTAAACTACCTCCTCGTCCCAGCCCGAATCAATCAGGACCATACGCACCGGGAAGCCACCGTAATCGACCGCGAAAAATTCGTCGAGCAGGGCAAGGCTGCCCTGTTCCCGGTCCAGCTTGAACCGCAGCACGAGCCAGGATCGACCCTCGGGCCCCCAGGCGCGAACGCCGCCGTAGACCCAGCGCTTCATGACGTCGGCCCCGCCGGTCAGCAGGATCGTTTCCTCGGGCACCGTGCCGGCCGGCCGGTCAGTGTCAACGCAGGCGGCCAGGGCCGTCTCTGGAGGGGCCTCGCGCCGGGGCTTCCACAGCCTGGCCAGCCGGCAGGTGGTGAACACCTTGAGCGCGTCGTCATCTTCCTGGGCCGCAACCCACTCAGAGGCAAGCTGGCCCCAGGTTACCCACGGGCTGTATAGTGCTGACCACCAGAACCCCGCTACGCGAGAAGTCGGGTTTCCCTTCCGCCACTCCACCCGCCGGAGCATCGCGGGCTTGTCTGTCTCGACATGCTCGTGGCCGCACGCGGGGCAGACGTACCGGGCGGTAGCCTCGGCCTCTTCCGGCGTCTGCCCCGTGTAGCGTATATGCTCCCATTCCAAGATGTGCAGATGGCCACACGCGAGGCAGGGCACGTAGGGCTTACGCTGGTCGCTCTTTTCGTACTCCGAGGCTATCTCGCTGCTGCCTTCGTCGGTGCAGGTCGAGCTTATCAACAGGGTGTGATTCCAATAGGTGGTTACGCGCTGGCGAGCGAGGTCCAGCGGGCGGCCCTCCTTGTTCGGCGGAATTCGGTCAACCTCGTCAAGCCACACGTAGCGAAAGCTGCCGGAGCTGAATGGGTTTTCCGAGTTGCCGCCGCGGATCAACAAGAGCATGTTGGGGAATGTCTTAGACAGCACGCTCTTGCGGTGGGTGCGAGCCGTACCGATAGCTGCCTTGGCGCTCAGCGCCGGGCAGGCGACAATCATGGGCTCAAGCTTTTCGGTCGAAAACTCCGTGGCCTTGTCCTCAGTGGGGTATATTACCAACGTCCGGCCGGGGTCGTAGTGGATGATCTTGCCGATCCAGTTTACGCCGATGGTGGTCTTGGCGCTCTGCGTGCTGGCCCACAGGACCACCGTGCGGTACTCGCCGCTGCCCAGTACGTCTTGCGGCTCTTGGATCAGCGGGAAGCGAGACGTTCGGAATGGGCCGGGCTCCGCGTCGGCGGCCGGCAGAACGCGGTAGCGATCCGCCCACTCGCTCAGCGTCAGCGACGGCGGCCAGCGCCAGGCGTCGGCCACCGCCTGGAGTTCAGGGGCTTTGCGGAGCGCCAGCATGAGCATGCATCCTTGCCTTTGCTAGATCCCACTCTTCCGCTCAGGTGCAGCCACGCGGAGATTCGCATGAGCACCATTGCACACCGGGAGCCCTTGCTGAAGTCGAGCACGGCCATCACTCGGCCTCCTGTGTAGGCTCGTCCGTAAGCGCATCTTCAACCTTTCGTGCCAGGTTCTCGCAGATCGCGCGGAGGCGTTCGTCGAGCAACCGCGCGATTGTTTGCACGTCTTGACCTACAAGGCTGGGGGCCAAGCCAGCGCCGACGCCTTGTAGTGCCACCCTTGCCTCCGTCACCCGGTCCGCCCACCAGCTCGCGGCGGAGGCGGTTTCGATGTACTGGCCGCGCTTTACGGCCAGATCGTGCTCGTTAATCAAGGCCAGCGCCCGCTGGTTTCGTTCGCGCCAGTCCACGCCGTCGGTGTCGCCGGCCGCTTGCGCCTCGCGCCAGGCAATCACGGCCGTGAGGTTGTAAGTACCGTCTGGATTCCTGGGGCAGTTGCCTCGCTTGACCCACAGGCCGACAGCTTGCGGAGTCACCTGCCAAATACGGGCGATCTCGCTCGCTGTCAGCGCCCCGAAAGCGTCCGTCCTGCGTGGCCTGTGCTTGTCTTTACGTGTCTCCGCCATAAGTCCGTACGCCGCTTGTGGTTGCAAGTAAACTGGATATTTATGTCCTGAAATCTGGACAATTAGCGGGCTCTTCGCGACCGTACTTAACACCCCCCCGGAAGGACCCTGGGGCGGCCTATTTGAGGCTGTACACGTACATCGCAACCACCGCATAGGCCCCGAACCCGATCAGCACCAGGGCCAGGGCCACGAACCAACCGGGCAGCGCCTTACCCAGTCCCGCATCTGGGTACCCAGGATAGGGACGTCCGCAGCCTGGGCACGCCTTGGCCTTCTCGTACACCTCTTTACCGCACGACATGCATTTAATCACAGGGCTTTTCCTTTCGTCAGAATATCTTAATCTGCCCTTGCAATACCTGTGATATATTAGCGACGCAGGGCCAGCCGGGGCAAATCGTCTTCCGCCGAACCACGGGAACGGCGCTTGTAGCTTCCGTGCCTGCACAATCATGCTCGCCTCCTACTATACAGCAGCGACCGGTGATTCTCGCGCGCCTGCTGCTCCATGCGTATTCTCCGAAGCAGCTCATCCCACAGCGCGATTTCAACCGGCGTGGCCTCGCGGCGCGTGCCATCCTCGCTGATCAGAAACGACTTGCTCAGCCCGCGCTGAATTCGAAAACCGAGTGCTTCGTAGGCCGCCTGAGTGTTAGAGTTCACCATTTGCCTCCTTGCTCCACCGCGTAAATCACTTTCGCCCACGCCGCGAACTCCGCCCGTCGCGCGTCCGCCTTCCATTCGTTTTCGCGCTCGCCCGCTCGTGGCACGGACGATCGCCGCATTGGACGCACACTGACCCGCGATAGACGTAGCAGCCGTCGCAAACCCATGCCCCGCACTGTCTGCACTTGATCAGTTGTCCGTGTGGCAACTCACAATTGCAGATCGAGCATTGCGCCAACTCGTCCGGGTCAAGAAAGTCGGATATGACGCGCATCAATTCAGCCCCCGTGCTTCCAATGCCTCGCGGAGCTTCGCCAGCGCCCGCATCTGGATCTGTCGCACGCGTTCCCTCGTCAGGCCTACCGCCGCGCCGACCTCCTCCAACGTGCGATTGTCCCAGTACCGGCCGAGCAGCACCTTGCGTTCGCGGTCGGTAAGCACGTCGCCGGCAAGCGTGTCACGCAGCGCCTGTAAATCGAACGAGCGATCAAAGTCGGGCACGTAAGACCCCTCTATGGGCCGCTGGCTCTTGTCGCCGTGCGCACGAAGCCGCCCCACCACCGAAAACGGCACAAACTGCCGGCTGGCCACCTCTCGCAGTTGCATGAACCGCCGCAATGCGCTCTTGACGTAGTAGGTGGCGAACTTACAGCCCAGTGCCGGATTGAAGCGCCGCACGCAGCTCAGCAAAGTGAACCGCGCTTCCGCAAGCGATACGTCCAGGTCGCGCACCAGCCCGAATCTATTCGCGGCGTAGACCGCCAGCCCGTCGTTGGCCGCCACCAGCTCCGACTCCAACTCACGCACCCGTGACTCCCAGTAGGGCCGCCGCGCCCGCTTCGCCCTCTCCAGATTGCCGCGCGCAGCCAACAGGGCAACAAACAGCTGCGTGTTCTTGTCGTGTTCCGATGTCATCGGGTTGCTCATCTACGCCTCCTCCTCTCTCACCAGCCGTACCCGGATCGGCCCGCCGCCGGGTTCGAGGTGGAGGGACGGGTCGGTGTGCTCCTCGAAATGCTTAGCCCCAAACACGCCGATAGGATCGCTCACGGGATCGTCCCAGACAAAATCCAGCTTTCTGGGTCGGCCCCAGAATAGTATGTATGCGTCGATCACGTCGGAGCTGGCCCGCTGCGATCCATCTCTTGCCAGCCAGAACGTTATACCCCTCGCCCCGGCCTTCTT
>Ga0208693_1001959_pt1 | contig 14077 bp, 13 predicted proteins | sample AD_UKC071_MetaG_FD_184438 | JGI IMG/M metagenome (GOLD analysis project Ga0208693, IMG submission 184438) | Active sludge microbial communities of municipal wastewater-treating anaerobic digesters from USA - AD_UKC071_MetaG (SPAdes) (version 2) | ecosystem: Engineered > Bioreactor > Anaerobic >... | reverse complement strand
TCGACTTTGATTCGGAGATTGATGCCGATATTACCTTGTACGCTAAATGGGAAGAAGCGGCTGCGGAAGAATAATACAATTTAATACCCTAAAAAAAGCATAGGGGGCGATTCCGTCCCCTGTTTTGCTGCTTATTGATTTTAATTAATTATGAAAAAAAGAAAAGCTTGACTTTCAAAAAGGCAAGCTCTAAGATAAAAGATCTTTTATTTCTCATTGGAGATATGTATTGTACATCTCATCCATTTCTTTTATTAGTTCTAGGGCATATTGTTTTTGATCCGACAGCATTTTTGATTTAAGCATTGCAAGACCTGTGTTTACACATTTATCACAATAACCAAAAACAGTTTTTTTATCCATTATTTCCTCGATCAATTCTGGGTTTTTCTCAAGATCTAATGGATTTAGATATGCTGAATATAGAAAAATGTCATACTTCTTTATATGCTCACTTTTAACAAGAGCATCTTGTTTCTCAAGTTCTGTTGGTGTATTTAAAGCTAAAGCTAATGCAAATACGTATAAATCGATCCTGTTTTCTTTTCCCAAATTCATAAAATTATTTTTATCAATTTCGGTGAGTATTTTTTCCCTAGCACTCTCGCTAATAAATAATCTAATATCATCCATGTTTCATTCACCTCTTTTCAATAATGTATTTTCTTCATTTTCGGTATAAAAAACATAAAGATTATTAAAATTATCATGAAGAACTGCTTTCATCTCTTCTGAATATTCAGATGGTGTTAGTAAGAGTAGAATTTGCTTTTTTCTAGAAACTTCAAGCAAAGATTTTGCGAAACTTTTTCGATGCTTATCCGAAACACGCGCCAATGGCGTATCCATTATAATGGCTGATTTGAATCCTGACACTTCTTGCATGGCTATCATAAAAGATAATGCTAATAACGCTGTCTCAGCAGCTCCCATGGTACCAAGCCCTAATTGACCACTAACGTGATATACAGATATTTTATAATTTTCATCAATTTCAACTCGATCAAATGTATGCTTTTTCCATAGAAGCTCTTTAAAAATCTTATTTGTTTTTTTATTTATTTCTTCTCGTATTTCAGCGGTGTTTTCTTCCTTTATTTCTGTCAATACTTTAATAGCATTATCAGTTACTTGAATTGCTTTTTCAATATTTTTATTAGTATTCAACGTATATAATGCATTATTTAGTTCGATTTGTAGGTTGTTCAGTTTCTTGTTAAGTTCATTAATTCTTTCATCATTTCTGCCTTTTTTCACAAGATTTGTGTCACGCATTTCAGTTAATTCTGCTAACCGTTGCTCATCTCTTCTTATGTTTTCAGGATTAGATGTGCTTAATAAAAATCTTTGAATGTCGTTGATTTCATTTTCAAGAACATTCAATTCTCTTTCGTAATGCTTTATATCGGAAAAAATCTTTTCTTTCTCATCATGATAATTTTCAAATGATTCTATTTTTTCTTCAACTAAATAGGATAAACGGCTTAAAAGTTTACTTAATTGAAAAGATTTTCCTTTATTGTTTTCCTTTAATTGCAGAATTCTCTGCTCAAAAAGTTTAATTTGATCGGCGCTTAACGCGTTATTACATAAAGAACATTTCATATTATTAATCATTTCATATAAAATGTCTAGGTTGTCTGTAATTAGAGGTTGAGTGTCATCACAATTTTGTTTTTTAATAAATGAGTTCAATTTTTGAAATGCGGGATAGAATTTCATGATTGGATAATACTCAATCACAAAAGAATATAATTTTTCATTAGCTTCTTTTAAACGTTTTCTATAATCAGCTCTCTGTTTTTCCAATTTGTCGCGTCTATCTATTTTTTCAGACAGTCCTTCACATCCGCGTAATCTATCTTTTATTATTTTTATATCATTTTCTGCCTTATGAATTTGATCCTTGTATGTATTAGAATCATTTGTGGCATTTTGAATATCAAATTTTGTCTTGTCTATTTCTTTTTGTATCTTATCGATTTCAGGATGGTCTTTTGCAATCTGTCTAGAATATTCTGTTCTTATTATTTTAAAGCGATCAATTATTACATTTAATAAACTTATACCTGAAACCAATTCTACAGCACTTTTGATTGCGCTACCTTTCTCTTTTACAAAATAATCATTCAACCTTTCACCATCAAAAAAAATATATTCTTTTATATTTTCTGGAAAATGCCGGTTAATAAATAATGTTGTATCGTCATGAGTTTCTAAAACTTTTGCTTCATATCCATCTTTAAATATGGTTATTTTGAAATCGTTAGAAATTAATGTAGCTTGTGAGGGGTCTCCACTATATCGATAATTTGCTATACGCTCAAAAAAATATTCTTCCGTTCCGTTTTCATCTTTTTTTCTTGATTTGATTTTAACGCTCACTTCAAAAATGCCACTATATCCGTTTTCTTCAAGAATCTTGGTATTTACCATGTGCATAACATCATATTTTTCTTCAAGACTGGGTTCTTTACCATAAATACACCATGAAATTGCATTTAATAAGTTTGTTTTGCCAAGTCCATTTGATGCCACAATAATATTAATATCATATTCAGAAGGAGAATCTAAATCAATTTTCAAATCTCTGAATTGCCGATAGTTTTTCAGTTCAATTCTACAAAATTTCATTATTTTTTTTCCTTTCTAAATATTTATTTATTTGAGTTTTGTAATATTCTTTATAACGTGACATCAAATCATTATGCGATTCCTCAATAAAAACTTGTAATAATAGTTGTTCTAAATTATAATCATTAGAACACTTTTCAATTATTTTTGATATAATTTTTTGCGTCATATTATAATCTCCCAAACCTTTCATTTATTATTCTTGTTATTGAAACATTGTTACGTGCATAGCGTGCTATTTCATAAATTCTTTTGTATTCCTTTTCAAAAATTTGCAATTCTAATGAACTTAACTCATTATCAACACCTATGAAAGACGGAACCACTATAAAATCATAAATTGTCGCATGTGATTTTTGGGGGCTATTACGTAATATTCTTCCTAATCTCTGTATATATTCTCTTGGATTGGCACTGCTGGATAGAAGAATACCTATTTGAGCGCTGGGTATATCAACACCTTCATCCAAACATTTAATTGCAATTAATGCATCATATCGCCCTTCTGTGAACAATTTTAATATTCTTTCACGTTCACTAAAAAATAAATTTTTTTTCGTTCTTTTTGATGATTTTTCATGTGTAAAAGAAGTGGCTATAACTTCGTGTGAATTTAATATTTGCTGTACTTTTGTTCTTAGTTTTGGTGATGTAAAAACAATGGTGTTTTTTATTGGTTTAATTTCGCTGATAAGTTTGTCAAATTCGGCTAATTTGTTTTCTGCGCTTTTATGAATTTCAGCGCGCATATTTAACAGTTTAGTCAAGTTATCTTCATATTCAGCCGGGTTAGTTTCCTTGAGATGAAGAAGTTTTGCAATGCGCTTAGTTATTTCTCTGTATTTTTCAATTTCTTCACTAGTTAAATTAACAAAAACAGGTAAATAGTCATATTGAACTAAAAAAGTTCTGCCGGTCGTTGGGTTTATTTCTGATAAAGCCGCATCGATTCCAAATTCAAATTTATTATTGTGAAAAAAATCAATAATTGCTCTACTACCGTAATCATCAAAATGACGTTCGGGTGTGGCGCTTAAACCTATTCGAAAATCATACCTTTCAAGTAAGCAGTTTCTCCTTTTCTTAGCACCTAGACCATGTACTTCATCAGCAATGAGAGTTAATTTAACATTAAGAGATAAATTTTTTATTTTATCGGTAAACGAATCTAAATAGACAGAATCATGGCAAACATAAATGATCAAATTATCAATAAGATTCGTTTCAACCTCAAGAATTTTTGTTTTTAATTTTTCTTTCCAATTATAAGTGTCAGAAACTGAAAAACTATTGAAACCTCTAGTCAATAGAGTACGGCATTCTTTTTCCCATTGATCCAATATAGACTTTTGTGGGGCAGTTATGACCACTACATTGTTGGGATATTGATTTAGTAAATAGTCGATGCATGCAACGGCTGTTCTAGTTTTCCCTGTTCCGGTTGCCATCTCGAAAAGTGCTTTTTTATTATTTTTTTTCCAGTATTCTAATGCTTTTTTTTGAAAATGATATAATGGAATATTTTTTTTCGTCCCATATATTGTTTTTTCTCTCATTTTAATAACAGCCAACAAATCATCAATAGAAGTAGGTTGTTTATTAATGAGTTTCATTTGCACTGCTTGCGGAAACTCAAGGACTTTAATATCCTTTTGGAGTCCTTCCCAATATTTTGAGAATTTTTCTAAATCACTCAAACAATATTCCTTAGAATTGTCCCAAGATTTAAATGTTTTAAATTCCTCAATATTATTAACCCAGCCTGCTGCAGTTTCGTTAATGGAGCCGCTAAAAGATAAAATATTGCTGTCTTTGTCAATTATAATACCGATTTTTTGATGAAAAAGTTGTGTGTTTTTTCCTATGACTAGTTTTATTTCTAAGTAGTTGTTTGCAAGCATCCATCCAAAACAACTTATATAATCTCTGACTAATTCATCTTCTATGTTTTCAAGGTCATCAAGCATTCTTTTTTCAATGGTCTCCAACAAATAAACTTCATTTAATGCATTATAATCTTCATGGCTTAAATTTGGAGAACATAAAATTCGCATGTGACCTTTATTTTTTATTAGTGATGCAATGCCCTTGGCTGCAATAGCCAAGCTAGTGGATGAAAAATAACCAGCAATTCGGTAATATTTCTTAGCCTTTGATAGGACAGGGTTGTAAAAAGAATCAACTAAATTATCTTCGGTTGCATCATAATGAATCTTGATTGGTAAATCTTTTAAATTCATTCCCTTACACTTCTTTCGGACTATCTTTTAATATTGTTTAATAGGAATTTTTTCTCTTCAAAAAAACCTAAACAATAATTGATGAGAAAAAATATATTTGTATTTCTTCTAGTAATAGTAGAAGAAGACAATGAACCAATTAATTGACTTACATTCACCTCTGTTGAATTTGCTAAAAAAAGAATTTTTGCTATCAACGGGATAGTTAATATCAATCTTGCTGTTATTTCTTTCTTACTTAATTGGTTTAAATTATTAAATAGACATGTTAGATTATTGCAATAAAATAAGCTATCGTTCTTATTAAAATATATTAAACCCAAAAGAGTTAATATTTTTAAATGATTTTCTCCATATTTAACTAAAGCATATTTCTTTCTGCTGGGGTCTAACAAATTTAACCCCGCAATTTTATAATCAATTCCGTGCGGAAACATACATATAATATGCCTTATTAAACGATTTATCGCCAGATCAAAATTACTGAATTGCGGTATCGTGTTAGTTAATAACGGATCGTATAATCCATGGAATGTTTCTATTAATTCTTCAAAGCTGCATTTATTGAGAAATGAAAAAAAATTTATTTCCAATAAATCAGATTCATTACTTGTTGTTTCTTTTTTATCAAAACAATAATCGATTGTATTTGTTTCAAGCCCATTTATTTTGGCAAGAATTTTAAATTTTTCTATTTTGGTTGATTGAAAAATAATTGACATATCATAGTTCTCCCCCACTACCGTAACGAATATCAAAGTATTTTTTAGCTATCGAAGGAAAAGCTTCTTCAAACTTTACCATGACATCGTAAGATGAACAGAGTGTTTTTTTATTATTTTTTGCTTTTTCATGGTATTTTTGATTCGCTTCGCAAAATTGACGAAAAGACATTTTTTTAAAAATGTTAGGTTGATTACACCATCTTGCTAATTGAATATATAAGCTTCTAAATTCGCTGTTTAAATAATTTTCATGGCGCATAATGTAAGGTAAGCACTGATAATGCATCAAAATTTTAATTCTTTCGAAAGTTTCTTCTATATCTTTCTCATCTTGCCTATAGTAACCTGTTAATAAGAAAAATTTTGTTTGGCGATCAGAGTATTTTTTCCATAATTCCAATTTTCTAATAATATGATCTTTTTCATCTATATTATCAAATGCAAATATTATATCGCCCCAATATTTTGAATTTGCCAAAACCTTTGCTTTTTCTTTTGTCAATAATCTAATATCTAAACCTTGCCTAAATTGAAACGGTTTTCCTGTTTGATTTAACTCATCAAAAATCTCATACCATTTTTCATAAGCGAGTATATTATCATCCCACAAATATATTCGTTTACGATCTGGGTCTAGAAATTCTGATACAGGGGAGTGTCTTATCACTTTGTCGTATTTTTTGTTGACACAAAAGGGGCATTTACGAAAACATCCTCTTGTGGTAAAACCGATAGAATAATCAAGATAATCTGAAAAATATTTTTTGCTTCGCCCTGATTTTGTTTTAATATCTATATATTCATCATACAAATTATAATCGGGCATATGGTGCTCAATTTCGTCTTTTAAATCTTCCGAATTTCCATCAGGAAAGAATCCTGTTCCACCTTTTTGCTTTTTTTCATCCGGTATACTATCTAGTATAGGAGGATAATTTGTAAATGTAAAAACTTTCGAAATGTATATTTCATCATAATCAGAATGAGATAAGTTATTATAGTCTGTTAATAGTTTTACTTCATAACCCTTCTTTTTTAAATAGCCACTAATCTTCATTAATGCTAGATTAGGGTGTCTCGTGCCATTGTCCAATAAATCCGCATCAATAAGAAGTGCTCTTTTATTCACAAGTTCCTTCCTTTTACTATAATTTTACATAATTATAACATATTTTTCTAAATAGATCTATAACTATTTTGCGGATTTGACTATTAATACCTGTGGTTTAGAGATTCAAATAGAATAAAAATAGTGGTGACGTTTTCTTTTGGCGATTTCCGGGGAGGTTTGCCAAAAAGTATTCACAAAAAGCGTAGTTTGTGTTATAATTACCATTGTTGAACGAATAATAAATGCAAGGAGGTTCATGGTGTTTTTTATCAAGAGCAAAGGAACGCATCTGCCGGATCACCGGGGACACAAAGAATTAACGCAAGACAAGCCTCCGTTTTTATTTTTGAACCCGGAAGATGTATATATTCCTTTAATAGAGCAAGGCACGCCCTGCGAAGTTAAAGTCAAAGTCGGAGACAAGGTTAAGGTTGGCCAGGTCATCGCCGAACGAACCGACCGTTTCGCGATTCCGATTCACGCTTCCGTCAGCGGCGAAGTCGTTTCCGTTAATCAAAGAATGTGGCATGCCTCGGGAAGGATGGTTCCCTGCATCCATATTAAAAACGATTTTCAGGAAACGAAGGCGGAGACGATTAAGCCGAATAAAACCGACGGCTTATCGCGCGCGGAAATTATCGATATCGTCCGCGCCTGCGGCGTCGTCGGTTTAGGCGGCAGCGGCTTTCCCGCTTACGTGAAATACAAGACGGATTTGCCGATCGACGTCGTAATCATCAACGCCGTCGAATGCGAACCCTACATTACCGCCGATTACGCGCAAATGCAAAAGCATCTTGACGAAATGCTTCGCGGAGCTGAGTATATCCGCCGGGCGACGGATGCTAACAGAATCGTTATCGCGGTCAAAGCCTATAGGAAATCGTTAATAGAAAAGATTATCCTTCGCGCCGGCGATAAAGTATCGATTTATCCCGTTAAGGATGTTTATCCGGCCGGATGGGAGAAATATTTGGTGCAACGGATTACCGGCAAGAATTACAAAGGCTTGCCCGCCGAGGCCGGAGCCGTCGTCAATAACTCGGGAACGGCGATCGCCGTCTGCCACGCGGTCGAGGACAATATGCCGCTGGTTGAGAAGACGGTGACGATTACCGGAACCGGCGTTAAGGACCCGCAAAACGTGTACACGAAAATCGGCGCCAAGGTAAGCGACATTATCGCCGCGCTCGGCGGTTACGCCGAGGAACTCGGCGACGCGTATTTTATCGCCGGCGGGCCGATGACCGGCGTCGCCCTGAAATTTGACGCCTTGGTCATTAACCGTTGCCTTTCGAGCGTCGTCGTGATGCCGAAAGTCATCCGGGAACTAAATCCCGAGTGTCTGGGCTGCGGTAAATGCAACGACGTCTGCCCCGTTTTCCTGGCCCCGATTCAAATCAAGGAAGCGCTGGAAAACGACGATCTCGATTTGCTGAAAAGTTATAAACCGGAATTATGCATGGAATGCGGGTTATGCTCGTATATTTGCCCGTCGCGGATTGAACTTACCAGCAATGTTGCCCGCGCCAAAAAGAAAGTATTGGGAAGCAGGTAATAGCAATGAGCACACAAAACTTTGTATTAGATAAAGCCCCCTATATCCGCAAGGCTGACAACAAGGGCTACGGCACGGCCGTAATGATGCGCGATTTTCTAATCGCCTTACTGCCTTTGATCCTTTTTGCCTGGGTCAAAAACGGGCTGCTGCCGTATATCAACATGGATACGTTCTCGATCTGGGACATGCTTAGACCGCTCCTGCTCGTCATCATCGGAGCAGCGACTTCGTATTTGACCGAACTCGTGTTTTATCTTTTGCGCGGTGAGAAGAAGGTCTTCCGGAAGCTCATGGTCAGCTTCCCGGCAATTCCCGGGATTCTGCTGGCAATGATTTTGCCCTATGGGACGCCGTACTGGGTCCTTGTTCTGGGCGCCATTTTCGGCACCTTCTTCGGGAAACTCGTTTTCGGCGGTTTCGGAAACAACATCTTCAACCCGGCGCTCGTCGGCTATATCTTCGTCACGACCGCCTTCACTTCGCAGATCCTTCCCAATTACCTTAACCCCTCGGAATACTTTACGGCCGGGGCAACGCCGATGGCTACGCTTGGAAGCGACTTCGCAAACGGTGTTCCCACGATCCTTTCCGATTATCCGCTCTGGAAGATCTTCGTAGGGTTGGTGCCGGGAGCGCTCGCGGAGACCAGCGCCCTGCTCTGCTTGGTGGCGCTTGTTTACCTTCTTGTCAGAAAAGTCATCAACTGGCGCATACCCGTGATATATATCGCGACCGTGTTCGTATTGACCTACGTCATCGGCGCCTTCAACGGGTACGCGGCCGACATCAAATATTCGCTCACTTATATCTTCAGCGGCGCGTTGTTCTTCGGTGCCGTCTTTATGGCGACCGAGCCGGTCACAAGCCCCCGTTCACCGAACGGAAAGGTCATTTACGCCCTCTTCCTTGGCGTCTTGACCGTGCTGTTCCGTTACCGCTCGAGCATGCCGGAAGGGGTCGCGACCTCGATCCTTCTAATGAACTGCTTCACGGTCATCGTTGACCGGCTGGCAGCCGGACTTAGGGTAGCGGCGAACAAGAAGAAGGTAATCGTCACCTACGCGGTCGTCGGTCTGCTCGTCCTGGGCATCGGCGCCTACGGAGTCAGCGCCGCGGTGCCGAAAGAAGTAATGGAAGAAGTGACCTATAAGGAACAGGTCCAGGATCTCGACACCTTCGATTTCCAATACACCTTCACCGTCGGCGAAAAGGATGTCACCGTCATTACCGGACAGGATTATCAAATCAAAAGCGTGAGCGACGCAACCTATGATACCGACAAATACCGGGAGAAATTTGCGGAACTGATCGGCAAGCACAAATTTTCCGGTTACATCGCCAGTAAGACGGTCGAAGGCGCCGACACGATCCTCGTCGTGAAAACGAAACGGTCGGCCGGACGCGAATACGTCACGAGCACGATCACTTTCACGGCCGGACAAATCACCGCCTTCACGGCTGATACCGCCGGCGAGGATTACAACGATTCCTATAACGAAGGATGGCAGGAAGCGAACGGTCATCCCAAGGATATCATTCCCGGCCGGATCATCGCGAACCAGGACGACCTCGATGCCGTCCAGCCTGTGACCGGCGCCACGGATACCTCGAATATCCTGATTCAGGCGGCGCGCCTTGCCATCGCTTATATGGAGGCTCAAGATGAATAAGTCGATATTCAAATACGCGCTCTTGCTGGTCGCGATCTGCGCGATTTCCGGCCTGTTGCTCGCGGGCGTGAACATGATCACCGCCCCAATCATCGGCAGCCGGAACCAGATCAACGAGAAACTGGAACAATACTACCCTTATGCTTATTATAAACAGGCTGACGACGGCAGTAACGAAGTCGCCGAAAACGCCATCCAGGCTTACTATTATGCCTTTGACGAGAACAAGAACCTCGCGGCCGTGATTTATCAGACGAGTTTCCTGGGATTCAAGAGCCAGATCGTCGCCCTGATCTCAATCAAGGTCGACGGGACGGTCGAAAACGCGAAAATGATCGGCGGAAAAGATGACTACAGCCTCAGCGATCACGATTTCGAGATCGCCGGAGAATCCGTCGACAGTTATGACTACACGCCGAAATCCGGCGCCACAAAAACCTCAGGCGGCGTCGGCGCCGGCATCGACGCGGCGATCAACCACTTCAAGTCGATCAAGGATAGTCTGGGAGGTGTAAGTTATGAAGGATAACAGCAAGCTTTTGAACTTCACGAAGGGCTTGTGGAAGGAAAACCCGATCCTCGTGACGATGCTCGGACTGTGTCCGACGCTTGCGATCACCTATAAGGTGGAAAACGCGCTCGGGATGGGGCTTGCCGTGCTGTTCGTGCTTGTGATGTCGAACCTGATCATCTCCCTGATCCGGCACATCGTCCCCGACGAGATCCGCATCCCTATCTTCATCGTTGTGATCGCGACGTTCGTCAGTATCGTCGAGATGGTGATGGAGGCGTTCGTTCCCGATTTGTTTGAGCGGATGTCACTGTTCATCTCGCTGATCGTCGTGAACTGCATCATCCTTGGCCGCGCCGAGGCGTTCGCTTCGAAGCACAATTGGCTCGACTCGATCCTTGACGCCCTTGGAATGGCATTAGGGTTCACGCTCGTATTGATCGTCATCTCCCTGATTCGCGAAGTTCTCGGGACCGGGTCGATCACGATCTGGGGTAACCTTGCCATCAACTTCAACAAGAACAACTCTCCGTTCTTCTCGAACTTCTTTGTTTCCCCGCCGGCGGCCTTCATCATCCTTGGATTGATCCTCGCCGGAAGTAAGGCAATCAATGCGGCGAAAGCTGCGAGAGAGGTGAAAAGCAAATGACGTTTGGCGGACTGATCGTCCTCGCGTTTAACGCGATTCTCATTCAAAACGTGATCCTCAACCAGTTCCTCGGTACCTGCCCGTTCCTCGGAGTTTCCGGGAAACGCCAATCTGCCGTCGGAATGGGATTTGCGGTCATCGTCGTCATCACCCTTTCGAGCCTTGTTTCGTGGGGACTGTATTACGCGATCCTCAAACCGCTCGGCATGACTTACATGAGCACGCTCGTCTACATCCTCGTCATCGCCGCGCTCGTGCAGATCATCGAGATGTTTTTGAAAAAGGTGATCCCTTCCCTGTACCGCGCCCTTGGCATTTACTTGCCGCTGATCACCACTAACTGCGCGGTCCTGGGTACGGCTAAAACCGTCATCGCCCGGAAGTTCAACTTCCTCGAGACGCTCGTTTACTCGTTCTCGATCGCGGTAGGCTTTCTCTTCGTCATCTACATCTTTTCGACCCTGAGAAGCAAGATCGCCCGCGGCGATATCCCGAAGGCGTTCCAGGGCATCCCGATCGCCTTGATAACTGCCGGCATCCTGGCGATGATCTTCGCGAAGTTCGGGCAACTGATCATATAGGAGGCGAAACCTATGAAAGACATCTTTATGAACATAATCGTGCCGATGCTCGTGTTTGCCGCGATCGGCGGCCTGTTTGGAGCGCTGCTTGGCTGGCTTTCGAAGGTGTTCGCCGTTCAGATCGACGAGCGCATCGAGAAAGTGACGGAGATGCTTCCCGGATACAACTGCGGCGCCTGCGGTTATCCCGGCTGCTCGGGTTTGGCGGAAAAGATCGTTTCCGGCGAAGCCGATGTGATACTGTGCAAACCCGGCAAACAGGAAATGCGCGATAAAATCCGCGCATACCTGAATAAAGCGGAGAAAAATGCGCAAAATAAGGTTGAAAGTAAACATTTACATTCATAATCATATAAAAAATCCGTTGTAATCATTCACATGATATGGTATAATTAGCTGGTCTTAAAATCTAAGAATAATAACAGGAGGAATAAGACAAATGCAAATTTTCAAGAAGATTTTCGTTGTATTCGTTCTTGGTCTGATGTCCATGGTATTCCTGACCGCCTGCGATGGAAAAATGCAGGACGGCGTTTACCGGGCATTCAAGGAAAGCCTTAACTATGGCGCTCCGCAGGTCACAATCGTGACCGTCACCGTCGAAGACGGAAAGATCGTCGATTATGATATCGACCAGATCCAATCCCATGCCGACGAAACGCAGCGCTCCGGCTATTCGTTCAACGCCGAATCGAAGAAAGAATTGGGCTATCGTTATGCGATGCACTTCCCCGATTCCGGAATTACCGGCGATATCAATGATGAAGCCGTATTGAACCAGTACAAAGAATGGCTTGAAGAAAACGACAAGCTTGAATGGTTCGAACAGGCCGAATTGATCGAGAAATACTGGCTGGAAAAAGGCATCAAGAATCCCGACGCCGACGGCAAGTTCCCCTACATCACCGGCGTATCTATCATCGATAACGAATATGTCGCGGTTGCCAAGCAGGCCGTCAAGAACGCGAAGAAAGGCGTCACTCAGGTTGTCACCACCAATGGTTCCGACTTGGTTTGGGCCACCGTCAAAATCGACAAGGAAGGCAAACTGAGCGAAATCAAGATCGACACTCGTCAGGGCTCGAAGGGCACGGATGGCAAGTTCGTTTGGAACGAGAAGACGAAGCAGGAACTGCAATACCTCTATGGCATGCATTTCCGCGATTCCGGCATCCAGGGCGAACTTTCTGACGCCGAAGTCCTTGAGGAATACAAGGAATGGCTTGAAGAAAACGATAAGCTCGAATGGTTCCAGCAGGTCGATGCGTTAGCGGCGTACGTCCTTGAAAATGGTTTGACCGGCTTCACTTTGGAAGATGGAAAGATCAAACAGGATAACAACACCCCCAACGCGCTTGCCGGCATCACTGTTACCGCTTCTCATTACTATGAGGCGATCGAGCAGGCTCTTGAAGATCTCGGCCTTAAGTAAGATCGATCGGATAACCGAAAATAACGAAAACGATGAAAGCAATTTATCGCCGATAAATTGCTTTTTCGTTTTCCCGCATATGCCCGCCCTCCTGATGTCATAATAGTAAGTGGTGATGACATAATGAAGAAGAAGCATTTTCTCAAAGAAGTGGTGGCGCTGGGCGCGACACTCTTCGTGCTGGCATCGCTTGCCCGTCAGGGCAACCGTCTGATCGATACCGCCTTCAATCGCGTCGCTTTTCCCGCGAACGGCAGTATTTTCGAAAGTTTCAAGGCATATTTCACGGCGGTAACAGCGCTCGTGCTCATCGAGTACGTCGTGGCCTTTGAGTATCCGAACAATTACCTCCTTTCGCGCGTCGTTTCATCGCTTGTCATGATGGCGATCACGGCGTTTATCTTCGCCCTTTATTATCTGATCGGATACCGGACCTTTACCGCGGTTTTCTGGCACGCTGTCTGCCTTGTTTCCATAATCGGCGGCCAATATGTGGCATACCGTATCCAGCGGCGGAAAGAATTACGCTTCAGCCTCCATCTCGGCCTCGCCCAATACCTTGTAACGGCGAGCCTCATCATCGTCTTCACGCAACTTTCCCCCTCCGGATTCCTGTTTACTTGGTTCCGCTGACCCCGCCCGCAAATTATGAAAATACTTTACAAGGAAAGAAAAATTGTGATATAATATTATGAAACGGATTCTGTAAGGAGTGTTAGATTGTGGAAGAAATGAACATGGAAAAACTCGTCGCCTATTTAAAAAACTATGGTTTCGTATTCCAGGGTAGCGAGATCTACGGCGGTCTCGCCAACGCCTGGGATTACGGACCGTTGGGCGTCGAGCTGAAAAACAATCTCAAGCGTTACTGGTGGAAAAAGTTCGTCCACGAGTCGCCTTATAATATCGGGCTGGACAGCGCGATTTTAATGAACCCGAAAGTCTGGGTCGCGAGCGGGCACG
>Ga0208693_1001953_pt1 | contig 14094 bp, 11 predicted proteins | sample AD_UKC071_MetaG_FD_184438 | JGI IMG/M metagenome (GOLD analysis project Ga0208693, IMG submission 184438) | Active sludge microbial communities of municipal wastewater-treating anaerobic digesters from USA - AD_UKC071_MetaG (SPAdes) (version 2) | ecosystem: Engineered > Bioreactor > Anaerobic >... | reverse complement strand
TACGGGTCGAGAAGTCGGCGGCCGGCAGCAGCGTGGCAACGGTGGTCGACTGCGCCAGCGCGTCCACGTCCGCGTCGGTGAGGTGGCAGCAATGGTCGACGGACGCGGCGTCCAGCTCGACCCCGATGCGGACGCCCTCGCCGGCGGTCAGCTGGTTGGCATGCACCCGGACGCCCAGCCCGGCGGCGCGTCCGGCCTCGAGGACGGCCCGGGTCTGCTCGGGGCTGAACGCCCCGCGCTCGCAGAAGGCGTCGATCCAGGCGGCGTGCGGAGCGCAGGCCGGGATCATTTCGTCGACGACCATCCGCACGTAGTCGTCCGCACGTCCGGCGTACTCGGGCGGCGGCACATGCGCTGCGAGCAAGGTCGCATCGTCAGCGTGACAACGGGCGACGCTGACCGATCGGAGTTCGTCGTGCACCGTCTGCCCGTAGCCCGACTTGCACTCGACGGTCGTGGTGCCGGCTCGGCGGTACTCCCCCAGCAAGCGCGTGACGTTGGTCGCGAGGGCGAGATCGGACGCCGCCCGCGTCGCGGCGATCGTGGTCCGGATGCCCCCGGCCGCGTACGGCTGGCCCGTCATTCGGGCCTCGAATTCAGCCGCCCGCTCGCCCGCGAACACCAGGTGGCTGTGGCTCTCGACGAACCCCGGGATCACGGCCGCGCCCGCGGCGTCCAGGTTCTCGTCGGCGTCCGGGCAGCGCGACGAGGGTCCGACCCAGACGACGCGTCCGTCCTCGACGACCAGCGCTGCGTCACGCAGCAGGCCGAGGGTGCCCGCGCCCAGGTTTGGGTCGTTCGTGACCAGCTCGCCGATGTTGACGACGCTCAGCGACATCTCCTCCTCCTCTCGTCAACACGGTTTTCGTCACTCTCACGTGGGGCTCGGGTGCGTTTGGCCCCATTCTGGACGCTGAGAGTGCGCAAATCCGGGTTCGCCGGCGTGAACTGTTGCCCCGGAGGTCTGGTGTCAGGACCCGGGTACGGAGCAGAGCTGGCTGGCCTCGTTAGGCGTCCAGCATCGGGATCCGGACGCCGCGCTCGCGGGCCACGTCGCGGGCGTGGGTGTACCCCGCGTCCACGTGACGCATGACGCCGGTGCCCGGATCGTTCGTGAGCACCCGCGCGAGCTTCTCCGCCGCCAGCGGCGTCCCGTCGGCGACGCAGACCTGGCCCGCGTGGATGGAGCGTCCGATCCCGACGCCGCCGCCGTGATGAATCGACACCCAGCTCGCACCGGACGCCGTGTTCAGCAGCGCATTGAGCAGCGGCCAGTCGGCGACGGCGTCCGTGCCGTCGAGCATGCCCTCGGTCTCGCGGTACGGGGACGCCACGGAGCCAGAGTCGAGGTGGTCGCGGCCGATGGCGATCGGCCCGATCTCGCCCGCCGCGACCAGCTCGTTGAACCGGACGCCCGCGCGGGCTCGCTCGCCGTAGCCCAGCCAGCAAATGCGTGCTGGCAAGCCCTGATAGTGGACGCGTTCTTGGGCCATCGTGATCCAGCGGCGCAGGTGCGCGTCGTCGCCGAACAGCTCGAGGATCGCCGCGTCCGTCTTGGCGATGTCCTCGGGGTCGCCCGACAGCGCGGCCCAACGGAAGGGTCCCTTGCCTTCTTCGAACAGCGGCCGGATGTACGCCGGCACGAACCCCGGGAACTCGAACGCCCGCGCGAAACCGCCCTTGCGGGCCTCGTCCCGAATGGAATTCCCGTAGTCGAAGACCTCGGCGCCGGCGTCCACGAAGCCGACCATCGCTGCGACGTGGGCGGCCATGGACGCCTGCGCGCGCGTGGTGAAGCCGGCCGGGTCGGCGGCAGCAGCGTCCTTCCAGTCGGCGAACTCCACCCCGACCGGCAGGTACTGCAGCGGGTCGTGCGCCGAGGTCTGGTCGGTGACGATGTCGATCGTCACGTCGCCGGCCAGGTGCCGCGCCAGGATCGCCGGCACGAGCTCGGCCGCGTTGCCCTCGAGTCCGATCGACAGCGGACGCCTCGCGGCCTTCGCCTCGTTCGCCAGCCGCAGAGCGTCGTCCAGGTCGGACGCCAGGACGTCCAGGTAGCGGTGCTCGATGCGCCGCTCGATCCGGGAGCGGTCGCATTCGATGCAGATCGCCACGCCGTCGTTCATGGTCACCGCGAGCGGCTGCGCGCCGCCCATGCCGCCGAGGCCGGCGGTCAGGGTGATCGTCCCGGCCAAGGTCCCGGAGCCTGTCGAAGGGTCGCCGAACCGCTTCCGCGCCACCGCCCCGAACGTCTCGTACGTGCCCTGCAGGATGCCCTGGGTGCCGATGTAGATCCACGACCCGGCGGTCATCTGGCCGTACATCATCAACCCTTGTCGCTCCAGGGATCGGAAGTGCTCCCAGGTCGCCCAGTCGCCGACGAGGTTCGAGTTGGCGATCAGCACGCGCGGCGCCCACTCGTGGGTCCGGAAGATCCCAACCGGCTTCCCGGACTGCACCAGCAGCGTCTCGTCACCCTCCAGGTCGCGCAGCGACGCCACGATCGCATCGAACGCCGCCCAGCCGCGCGCGGCCCGCCCGGAGCCGCCGTAGACCACCAGCTCGTCGGGGTGCTCCGCCACCTCGGGGTCGAGGTTGTTCATCAGCATCCGCAGCGCGGCCTCCTGCGGCCAGCCCTTGCAGGTCAGCTCCGCCCCGCGCGGCGCTCGCACCGGGCGCGCCCCCGTCGTCCAGTCCATGTCCACCTCCGGTTCGGACGCCGCCGCGCACGTCGCGCTGGCGTCCGGTCTCAGGTTTGCCGAATCAGAGGACGCGGCGGCGTCCCGCGATCGGGGCATCTGTGATCCGAGACCCGGTCGGAAGGCGTGAGGGGCCGCTGTTGACAGCTCGGAACGAATCGCCGCCGTCAGCCCGGCGCGGGCAGGGGGCGGACCGGATCCCATGCTCGATGAGTGATCCGCAGCACTCGCCCGGCGTTTCGGCGATCGAGCATGGGATCTGGGAACCGACCTCAACGATGAAGGAACGGACAGGATCCGACGCGCACGACGGACCTGATGCTGAAGCAGTCGTCAGCCGAGACCGAGGCAGTACGCCATCACGGCCTGTTGCACCGGGTCCGGCAAACCGTGGACGGTCGACCGCGCGGCTCACGGGATCCTCACAGCATCGCGCATATCCTTCGCCCATGAGTCGTCGCGCCCTTGCCACCCTGGCGCTGGTCTTTGCCCTTGTCAGCTGTTCGACACCGTCCGCACCGAGTTCGCCGACCACCCCCGTGTCCCCGCCGCCCAGGCCGTCCGCGACGGGCCAGCCGTCGGCGTCCGATACCCCGCGGGCCGACGGGCTGGTCAAGTGGCCGGACAACAGCAAGGTCTCGCACATCTTCTTCCACTCGCTGGTGGTCGACACCGACCGCGGCTTCGACCCGAAGCGGTCGACGTCGGCGGGCATCGAGCAGTACATGGTGACCCAGTACGAGTTCAACAAGATCCTGGACTCGCTGTACGCCAAGGGCTACGTGCTCGTCCACCCGCAACGCCTCGCCGCCAAGGACGCGTCCGGCGTCATGAAGTGGACGCCCCTCTACCTGCCCGCCGGCAAGACCCCGTTGGTGCTCTCGGTCGACGACATGAGCTACAACAAGGTCACCGTCGGCAACGGCTTCGCGACCCGCCTCACCCTGACCCCCGACGGCAAGGTCACCAACGACTACACGGACGCCGCGGGCAACACCACCCAGGGCGCCTACGACGTCACCACCGTGCTGGACGAGTTCGTCGCCAAGCACCCCGACTTCAGCTTCGAGGGCGACAAGGGGACGATCGCGCTGACCGGCTACGAGGGCGTCCTGGGCTACAAGAGCTCGCCGTACGTCTACGGCGATAACGACACCACGAAGGCCGAGGCAGCGAAGGCGAAGGCGGTCGCGGATGCCCTCAAGGCGTCCGGCTGGAAGTTCGCCAGCCACAGCTACGGGCACCGCAACTACACGAAGTTCTCGGTCGGGGCCATCCAGAAGGACATGGGGACCTGGCTGGCGGACGTCAGCCCGATCATCGGTAAGACCGACATGCTGATCTACGCGTTCGGGGCCGACATTTCCGACGTCAAGCCGTACACGAAGGCGAACCCGAAGTACGCCTATCTGAGCAGCGTCGGCTTCGACTACTTCTTCAACGTGGACGGCAGCACGCCCGCCTGGATGCAGCTGCAGCCGGGCTCCCTGCGCCAGGGGCGGATCAACATCGACGGCATCACGTTGTCGCGGGCGATTCAGGGCAAGACGAAGATCCTGGACGGCTTCTTCGACCCGAAGGCCGTGCTGGACCCGAAGCGTCCCATGCCGACGCCCGGCACCTGAGTGGCCTAGTCAGGCCGCAGTGACGGACGCCGCCAGCGAGGCGGCGGTGACGTCCAGGGCGGCGACGTCCCCGACGATGACGATCGCCGGCGGCCGGACGCCGTGGGCGCGGGCTGCGTCCGCGATCGAGCCGAGCGTGGCCCGGAGGACGCGCTGCTCGGGGCGTCCGGCCTGCTGGACGATGGCGGCCGGGGTGGCGGCGGGCTTGCCGTCGGAAACCAAGGCCGCGGCGATGGCGGCGAGGTGCGTCGTGCCCATCAGGATCACCAGGGTCGTGTTGAGGCGCGCGAGCGCCGACCAGTCCAGGGTGCTGCGCTCGTCACCCGGCGGGACGTGCCCCGAAACCACGGTGAAGCCCTGGGTCAGCGAGCGGTGCGTCACGGGGATGCCGGCCAGGGCTGGTCCGGCGATCGCTGAGCTGACGCCGGGGATGACGCGTACGGGCACGCCGGCGTCAGCGCAGGCGAGGGCCTCTTCGCCGCCGCGTCCGAAGACGTAGCCGTCGCCGCCCTTGAACCGGACGACGTGGCGTCCGGCGCGGGCGTGGGTGATGAGGAGCTCGTTGATGGCGTCCTGGGAGGTTTGGCGGCCGTGGGGCTCCTTGCCGACGTCGATGAGGAGCGCGTCCGGGCGGGCCTCGGCCAGCACCTCGAGGGGGGCGAGGCGGTCGTAGGCGATGACGTCGGCGTTCTGGATCGCCCGGAGGCCGCCGACGGTCATGAGGTCGGGGTCGCCGGGTCCGCCGCCGACGAGGGTGACGTGGCCAGTCATGGTTGCTCCTTGCCGGACGCCCACGCGTCCAGTGCCTCGACCGCGACCGTGCGGGCCGCGGCGGTGTGTCGTGGGTTGGGTGTGTCCGAGAGGACGCCGACGCGGAGGTCCGCGCTGCGTCCGGTCGCGGGGGTCCGGGCGGTGCCGGCGTCCACGTCATCCGCGCGGACGCAGAAGATGCGGCGATCCTCTGCGGCCTGCGCGATCAGGGCATTTGCCTCGGGGTCAGAGGTTGCCGCGAGCACGAACCACGCGCCGTCGAGGTCGGCGGTGGTCACCTCGCGAGGCGTCCAGGTGAGGCGTCCGGTGGCCGCCCACGTCCTGATCTGCTCGGACGCGGCGAGCGCGACGACGTGGAGGCGCGCGCCGGCGTCCAGCAGTTGGGGAATGCGCCGCGAGGCGACCGCACCCGCGCCCGCGACCACGACGCGGCGTCCGTTCAGGTGCAGGCCGAGCAGGTAGGGCTCCGGTGCGGGCACGCCGGCTAAGAACTCTTCCGCGCCCTGGGCGGTTACGGGCTGCACACAACCCTGCTGACTGGGTGCTGAACCTCCCGCAAAACCGAGACGATGAGCACCCAGTGGCGCTGGGTCGTTGAGGGGATCAGTTGTCCCGACACTGTGCGCGTAGCGCTGAACGATCGCGTCCACCAACACCGGATGCGCGCCGATCGGACGGCTCAGCCGCGCCACGGGCAGCCCCTGCAATCGGGCGGTGTAGAGCCCGTCGGCCAAGAAGTAGGTGGCAACCGTGACGTCGCGGGCACCATCGGCGATCAGTGCTGCGGCGGCGGCCTCGATGCTCGCGCCGTCGCCGTAGAGGTAGCCGACCCGGACGGGCACGCCGAAGCGAACCCCCAGTTCGGACGCCGCCGCCTCGACCTCGGCGCGGGCCTCGGCATGCTTCGATCCCGCTGCGGCAAGCAGAATCGCATCTCCGGGACCCTCAACTTCAATCACCCGATCAGCGACGGCGTCCAGCAAGTCCGGGCCGACGTGGGTCGTTAAGACCCCCCCATCCACCAGGGCTGGCAGGTCCTCGAGCACGTGGTAGCCGGCCGTCAGGAACGCGGGGACCACCACAGTCGGCCCGCCGACAGGGTCGCCTTCGACAAGCCCCCCTTCGACAGGCTCCCCTTCGACAAGCTCAGGGACCGGGAGTTGGTCCACACAGAACGCCCGCGCGCGGGCGTCCACCCACGCGGCGCTCAAGTCCACCCCGGGCAAGCGAGCCCCGACCAGCGACACCAGTTCGTCCGCCAGCTCCGCGGCGCCCGGGTGCTCGGACCCGTGCAGCGCGATCACCAGCGGACGCGGCATTCAGATCACCCAGTCCAGCTGGTCGCCGGCGGCGAAGGCGTCCACGTTCGTGGCCCGGATCATCCCCGCCGCCAGGTTCTCGCCGGTCTGCGGGTCGATCAGCAGGAACGACCCGCCGGTCCGGGATGAGGCGTACTCCTCCGCCGCGATCGGGGACGCGAGCCGCAGCTCGACGCGTCCGATGTCGTTGAGCTCCAGCGCAGCGGCCGCAACCGGCGTCAGCGTGTCGAGATCCAGCCGTCCGTGCACCCCGCGGACCATCGCCTGAACCGTCTTCGTGCCGTGCTTGAGCAGCACACGCGCGCCCGCCCGCAGCGGTCTCATCCCTAGCCAAGCCACGGTTCCGTCCAAGTCCTGAGTCGGCTCGACGGGCGTCCCGGACGCGAGCACCTCGCCGCGCGCCAGGTCGAGCTCGTCGGCCAACCGCAGGGTCACCGACAACGGCGCGACGGCGTCCGGAAGCTCCTCGCCGAACAGGTCGATGCCCACCACGCGCGTGCGGCGTCCGGACGGCAGCGCCACCACCTCGTCGCCCACGGCGACCCGCCCCGAGGAGATGCGGCCCGCGTAGCCGCGGTACTCCTCGAACCCGGACGCCGCCGCCTGCGGCCTGATCGTCAGCTGCACGGGGAAGCGGAAGTCGGCGTCCGCCACGTCCTCGGGCGACAGCGTCTCCAGCAACTCCAGCAGTGACGGACCGGCGTACCACGGCGTCCGCTCCGACCGCTCCACGATGTTGTCGCCCGCGAGCGCCGAGACCGGGATCGTGTGCAGGTCGACCCCCAGTCCGGACGCCAGCGCGCGAGCCTGCTCGGCGACGGCCTCGTAGGCGTCGGCCGAGTAGTCGACCAGGTCGATCTTGTTCACGGCCAGGATCACGTGCGGGACGCGGAGCAGGCGTCCGACCGACAGGTGCCGACGCGTCTGCTCCAGGACGCCCTTGCGCACGTCGACCAGCAGCACCAGCACGTCGGCCGTCGATGAGCCGGTCACCGTGTTGCGCGTGTACTGCACGTGCCCCGGGCAGTCGGCGAGGATGAACGTCCGCCTCGGCGTGGCGAAATACCGGTAGGCGACGTCGATCGTGATGCCCTGCTCGCGCTCGGCGCGCAGTCCGTCGGTCAGCAGCGCCAGGTCGACGTGGCCGAGACCCTTGTCCTCGCTGACGCGACGGACGGCGTCCATCTGGTCGGCGAGCACGGACTTGCTGTCGTACAGGAGCCGCCCGACGAGGGTCGACTTGCCGTCGTCGACCGAGCCGGCGGTGGCAAGGCGCAACAGCGTGCTCATCAGAAGTAGCCCTCCTTCTTGCGGTCTTCCATGGCGGCCTCGGTCAGGCGGTCGTCGGCGCGGGTCGCGCCGCGCTCGGTGATCCGGACGGCGGCGACCTCGGCGATGACGTCTCCTACGGACGCGGCGTCCGACTCGACGGCGCCGGTGCACGAGATGTCGCCGACGGTCCGGTACCGGACGACCCTGCGCTCGACCGTCTCTCCCGGACGTAGCGGCAGCAACTCGGACGCCGCGAGCCACATCCCGTCGCGGCGGAAGACGTCGCGCTCGTGGGCGTAATACAGCTCTGGCAAGGCGATTCGCTCGCGCTCGATGTAGCGCCAGACGTCGAGCTCGGTCCAGTTCGAGAGCGGGAAGACGCGCACGTGCTCACCCGGACGATGCCGCGGGTTGTAGAGGCTCCACAGCTCAGGACGCTGGTTGCGCGGATCCCACTGCCCGAACTCGTCGCGCAGGCTTACGACGCGCTCCTTGGCGCGCGCCTTCTCCTCGTCGCGGCGTCCACCCCCGAAGACCGCGTCGAAGCGGCCGTCGACGATGGCGTCCAGCAGCGGGACGGTCTGCAGCGGGTTACGCGTCCCGTCCGGACGCTCCAGGAGGCGTCCGTCGTCGATGTAGTCCTGGACGCGCGCCACGATCAGCCGCAGCCCGAGCTCGGCGACGACGGCGTCGCGGTAGGCCAGCACCTCGGCGAAGTTGTGGCCGGTGTCGACGTGCAGCACCGGGAACGGGATCGGCCCCGGCCAGAACGCCTTGCGCGCCAGGTGCAGCATGACGACCGAATCCTTGCCGCCGGAGAACAGCAGCACCGGCCGCTCCAGCTCCGCGACGATCTCGCGGATGATGTGGATCCCTTCGGCTTCCAGCAGGGTCAGTTGATCGAGCGCGGACGCCGCCGGCGCGGCCTGCGTCGTGGTCGGGGGCATCAGGCGTCCTTGGAGGTCGGGGCGACGTGGAGTCCGCATTCGGTCTTGGCGAGTCCGGCCCAGCGTCCGGCGCGGGGGTCTTCGCCGGGCGCGACGGGTCGGGTGCAGGGGGCGCAGCCGATCGACGGGTAGCCCTCGCCGAGCAGCAGGTTGATCGGGACGGCGTGGCGTCCGGCGTAGTCGGCGAGCTGATCGAAGGTCCAGGTGGCGATCGGGTTGATCTTCACCATGGCGTGAACGGCGTCCCATTCGACGAGTGCGGTGGCGGCGCGGAGCGGCGAGTCCTCGCGGCGCAGGCCGGTGATCCAGGCCTCGTAGGACGCCAACTCGCGGTTGATCGGCTCGGTCTTGCGGAGGGCGCAGCACAGGCTGGGGTCGCGGTCGTGGAGCTTCGGGCCGTGCGTCGCGTCCTGCTCGGCGACGCTCTGGCGAGGCAGGACGTCGATGACGTGGGCGTCGATCGTCGCCGCAAGGGCATCCCGGGTGCCGATGGTCTCGGGGAAGTGGTAGCCGGTCTGCAGGAACAGCACGTCGACCCCCGGGGACGCCTGCGCCGCCAGGTGCGCCACGACCGTGTCGCCGGCCATGGAGCAGGCGACGGCGATGCTCGTGCCGAACGTCTGGGACGCCCAGGCGAGGAGGGCGACGGTTTCGGGGTCACGTCCGGCGGTGTTCGCGTCGGCGAACCGCTCGGCGCCCTGCGCCGCGAGGTCGTGCAGGTCGGCCTCCGTTCGGGCGCGTCCGGGACCGTGCGGCGCGAACGGATCCGAGGCTGGCTCCCCTCCGACGAGCCCCCCGTTGGCTGAGCTTGTCGAAGCCCCTTCGACAAGCTCCCCTTCGACAAGCTCAGGGACCGGGACCGGGAGCACGTGGTTGCTCATCGCAACGCCCCCTCGTCCGCTCGGGCGACCCACGTGGAGAACGTCTCGCCCGCCTCGCGCTCGGCGACGAACCCGCGCACCACGCGTTCCACGTAGTCGGGAAGGTCGGACGCCAGCACCTTCAGCCCGCGCACGGTGCGTCCGAGCCCGGCCTCATCGCGCTCGTCCGACGCCAGCCCGCCACCCAGGTGCACCTGGAACGCGAACTCGTCCGAGCCGTCCGCGGCCTTGGCGACCTGACCCTTGAGTCCGATGTCGGCGACCTGGATGCGGGCGCACGAGTTCGGGCAGCCGTTCACATGCAGCGAGATCGGGGTGTCGATCTCGACCCCCGCCAGCCGCGACTCCAATTCAGCGATCGTCTCGCGCGCGGTGTCCTTGGTGTTGACGAACGCGAGCTTGCAGTACTCGATGCCGGTGCACGCCATCGTGTGCCGCCTCAACGGCGACGGGTTCGCCGTGAGCCCGAGCGGCTCGGCGGCGGCCAGGAGGGCGTCCACCTTCTCGGGCTCGACATCCAGGACGACCAGCTTCTGGTGCGGCGTCAGGCGCAGCCTGCTCGATCCGGACGCCTCCGCCGCGTCCGCCAGCGCCAGCAGGGACAAGCCGGACAGGCGTCCGACCGTCGGCGCCAGTCCGACGTAACGGCGTCCATCTTTCTGCTCATGGACACCGACGTGATCGCCCGGCGACGTGGACGGCGCGGGCGCGGGACCGTCCGGCAGGGGGGCGTCCAGGAACTCGCTCTCCAGCACCTCGCGGAACCGAGCAGTCCCCCAGTCAGCCAGCAGGAACTTGAGCCGCGCCTTGTTGCGCAGGCGGCGATACCCGTAGTCACGGAACAGTCGGACCACTCCGTACCAGACCTCAGCCGCCCGCTCGGGCGGCACGAAGGCGCCGAGCCGCTCGGCCAGCCGGGGGGCCGTCGAGAGTCCGCCGCCGACCCAGAGGTCGTAGCCCGGACCCAGCTCGGGATGCACCACGCCCACCAGCGAGAGGTCGTTGATCTCGTGCACCACGTCGAGGCTCGGATGCCCCGTGATCGCCGTCTTGAACTTGCGGGGCAGGTTGGCCAACTCGGGGTCGCCGATGTAGGTGTCGACGATCTCGCGGATCGCCGGCGTCGGGTCGATGATCTCGTCCGCGGCCACGCCCGCGAGCGGCGAGCCGAGGATCACGCGGGGGGTGTCGCCGCAGGCCTCGGTCGTCATCAGCCCGACAGCTTCGAGGCGGCGCCAGATCTCGGGCACGGCCTCGATTTCGATCCAGTGCAGCTGGATGTTCTGGCGGTCCGAGACGTCCGCGGTGTTACGGGCGAACTCCTCGCTGATGCGTCCGATGACGCGCAGCTGCTCGGTGGTGAGCGCGCCCCCGTCCGAGCGCACGCGCATCATGAAGTAGCGATCCGAGAGTTCATCCGGGCCCAGCGAGCCGGTGCGTCCGCCGTCGATCCCCTGCTTGCGCTGCGTGTACAGGCCCCACCAGCGGAGGCGTCCGTGCAGGTCCTCGTCCGGGATCGAGTCGAAGCCCTCGACCGCATAGATCTTCTCGACCCGCTCGCGGACGTCCAGCGGACGCCCGTCCGCCGCCTTGAACACCTCGTTCGGATTGAGCGGTGCGCGCCCGTCAACGGCCCACTGGCCGTTGCTCTTGGTCGTCGTGGTCATCGCTGTCCTTTCCTTCAGATGACGTAGTCGCCGAAGTCGGCGGTCGCAGGGTCGAGGGGGGCCGAGGCCGAGACGCGCTCACCGCGCGCCAGTCCGAGTCTCTCGCTGTCGGCACGGTTGAGCCGCGCAACGAACCGGACGCCGTCGGCGTCCAGCAGTTCGACGACTGTCTCGGAGCCCAGTCGCGCGATCCGGTCGACGGTGGCGTCGACCGTGACGGACGCTTCGCCGAACTCCGCGGTTCCGGTTCCGGCTCCTGAGCTCGTCGACGGGGAGCTTGTCGAAGCCGAGCCGACCGAAGCCGAGGCGGTCGAACGGACGCTCGAAGCGACGCCGCTGGACTCCTCCGGCCGCCGCAGCGCGATCCGGTGCGGACGCACCAGCGCGCCGCCGAGGCGGGCGACTGATCCGACGAAGCCCATCACGAACGCGTTGGCTGGCCGGTCGTAGACGGCGAGCGGCTCGTCGACCTGCTCGAGGCGTCCGTGATTGAGGACGGCGACGCGATCGGCAACCTCCAGGGCCTCCTCCTGGTCGTGCGTCACCAGCACGGTCGTCACGTGAACCTCGTCGTGGAGCCGCCGCAGCCAGGCCCGAAGGTCGGCCCGGACGTGGGCGTCCAGGGCGCCGAAGGGTTCGTCCAGGAGGAGCACGGACGGCTCGATCGCGAGCGCGCGGGCCAGGGCCATGCGCTGGCGCTGGCCTCCGGAGAGCTGGTCGGGGAAGCGTCCGGCGAGGCCGGCGAGGCCCACCAGCTCGAGCAGTTCGGCGACCCGGGCGTCCGTCTGGGGCTTGGGCTTCTTGCGGATGGCTAGGCCGAACGCCACGTTCTCCCGGACTGTGAGGTGCTTGAAGGCGGCATAGTGCTGGAAGACGAAGCCGATGCCGCGGCGCTGCGGCGGCTCAGCGGTGACGTCGATGCCCTTGATGGTGACGCGGCCGGCGTCCAGGGTTTCCAGTCCGGCGAGGGCGCGCAGCAGCGTCGACTTGCCCGAGCCGGACGGGCCGAGCAGGGCGGTCAACGAGCCTGCGGGGATGTCGAGCGTGACGTCGTCGAGGGCGCGGAAGGCGCCGTAGGTCTTGGTAGCGCCGGTGACGGTGATCATGCGGTCCTCCGGGAGCGTTCGAGCAGGGCGGTCGCGAGCAGGGTGACCAGCGACAGCCCCATCAGCAGGGTGGCGGCCGTGTAGGCGCCGTAGGCGTTGGCGGCGTCCACGTAGCGGTGATGGACGAGCAGGGTCAGCGTCTGGCTCACGCCGGGCAGGTTGGACGAGACCAGCAGCACCGCGCCGTACTCGCCGAGGCCACGGGAGATGGTGAGCAGGGTGCCGTAGAGCAGGCCCCAGCGGATCGACGGCAGGGTGATCCGCCAGAACGTCTGCCAGGGCGTCGCGCCGAGGGTGGCCGCGGCCTGTTCCTGGTCGTCGCCGAGCTCGCGCAGCACCGGTTCGAGCTCGCGCACCACGAACGGCACCGTGACGAATGCCGTAGCCAGCACCATGCCGGGCACCGCGAAGACGATCTTGACGCCCGCACCGGCGAGGGCGCCGAACCAGCCGGACGCGCCCCACAGCGAGATCAGGGCCACACCCACGACCACCGGCGACACGGCGAACGGCAGGTCGAGCAGCGTTTGGATGACCGCCTTGCCGCGGAAGCGTCCGCGGACGAGGGCCAGCGCGGCGACCGTGCCCAGGATCACGTTCAGCGGCACGACGATCGCGAGGATCAGCAGGGTCAGGTTGAGCGCCGAGATCGCCGCCGGGGTGGTGATCGAGGCCCAGAAGGACGCGAGGCCCGGTCCCAGCGCCTTGGTCAGCACGGTGGCGATCGGCAGCACGACCAGGACGGCGAGGTAGGCGATCGCGATCGTGCGCAGGGTGAGCCTGGCGGGGGTCGAGAGCCTCATCCGACGCCCCCCGAGTCCCGGGAGCCACTCTTCAGGCCCGGCGCTGACGGCGAAACGCCGTTGACGTCTGCCAACCTGACCCGCGAACCAGTCAGGGCGTCGGAATCTGAGCGGTCTGGCGACGCCACCGTCGTAACCCGTCGATCCCGGGTCACGTACCGGATCGCCACCAGCACCAGCGCGGCGATCGCCAGCAGCGTCACCGACACGGCCGCAGCCCCGGCGGGGTCGCCGATCTCGATGCGCTGGGCGATGTACTGGCTGGCCACCTGGGTGCGTCCGGGGAGGTTGCCGCCGATGAGCGCCACGGACCCGAACTCGCCGACCGACCGCGCGAACGCCAACGCCGCGCCCCCCAACACCGCCGGACGGATCGCCGGCCAGATCACCGTCTTGAAGGTCACCAGATTGGACGCCCCCAGCGACGCCGCCGCTTCCTCGGCCTCGCGGTCGAGTTCGGCGAGCACCGGCTGCACGGACCGCACCACGAAGGGCAGCGTCACGAACGCCAGGGCCACCGCGACACCGAGCGGCGTCGCGTTCAACCGGACGCCGATCGGGCTGCTCGGCCCAAAGAGCGACAGCAGCACGATCGACGTGACGATCGTCGGCAGTGCGAACGGCAGGTCGATGAGGGCGTCCACGATCCGCTTGCCGGGGAACTCGTCGCGGGCCAGCACCCAGGCGATCACCGCGCCCACCACGGCATTCAGGATCGCCACCGCTGCCGACAGCAACAGAGTCGTCCGCAAGGCTGCGACCGCCCCGGGGCTCGTGGCGGCCCGGACGAACCCACCCACGCCCTCCCCGAACGACGCGACCGTCAGCGCCGCCAACGGCAACGCCACCACGACGCCCAGCCACAGCACGACCACCCCGACCGCCAGGCCGGGGCGTCCACCGGCCCCAGGCCGACCGGACGCCGCCGCGACGTTCGCCGCGGCGTCCGGACGTCGGGTCAAGGTGGCGGTCATCCGGTCACCTTCGAGTACAGCTGGGTGATC
>Ga0208693_1001952_pt1 | contig 14097 bp, 9 predicted proteins | sample AD_UKC071_MetaG_FD_184438 | JGI IMG/M metagenome (GOLD analysis project Ga0208693, IMG submission 184438) | Active sludge microbial communities of municipal wastewater-treating anaerobic digesters from USA - AD_UKC071_MetaG (SPAdes) (version 2) | ecosystem: Engineered > Bioreactor > Anaerobic >... | reverse complement strand
GTTTCCGTTTGCATCCGCTTTAGTGGTATCAAATAGCACTATATTCTGTGCTGCGTCTACCACCTTAAGGGGCACCCAGGCGTTTGGCGCTGCTGTGCCTGAGGCGGTTACGGTCTCGCCTACCGCTGCAGAAGTTTTATTCAACAACAGGCTTATATCGGTCGATACACTTGCCATAGAAATAGAAGGAACACATAACATAAACAGCATTAAAACTACTTGGAGACATGCCATTATCTTGAACTTCATTTCTTATCACCCCCCTACTATTTCTGGCCTTTCCGGTCCGGCTAAAAAATCATAAGTATAACATCTAGCTTTACATCTTTCTTGGACCATCAGGAGCACCTCCTGTAATTAGCTCCCCGTAGTTTTGAATAGGTTAACAAAAATTTGTGCAGTCGTTTCTTGATGTGTGCACAAACCCCTGATATGGAGAAGCCCCGTGTTAGCCTTAAGTTAGAAGCAGCTCAGTCAGAACTGAATGTCCTTTGGACATTGGCAACACGGGCAAGGCTCCATATCCAGGGTAGCTGACACTATTTTCTACTACCTACATGATCTCACAAAGAACATTGTTCTTTATTACAGTTGACTATTGGAAAATAATCGGGTTAACGTCTATTGCGTTGGTCAAGTTGTCAACAATATAAGCTTTGATTACGTCGCCCGATTGGACATTGAAACCGGCCTGGGCAGTTTCAACCTGGTCAAAATCAGCCCTGGTGGCGTTAATAGCGAGTTGGCTGCCGTTTCTAAAATGAGCAAAGACCACTGTTTCATTGCCGCTGTGAGAGATCACCGGCGCAATGTTGACTGTGAAATATTTAAACCCGGTTACACCGCTATTAACGGTCATGGTACTGATGCCTTCCGGGGTTGTCCCCGTGGTATATGCATCATCCGCCTCAGGTGTGACTGTGTAAACCGGATGCGGCTCGGACGCCGCCTTTATCGTCTGCACTACAGCAGCATCTTCATAACCTGCAGCCTTAACCACAACAGTATAGTCTTTGGCTTCGGTAAACACATCTGCGTTAATGGTAATCGTACCGGCAGAAACCGTATACTTGTCATTAGCCAGGACTGCGCCGTCTACAGTGATCTCTGTGATGGCAGACCGCCAGGCTTCGTCATCGGTGAAGGTCAGGTCTACTGCCTGTCCAACTTCGTTATTTTCAGTGTCTGCTGTCAGGACCGGTGGTTCTTTAGGCTTTACTACAGGTTCAGTGATAACACCTTCCTGCCACGGACCCATCAGTGGATAGTCGTCTTTATCGGTAGCTATTGTCTGGTATGGCGTATCACCGATACCGTTACCGTCGGCATCCGCACCGGTATAATCGCTCCAGTAGTTACCTACCGGTCCGGTATACTGGACGCCTTTATACGTGTAAGTCTGGTCTGCCTGGGAGTTCCAGAAGTTGCCTGCAACTGCGCCATACCCTGCGGACAGTTGGCTGGCATTGTCGATAAAGTTGTTCAAGTAGAACACATTTTCTTTTGAGCCTGTTGCAATCTCCAATCCGGTATTGTTGTCCGAAAAGATGTTATTAAAGATATTATTTGAGTATGCGTTCTTAACCCTTATGCCGTAAGTATTTGACTCTGAAATGTTACCGCTGACGGTATTGTTATTGGCATTGTCTGCCAGGTAGATAGCAAAACCTGAGCCGGCTGTGTTGTTGGAGCAGGTGTTACCGGTTATGGAGTTGCCCGTCGTATTGGACAGGTTAATACCGTATCTGCCGCTTTGAGTAACGACATTGTTAGAGACTGTGTTGTTGGCGGCATTTCCTTGAATGCTTATTCCTAGATTGTTTCCCGTGCTTATATTATTTCTTACAGTGCAAGAGCTGCTGGATGAGCCGGAGATTTTGATGCCCGCCTTATCCATTGCCGTTGCTCCGGATAAGGTAAACCCGTCAATGGTAACATTGGCTGCGGTAATGTTGATGACATCAGCATTTGAATTAGCCGCCTGAATAATCGTCTGGGCTGAACCGTTTTCGGACCGAATCACCAGGCTTTTGTCCACAATTATGTTTTCGTTGTAGGTGCCGTCCTTTACGATGATGGTATCACCGGCGCTGGCTGCCGTAACGGATGCCTGAATGCTGGTAAAGTCGGCATCCCCGGAGTCATCAACGTACCAGGTCTTCGCCACCGGGGCTGTTACCGTGATGTAGTCCGTTTTCAACTCCTCGTCGCTGCCAGCTGCATTGGTTACCGTGAGCTTGACGCTGTAGACACCGGCTACACTGTACTCATGGGTTGGATTCTGCTCCGTGCTGTCCGTTGTGCCATCATTATCAAAATCCCAGGCCCATGATGCCGGGCTTCCTGTGGACTGATCGGTAAATTGTACGATGAGCGGCGCTGTACCACTGGTTGTTTCAGCAGTAAAAGCCGCTACAGGCGCAACCGGCTCTGCAACCATCGGTTGGATTACGGTCGCATTACTGTATCCGGTGGCGCTGACCACGATTTCATAATCTCCTGCCTCGGTGAATACGTCAGCGGTGATATTGATATTGCCTTCCGTAATCGTGTACTGCTCACCGGTTAGAGCGCTGCCATTAACAGTGATACCGGTAATCGCCGCCCGCCAGGCTGCATCATCGGTGAAGGTAATGTCCACTGCCTGCCCAACTTCGTTATTTTCAGTGTCTGCTGACAGGACCGGCGGTGCAAGCGGAGCCGGCAGGCTACTATTTATTATCAGCTCAGAAACATACTGTACCGAAAGCCCGGTGGTTGTGGGATACAATTCACCGCCACTGCCAATATAATAGTACCAGTATTGGGGATCTGCAGCCTCATGCCAGTCCCAGTTGCCGAAAGCGTGAACACCCCACGGGTTAACCGAGTTATCGGCAAACCAGACCAGACGCATGCCTTCATTGTAACCGGTATCCGGATATTGCCCATCCTTATACCAGCAGACCACCATAGGACCCTCACGATCTGAGTACTGGTAAACATTTTTATAGGCAAACGTTTTTTTCAAACCATCTCTTGCTTTTATTGTTAACGTGTCGCCCTCTTCCATGCCTCCCACTAATTCGCAGAGGTCTTTCACGTTGGTACCTTTTACAGCACCCATATCCTTTTCAAGAACGTTAGTATCCTCTTCGGGGTTCCAACGAAGCATTTGTTCTGTCTCTTCATCTGGGTCGTCAATAAACACCGGACCCTGGTGATAGTAATGAGTTTCCCCATCACCCATTACGTCTATATTTGCAGGATCCATCAACCACTTGTAGTCCACGGTTCTCTCAGCAAGAATTATTTTACCATCAGAAGCAAGCTTTTTGATGGTAAGGCTGGTAGTCCCTGCAGCGCTTGCTTCTGTAGGGGCGAATACCACTGGCAGCATTGCTAACAATATTGCCATTAAAATTCCCAGTCCATGCCTTGCCAGTCTCTTCATAAACATAACTTTTTTCTAATACCTCCTGTAATTGGATCCCTGTAGTTTTGAATAGGTTAACAAAAATTTGTGCAGTCGTTTCTTGATGTGTGCACAAACCCCTGATATGGAGGAGCCCCGTGTTAGCCTTAATTAGAAGCAGCTCAGTCAGAACTGCATGTCCTTTGGACATTGGCAACACGGGCAAGGCTCCATATCCAGGGTAGCTTTATAATTTCAAACTACCTACATGTTCTAACAAAGAACTTTATTCTTCCATTACACTGACTATCCTTATTGAAAAATAATCGGGTTAACGTCAATTGCGTTGGTCAAATTGTCAACAATATAAGCTTTGATTACGTCGCCCGATTGGACATTGAAACCGGCCTGGGCAGTTTCAACCTGGTCAAAATCAGCCCTGGTGGCATTAATAGCAAGCTGGCTACCGTTTCTAAAATGAGCAAAGACCACTGTTTCATTGCCGCTGTGAGAGATCACCGGCGCAATGTTGACTGTAAAATATTTAAACCCGGTCACACCGCTATTAACGGTCATGGTGCTGATGCCTTCCGGGGTTGTTCCCGTGGTATATGCATCGTCCGCCTCAGGTGTGACTGTGTAAACCGGATGCGGCCCGGACGTTGCCTTTATCGTCTGCACTACGGCAGCGTCTTCGTAACCTGTAGCCTTAACCACAACAGTATAGTCTTTGGCTTCGGTAAACACATCTGCGCTAATGGTAATCATACCGGCAGAAACCGTATACTTGTCATTAGCCAGAGCTGCGCCGTCCACAGTGATTTCTGTGATGGCAGACCGCCAGGCTTCGTCATCAGTGAAGGTAATTTCCACTGGTTGTCCAACTGTATTATCGCTGGTGTCTGCAGTTAAAGCAGGCGCAGGGAGCAATTCCTTAGCAACCGTGTAGGTAAATGTAACAACATCGCTATCTGCGCGGCCCGGCCCGATGGCAATGGCCTTGATGACGGTATCCGTGGTTATTTCAATGGGCACGTTAAGTTCCGGCTGGTAATAGGTGGCGCTCTTGTTATACATGTTGCTGTTTACATCCGGGGTGCTGCCGTCCAGGGTATAGTAAATCTTAACCCCATCGATTAATGTATGTCCCAGAGTAACCTTGGTTCCCGGTTCAACTACGCCTTCCGGTACGTCTGCTGTAACATTATCCCATTTTTCGGGTTCCTCAGTGGAAACAGTAATCTGGTTAACTTTTTTAACAAACCAGGGTTTATTCTGTTCGGTAACGGCTCGCTGCCCCATGATCAACCGCAGTCCGTTTTTATCCAGTGTATCCGTGGAGAGGATCGCCGGAACCAGCTCTTTTCCATCCGAAGAGTCCTCCATCAAGCCCGGGAAATAGTAACGGGGTTGTACAAGGAGCTCATCTATGGTAAAAGTCTGGGTCATGCCGTCGGAGGCCTTGAAGGTTATTAGCTTGGCCTCGTCTTTAATCTGGGCCTGGTCCAGAAGGTCCTGGATCCTTACTCCTTTTACACCAACAAAGCCCAAATCTTTAGTCGGCCAGTTATTAATAGCGCTGTAATTGTGAGTTACCTGCGGCAAAGCCAGCACCTGGCTTAAGGTTAGCTTAACATCGGCAGGCACACCGTCGCCGGTTATAGTAAGGGCTACCGCTTCTGCTTCGTTGATTGTCTGAATAACAATGGCGTCGTTATATCCGGTGGCGCTGACTACGATTTCATAATCTCCTGCTTCGGTGAATACGTCAGCGGTGATGTTGATATTGCCTTCCGTAACCTCATATTGTTCATCGGTTAGGGCGCTGCCATTAACAGTGATACCGGTAATCGCCGCCCGCCAGGCTGCGTCATCGGTGAAGGTAATGTCGATGGAATTGCCTACTTTGTTGTCTGTGGTGTCGGCTGTCAATACCGGCGGCTCAACGGGCTGGGCTTGAACTTCTATAGTTGCGATCGAATCGGCGTAGCCTGTAGCCTTAACCGTAATGTCAAATTCTCCGGCTTCGTTAAGGACGCCGGCCTTGATGGTAATCTTTCCTTCACTAACTGTATAATCGTAATCTGTGAGAGCTTTATTACCTACAATCACGCTGGTAATTGAGTTACTCCAACCGGTATCATCGGCAAAAGTCAGGTCTAAAACTTCACCCTTAACTATCACTCCGGCTGATGGGGTTAGCGTCACGGGCGCTTTCTTAACCTGGGTGGGATACAACCTTCCTTCATTTGTCCCGTCGCCGAGTTTACCATTCGGCTTATTATACGAAGCAGCCCCCCAGGCCCAGGCGGTACCGTCGTTCTTTACCGCCATAGAGTAGTCGGATCCGGCGTAGATCTGGGTAATACCGGCCTCCGGCCCGTAGAGTTTGACAGGTACTTTGCTGCCGCTATCACCATAGCCAGCTTTGCCGTTACCAAGCTGACCTGCAGGATTGCCGCCCCAGACCCATAACGAGCCGTCATTCTGCAGGGCCATCGAATGGTTCGGCCCGGCGGCAAGTGCTTTTACGTCCGTCAAACCAACTGCTTGGACCGGGACCAGCGATCTCATTGCGCCGCTGGGGTTGCCATCACCTAACTGTGAACTCGAATTGAAGCCCCAGCCCCAGACCGTGCCGTCCTCTAAAATTGCTAAAGTAAATGAATCTCCGGCTGCAATTGCTTTGGCGGGGCTAGTGAGGGCGGCCTGGACAGGCTTATTTCTCTTAGTCTGGCTGTTATCCCCCAACTCTCCTTCGCTATTACGTCCCCAACCCCAGATGGTGCCGTCGTTTTTGAGAGCCAGGGCAAACTCCTTACCGGCCGCAATTGCCTTTACATCAGTCAGGCCGTAGACCTGCTCTGCCACTGTCCTCTTATCGCTGAAACCGTCGGTGCCGATACCTAACTGTCCGTTGTTGTTTTTACCCCAGGACCAGACCGTGCCGTCTTCCTTCAGGGCTATAGAAAAGCTATCACCTGCAGCAATGGCCTTGACTCCGGTTAAACCGTAAACCTGTTCCGGCACGGACCTGGTTGTGGTATCACCAGTACCCAGCTGTCCATACTGGTTACTTCCCCAGGCCCACACCGTACCGTCGTTCTTCAGGGCCAGAGTATGGTAATAACCGGGGGCAACTGCCTTGACATCCGTTAAGCCGGAGACCTGTACCGGTGTGTATTTAGTTTCATTACTGCCGTTACCAAGCTTGCCCTGGGCGCCGTCACCCCAGGCCCACACCGTACCGTCGTTCTTAATCGCGACAGTATGTTTATCTTTCCCGGCCACGTAAACGAAATCACCTGTACCGGCGGAGCCGAACGGAACCAGGTATTCATAAGTGACGATATCGCTGTCCAACCGGCCGGGACCGATGACAACCGCCTTGATGGTGGTGTCGCTATTGATGGGAATTTTGTGGTTTATTTGGTCCAACTCATCCGCCCTTGACGACCACCACCGTTTGGCGATCCAGTTATACATGGGGCTTTCTATGGTCGGGTCGCTGCCGTCTAAGGTATAGTGGACCTTATCTTCGTCGTCGTAGGGACTGTGCATTTCCACCATAGTCCCTGCGGATACCACGCCGGGCTCAGGAGTGATAGTGGGAGCATCCCATTTGGCCGCTGGCTCGGTTAGCACCTCGATTTTCGTCACATATTTTGCGAACCTAGCGTTGGTCTGCTGGGTCACCGCCCGCTGCCCGTACAACAGGTGGTTAGCGTCTGCGCGGCTAAAGTTCTCCGGATCCAGGATATCATTGTAGTCTTGAGCAGAGAAACTCTTGTGAGCAATGATGGTATCTACCGGTACTTTACCCGTCGGATCACCGGGGAGGTGACCGGGAAGACCGGTACTCATGAAATTAGGGAAACGGTACCGGGGTGTATTTAATAACTCATCAACCGTAAAGGTCGCTGTAAATCCATCTTTAGAACTAAATTTAATCAGTGTGGCCTCCGGTTTAATTCCCCCGGCTGCATTTAGCAGGTCGATCAGTTTAACGCCCTGTCCCCTGTACCAGCTCTTGGTGGGCCAGGTGTTAATAGTACTGTAGATTACATCTTGTTGTGGTAGAGTAGTCCCGTCTGACAATGGCTCTGTGCCCTGGAGTTGCGCCTGGGTAATAATCACGGGTTCTGCGCTGTTCAAACCGGGACCCGATATGGTAATATCGCCTCCGGCAGCCAGGGCATCCGTGGGCGCTATCATACTAACCGCACCCGCAAGCAACAGCACGCTGAAAACGGTCAGAAGAAGCTTAAATACCCAATTGTACCTTATGTGCATTGTGTTCCCTCCTATAAAAGTTTCCACAAAAAGTAGCACTGTAGAGAAAACATTTACCTATATACCCTATTCTCTTCTTTTAACTCCCATTAGAATTTGACATGAATATAAAGATTCAGCCTCTGTCAAACCAACTGTCATATGGAATCAGACAAGCAATTTCAACACCCCCTTCGCCAAATACCGTAAGCAAAAGTTCCATTGGCGCTAAACTATTCTTCATCTGGGAAAGCCGCTCACCTCCTGCTTGTCCCTGCTGCGGACAGCCGTTGTTGAATTTTTTGCATGACGCATTGCTAACGCCGGAAGTATATAAATCACAAAAAGCTTTGCCCCATTGATTGGAAGGGACAAAGCTTTTTAGAAAAACCAGCTTATCTTTCCTTTCCACAATGGGAGGCATGTCAGTTTCCCGCCATACCCTGTCGGCCAATAACCAGTAGTATCCCTTAGGTCATAAGGCTCGGAAAAAATTTAAATTTTATTTTAATTACTATTTAAATTATTATTTAAATGGTTATATATCAGTTTGTTAAGCATCCGGCCTGCTTCTACTGCAATTCCAGGCTCGTGAGGAAATTGGTAAAGCGCTGCCCGAACTCGTCCTGGTAAATTATGATGCGCATGGCGCCTTCCCCGCCGGTTTTGGTTTTTAACGGTTTACCGTTATCGGCATAAACGATGAACACGTTGTTCGGCTGCAAAACTTCCGACATGTTCACCCCGGAGGTGTAGTTGTCGATACCTTTGGTGATGATCCTGGTGTATTTTTGGGACAGGCCCGGATCAATGCTGTTTAAGGCCTCCAATAGCGGTGTGCCTGTAAACTCGTGTCTGGTCATGCCGGAGGTGGACTGAATCACCATTTTCTTCTGCACCACCGGCAGTTTTTGCAGATCAGCAACTGTCAGGACACCAATAACGCTACCTTCTGCCTTAACCAGGATTTGGTCTTCCTGCAGATTTTCATCGCTGCGGTTTAAATAAGCAAATACAGCAATGATAACCACCAGCAGGGCAATTACCACATAGACTATTCTTTTCTGGCCAGCAGCCTTGCTTTCCATTAATAGTTCTCCTCCCGGACATAGCATGTTATTGGCCGGTCCAACAAAAACCTTCCCTTGCCTGTCTCAAGGAATAACCTTTGATTACAACTTGAAGCCTTTATCCCGGTCAAGCTTTTTCTTTAGCCAGGGTGTTTTCACGCCAATACCTGCCCTAACGCCCAACACACCATCCCGGCACCCCCCAAAACACTGCATGCAGCGGACGCATTCCGGGCTGTTGGGATTGTTATAAACGTCTATCCCCAATTCACACTGCTCCTGACAGCCCCCGCACTTTTTGCAGTTGTCCCTGTTTATATCAAACTTCAGCAAGCTAAGCCGGTTCAGGAGGGCATAGACGGCGCCGAGGGGACAAATAAACCTGCAAAATGGTCTGAAGATAATCATGGCCAGCAAAACCGCAACAACTAGCAGAACCATTTTCCACTGGAACAAGGACCCCGCCGTTATCATCAGTGAAGGCTGTAAGGCCATCAAGGGGAGGTACGACTCCAGCGTCTCCACCGGGCATAAGTACTTACAGAAGGTTGAACCGTTTAAATAAGTCAGACCAAGGGCCGGAAACAGGATGACAAACAGGACCAGCACGACGTATTTTAAATAGATCAGTTTTTTCAATGCCCGGCCAGGCCTGTACTTGGGCAGCGGTATTTTATACAACAGTTCCTGCACGAAACCGAAAGGACAGAGCCAGCCGCAAAGGAACCTGCCCAGCAGCCCTCCCAGTATAAGCAGCAACCCGGAAGTAACCACAAGGAGCAGATAATTGCCGAATATAATAGAACTCTGGATAAGACCCAGCGGACACGAACTAAAAGCTCCGGGGCAGTAAGTGCAGTTCAGTACCGGCACACAGATCCTTTTTAAAGGCCCGTTATACGCCGTACCCGAAAGAAAACCGGCTATATGTCCATTTATAAGCACCATAGTTATGGTCTGGACAAACCTTCTTTTCAATCAACACACTCCCGGGTTCCAGGATGGCGGCATCCTTCCCTACGGTATTTCCGTAACAAACCCTTCTACTTTAAGGGGTACCGGCTCGGCTTCCTCTCCCAGGACCATCTCCCGGTAGGCCCCCATTGCGGCGTTGACCCCGTTGATCACTGCCTGGGAGCTTACTGTGGCGCAGGTTATCTGGATAATATCATTCGGCCGTTCCGCCTCCAGGACCACTCTATTTAGATACTCGCCGGTGTTCTTATTATTAAACCGGTTTAAAAACCATTCTTTGGTCAGGCTATCTCCACCGTACAAGGGTGTCTCATCGTGCTGCAATACCCTGATCCCCAGCAACTCGTTTTTTTCGCTGTCAATTAAAACAAACAGATCTATAGCGCTCCTGTAACCCAGGGGACTTGATAAAAAAGCATATTTCTTCTGACCGTCATAAGTTATTTCATATGCTTTTTTTACGGCAGGAAATTTTTCTTTTACTTTCCCTGTCAGCTCCATACCCTTGATAGCTTCATCTGCAATTTCCTGCCCGCTTCCCAGCAATTCCTGCAGGGCCTCCTTCTGGGGCAGCGTCATTTTTTTTGAATTAGAGCACCCGGTCACGGTTAAAACCAGGATAGCCGCAGCAAACAGCAAGACCAGGCATTTTCGCACTCTTTTACAACTCCCATCTGTCTGATACCCAGGTTCCGCATCCTTGCTTCTGGAAAAGTGGGTTCTACCAGTGAATGCTTTTGTGTACCGGATTACCATCCATTGCCGCGCCGGCCATTATTCTCTAAATACTTGTTATACTTATTCACATTCATACCTGAATGTTGCTACCTGGCTGTCGTGTTTCCCAAAACCAGCGGCAAAGGCTTTGATGGTAACTGTTTTTTCAACCGTAATTGGTTTATTTAACTCAGGCCGGAAGTAGGATGTGCTGGGATTATATATTAAACTCTGACGATCCGGCTCACTCCCGTCCAAGGTATAATATATTTTGACCAGGTCCTCTTCGGGATGGCTTAGAACAACCTCTGTGCCCGGCTTTACCTTACCGGGCGCCGGTTCGGCCCGGACCGTACTCCACCGGCCGGGCGGGTCCGTCAATACTTCAATAGTGGTCACACCTTTAACGAAGGCAGCGGTAGTTACTTCATTCAGTGTCGTCTGTCCTAGAAGCAGGCGCAGCTTATCGATCACCGCATCTTTTATTTCCCTGGTATCCTCCTTATACTCCCAGGCCAGAATTGGAGGAACTTCCACTGCCCCCTCCGTACTGTCTTTCATCAGGTTGGGAAAGTAAAAACGTTTTTCTTCCAGCTGTTCTCTGGTAAAAACGGCTTTATAGCCATCCGCAGCCCTGAAGATAATCGTTTGCGCATCCTCTTTGATTCCGGCTGTTTGTAACAGGTAAGAAACCTTTACACCTTTGCCGACGATAAATTTTTTGGAAGGCCAGTTGTTTACAGCAGAATAACAGGCTCCGGACAAGGCGTTTTCCATACTTTTCAGTTCATCTAGGGTAAATCTTGTTTCATGTTCCACACCGCTTCCTGTAATCGTCAACGTGTCCGGTTCACCGCCGGAGTTAACATTTTCCGGACCGGTACTTTCAGTTGCAATGCCGTTTACAGCCGGGGATGCATCCTTGTTTTGATTCTGACACCCGGTGAGTAAACTGAAAAGTGCAACCAGCAAAATTATCAATCCCGCTGTTTTAAGGACCCTCTGCGTCAACGGCACCGCCTTCTCTCCCATTTTTCTGCTGACAGCAAAGAATAATTTCCTCTCATCCCGAACCCGGCGAAGGATCTAGATCCTTCGCGGTTCCTCCTCAGGACGCTCATAAGAAACTGTGGTATTCATAACAGTACTGTATAACAATGGTTACTCTTCAAGACTGATACTTTAAATACTTTCATTCCGCTTGGCGACGCAATTAACAGGTTTGGACGGTATGGATATCTTTTTTAAATAGAACGGATGCGCAGCAAGTTGGCAATGGGGCTTAGTCCTTCTCCCTCAGTCCAGACTACCGGATAGGAACCGTCATCTTTGGTGAGAAGAACACCTTTGTTAAGGTCCTCCCCGCTTACCTTAACGCTATTGCCGTCTGTACCGATCACCTCAAACTGTTTACCGTCAATGTCCTTCAGCCCGATTTCCTCCAGAATAGCCCGCAGGGAAATCCCTTTTTGATCTCCTACCTGCTCTTCCCCGGTTAATTTCACTATTTCCTCCGGGAAAATAGCCGCGTCCGCATTGGTGGAAAACCAGGCCATATGCATAACGTTCATACCCAGCTTAATATTGGGCGCCATGTTCATAGGCGCGCCTTCACCTTCAATTTTGATATAATAGTTCTTGCTAACCATGTTTATCGCTTCGTTCTTCTTGAAACCATCCGATGACTTCATGGTAAAGAAAGCCTTGCTGCTGACATTGTCAAAGCGGGAAAAGATCTGCGCCAGTTCAATAGCGTCGTCTTTGCTGCCATAATACTCATACTGGTAAGGTTCAATCCCTTCCGCCAGGTTTTTAAAGACCCATACGGAAGTAATATTTTTCTCCGGGATCTCCTTGTACAGAACAATCCTGTCTACCATTTTCACCCAGTAAGGCCCGAACTCTCCCTGCACGCACAGCCGGGCGGGTCGCAGTTCCTCCGGCAGTTTACTTTGCCCGTCAATGGTCAAAGCCAGGATCAACTCACGTTCAGCCATAATCTCCGGCGTCACCAGGCAATAATAATTGTCCCTTCCGGTAAAGCCGATGCCCTTATAATCCTGATAGTTGATGCCCATGTATTCCAGGACATCCTTGACGGTAGGGCCGGATGCTTTAAACTCTTCCAGGAGCCCGGTGGTGCGGGTGAGGCTGGCATCAAGCTTTTGTTGAGGCAGAGTTCTCATTTCTCCCACGGTGATCTCTTTAGGTTGTTCTATGTCGCCTTCGACGACAATTTTCTGGCTTTCATATTCCGGATCGCGGGTAGCAGAAGATTGCTCCCCGGCACAACCGGCCAGCACGAAACATATCAGGAGTAAGACCAGACAAAGATATGTACCCTTGCCACTTTTAAGCAACACCTAACCCCCTTAAAATTTGAAAATATATTTGACTAAATTACATTAACCGCTCATGCCCCGGGGGAAAAACCAACTAATATTTCATAGATGTGTAAGTTATGTAGATTAAAAGACCTGTTGTGTCATCCTGAGAACAAGCGAAGGATTTTACCTTGCTCTGCTGGCGTCGGGGATCAAGCTCCTTCGCTCACGCACAGGATGACACAATAGTCTTTTGTACTAAATACCCAGGTGCGAAGCTGTTGCACCGTACGCGAATGATATCACAGCATATTACCAGGTGTATTGCTTTTTCCGGCACCACGATTGTCATTTAACTTTGAAGTGGAACTCGGCAATATCACTGTCATATTTGCCGAAACCCCTGACTAAAACCTTGATGGTGGTATCCCGCTCTATTTTAATCGGTTTATTCAATTCAGGCTGGTATGTGCTGGGATTATAGAGCGTACTATTCTCGTCCGGTGTGGAGCCGTCCAGAGTATAATACATCTTCACCTTGCCCATATCCTTATGCTGCAGTTTTACCGTTTCCCCGGCAGTAACATATTCAGTCTGCGGGAAGACGGTAGCTTTCTCCCACTTCCCCGGGTCCTCCAGAGTCACCAGGATCTCACTCACGCCTTTGACAAAAGTGTGGTTGGTCTGCTCATGGACATATGCCTGGGGCACGATCAGGCATAAATCGCCCGCTACGGCCTCACTCAGGTTATCATTATTTTCCAGGTACTCATAAGCGATAACCGGTTCAACCGGCTGGGCACCGGCCGGATCCCCCTCCTTTACTCCAGGGAAATAATAACGCGGTGTATCTAACAGCTGCTCCCGTGTAAATGACCACTCGAAATCATCTTTTCCCTTGACCGTGATGCATTTTGCCTCATCTTTGATACCTGCGGCCTTCAGCACCGCCGCCAGTTTAACGCCCCTGACCGCATACTTCTTTGCCGCAGGCCAGTTGTTGATGGTGGAATAAACGTGTTCAAAGGGAGCATCGGGCAGCTCCAGCATTTCAGCAAGAGACAGCCGGGTTTCTTTCATCACACCGTTGCCGGCAACCAGTATCCCCTGATCGCTGTTATTGACACCAGCCGTATCCTGCCGTACAGACCCGTCATTGCAGGCGGCTGCCAGTAAGCAGAGCAACAGGACAAAGGCTATCAGAAAACATTTTTTTAGTTCCATTGGATCTCACTTCCCGTTGGCGCCTTTTATACAAAACTTCTAGCAACAAGCCGCCTGCTTTAAAGGGGCTTTTAATTCAACTATACAAAAACTCCACTATTCAAGCATTCAACTATTTCAT
>Ga0208693_1001950_pt1 | contig 14114 bp, 10 predicted proteins | sample AD_UKC071_MetaG_FD_184438 | JGI IMG/M metagenome (GOLD analysis project Ga0208693, IMG submission 184438) | Active sludge microbial communities of municipal wastewater-treating anaerobic digesters from USA - AD_UKC071_MetaG (SPAdes) (version 2) | ecosystem: Engineered > Bioreactor > Anaerobic >... | reverse complement strand
CAGCAACAGAGGCCAATTAGTCTTAATCGGGAGGAAGATGAATAGAATTATAATGTGCACGTCAATAACAATTTTTGGTAAGGAGGGAAACCCGATGACAAAACGACTGGTCGCTTTAACTCTGTGTGTGTTGTTAGTGCTGGGCCTGGCAGCATGCCGGACAGATCCCGCCACCACAGATGAGCCTGAATATAAAATTGGGATAATCACCGGCACTGTATCGCAGGGTGAAGAAGAATATCAAGCCGCCCAAAACATGGCCTCCAAGTATGGCGACATCATCGTCACCGCCACCTACCCCGATAACTTTGCTTCCGAAACCGAAACAACCATCGCCAACACCGTCGCCCTCGCTTCTGACCCTGATGTCAAGGCCATTGTCTTTGTGCAGGCAGTCCCGGGAACCGCTGCCGCCATTGACAAGGTTCGGGAAACACGCCCCGACATGCTCTTTATCGCCGGTGTAGCTGCAGAGGACCCGGCCACCATTGCCAGCAAAGCAGATATTGTGCTGCTGGTGGACGAGATCTCCATGGGCACTGCCATGCCCAAGAAGGCTGCAGAAATGGGCGCCAAGACCTTTATTCACTATTCATTCGCCCGCCATCTCTCTTATGCCACCATTGCCGCCCGCCGCAACCTGATTATGCAGACCTGTGAAGAGCTGGGCATTGACTACTATGATGTCACTGCCCCCGATCCCCTGGGAGACTCAGGGGTGTCAGGCGCCCAGCAATTCATCCTGGAGGATGTTCCCAGGCAAATTGAACGCTTTGGCAAGGATACTGCCTTCTTCTCCACCAACTGCGCCATGCAGGAGCCTCTTATTCGCTCTGTCCTCGAAGGCGGTGCCATCTATCCCCAGCAATGCTGTCCAAGCCCTTACCATGGTTACCCTGCAGCCTTAAATATCGATGTCAGCGGCCATGAAGGGGACATCGAGTACATGCTGGAAGCCATCGGCAAAGTGCTGAAGGAGCATGGCCAGGAAGGAAGAATGTCCACTTGGGGCGTCGCCGTCAACATGCTGATGATTGAAGCCGGCGTCGAATACGCCATTGAATTCCTGGAAGGCAGGACTGACGGGCGCGTAGACGAATCTGTTCTCTTCCCCATCATCGATAAAATCGGCAAGGGGGGAACAGTTGTCAGCACCTATGAAGAAAATGGCGTCCCCATCGACAACTTCTACCTGATTCTCTGCGATTACCACGACTTCAGCAAGTAATATCCGGTAAATTCGCCGGCCTGCTGAGCAAGCCGGCGGATTTATTCTTATTTCCTTTCGGGGAGGGAGAAAATGCATAGCCAATTCCTCTTGCACATGAAAAACATCTCCAAGGAATTCTTCGGCAACCCAGTCCTCAAAAACGTCAACTTTCAGGTAAGGCCAGGAGAAGTCCACGCCCTGGTGGGAGAGAATGGCGCCGGAAAATCTACTTTGATGAACATCCTCTTCGGCATGCCCGTCATTCACAGCACCGGGGGCTTTCACGGGCAGATAGAAATCAACGGGGAACCCGTCGTCTTCAATTCCCCCCATCAGGCTTTGGACTATGGCATCGGCATGGTCCATCAGGAATTCATGCTCATTCCTGAATTCACTGTCACCGAAAACATCAAGGTGGGCCGGGAGCTCAGCCAGCCTTCCCTGTTAAGCAGGGTATTCGGCAAGGAGCTGGAGATCCTGGACAGGGAGAAGATGGCCAGGGATGCCCGGGTCGCCCTCGAGGAAATCGGTCTCAATATCGAAGAGCACACCCTGGTAGCTGGTTTGCCTGTGGGATACAAGCAGTTTGTCGAGATTGCCCGGGAAATCGATAAAACCGGGATTAAGCTCCTGGTCTTTGATGAACCTTCGGCGGTTCTCACCGAAAGTGAAGCAGAAAGATTGCTCCACATTATGCGGCACATCGCGAGAAAAAATATTGGGATTATCTTGATTACCCATCGCCTTGGCGAAGTCATGGCCTATGCAGACAGCGTCTCGGTGCTCAGGGACGGAGAGCTTGTAATGCGGGCAGAAGTCAAAGACACTAACATCCTGGAAATAGCCGAAAAAATGATTGGCCGCAAAATAGAGAGGTTAGTGGACTCTGCTGCCCGGCACCAGGATTCCCGGGAGACAGCCCTGTCCCTGCGCAATTTCCACGTGGATATGCCGGGAGAAATGGTGCGGGGCATAGACCTGGACATATGGCAGGGAGAGATCTTTGGCATCGGCGGCCTTGCCGGCCAGGGAAAGCTGGGTATAGCCAACGGCATAATGGGTTTATACAGCAGTCGGGGTGAGGTCGAGGTCTTTGGCCGCAAACTCAACCTCAATAAGCTGGGGGCAGCCCTTGCCAACGACATTGCCTTTGTCTCGGAAGACCGCAGAGGGGTAGGCCTCTTGCTGGATCAGTCCATTGAACATAACCTGGTCTTTTCTGCCATGCATGCCCGCAATGAGTTCCTTTTGGACCTGAAGATTGTCAAGCTGTACCATCGGGGCAAGGGAAGGAAGCATGCCCTGGACATGATTAGGCTTCTCGATATTCGCTGTACAGGACCGCGCCAGAAGACAGGCAGCCTTTCCGGCGGCAACCAGCAAAAAGTCTGCCTAGCAAGGGCATTGACCCTGAAGCCAAAAATACTGATTGTCTCTGAGCCCACTCGGGGCATTGACATCGGGGCGAAAAAGCTGGTGCTGGAATACCTGGTCCACCTCAATCGCCAACTGGGAATGACGATAATCATCATCAGCTCCGAACTGGTGGAACTCCGTTCCCTCTGCCAGCGCATCGCCATCATTGCTGACGGCAAGGTGGCGAGGATTCTGCAGCCCGACGCTCCCGACGCTGAGTTCGGCCTGGCCATGTCCGGCGGCTAAAGGCTATGTAATATGGAAATTTCACTGCGGGAGGGAGAATAAATGTTTCCTTGGCTAAGAAAATTACTTGCTCAAATCAGCTTGCCCCATCTCATCATCGTCGCCTTTTTCCTCATCCTGCTTTGTTCTGCCGCACCCCTTGGCTTGAGCATCCCCAGTCTCATCAGCGATACCCTGCGGCGATGGGCAATGTATGGCATTCTCGTCCTGGCAATGGTGCCGGCAATACAAAGCGGCATTGGTCCAAATTTCGGCATTTCCCTGGGAATTGTCGGCGGGCTCTTGGGGGCAACCATCAGCATCGAATTAGGCCTGGCCAATCCCTGGGCTGCCGTAGCCGTCGCCATGGCCATCGGGGGAGCCATCGCCAGTGTCCTGGGTATTCTCTATGGACTGCTGTTAAACAGGGTAAAGGGCTCGGAGATGACGGTTTCAACCTATGTGGGTTTTTCGGTCATCGCCTTTATGAACATCATGTGGCTGTCGCTGCCTTTTTCCAAGGGGACCCTGATCTGGCCCCTGGGGGGAATGGGCATGCGCAATAATATCAGCTTAGTGGACAGCTTCGGCCATGTTTTTAACAACTGGCTCTCCTTTCACCTCTTTGGCGGAGAAGAAACTGGCATCTTCGTTCCCACCGGTTTGATCATTGTCTTCCTTGCCTCCTGCCTGCTGATGGGGCTCTTCCTGAGAAGCAAGACGGGAATTGCAATGAGCGCAGCCGGGGAAAACCCCGCCTTCACCAGGGCGGCGGGCATCAATGTCGACAAGATGCGCATCATTGGCACGGCAATCTCCACCGCATTGGGTGCCATAGGCATTATCGTCTACGCCCAAAGCTACGGTTTTTTGCAGTTGTACAATGCCCCGCTGATGATGGGCTTTCATTGCGTAGCCGCCATCCTCATCGGTGGTGCCAGCACCAAGAAAGCAACCATCGCCAATGTCTTAGTTGGCACCTTTCTCTTCCAGGGCATCCTGGCAGTGGCCCTGCCGGTGGTCAATAAGATCCTCCCCGAAAGCAACCTGCCCGATGTAATCAGAATAATCATCTCCAATGGCATAATTCTCTTTGCCCTCAGCAAGGCAAAAGGAGGCGAAGTCAGTGGGTAGGGTAAAAGACATACTCCTCAGGACTGTCCTCAACAACAAAGTGGTCATCCTCTTTGCCATACTGTGCATAGCTGCCATCTATACTGCTCAAAACCCCCTCACCTTTGTTGCCTCGGAACTCTTTACCCGCATTGGCCGCAACGGGTTCATGGTCCTGGCCCTTCTTATTCCCGTCCTGGCCGGCATGGGCCTGAATTTCGGCATTGTCATCGGCGCCATTGCCGCCCAAATCGCAGTCTTTTGGACTGTCTATTGGGGATTCGAAGGCAGCGGCGGATTCCTCCTCTGCCTGCTCCTCTCCACGCCCATTGCCATCTTTTTCGGCTGGCTGGTGGGAAAGCTCTTTAACCGCATGAAAGGGGCAGAGATGATAGCCGGCCTCATTCTCGGCTATTTTGCCGATGGCCTGTACCAACTCTTTTTCCTCTACATTATTGGCGGCATTATTCCGGTATCCAATCCCCGCCTCATTATCTCCGGAGGCATTGGCGTCAAAAACACCATTGACCTGACGGGGAACCTCAAGTATTCCCTGGACAGCGTCAGCCCCGGAGTCATTCTCCAAATCGCCTGCGGGGCAGTTATCCTGGTAACAGTGCTCAAGATTATAACGGCACTGGTAAAAAAGGAAGCGGTACCGAAAAAAACCTGGCTTGCCCTGGCAATTGCGCCAATAATGCTGGGGCTGACCATGCTTCCCCCTGTCAGCAACCTGCTTTCAGCCCATCAACTGCTGCTGCTCCATGGAGTGCTGCTGGCCCTGGCAGCCGTCATTGCCGGGCAAGGCTGGCTTATTGTCAACAACCGCATCATCCGCCGCCGCAAGGATTACCCCCTGGGTCCCCGCTTCTTTCTCATCGCCCTGGCCCTGGCAGGGGTGCTGCTTACCTACATTAAGCCAATTGAGGAAATCCTCATGTTTGTGGAAATCCCCATTGCCACCTACCTCTGTATCGCTAGCCTTTACCTGTTCAATGCCGCCCTGTTAAAGACAAGGCTGGGTCAGAATATGCGCACCGTGGGGCAAAGCCAGACAGTGGCTCACGCGGCAGGCATCAATGTAAACAGAACCCGGATAATCGCCATGATTATTTCCACCACCCTGGCCTGTTGGGGGCAGCTCATTTACCTGCAGAATATCGGCACCTTTTCCACCTACGGCGCCCATACCCAGGTGGGGCAATACGCCATTGCCGCCTTGCTGGTAGGAGGGGCTTCGGTGCAAAAAGCTACCGGCAAACAAGCTATCATCGGCGTCATTCTCTTCCACACCCTGTTCATTGTCGCTCCCCAGGCCGGCAAGGAGCTGTTTAACAACGCCCAGCTGGGCGAGTATTTCCGGGTCTTTGTCGCCTATGGCGTCATTGCAGTCTCCCTGGCCATGCATGCCTGGAAAACGGCAATGAAACCGAAAAAACCGCTGGAAGCATAAATTTAAGCCGCTGGGAGCTGAATCGCTCAGCGGCTTTTTTGTTGAGAATATAGTCTGAACTCTTGGGAAATATATGTAGGATTATGGATGCTTTTACCGCAGCAGAAATATTGGCGAAACCGCAATCTTAGGCTAAAATAGTACAAGCACTTGAGAAAGGGTTTTTCTTATGAAACCGGTTGTCAAAAAAGTAATAATCTCTCTCCTCATCCTCGCATGTTTTTTCCCAGCCTTTGCAGCCGCAGGACAGGAGCCGGAAATTGAATCCCAGGCCGCGGTTCTTTTCGAACCCCACTCCGGGAAAATCCTCTACGCAAAAAACCACCTGCAAAGGATGTATCCCGCCAGTACGACAAAAATTCTTACCGCCCTCCTGGCGGTGGAGATGGGAGATTTAGACGCCATAGTGACTGTTGGCTCAGAATTACATTTAGTGTCCCCCGGCAGCAGTCTCGCCCACCTCAGCATCGGCGATACCATATCCCTCAAGGACTTAATATATGGCCTCATGCTGCCCTCAGGCAATGATGCCGCCTATGTCATTGCCACTCATCTTGCCCGGCAAAAGACGGGAAACCCCATGCTGCCCCCTGCTGAAGCCATTGTCGTTTTCAGTGACATGATGAATGCCCGGGCCCGGGAATTGGGGGCAATGGACTCCAATTTTTCCTGCCCCGACGGCTTTCATGCTGATGACCACTATACCACTGCCTACGACCTGGCGCTCATTGCCACAGAAGCCATGAAAAACCCCTTCCTTCGCAACCTGGCAACCACCACCCACTACCATCCCGCCTCCTGGAAAGGACGCAAGGCGCAGGACTGGAGAAACTACAACTGGCTTCTGCATCCCGACAGCAAATTTTATTATCCCGCTGCCACCGGCCTGAAAACCGGCTATACCGGTATGGCAGGGTTTTGTTTGGTCAGTTCCGGCAGCCGGGAAAACATGGAGCTAATAGCCGTATGCTTAAACGGCACTGAAGACGGTCGCTGGCATGACACCATAGCCTTGCTGGACTACGGCTTCTCCGCCTTTACCTGGTTTCAGCCGGTAGAGCCCATGGAAGAAATCTGCACTATCAATCTTCTCAACAGCGACTGGCACCAGCCAGACAGCCTCCCTCTCGTTGCCGCAGCAGGCTTCTCCGACCTCTTTGCCCGGGAAGATATTGACGCCATCAAAAGAGAAGTAATCATTGATGAAGCACTGTTGGAATTGACACCCGAGGACCCAGTTCCCGTTACCGAGCCCTCAGAGCATACCTTACTTGCCTCCCTCTCCAGGGGACAGGTTGTAGGCAAAGTCAGATACACTCTCCACGGCCAGGAATTGTTTACAGCAGATTTACTGGCCACGGCCCCAGTGGATCCATTGCCCTGGTGGCGGACAACAAAAGCTCTGGTCCCTATTGGCCTTGGGCTCATATTGGTTTCTCTCCTTGCCCTCTTCTTCAAAAAACCCCCCAGGGGGAATAAAGCTAATATTTTCCCCCTTGAGGAAGGAATTCAATAAACCCACGGCGAATACTTATCCAAGCCCCATAGCCCGGTGCTCCAGCCCCGGGTTTATGCTACGTAAGGAGGAGTAATATAATATGGAAGAGGTAGTTACAATTATAAAAGAGTTATTTCAAGATATTGCTTCTGCTTTGAATATATCGACGGAAATACTCCTCTATATTTTTCTGGGAGTGCTCGTTGTCCTGCTCATCCTCTTAATGGTTTTTAATAAAAAACCCTCCGGGGAAAAAAAGCCCAAGAAGGCAAAAGAAAAAGGCCCCAAGAAGGATTCGGATTTTTGGGAAGTAGGGCCCGAACCTGTCATTGTATATGAACGGGATAAACTGGCGGAGAAGCCAGAGCCGGAACCGGAATTGGACCTCAAGCTGGATCTTACCCCGCCGGAGCCCCAAGACCAGTCCCAGCCCAAGTTCGAGTATACCCCTGAACCCGAAGTTCAGCCTGAACCGAAGTTTGAATTTAAGCCGGAACCAGATTTTCAGCCCAAACCTGAATTTAAACTGCAGTCCGATTTGCCTCCCGAGCCGGAGCCACTTCCTGTCTCAGATATTTCGCCCTTCCAACGCTATATGAGCGCTGAACCCGGCCAGGAAGAAGCAGCTACAGTCTTTAAACCCGCTCTGACCAAGGAGCCCTTGCCCCACCTCGAATCTGATTTCGCCAGCGAAGTCCTGCTGCTGTTCAGCAAACAGGGTTTTGCAATTGAAAAGGTCGTCTATCATGGGACCTATGGAGCGGATTTTATAGTCGCAGCCAAGGGTGTCAGGACCTATGTCCAGGTCAAGGACTGGAAGAAAAAAGCGACTCCCCGCACCGTCCAGGAAGCCCGCTACTATGCAAATACCCACCAATGTCACAACACAATTCTCATTCCCCTGGCCGGCTATACAGGAGCCGCCAACCGGGAAGCAGGCCTGCGGGCGGTCATGCTCTGGAACGCCAAGACAATAAAAAAACTGCGCAAAGGTGAACAAACCCTCGAAGAGCTAATCGCAGCCTCAAGCTTTTAAAGCCGGCAATTGCCGGCTTTTTCCTTTAGAAGCAAGGGGACGGTTCTGCTGCTTCCAATATTAATCTATTGGCACAAGCTTAGAAACAGATTTACAAATACCGGCACCGACAGGGAAAGGACGCCGCCGGTGAAGAATGCCAGGGGAGCATATTCCCTGCCTGCCTCCCGGGAAATAATCGGCAACAGCACATCCATAGCAGTTGCGCCGGCAGGAGCGATTGCCGGCACCGGCCCCAGCCAGCGAGCCAGCAGGGGAGTAATAATTATCGCTATTAACTCCCGGAAGACATTGGCCAGGAAGGCCAGTCCCCCCAACAAAGGGCTGTGCAGCTGGGAAATCAGCAGTGAGGAAAGACTGTACCAACCGAAACCGGAGGCTGCCGCTGCTCCTTCCAGCAAGGGAAGGCCCAGTACGGCAGCGGTTATTACTCCCCCCAGGATGCTGCCGGCAATAATCCCCAAGGGAATGAAGATAATTGTCAGCCCCAGCTTGCGCAGGCTGGCAAAGACGCTGCTGGCCATACCCAGATCCAAACCCACTCCCAGCAGGAGCAGCCCCAGCATCCAGGCAGCAGCATTATTGAGAAAAGGCAACATATCTTTGGCAACTGTCAACCCCAGGGCAAAGCCTGCCAATACCGACAGCAGCATAACCAGAGTAAGCTTATAGCCTCCCGGGCCCTGGGCCTGCCCTTTTCCTTCTTTCTCTTCCCCTGGTTTAGGCAATAAAAATCCCAGGGCAAACACAGCTAAGATACTCCCTGAGACTGTAGCAGCAGCCATAAGCAGGGCCTGAAAGCCGAGGGTTGCCAATTGAGCAACCACCTGGGGATCAGCCCCCAGCCTGGCCCCCATTACAATCAACAGCAGTATCATGCTGGCAGTAGTTATGGCTGCAACAGGCAGCTTCGCCGCCCACCGGGGCTTAAATGCGCCAAAGATATACCCTGCTGCCAGCGGTATTATAATCATCCACATTGCCAGCCCTCCTCGCAATGCCTATATATTAACCCAAGAAGAGCCCCCTGCCAAGCCAAAAGGCGCGATTTCCGCGCCTTTCTCCTGCTCAATTATTAGTCAGTGCCTGAATCCCCTCCACCAAATCTCTGATTTTAAAGGGTTTTGGGAAAGCGGCCGCAAAGCCGTAATCTTTATAATTGGCCATCACCGGGTCATTGGAATAACCGCTGACAACAATGGCCTTGACCGTTGGATCCAGCTCCCGCAACTTGGCTATAGTTTCCGTACCCCCCATGCCGTCGGGAATAACGAGATCCATAAGCACGACATCGAATTTATCCTGCCCCATTCTCTTTTCATACAGCTCCAAGCCCTCTTTCCCTTCCCTGGCCCATTCGACTTTATAGCCATGCATGCCCAGCAGCTCAGATAAGGTCTGGGCAATGATGCGGTTGTCCTCAATAACCAAAATGTGACCGTCAGCTTGCTGGATTGTCTTAGCTTCCTTATCCGCCAGGGGCTGCTCTTCCGAAGCCGGCAGGTAGACGTGAAAAGCAGTGCCCACCGCTTCTTTTGACTCTACATCAATGACTCCACCGTGATTGTTGACGATGGAGAAGGCGGTTGCCAGGCCTAAACCGCTGCCAAAAGTCTTTGTAGTAAAGTAAGGATCGAAGATATTTTGCAAAATATCCTCAGGTATACCCACCCCGGTATCCCGTACAGAAAAGCAAACATAAGCCCCCGGTTGCAGGGGAAGAGTGCTGTCGGGACCGATGACAATGTTTTCAGCAGAAATGAAGATTACTCCCCCGGAAGGCATGGCCTGCTGAGCGTTGAGGACCAGATTGGTGATTACTTGTTTTATTTGCCCTGAATCTATGTCTGCGGCGGCAAGGTCAGGCGCGATATCAAATTGAACGCATGTGTCCGTTTCCTCTAAAATAAACTGAACTGTGTCGCGGAGCAGCGGCTCCAGGGCAGTTGCTTTTTTCATCGGCTCGCCTCCTTTGGCAAAGGTAAGGAGCTTTCGGGCCAGCTCTTGTGCCCCAAAGCACGCATCCTCGGCTAAATCCAAAGTTCTGATCAGATCATCATCATCGGATAAAATTTTCGCCACCTGAATGTGGCCAGCAATGACAGTGAGGGCATTGTTAAAATCATGGGCGATTCCACCCGCCAAAACCCCCAAAGATTCCAGTTTTTGCGTATTCAAAAGTTCTGTCTTAGTCTCTTTCAGCTTGGCGGTACCTTCCTTCACCAGCCCTTCCAGATGCTCCTCCTTCTTGTGCTGGGCTTCAATCAGCAGGATATTTTCATAGGCCAAGGCTGAATACGCACTTAAGGTCATTAAGAGTTCCCTGTCCTTTTCAGAAAAAGGGAAAAACCTCTCCTCATCCCAAATGCAATGCCATCCATAGGCACAGCCTGAAGTAGTAAATGGCACCGCCAACCCATACCCTCTGGAATCTGCCATTGGACCCCAGCTAACCGGCTCCAGTCGGGACATGACCTGCTCCCCCACCTCTGCGGGAACGGAGTGGGAATTATCTTTGTCCCCCCAATAGTAGCGCTGGCCTCCATTGTCCAGGCAAATAGTCAACAGAGAATTGCACCCCAAAAAATCACCGGCAGCACGGCTGGCACAATTGAGAAGCTGCTCGGGATTGCGCTGGGATATTAAACTAAAGCTCAAATCCGCTAAAGTCGCCAGTTGCAAGCCGTCCCTGAGGGAGCCGGAAGACTCAGCGGACTTGTTGACGACTGCCTTATTCTGTTGGTCTGTGCCCTTTGCCAAATACTTATTGACTGTATCCAGGATATGCTGGGGTTCTGAGGGTTTGGGGATTACAGTACAAGTTCCCAACTTTTGTCCCAGGCTCAGTTCCCCTGGCAGACGGCAAGTGGCGGTGTAAAAGATTATCGGCGTGCATTCCTTGCCGGGAAGTGAACGCAGTTGCCGGGCGAATTCAATTCCGTCAATGGTAGGCAATAAGATGTCACTGATAATAATATCCGGGTTACTATCTTTGACCAGGTTCAGGGCCGCCGTACCGTCGGTGGCTTCCAATACCCGATGCCCTAAACTGCTGAACATTGTTGTGAGGACTTGGCGGCTCATGGCGTGATCTTCAATAATCATTATCTCAGCCAATTCTTTTCCTCCTAACTATCAAGGCTGAAATGAATGCGGAAAAATGTTCGGGTTCAATTGGTTTGCAGATGTAGTAATCAAAACCTGCCTGCAGCAATCTTTCCCGGTCCCCCGGCATTGCCAGAGCAGTAACAGCCACCAAGGGTATATTTTTCAGCTTGGGGTGGGCTTTAAGGGCTGAGGCCACCTGGACGCCATCCAACCCCGGCAAGCACACATCGCAGATAATCAGGTCCGGCCTGAGCAAAGCAGCCAATTCCAGTCCTCTGCGCCCGTCAGTGGCTGTGGTCACCGCGATGCCGGCGGCTTGTAAAAGATAGGTCATCAGCTGAAGGTTGATGCGGTTATCCTCTATTATCAGCACTTCCATATACGGTTTTGCAGGCTCTGCCTCTGCTTTCCCTCAGGATTAGTGTAAACTCTGAGCCTACTCCCGGCTCACTGCTGACAGCGATGCTGCCGCCAATGGACTTCGCCAACATATTGCAGAGATATAACCCCAAACCAATACCCTCACTGTGACTGGGCTCTATCTGGGAAAAGGGAGCAAATAACCTTTTAAAATCCTCCCGGCAAATGCCAATGCCGCAGTCGGCTACAGAAATCTCAACTCTTCCCGGCACCGGCGCGCGGACTTGAATGCTAATCTCTCCTTGCTCAGAATACTTTATGGCGTTGTCAATGAGATTCAGGAGAATCCGGCTTATAATCTGGCGATCGGAGAATACGAGTATATCTGGATCAGGGGCTTTGACAATGAGTTTCAGTCCCTTGTTTTCAGCCAGCTGCGACATGGTAGAAGCAATTTCAAAGACAAAAGCCCCGCATGCAAATTCCTCCCGATGGGCCTCTAACTCTCCCTCCTCCAGTCTGGACAAATCCAGCAAATTATTGATCATCGACAGCAAGTGCCGGGCGCTGACGGAAATGTTGCGCAACTGCCTCTCCTGTTCCTCAGTCAAGGGCCCGGGGAGCTTCATCAGCAAGGTGCTGGTAAACCCTATTACTGCATTAAGAGGTGTGCGCAGGTCGTGACTCATCCGAGCGAGAAAATTGTCCTTGGCCTTACAGGTCTTGATTAATTGGCGATTTCTTTTCAGCAGCTTATTTTCCTCAAGATGGCAGTTTTTCATCTCTTCAATCAGCTTGCTGTTTAACAACTCCACCTGTTTCAGTGCCGCTTTGGTCTTGCGGTTTTTTTCCTCAAGCCTCCGCAGTTTGGTGATATCCCGGAAGATCAGAATGCTGCCCTGCGCCTTGCCCTGTTCATCGACAACAGGTTGACAACAATACTCAACGGAGATCTCTCTGCCATCCCCGAGGACCAATATGCCTGTTTCCCCATCAGGAGCAGGCGGGCATTTAAAGACAAAGACCTCCTCCAATTTCAGCGGGACGCCCCTGAGGTATCTGCAACCAGTCATCTTTTCGGCTGCCGGATTCATAAAAATAACCCTGTTGCCATTGTCGGCAGCAATAATCCCGTCCCGCATATTCCGCCAAATCGACGAAAGCCAACATTTCCCCAGCTTGTGCCGGAGAGCCGAAACCCGGACATCTCCGGCGCACAACTCTTCACTAGCAGCCAAATTTCTCCCCCCAAATGTTTTCTGAACCAGTGTAAGATTTTTGCGATAGGCCTGTTAGAGATGCTTCCCCTCTTTATATCTCTCCACACCTCCTGATCATAAAAAGGGGCATAACTAATAAAAGAGGTTCCAAAATGACATAAACCGCAAATAATATATCATGCCGCCAGTTAGAAAAATGTCGAATCTTGGCACCTGGGAGAATTAATCTTCAAAAAACTTAAGGCTTTATCGAAATGTTAGTTTGCATAGAAGGAAGGAAGGGCAGCGATAGAGAATGTATGTATTTAAACTCATATTTAATTTTGGGAGTAAAAGTTACTCAGAAAAAACTTCAGTGAGGAGGAAAGAGGATGAATTTTGCTCAAATTAAAGCGGCTGCCCAAGATTATCAGGAGGCAATGACTAAGTTTCTCCGGGAACTGATAGCCATTCCCGGGGAAAGTTGTGGGGAAGAAGGTGTCATCAGGCGCATAGAGGCTGAAATGAAACACCTGAATTACGACAAGGTTGAAATCGACCCCATGGGCAATATTCTGGGTTACATGGGAACAGGGGAAAGGATCATTGCCTTCGACGGCCATGTTGATACAGTAGGAATAGGCAATATAGACACTTGGAAGTTTGACCCTTACGCAGGCTATGAGACCGACACAGAGATCGGAGGGCGCGGGGCTTCAGACCAGTTGGGCGGAGTTGTCTCTGCAGTCTACGGAGCTAAAATCATGAAGGACCTTGATCTCGTGCCGGAAAATTGTACAATCCTCGTCACCGGCACCGTCCAGGAAGAAGATTGTGACGGCCTGTGCTGGCAATACATCATCAATGAAGATAAAATCAGGCCTGAGTTTGTCGTCATCACTGAACCCACTGACGGCCATATTTACCGAGGGCAAAGGGGAAGGATGGAGATCCGGGTGGATGTCCAGGGCATCGCCTGCCATGGTTCCGCCCCGGAGCGCGGCGACAACGCCATTTACAAAATGGCAGACATCCTGCAGGAAATCAGAGCCCTGAATGATGAGCTCCATACCGATCCCTTCCTGGGCAAGGGCACAGTCACCACTTCACAGATTTTCTTCACTTCGCCCTCGCGTTGCGCTGTTGCCGATTCCTGCTCCATCAGCCTGGACCGCCGCCTAACCCACGGTGAAACATACGAGCTGGCCCTGGAACAAATTCGCAATCTCCCCTCCTGCAAAAAATACGGTGCAGTGGTGAGTATGTATAAGTACGAGCGTCCCTCCTGGACAAATCTTGTCTACCCCACTGACTGTTACTTCCCCTCCTGGGTTATTCCCGAAGATCATCCGGCAACCCAGGCAATGGTTGAGGCATTTCGCGGCATGTACGGAGAGCCAAAGGTAGATAAATGGACATTCTCTACCAACGGCGTCTCTATCATGGGCAGGTACAACATTCCCTGCATCGGCTTAGGCCCCGGCAAGGAATCCCAG
>Ga0208693_1001940_pt1 | contig 14149 bp, 16 predicted proteins | sample AD_UKC071_MetaG_FD_184438 | JGI IMG/M metagenome (GOLD analysis project Ga0208693, IMG submission 184438) | Active sludge microbial communities of municipal wastewater-treating anaerobic digesters from USA - AD_UKC071_MetaG (SPAdes) (version 2) | ecosystem: Engineered > Bioreactor > Anaerobic >... | reverse complement strand
GTCGATGTCCTGGAGCACCACGTTCTTCCCGAACGACTTCCGGACCCCCTCGAGGGCGAGCAGGCTCATGACGGCATCCTCACGTGGGTGCTCACAGGTGGCCCCCGGCGCCGTGGAAGCCCTGCCGCCGGGCCACCCAGTCGGTGAAGCGCGCCATGGGGATCGTCAGGCAGACGAAGAGCGCACCGGCGACGACGTACGGGGTGTAGTTGAAGTCGCTGGCCGTCTCGATCTGCGCCGCCCGGATGGCGTCGATGACCCCGAGCACGGCGATGAGGCCGGAGTCCTTCTGCAACGAGACGAGGTCGTTCATCAGGGCGGGCACCACCCGGCGCACCGCCTGCGGGAGCACGACGTGCCGCAGGGTCTGCCCGTAGCTCAGCCCGAGCGAGCGCGCCGCCGCCCGCTGCGAGGGGTGCACGGACTCGATGCCGGCGCGGAACACCTCGGCCACGTAGGCCGAGTACGACAGCACGAGCGCGCACCCGCCCCAGAACAGCGCCGAGTTCGGCACCCCCGACAGCTGCAGCGCGGGGGCGCCGAAGCCGAGGAGGAAGAGCACGAGCAGCAGCGGCAGACCCCGGAACAGGTCGACGTAGGCCGTCGCGAACAGGCGGAGCGGGAAGGCCACCGGACCCCGCACGGTGCGCATGACGGCCAGGGTGAGGCCGAGGATCGCGATGAGCACCGCACACACGAGCATGACGCGGATGTTCAGCCAGAGCCCGTCGAGCACCGCCGGGAGGGAGTCGACCGCCTTGTCCCAGGAGAAGAAGGTCTCCTTGACACGAGGCCACCCGGGCGAGCTCACGACGAGGGCGACGATGGCGCCCAGCATCGCGAGCGTCGAGGCCGTCGCGACGACGGCGGAGCGGCGGGTGCGGGCCGAGCGGTAGACCGCGCGCTCCTGCTCCAGCGCAGACGGGACCCACCGGTCCTCGACGGGTTCCCCCGTCGACTCCGTGGGCCCCAGCTGCTGCGAAGGGTCCTGCACGATCGGCTGCTACTTCAGCTCGGGCGCGCCCTGGGTGGACAGCCAGGTGGTGACGAGGGTGTCGAGCGTGCCGTTCTCGCGCAGGGTGTCGACGGCCTGGGTGACGCATCCCGTGAGCGGGCTGCCCTTGTCGAGCACCGCACCGAACTGCTCGGGCTCACCCTGCAGGGGCAGCTGACCGACGATGACGCCGTCGTCGAGCTGGGCGGCCGTCATGTAGAACGCGGTCGGCAGGTCGGCGACGATCCCGTCGATCTGCTTGTTCTTCAGGGCCTGCACGGCGAGGTCGTTGGTGTCGAAGACCGCGACCGCAGCCGAGGGCTGCACCTGGTCCTTCGCGGCGTTGTACGAGGTGGTGCCGACCTGGGCACCGAGCTTGGCGCCCTTGAGGTCCGCCACGGTCGTCTTGCCGTCGATCGGGCTGCCCTTGTAGGTGATGACTGCCTGGCGCACGTCGTAGTAACCGCTCGAGAAGTCGACGGCCTGCTTGCGCTCGTCGCTGATCGACACCTGGTTCACGTCGAAGTCGAACGCCTTCTTGCCCGGCGCGACGACCGTGTTGAACGGCGCGACGACCCAGGTCACCTTGTCCTTGGCGAACCCGAGCTCGTCGGCGATCGCGTAGGCCACGGCTGACTCGTAGCCCTTGCCGTTGCTCGGGTCGTCGTCGACGAACCACGGCTGGTAGGCCGGCTTGTCGGTGCCGATCGTCAGGGTGCCGGCCGTCAGCGTCTTCATCGTCTCGGGGGTGCAGGTGGCGGCGGATGCCGTGGCGTCACCAGAGGCCGAGGCGGCGGGTTCGTCGGTGGGGCTGCCACAGGCGGCCAGCGCGAGGAGGGCGGACCCGGTGAGGGCGACCCCGAACAGGCGGGTGGCGCGGGTGGCGCGGGTGGCGCGGGTGGTCGGCATGGGTGTTCCTTCACTGTCGGTGCGAGCCGTCCCGATCGGCCCGGATCGGTGCTCAATGTAGCCGCGGCCCCGACGTGCGGGTGCGCCCGCCCTGCGTGCGGGCGGGACCACGCAGCCGGACGACCTACTCTTGATGGCGTGATGCCTTCCCTCGGACCTGACTGGATGGACCCCCAGTGGCTCCTCGACCGCTTCGGAGAGCAGTTCTTCTGGGTGAGCGTGGCCATCGTCTTCATCGAGTGCGGCCTGCTGTTCCCCATCCTCCCCGGAGACTCGCTGCTGTTCGCGGTCGGCCTGTTCATCGCGCGCGGTGACATCGACCTCAACATCGTCGTGGCCTGCGCCATCCTCAGCGCCGCCGCCTTCGCGGGCAACGTCACCGGCTACGAGATCGGTCGGGCCATCGGGGCGCCGCTGTACGAGCGCGACGGCCGGTTCATCAAGAAGAAGTACTTCGACCAGACCCACGACTTCTTCGAGAAGTACGGCGCCAAGGCGCTGGTCATCGGCCGGTTCGTGCCCATCGTTCGCACGTTCATCACCGTGGTCGCCGGCGTCAGCCGGATGAACCGTCGGCACTTCTTCGTCTGGAGCGCCGTCGGCGCGGTGCTCTGGGCGACCGGCATCACCTTGCTCGGGTACTTCCTCGGCGGCATCGACTTCGTGCACGACAACCTCGAGGCGGCGGTGCTGCTCATCGTGGCCGTCTCGGTGCTGCCCATGGTGTTCGAGTTCCTCAGGCACCGCTCGGCGACCAAGACCGTCATCGACTTCGTGCACGACAACCTCGAGGCGGCGGTGCTGCTCATCGTGGCCATCTCGGTGCTGCCCATGGTGTTCGAGTTCCTCAGGCACCGCTCGGCGACCAAGACCGTCATCGACGAGATCGACGAGGTCGTCGACGACGTGCGCGACGGCACCCTGTAGGGGTCACGGGCGGGGCAGGTCGATCAGGCCCTGCGCGTAGGCGGCCGTGACGGCAGCCGTCCGGTCGGTCACCTCCAGCTTGGCGAACACCCGGATGAGGTGGGTCTTCACGGTCGCCTCACCGATGAACAGCTCCCGGCCGATGTCGCCGTTCGACAGCCCGATGGCCACCAGGCGCAGCACGTCGAGCTCTCGCGCGGTGAGCTCGGGCCGGGAGGGCGCCCGCAGCCGATCGGCCAGGCGGGCCGCCACCGGCGGGGCGAGCACGGTCTCCCCCCGCGCAGCCCGGCGGATCGCGTCGGCGAGCACCGCGGTGGGCGCGTCCTTGAGCAGGTAGCCACGAGCGCCTGCCTCGACCGCGCGCACGATGTCGGCGTCGGTGTCGTAGGTCGTGAGCACGAGCACCTGGGGTGCGTCAGACTGCGCGACGATCCGTGAGGTGGCGTCGGCACCGTCCATGACCGGCATCCGCAGGTCCATGAGGACGACGTCGGGCATCAGTCGGGGTACCAGTGCCAGCGCCTCGGCGCCGTTCGCGGCCTCGCCCACCACCTCGAAGTCGGCCTCCTCGCTGAGCACGGCGACCATGCCGGCCCGCACGACGGGGTGGTCGTCGACGACCAGCAGGCGGATCACCGCGGTACCTCGAGCCGCAGGGTGGTGCCCGCGCCCGGTTCGCTGCGCAGCCGCACCGAACCACCGACCTCGGCCGCCCGGGCGTGCACCCCGTCGAGTCCGAAGCCGGATCGCGCAGCGTCCGGGTCGAACCCCCGGCCGTCGTCGCGCACCTCGAGCACGACCTGCTCAGGGTCCTCGTAGGTCAGGGTCAGCTCAGCGTGCCCGGCGCCCGCATGACGCCGCACGTTGGACAGGGCCTCCTGGGCGGTGCGCAGGATGACCACCTCGGCGGTGCCCCCGAGCGGCACGGGCTCCCCCGTCACTCTCACGTCGGCCCGCAGCCCGTTCTCGCTGCTCACGGCCGCCCCGAGACGATGCAGCGCCTCTCCCAGGGTGCGCGACTGGAGGTGGCCGGGCGTGAGCTCCGCGACGATCAGCCGGGCCTCGTCGAGGTTGTCGGATGCCGTGCGCTCGATGAGCCCCAACCGGTCGCGCGCCGCGTCGACGTCGCCTCGGGCCAGTGCCGCGTCAGCCGCGCGGGAGAGCGCCACGACCGAGGTGAAACCCTGCGCGAGGGTGTCGTGGATCTCGCGGGAGAGCCGTTCGCGCTCCTCGTGCACGCCGCGGTCGCGTTCGGACGCAGCGAGCTCTGCCTGCGCGGCGCGCAGCTCGTCGATGGTCTGCGCCCGGGTCTCGGCCTCGGTGACGATGCGGGTGATGAACAACCCCAATGACAGCGACAGAACGGCCGAGATCACAGCCGAGATGATGATCATGTCCAGGTCGCCGGTCGTGAAGTCGGACTGTGCCCACCGCACGAACCCGAACGCCGTGACGACGACGAACGTGGTGATGACGGCCCAGCGTGCCGGCAGCATCGCCCAGAGCTGTGAGTACAGCACGAAGAACATCAGCCAGGACTGCGTGTCGGGGTCGATGATCTGGATCGCGAGCAACGTACCCCACGCGACGAGGTGGTAGCCGACCGCCAACCGGACGTCCTCGTGGGCCATCGCACGCCGACCGAGCGCGACGTAGGAGACACCCATGAGCCCGAGCAGCGCCAGCGACGGGCCGCGCCCCCACGGCCCGGGGTCGTCGAGCAGCGTGACGACGACCGCGGCACCCCAGACCACTGCCATGGCGGCGTGCCAGAAGGGCTGCTGGCGGCGCCACATCGCGCCGAACTCCTCGCGCGACGTCCGCTCGGTCGTGCTCGCGGCCACCATCATCCCCTGCCCGCGCTCACGTCGTTCCGCGCTTGAACCAGCGGAACGTCGTGACGCACAGGATCAGGCCCGCGATGCCCCAGGCCAGGAGGACGAGGGCCGTCTTGCCGGTCTCCCACGACCCGGCCATCTCGCCGGCCGCCATCTCGGCCGGGAAGAACACCGACCGCATGCCCTGCGCGATCCACTTCAGCGGGAACAGGGAGGCGACCTGCTGCAACCACGTGGGCACGTTGTCGAACGCGATGTACACGCCGGAGATGAACTGCAGCACGAGCATCGGCCCGATGACGACGGCCCCGATCGAGCGGGACGTCGCGAGCGAGGAGTACGCGATGCCGAGCACCGTGCCGCTGAAGACGCCGAGCCCGAAGACGAGCACGAAGACGGCCCAGCGCTCGGGGTCGGTCGGCAGGTCGACGTCGAAGAACAGCGTCGCCACGACGAGGAGCAACACCGTCTGCAGCACGGAGGTCACGCCGACGAGTCCGACCTTGCCCAGGAAGTACGCCACCGACGGCATGGGGGTGGCGCGCAGCCGCTTGAGCGTGCCGTCGTCACGTTCGGTGGCGATCGACAGGGCCATCGTCTGGAAGCTCGTGAGGAGCACACCGGCCGAGAGCATGCCCGGCATGAAGAACAGGCCCGCGGTCATCCCGCCCTGGCCCGCCCCTTCCTGGAACTGGGCCGAGAAGATGACCGAGAACAGGCTCAGCAGCAGGATCGGGAACAGGAAGGAGAAGAACACCGACTCCTTCTCGCGCGAGTACATCTTCAGCTCGAGGATGGTGCGGTCCAGCCCGAGGGCGAGCGCGTTCACGACGCCACCTCCGTGGTGTCGTCGGTGATGTGGGGGGCGATGAGGGTGAGGTAGGTGTCCTCGAGCGATGGTCTGGTGACGGTGAGGCCAGGGACCTCACCACCCGGCATCCGGGCTGCGAGCCGGCTCACCTGCGCGGTCGGCGTCGCGGTTCGCAGGCTTCGTCGGATGCCGTCCTCCTCCCAGGTGACCGTGGCCTCCGACGTGCCCCGCCCCCCCAGCGCCGCGGGGGTGTCGAGGGCGAGGAGGCGGCCGGCGGCGATGACGCCGACGCGGTCGGCGAGCTCTTCGGCCTCGTCGAGGTAGTGGGTCGTGAGCAGGATCGTCGTGCCCTGGTCGGCCAACGCGCGGATGAGGGTCCAGAAGTCGCGCCGGGCCTGCGGGTCGAACCCGGTGGTGGGCTCGTCGAGGAAGATCAGCTCGGGCCCACCGACGATCCCCAGACCGACGTCGAGCCGGCGTCGCTGGCCACCGCTCAGCCCCACGATGCGGGTGTCGGCCTTGTCGGCGAGCCCGACGGCGGCGATCACCTCGTCGACGTCGCGGGGGTCGGAGTAGACCTTCGCCGTGCTCGCGAGTGCCTCGCGGGGGGTCAACAGATCCAGGCCCGCCGAGGTCTGCGTGACGATGCCGATCTGGTTGCGCCAGGAACGCCCCGCTCCCTCGGGGTCCGTGCCGAGCACGCGGACCTCGCCGGCGTCACGGCTGCGAAATCCTTCGGCGATCTCGACGGTGGTCGTCTTCCCGGCCCCGTTGGGTCCGAGGAGCGCGAAGACCTCCCCCGTGCGGATGTCGAGGTCGAGCCCGTCGACGGCAGCCCGCCCGCCGTAGGCCTTGCGCAGGCCCCTGATCGTGATTGCGTCGTCCATGGGTCCAGACTGCCCGCCCGGGAGCGTGGGCTGGAACACCCACGCAGTGGATGCCGGGTCCACCACCCGGTGGACCTTCGACCCGCGGAGTCAGGCCCGGGGTACGGGGGGCGTGTCCTGGGGGCCGGTGCCGGAGCCACCGGCATACCCGCTCGGCGGCGGGATGACGGCCTCACGCTGCCCGAAGTCGACCTTGGGGGCCTCGCGCTGCTCCCCGACGGCCTCGAAGTACTCGGCCCGGGAGATGGTGAACACGCCGGCGATGATGTTGCTCGGCACCGTCTCGACCTTGGTGTTGAGGTCGCGGACCGTGGCGTTGTAGTAGCGGCGGGCCGAGGCGATCCGGTCCTCGGTCGAGGTGAGCTCGGCCTGCAGCGCCATGAAGTTCTGGTTGGCCTTCAGGTCGGGGTAAGCCTCGGCGATGGCGAGCAGCCGTCCGAGGGCTTGGCTCAGCATGTTCTCGCTCTCGGCCTGCTGCGCCGGGGACTGGCCGGGCGCCATGGCACCAGCTCGGGCCTTGATGACATCCTCGAGCGTGCCGCGCTCGTGGGCTGCGTAGCCCTTGACCGTCTCGACGAGGTTGCCGATGAGGTCGTGCCGGCGGGTGAGCTCGACGTCGATCTGGCGCCAGGCCTCCTGCACCAGGTTGCGCAGCTTGATGAGGCCGTTGTAGGTCGCGATGGCCCAGCCGACGACGGCGATGAGCAGCACCACGATGGCGATGACGATGAGAAGGGCGGCTGTCATGGGACTCCTCGAGGAGACGGGTAACTGCCTCAAGCGTAGTTCCGAGCAGGTGTGTCCGCGGTCACACTGCGTTAGCCTGCCTTGGACCTGACCAGTCCGCACCGACAGATAGGCCCTCCCATGGACACCATCGTCGTCGGCGTCGACAACAGTGAGGCCTCCACCCGCGCGGTGGAGTTCGCCGTTGATCGCGCCCAGAAGAACCACTGGAAGATCGTCCTCGTCCACGTGATCCCCTGGACACCGTTCTCGTTCCAGACCGCCAGCGAGAACGAGCACCGGCACCGTGAACGGCAGCGTGAACTCGAGGCGGCGACCGAACAGGTCATCGCGCCCATGGTCGAGATCTGCGAGCGGGGCGGGGTGCCCCACGAGGAGGTCGTCCGTCACGGCAAGGCGTCCGAGACGTTGCTCGACATCAGCGCGGAGTCCGGCGCCGTGCACATCATCGTCGGCCGCACCGGCGACTCGGGGCTGCGCGACGCCGTCTTCGGCAGCGTGGCCAACCGCCTGGCCCAGCACGCCAGCGTTCCCGTGACGGTGGTGCCGTGATGGGAGAGAACAGCATGCGCGACAGCAAGACCCCGCAGATGGGGTCGGCCACCAAGACCCTCGGCATCATCGGCGCGGTCGTCGCCGTGTTCTACGCCATCATCATCGCGCTGTCACCGAAGCCGATCACCTTCCCGAGCCCGGTGCCCGAGTTCGCACCGGACGCCACCCTGTTCGACAAGGTGTCGGGGTGGATCACCGGTCTGGTCTTCTACGGCCCGTCCGCCAATGGCGAGTACACGATCCGCATCGTCGTCATCTGGCTGATCACGGCCGCGATCTTCTTCACGATCTGGCTCGGCTTCATCAACGTTCGCGGCTTCAAGCACGCGATCGACCTCGTGCGCGGCAAGTACTCCGACCCCAACGACGCCGGCGAGGTGTCGCACTTCCAGGCCCTCGCCACCGCGGTGTCCGGCACCGTCGGCCTCGGCAACATCGCCGGTGTCGCCATCGCCATCGCCATCGGCGGTCCCGGCGCGACGTTCTGGATGATCGTTGCGGGCTTCCTCGGCATGAGCCTGAAGGCCGCCGAGTGCATGCTCGGGGTCAAGTACCGCCAGGAGCACGCCGACGGAACCGTCTCCGGTGGCCCGATGTACTACCTCCGGGATGCCGTGAAGGACCTCGGCAAGCCGGGCCTGGGCAAGGGGTTGGCCGCGTTCTTCGCGGTCTGCATGATCGGTGGCGCGGTGGGTGGCGGCAACATGTTCCAGTCCAACCAGGCCACCGCCCAGATCGTCAGCCAGGTCGGCGGCGAGGAGAGCTTCCTCGGCCGCAACACGTGGATCATGGGCCTGCTGTTCGCCGCCGCCGTCGGCGCGGTGATCATCGGCGGCATCAAGAGCATCGCGAAGGTCACCGAGAAGATCGTGCCGTTCATGGCAGTGCTCTACCTCGGTGCGTGCCTCATCGTCCTCCTCGGCAACTTCGGGGAGATCCCGGCGGCGTTCGGCTCGATCCTCGACGGCGCCTTCACCGGCGAGGGCGCAGCGGGCGGCGTCATCGGCGCCCTGATCGTCGGCTTCCAGCGGGCGGCGTTCTCCAACGAGGCCGGTCTGGGTTCGGCGTCAGTCGCCCACTCCGCGGTGCGCACCAAGGAGCCCGCCACCGAGGGCTTCGTGGCGTTGCTCGAGCCGTTCATCGACACCATCGTCATCTGCACGATGACGGCGTTGACGATCATCATCACCAAGGCCTACCTCGACCCCGCAGCGTCCGAACTCGGCGGTGTGGCCCTGACCTCGAACGCCTTCGCCTCGGTCCTGCCGTGGTTCCCGAAGGTCCTCGCCGTCGCCGTGGTGCTCTTCGCCTTCTCCACCATGATCAGCTGGTCGTACTACGGCATGAAGGCCACCGGGTACCTGTTCGGTGACAACCCCCTGGCGGAGAACGTCTTCAAGGTCGTCTTCCTGTTCTTCACCGTCCTGGGTTCGGTCGCCAGCCTCGGCTCGGTCATCAATTTCTCGGACTCGATGATCTTCATGATGAGCATCCCCAACCTCATCGGTCTCTACCTGTTGCGCAACGTCATCCGGCGCGAGTTCTCGCACTACCGGGCACGTCTGGCCTCCGGAGAGATCAAGGAGTTCGCCGACCGGCACTGAGCTCCGCACGGCGCAGGGCCCGACGGTTCGCCGTCGGGCCCTGCTGCTGTTTCAGGCGAGGCCGAGGTCAGCGAGGCCGAAGACGTGCCGGTACTCCAGCCCGGCATCCGCGAACTTCTCCGCCGCACCGGTCGCCCGGTCGGCGATCGTGGCGACCGCGACGACGGTGGCGCCGGCATCGCGAGCCGCCTGCGCGGCATCCAGGGGCGACGACCCGGTGGTCGAGGTGTCCTCGACGATGAGCACCCGGCGGCCCTCGATCGACGGGCCCTCGATGCGCTGCTGGAGCCCGTGGGCCTTGCCGGCCTTGCGCACGACGAAGGCGTCGAGGCGGCCACCCTGCGCGGCCCGGGCGTGCAGCATCGCGGTGGCGACCGGGTCGGCGCCCAGGGTCAGGCCGCCGACGGCGTCGAAGTCCAGGTCAGCCGTGAGGTCGAGCATGACGCGGCCGACGAGCGGGCTGGCCTCCCCGTCGAGGGTGATGCGGCGCAGGTCGACGTAGTAGTCGGCCTCACGGCCCGAGGACAGGGTCACCCGGCCGTGGACGATCGCCTTGTCGCGGACGATCTGCAGGAGGCGGGCACGGTCAGCGGCGATGTCGGTCACGGGTCAACCGTAGGGCACCGACCCGGTCGCATCAGTCCCGGCGGAAGCGGTGCAGGGCACGCACCCCGGCGCCACGGACCAGCGGACGGGGCAGGGCCCGCACGGTGGTCGCGAGGACCTTCCACTGCGCCCCCGGCACGGAGATCACCTTGCCGGCAGCGACGTCGGTCAGCGCCTGCTGCACGAGGTCGTCGGCGTCGAGCCAGAGGAACTCGGGCAGCGCCGAGAACTTCATCCGGGCCCGCTGGTGGAACTCGGTGCGAGTGAACCCGGGGCACAGCGCGGTCACCGTCACCCCGGTGCCGGCCAGTTCACTCGCGAGCCCTTCGGAGAAGACCGTGACGAAGGCCTTCTCCGCCGAGTACGTGCCATGAGCGATGAACGACGCCACCGACGACACGTTGACGATGGCCCCGTGGCCGCGCGCCCGCATCGCACGCCCCGCCGCGTGGCAGGTCAGCATGACGGCCCGGACCATCACGTCGAGCCCGGCCTCCTCCTGGGCCACGTCGTTGTCGAGGAAGGAGCCGGCCAGGCCGAAGCCCGCGTTGTTGACGAGGAGGTCGACGGGACGCTCGGCGTCCGCGAGACGCGCGCACACGGCATCCGTCGCGTGGCGGTCGGACAGGTCGGCGACGAGCACCTCCACGTCGACGCCGTGCGCTGCCCGCAGCTCCGCGGCGAGGCGCTCGAGCCGGGCGCGGTCGCGCGCGACGACGACGAGGTCGTGGCCCTCGCGGGCGAGTCGCTGGGCGAAGGCGTGGCCGATCCCGGCCGACGCGCCGGTGACGAGTGCCGTGGTCATGGTCGCGACTGTATGCCGTGGGCACGAGCAGGGCGCGAGCCATCACCCGAACGCGGTACAGAGAAATCCTGACCCCGGTGCGATAGTGCTCACGTGAGCTCCCACGACGCCAGCCCTCTCGACATCACGGACCACCTCGGACCCGTGTCCTACGTCGCCGTCGAGTTCCCCGACGGTCGGGCGGATGCCGCTGGCTTCGCCGCCCTGCGTGACCTCGTCGACCGCGGACTCGTCATCGTCCTCGACCTCGAGTTCATCCGCCGCGGCGAGGATGGAGCGCTCGTCACCGTGCCCGCTGCGTCCCTCGACCTCGGCGCCGACCTCTCCGCCTTCGCCGGTACCGACGCCGGCCTGCTCGACCGCGACGACCTCGAGCTCGTGGCCGGCTCCCTCGGGGGAGACGCCGTCATGGCCGTCCTCGTCTACGAAGACCTCACCCTGCAGCCCGTTCTCGGGGCGTGGGCGGCATCCGGCGCCAGGCTCGTGGCCGAGGGCGCGGTCGACCCCGTCGAGCTGGACCTCGCCCTCGGCGACGACACCCTCACCCCCTGAGCCACCCACCCGTCACGCCAAGGAGTTCCCCATGGGCTTGTTGAAGACCGCTGCCAAGGTCGCCGTGGCCAGCCGCGTGCACGGCAACGTGCAACGTCGCCAGAGCCAGCGATGGGCAGCACAGGATGCCGCTGCCGCAGCCTCTGCTCCCGCGCACGCGCCGGTCCACGCCGCTGCCCCGTCCCCGGTGGCCGCCCCACCAGCCCCACCGGCCCTGTCGCAGGCCTCGGGCACGGAGGAGATGCTCCAGCAGCTGGAGCGGCTCGGGCAGCTGCGCGTCGCGGGTGTGCTGACGGACGCCGAGTTCGAGACGCAGAAGGCACGCATCCTCGCGTAGCCGCCCGGGCGGGCGTGCCCCCCGACGTTGCGTAGGGTGACGACGTGCGCATCGCCACCTGGAACGTCAACTCGATCCGCTCCCGCATCGACCGCGTCGAGGCCTGGTTGGCCCGCTCGCAGGTCGACGTCCTGGCCATCCAGGAGAGCAAGGCCAAGGACGAGCAGTTCCCGTACGACCGCTTCAGGGCGCTCGGGTACGAGGTCGCCCACCACGGCGTGAGCCAGTGGAACGGGGTGGCCATCGCGTCACGCGTCGGCCTCGACGACGTGCAGGTCGGCTTCGACGGTGCACCCGGCTGGGGAGAGCCGGCCACCGCGGAAGCGCGCGCGATCGGGGCGACGTGTGGCGGCATCCGGATGTGGTCGCTCTACGTGCCCAACGGTCGCGCCCTGGACGACCCCCACATGGCCTACAAGCTCACGTGGCTCGACCGCTTGCGCGACCAGGCCACGGGGTGGGCGGCCGACGGCACCCCGGTGGCGCTGTGCGGCGACTGGAACATCGCCCCGACCGACGACGACGTGTGGTCGATGGAGTACTACGCCGACAAGAGCCACGTCTCGCCGGGCGAGCGGGCGGCGTTCCACGCCTTCCTGGATGCCGGGTTCGTCGACGTCGTGCGCCCGCACGCCCCCGGGCCGGGGGTCTACACGTACTGGGACTACCAGCGCCTGGCCTTCCAGAAGCGCCGCGGGATGCGCATCGACTTCGTGCTCGGCTCGCCGTCACTCGCTGCGCGCGTGGCCGGTGCCGTCATCGACCGTGAGGAGCGCAAGGGCACCGGCGCCAGCGATCATGCCCCGGTCGTCGTGCAGCTCGACGCCTGAGCCGGCTCGGCGTCTCGCGGGGGCATGCTCTCGAGCAGGTCAGCCCAGTCCTGCGACTGCCGCCACTGCTCGTGTTCGTCACGTTCGAGGTCGAGCTCGAGCCTGGCCCAGTGCTGCTCGTCAGGATCATCGGCTCGGATCGCGGCGAGCAGCTCAGCCAGCCGCTGCGGTGTCAGCGGGCGCGGATCAGCCACCGCTCGCTCCGCCCGCACCGCCTCCAGGTACTGGTCGTACGACCCCACGGTGCGGTCCCAGACGACGAACCGCCCCAGCTCATCCGGGGTCGCCCGCACTTGCGCGACGTACCGCCGGTCATGCACCACCGTGTGATGCCGCTGGCACAGCAGCGCAGCATTGTCCAGGTCGGTCGCGCCACCATCGAGCCAGTGCACGACATGATGCGCCTGCGTCCACGCCGCCGGGGCCCCACACCCCGGGTAGGTGCACCCCCGATCTCGACCCATCAGGACCCGCCGCTGCGCCCTGGTGAACAACCGCTCCACCCGCCCCTCGTCCAACGGCTCCCCGGCTGACCCCAGCACCTGCGGCACGACCGCCGCCGAGCACGCCAGACGCCGCACCACCGACGGGGAGAGCATGGCCCCCGTCGCGGTCGAGGCCAGCACCTCACCAAACCCGGTGCCCGCCTGAAGGTCTGTCACCGTCATGCTCACGTGCAGCGCCGCACCCGACCCAGCAGCCCCGTCGACACCACCGCGCTGGTCCGCGTCTGCGGCGGACGACCGCTGGCACACCAACGCCAGTGCCTCGACCCGCCGCTGCCCCGCCGGGCGAAGGTCTCGCTCCCCCGTCTCGTCATTGGGCGCCGGCGCGGACAACGGCCCGATCGCGGCCTCGAGTGCCGCCGCCTGCTCCGGCGTCATGACCAGTTGGTACTCGGTGAGATCACCGGACTCCACCACCGGCATCGACAACCGCGCCGCCGACGCCAACCGGGCCTGCAGATCATCGAACTTCCCCGCCCGCCCGAACTCCGCGATCAGCCGCGGCCGCAGCTTGCGCAGCTGCGTCGGCCCCCACGCCACCCCCAGCTCCAGCATCGACGCCGTCACCGTCGGCAACACCTCATCGCGCACGATCGGCGCCAACCGCTCCACCTCACGCAACGCTGCACACGCCAACGCCGGTGACACCGTGCCGTCCTGCACCTCCGCCCACACGATGCCCAACGGCGACCCCGGATCGACGACCTGTCCCTGCGGGCACCACCGGGACGGGGTCGGAGACACCGCGCACGCCACCCTGGCCACCTGGAACGCACCGCCCTGCCGCAGCGACGGCGCGTGGTCACGCACCCAGGTGTGCACGTTCACTCCCGCGGCCTCGATCTCACCACGGCCCATCGCCTCCACCGTGATCGCGACCCGCGCCGCCCCCGCCTGCGCAGCAACGTCGTCGACAACGCCCATCAACTCGGCCAGCTCCGACCCCGGAGCCTCGTGCAGGACCGCACCGAGCCCACGCAACGCCTCACGCGCGGTCTCAATCGCGCTGCGCCGCTCCCCCAGACCACATCCCCCGATGTCCATGACTCATCTTATACGAACACCAGTTCGATGATCAACCCCTGAGGGCAACTCACTCGACCTGATTCGCCTGCCCACAGCGACGACGTCACAGCCCCAGGATCGCCGACCGTTCCTCACCTGCACGGCGGCGCACCCCCAGCGCCAGGGAGGCGAGCGCCCCGAGAGCAGCGGCCACCGCAGCCCCGCGGAACGCCCAC
>Ga0208693_1001939_pt1 | contig 14152 bp, 10 predicted proteins | sample AD_UKC071_MetaG_FD_184438 | JGI IMG/M metagenome (GOLD analysis project Ga0208693, IMG submission 184438) | Active sludge microbial communities of municipal wastewater-treating anaerobic digesters from USA - AD_UKC071_MetaG (SPAdes) (version 2) | ecosystem: Engineered > Bioreactor > Anaerobic >... | reverse complement strand
TGCATCTGATCTCCTCATTTCCCCTGGCGGGCCTCCTCTTTCCAGGTACGGAAAATCGTTGTGGATTGAGGTATTCCGTACTCATCCATTTTGGCTTGCTAGTTGCTCGAGAATTGCACAAAAAACTGGGCCCCGTCTCATGGAGCCCAGCAAAATAGCTCGTTTTTTCACCTGTCTAATTAACAGGGAACCGTTCCAGTTAGCCTTTCTATTAACATCATCTTCTTTATTAAATTAACCTTCAACCTGATCTGATCCGTATTCAGATATTTATTCGGTTTTAGCTTTAGATTCAGGCGGAACTATCACACAATCCCCGTCCCTCATGCACTGGTCCGGGACCTATTTATAGAACTTCTCTTTAGTCAGGCGGAAGCATTCCTCAGTCACCTGCAGGGTGCGGTCTATGTCGGCCTCAGTGTGAGCCCCGGAGATAAACCAGTTGTGATGAGGATGCAAGAAAACACCTCGCTTAGCGGCTTCACCGCAGAAGAAGCGATTGTAGGAAAGATCTGCATCTCCTATAAATCTCATAAAAGGCATAGCAGGATGTCCGGTATAGCTGATCTCTATACCCATGCTGCGGGCTTGCTCCTCCACACCCTTTTGCAGTTTGATACCCAGTTCATATATCTTAGGTATGATTCCATCTCTCTCAATTATCTTCATACAAGCCAAGGAAGCGGCCATAGGTACCGCACTGAAAAAATGAGTGCCAGTAAAGTAGGTAGCTGCCGCTGCTTCTTTCAAGTATTCTTTGCCGGTGATTGCAGATATGGGATACCCGTTGGCCATAGCTTTACCGAAGCAAATCATGTCTGGATCAGCTCCGTAATATACATGAGATCCATGTATATTGAGCCGGAAACCGCAGCGGATATCATCAAATATCAGCAGTATCTTATTTTCCTGGCAAATCTTTTTAATCTCCGCATAATAGCTGGCATCAGGCAAATACTGATCACTGCCCGCCGGATGATGATGAGGGGTAAGGATTATCGCGGCTACATCATCTTTGTTTTCGGCCACCAAGTTTTTCAGCTGTTCCAGATTAGGATAGTCAAAATGCAGGATATGGGATTTATACTCCGGAGGGATCCCGTAAACTGCATGGGTACACCAGAAATGAGCTCCGTGGTAAGCACCATTGGCCATGATAATCTTGTTCTTGCCGGTATATCCCCGGGCTATGGTAATGGCATAGGTGGTAACATCCGAACCGTTTTTAGCAAAGGCGGTCCAATCCTGGCCATCAATTAGGTTAACCAGGTATTCCGCCATTTCATTCCAGCGATTGCTGGGCAGAGTAAAGGCATCTCCTCTTTCCATCTGCTCCCGGGCAGCAGCATCTACCTCTTCATTACAGAGGCCGATTATGTTGGTACCGAACGAACACATATAGTCTATATATTCGTTCCCGTCCACATCCCAGATATGACTGCCTTTGCCTTTAACCAGGAAACAGGGATAAGATCCAAAGGTTAACCCTAGCGGACTTCTGGGGCCATAAATCCCGTTGGGGACATACTTTTTCGCCTGTTCAAACATCTCATAGGACTTATCGAACCTGTAAGTTTCCACTGTAATCCCTTCCTTCCCTTTGGGTCACCCACATTTAAAATGTCGGTCATTCACCCGATTTAATTATATGATAGGGAATTTATTCAAAATCAGCAAGCATTTTATATTCCCTTATTTTTCGGGATTTAGTTATTATTTTATTATAATGGCTATAGTCGGTTATATGCCCGATTATGTTCACAGAAAATGCGCTTTTTACGCTTTCACAGACAAAGATAGCCGGTGCAGCCAGGTATGTCATGTAGTATACTGTTGTAGAAATGCTGCTATGGAGGAACCAAAGTTGAAAAATAATGCCGTTACGAAGAAAGTTTCAACGCGCGAAAAGATACTCGCCGTTACCCGGAATCTAATTGCCGAAAAAGGAGTCAAACAGACTACTTTAGCCGATATATCTCATGCGGCTGGTATTAGCCAGGGTACCTTATTCTATTACTATAAAAGCAAAGATGAACTAATTTACGATATACTGGAACAGCATTTTTCCCATCTGACCGATTCGATTATAGCTGGCATACCCCGTCACAGCAATGGGGATAAAGTTAAGCTCTTACAGCGAACACTGGAAAAGCTAATCAAAGATCAGAATACCAGTCGCATGAATATCTACTTGTTCCAGGAAGCCATTTTGAGCAATGAGGAAATGCGGGACCGTTTCTTAGTCAAATACCAGACCTGGAGAGAACTAATTGCCCGGCAGATTTCCGCCCTGTTCGCTATCAGCGATCCCGATAACCTGGCTAGTCTGGGAGGAGTAATCCTGGCAGTTATTGATGGCCTCACTATACAGTATTTGCTGGATCAAAACAGTGTTGACTTTCAGAAGGTGGCCAAGGTTTTAGCGGATATGCTGGCAAGCGTCTCCGCTCGGGAACAAGGAACTGAATATTAATCCGCTTGCCAGCTGCAGAAAACCTGTTCAACCCTTAAAGGGGGGTTCCGTCGACCAGGGATAAAAATCCGGCATGTCTTTATAGGGACTCATAGAAAAGCGGGGATCTCTTTTCTCCAAAAAGGCGTTGATTCCTTCAGCCGCATCAGCCCGCTGCCCCAGGTAGTGAAATCCTTTGGACTCTATGCGATGAGCTTCCATGGGATGAGATGCCCCCAGCATACTCCACATTAACTGCCGTATAAGAGCTACCGAAACCGGAGCAGAATAACGGGCAATTTCTGAAGCAACCGCCCGGGCTGCGGGGATAACCTGGTCAGGTTCCACCAGTTGACTTACCAATCCGCTCTCGAAAGCTTCCTGGGCGGAGAAAACTCTTCCCGTCATCGACCAATCCAGCGCCTTGCTGATGCCTACCACCCGGGGCAAAAACCAAGAACTGCAGGCATCCACCACTATTCCCCTCCGGGCAAAGACAATACCCATTTTAGCTGTATGGGCAGCTATGCGAATATCCATAGGCAAGGTCATGGTTAATCCTATACCCACGGCTGCGCCATTAATCGCAGCAATAATCGGTTTGGTACAGCGGTACATGCGCAGGGCTATTAATCCCCCGCCGTCCCGGTGCTCATCCTGCGGCACACAGGTATAATCAAAGGTAGCTCCCCTATCACCCAAATCCATTCCTGCACAGAATGCCCGGCCAGCTCCGGTAACAATAATCGCTCTCACCTCATCATCAGCTTCAGCACAGTTAATAGCATCAATCAATTCCTCACGCATCACCTCGGTATAGGCATTCATGCGTGCAGGGCGGTTGAGGGTTATGGTTAAGATCCGGTCTTCAACTTCGTACTTGATCTGCTGGTAATCCATTTTCCTGCCTCCTTTATACTAGCAATAATCCCATCCAGTAATGGCTTCAATTAAAGAATTATTAATGCGACAATAGGTACTTGGCTTAGCAACACCTCGCTAAAGCTCTACTCTCTAATTAGATTAACCCACAACCATCTTACTTGCGGCTACCAAAACAATACGACAGAGAAATTGTTCCCTGTCGTATCTATTTATTCTATTTCTTCAAACCATATTTTTTAATACGGCGATCAACGGTTCGGCGGGAAACGCCTAAGGACTCCGCAACCCTGCTCACATTGCCATTATACTGCATCAGCAGGGTCCTGATCTGCTGGGCCTCCACTTCCGCCAGCTGCTGTTTTATGTTCTGCTGTTTTAAGGGTATGGGCTTGACGGATCGATCCGTCTCTTTTTCATATAAGATCTGAATTTCAGAGGGCAGATCTTCTGGTCTGATGGTATAGTCCTTGACTGTAAACAGGATTCTTTCCGCGAAGTTCTGCAGTTCCCGTACATTACCCGGCCAGGAATAGCGCTTGAGCAGATCCCAGACAACAGGGTCAATGGCATGGATATGCTCCAGCCATTGAGGATCTCCTTGGACCAAGAAATGCTTAAACAGCAAATCAATATCTTCTGGCCGTTCCCGCAGCGGAGGAATCCTTAAACTGATAACATTAAGCCGGAAATATAAATCCTTGCGGATGGTTCCCTTTTGAACTTCATTATATAAATCACGGTTGGTAGCACAAATAACTCTGACATCGATAGGAATAGCTTTAGAGCTTCCCAGGCGGCATACCTGCTTCTCCTGTAACACTCTTAAAAGTGCGGCCTGCTGCTCCAACGGCATATCCCCGATCTCATCGAGGAATAGCGTTCCTCCCTGGGCCAGCTCAAATTTACCGGGACTCCCTCCTTTACGGGCACCGGTAAAAGCCCCCTCCACATAGCCAAACAGCTCACTCCCTACCAGTTCACGGGGAATGGCCCCGCAGTTGACAGCTATAAATGGACCATCTGCGTAGCGACTCTGATTATGTATGGACTGGGCAAACATTTCTTTGCCGGTACCGCTTTCCCCCTGAATTAGAACCGTGCTCTTGTTTTGGCTGGCTGCTTTGGCCAATTCTATGGTATCCCGCATGACCTCGCTGCGGGTTAATATATCGTCAAAACAAAAACGAGCCGGGGTACTGCTGTAGCGATTTACCAATCGATGTATTTCTGCCAGGGGTTTCAGCATTAAAATCCCCTTGTGAGTGGTACCGTCGGGATCTTCGATAGGAGTTCCGGTAGCCAGAAACTGCATTTCTCTTCCTTCAATAGTCAGGACAATTTCTTCATCACGAAAAGCCTGCTTTTTGGTCAGCATCTTTTCCAGGTTTTTATTGTCAGCTACCAGTTTCTCATAACTTAACTGTTCCCGTATATCAGTTGAGGTCCTCCCCAGCATTACTTTAAGAGTGTGATTTATGAATTCAATTCCCCCCTGGCGGGAAATAATAATTACCCCATCGGACATGTTGCCGATAATATCCATGAGCAGTTTTTCTTTCAGCATCAAGGCCTGGTTGGAAATGGTCAATTCTTTGGTACGTTCTTGCAATTGATCCAGGTGATCGTGAGCTTTCTGCAGTTGAGTTTGCGCATGTACCCGCTCAGTAATGCCATAAGCGCCCAGCATAACATATTGTTGATCTCCCATCCATTCTTCAAACAGGAATACGTCTACCCATTTTTCTTCGCCGTTTTTGGTCACTATTTTCAATTCATAACTGTTGGGCACTTTTTCTCCCCGTTGCCGGGCCTGGGCATTCCTTCGAATCATTCCTTGGTAATCGGGGTGAATTACTTCCCAAAACTTCATCTGCAGGGCGTCTTCATTACTGTACCCGGTATAATTTTGAAACGCAGTGTTAGTCCACACATATTGAAAATCCTGGTTGTAAATGATCATTATAATAGGCCCATTACGGATGAAATTTGAAAAGCTCAACCCTTCCAAAATGGTATCATTCAATATCTATTTCACTCCCTAGTTTAAATTGGCTTCAACTATTCCCAACTTAACATTTTGAGGTACAAATTACAACCTTGATCGACAAAGTTGTCCGTTTTTTGGTCAATGTTGTCTTTTATTGAGACATAATTGTCCACGTGTTGATGCCGCTCATGATATTTTGTTGTTGGAATATAGGTATTTATAATGGTTTTATTGGATTTTATCGAGTTGGCACATAATTTGCTATCTAATAAACTAAAGCCCAATCAGCCAAACTAAGCATATTACATGACAGGAGTGACTTGCATGACCGATTTCGACGTAGTGGTCATCGGGGCAGGCAACGGTGGTCTCACTGCTGCTGCCAGTCTGGCCAAAGCCGGGATCAGGACCCTGCTTTTGGAGCGCCATAATATCCCGGGAGGCTGTGCCACTTCCTTTTGCCGGGGCCGCTTCGAATTCGAGGTAGCCTTACATCAACTGAGCGGATACGGCCAGGCTGACAACCCGGGTCCCTTGCGCGGTTTCCTAAGCCAATTTGGAATACCGGACCGTTGTGAATTTGTGGACATGGAAAACCTCTATCGTTTGATTCTGCCCGGGCAGTTGGATATAACTCTCCCCGCTAACCGGGAAGGCACCACTCAAGCCTTAGTGGCGCGATTTCCTGAGGACAAAGATGGTATCGTAGGTTTTATCGACCTGATATATCGCACGTTTTTTGAATATGCGGCGGTTTTTTACCAGCGTGATCCGGAAGCCAGTGCTGAGAAATACCCTTTGATGACCCAATACACATTGCAGCCCACCGAACAAGTTATGAATGAATATTTCCAAAACCCGCTGATCAAAGCGGCTCTGGGAATCTATTGGGGCTATAGCGGGGTTCCACTATCACAATTACCCTTTATAGATTATGCCACCTTGTATTTTTCCTACCTGCATTGGAAACCTGCTTACATCCGTAATGGCTCTCAAGCCATGTCCAATGCACTTTTGGAATATATTCTGGCTAACAGCGGTCAGGCTCGATTCAACTGTGGAGCCAAAAGAATTCTGGTTGAGGATGGTCGAGTGATCGGAGTCGAAACCGAGCACGGCGATATGATCACTGCTAAAGCGGTGGTTTCCAACGCCTCCAGTATTGACACTTATGTAGAATTAATAGGCGAAGAACATGTTCCTGAAGAACAGTTCAAAATTCTGGGCGGGCAAACGGTTGGGCCCTCCTCCCTTACCTTGTTTGTAGGGTTGGACTGTGAACCTCATGAGGTAGGTATAACCGATACCACCAATTTTATTATCAGCGACCCCGATACTGACAAGCAGTTTGCCTCCATGAGCCGTCTGGATGTCAGTGATGATTATATGCTGGTGTCCTGTTACAACCTGGATGATCCCCAGGCATCACCACCGGGTACATCGCAAGTTTGTATTGTGGATTTAAAATATTCCGGACCCTGGCTCACTTTATCACCGCAGGAATACCTCCAGGCTAAATTCAAAGCTGCTGACGGAGTTTTGAATCGGGTTGAACAAGTATTTCCCGGTTTTCGCGATCATATTGAAGAGATTGAAGTGGCTACTCCCCTAACCCATATGCGTTATCTCAATACTCCAGGAGGAGCTATTTACGGTTTTGACCAGTACGCCAAAAACTCCAATTTCTTTGTCTCCCCCACCTCACCAGTTAAAGGCCTGGCACTGGCAGGAGCCTGGTCGGGTCCGGGCGGCTTTCAGCCTTCCTTGATGTCCGGTGGTTCTGCCGCCAGAGCTATCAAACGCTATTTACAGCAGCTAGGGGAGGGAAAATAATGAGTGCACGCCAAGATATAAGACATGCATTAAAAGGCTACCAGGACATAAAAAGAGAGATGGAAATCTGCCAGAAGTATGGCCAGGATTACCGGAATCAAAAAGGTCTGAAAGCGACGATAATTGACCGGCTCCATCCCCGGCAACTGGAACTGACCGTCTCGGAGATCATTACTGAAAATGATAATACCAAAACCCTGCGTTTAACGGCCAGCGGGCGTGCCCTGCCTGCATTCCTGCCGGGTCAATACTTGAGCGTGTCCGTGCAGATTGACGGGGTTCGAACCAGCCGTCCCTACAGTATATCCTCCTCACCTACGCAAACCGCCTATTATGATCTAACCGTGGGACGAGTGAAAGATGGTTTTGTTTCCAACTACCTTTTAGATGAGGTAAAGGTGGGAGATACCTTCACCACCAGCGGGCCCTTAGGTAATTTCTACTACAATCCTCTCTTCCATGGCAGAAAGCTGGTGTTTTTGGCCGGCGGCACGGGAATTACTCCTTTTATGAGTATGATTCGCACCTTTACTGATCAAAACCTTGATCTGGATATTCTTTTGCTCTACGGCTGTCGCAGTGTTAAAGATGCCTTATTCTTGCCGGAACTGGCGCAGCGGGTGGAGCGGCATCCTAATTTCAGATTTGAACTGGTTCTTTCCGAACCCGATAGTAATGATCAGGGCCGCAGGGGACTTATCGATGCCAATCTTATCAAAGAATTGGTAGACGATATCGCGGGAACAACTTTCTATATATGCGGTCCCTCGGCTATGCAGAAGTTCTGCACCAGCCAGTTGGAATCTCTGGGAGTGAAACGCCGGGCTATCCGTCGTGAGGCTTTTACCGCTCCGGGCGATGTCTTTGACGATCCCGCCTGGCCACAGGACGTGTCTGCCGATCAACCGGTTACCCTGTACGTGCAACACCCCAGCGGAGAGACAGTTACTATCAAAACCCGGGTAGGTGAACCGGTCCTGACTACATTGGAGAAGGCAGGCCTAATTGTTCCCAGCGCTTGCCGCACCGGGGAATGCAGCATGTGCCGGGTCAAGATGACCGCCGGGGAGGTTTTCCAGCCCAGCAGTGCTCTAGTGCGCCAGTCCGATCGTTTACTGGGCTATATTCATACCTGCCGGGCCTATCCGTTGTCTGATTTAACTCTGGTTATCCAATGATTGAAAGGGGAGACTACTATGGAATTCTCATCTAATGTTGCTTACGAAGTGGTTGATAACATCGGCATTATCAGCCTGACCGATCCCAAAGGTTACAACTTTTTTACCTGGGAACTCATCGACGATATCGGCCGTATCCAAGAAGAAATCGCGCAGGATACTTCTTTAAGAGCCGTGATTATTCAGAGCAAAGGCAAGCATTTTTCGGCCGGCATCCACTTTTCCAGTCTGGGTATCTTGAATTCTCAGCTGGTAATGGAGAAGCTGTTTCGCAACCAGCGCATCTACTCCTTCTGGCAGGAAATAGGGATTCCCGTAATAGCTGCAGTAAATGGATTATGTTTCGGTATCGCCACCGAATTAATATTAGCCTGCGACATCCGCATCGCCGCTGAAGACAGTGAATTCGCCATTCAGGAGGTGCGGTTTGGCCTATCCCCGGATCATGGCGGTACCACTCGCTTAACCCAGCTGGTGGGTATCGGTCAGGCTAAGCGCATGATAATGAACTGTGAACAGATCAAGGCTGATGAAGCTCTGCGTATTGGCCTGGTGGAAGTAGTGGTAAAACCTGAAGAAGTCCGCGATTATGCATTCAAAATGGCTAAAAATATGTGCAACTTCCCCCCAGCCGGTCTGCGCTTCGCCAAGTTGGGCATCAACCTGGCCAATGAAAGCAGTGTAGCGGCCGGACTATTCTTCGAACAAGCCCAGGCCACCTACTGCTGTGGAACAGAAGACCAGAAAGAAGCCTTACAGGCCTTTATCGAGAAGCGTCCCCCGGTATTCAAAAATCGTTAACAACCATACAGCAATAAAGGAGGAATTAAATGAAGACCAGGATCACGGAACTGTTTGGAATTAAATATCCCATTATCTGCGGCGGAATGCTGTGGCTTTCCACACCTACTCTGTGCGCAGCTATATCCAATGCCGGCGGTTTAGGCAACATAACCGCAGCTAACTACGACACCGGCGAGGAGCTCCGGGCAGCTATCAAGGAAGCCAGGAAACTGACGGACAAACCTATTGGAGTCAATATCACCCTGTTGCCCTCTTTCAGAATCACTGAGGAAACTTATGACGACTATTTCCGGGTCTGCTGCGAGGAAAAAGTTACCGCTATCGAGGTTTCCGGTAAGCCAGCCACCAAATACATTGATATGGTACATGAAGCCGGAGTCAAAATCATGCACAAGGTTGGGGCCGTACGACATGCTCGCAACATAGAGAAATTCGGCTATGATGCGGTGATTGCCGCTGGCATCGAAGAAGGCGGGCATCCCCTAAACGATGATGTAACCACTATGGTCCTTACCCCTAGAATCGCAGAATCGGTATCTATCCCGGTCATAACCACCGGCGGAATTGCTGACGGCCGCGGACTGGCGGCAGCACTGGCCCTGGGAGCAGAAGGAGTGTTGATGGCTACCCGGTTTATAGCTACCAAGGAATGTGAAATTCATGAAAACTTCCGGAAGGAGCTGATCAATCGCCAGGAACAGGATACTACTCTTATCAACAAAAGCATTAACCTGCAGGGAAGAGCCCTGAAAAATGATACCGTTGCCAAAATCCTGGAGATAGAAAGCAAAGGAGGTGGGCTGAGCGAATTAGCTCCATATATTACAGGGCAAAGGATGAAAGAAGCCTATAAGACCGGAGATGTGAATTATGCAGCTTTTATGGTGGGGCAGAGCGTTGGTTTAATCCACGATGTAGTGAGCTGCCAGGAGCTGCTGGACCGAATGGTAAAAGAGGCTGAGGAAATCCTGGCTAAAAACCTGGCCAGATTTAAGTAAGCCATCCAATGTGTCATTGCGAGCGCGCAGCAAGTGGCAATCTCTATGTCAAACTAACGGTTTGAGTTAACATATCGCTCATCGCTGCTCTCCTAGCAAAGACACATTTAAGATGGTTCAATAATCCCAACGATTTAATTCCTGCCACCACTTTCAGCATGGGGTGGGAATATTGAAATAATCCATTTATTATATAAGGGGGTTAACTAAATGGAAGAATACTTAAAAGAATTTGAAGCTGATGCAGCAAAATGGCGGCATACCTGGGAATCACGTTTGGACAAAGAGAACCCTGTTCACTATGATTATCCATCTGAACCACCCAAATGGTGGTTCAACAAGTGGGCCGAAGAACAGCCTGACAAACCCTATTTATTGATGGGTGACCTGGTTCTGACCTATGGAGTATGCAACGACATGAGCCGCCGCATTGCCAACGCCCTGCTGGATTTGGGAGTAAAAAAGGGTGACCGGGTAGCGGTCATGGCACCCAACGTCCCTCAATACGTTTTGGCTGTGCAGGCATTATTCAAAACCGGTATGATCGAGGTACCTACCAACCCGCTATACACTGTACCGGAACTGGCTCACCAGTTCGCTGACAGCGGCACGGAAACCGTTATCGTCATGGCTCCATTCGCTTCCAAAGCCATCGAATTATTAAAAGATCCCAATTCCCCAGTCAAAAGAGTCATCTATTTCCAGGTTCCCAGCGTGCAAATAGAAGTGGAATCTGGTGAAGGAATCTACGACTTGAATGAACTTATTGCCAAGGCCAGCAATGCCGAACCGGATATTGAAGTTACCGGTGATGATATTTGCCGGCTGCAGTATACCGGCGGTACTACCGGTGTACCCAAAGGATGCGTCCTGACCAATTTTATGGTAATGACCCAGGCCATTCGAACCTCCACCATCAGTTCCAGAGGTTTCACCATCGTTTCCAAGGAAGATTACCGGACCTTGGCTGCTATCCCCTTAAACCATGTCTATGGCTACAACTTCAATATCGGTGTCGACCTTTATACCGGCGGCAGCATGGTACTGGTGGCCCAACCCACTGCCGACAACTTGCTGGCAGCAATTCAGAAAAACAAACCAACCATTTTTGCTGCGGTTCCCGCTATGCTTATAGGCTTGATAAACCATCCCGATATAGCCAAGGCTGATATAAGCTCTCTGAAAGGTATGTTCTGCGGCTCTGCTGCCCTGGCGGTAGAAACCCTGAAAGAATTCGAACGCCTCACCGGCGGATATATCATCGAAGGTTACGGTCTGTCAGAAACCTTGAACATTATTACCGCCAATGCCTTTAATGTCCGCAAATACGGCAGTGTCGGTCTGGTATGGCCTGATACAGACATAGTTATTGTAGACGTGGAAACCGGCACCAAGGTAATGCCACGAGGCGAATTAGGTGAAATTGTATGCCGCGGTCCCCAGGTTATAAAAGAATACTGGCAGAACCCCGAAGAAACCGCCAAAGCCATCCGGGGCGAATGGCTCTATACCGGTGACATCGGGTACATTGATGAAGAAGGCTTTGTTTTCATCGTGGATCGTAAGAAAGATATGATTATCTGCAGCGGCTTCAATGTATATCCTCGCGATGTGGAGGAAGTCCTGTTTGCCCATCCCAAGATTTTAGAAGCCTGTGTAATAGGAGTACCTGATCCCAAACGCGGTGAAACCGTAAAAGCCTTTGTAGTGGTGAAACCGGGCGAGACCCTGACCACTGAAGACATCATTGCCCACTGCCGTCAAAGCCTGGCTCCCTACAAAGTACCCACCATTGTAGAGTTCCTGGATGCCCTGCCCAGAACGGCTGTAGGCAAACCCGACAAAAAAGCCCTGAAAGAAAGAGGATAAAACATAGGATATTAAATAAGGATTTAGCAGCAGAATAGGGCGGTGGGAATTGTCCCGCCGCCCTGTTTGCTCTAGTGCGTCTTCGCGAGGAGCGTTAGCGATGCGGTGATCTGTTAACTCAAACCGTAAATGACACCCAAAAGATACATAAAAGCGAAAGCCGGTATCTTGATAATCGGCTTGTCTGTTTCAAATGGAACCACACCGTAATCGTCCGGCCGTTTGGTAACCATTATAGCGCTTATGGTATCATCCCTGTTGGCCAGTTTAACGATGGCTTCAGCAGGTCCTATTGAATAATCTTCTCGGTGTTTAATTTCGATAAGGATTTGCCCCTGGGGAAGCGTAATCACGATATCAACTTCCTTATCGCTTTTCGAATCCCTGTAGTATCCAATTTTAGCCCATGTATTACTGTAGTAGGATACAATATGCTTGAATGCTATCGTTTCAATGATGGTACCCATCTCGTCGGGATCCGCCAATACCTTTTCGTCCAGCATAAGTACAGCATTTCTTAGAGCGACGTCGGTAACATACACTTTAGGTTTACCTCTTAAGACCTTCTTTCCTTCAATATTTACAGGCTGGCTTATGTAAATAAGGTTGGCCTGCTCTAAAATAGCCAGGTAATTGGTCACGGTTGGCCTGGATATACCCAATTCTTTCGATACGGTTTCCTGATTGACAATTCCTCCGCTATGCAGGCAAAGGTATAGGAATAGCTTTTCTAAATCCATTACATTGCGAGTTCCAAAAAGTGCGGTTAGATCCCTCTTTAACACCTTGTCTGCTACATCTTCCCGTAAAATCCTTTGTGCATATATCATATCATCCGATAAAACCAACTCCGGAAAGCCGCCAACCAAAAGGTAACGCTGAAAATACTTTTGAATTCCTGATAAACTAACCACCAGGTTAGTCATTTCTTTTGCCCCCAATTGATGTATGGTTGCGGGGTCAAAATTCACCGGTAGCTCTGGCTTTTGAACCTGGATAAAATCCAGGTATTCATAAAATGACAAGGTCGGAATTTTGATAGTGACCCAGCGGCCCACGCCGCTTTCAATTCCTTTAGCTTCAACTAAGGGGCTGGCAGAGCCGGTAACCATGATTCTATAATTGGGGTTCTGATCATAAAGGGTCTTGAGCCAGGTATCCCAATCTTGCGCATATTGAATCTCATCAAAGAAAAGGAAAATATCATCTTCTGTATTTCCCGCAATCGTTTCCATAAACAAGGTAACAACATCTGATATAGTAAAAAACTTCAACAATGGGTGATCAAAAGATACATACAAAACATTTCTGTGCGAAACACCTTTGGTCAATAAATCAGCAATACACTGATAAGCCAAAGTGGTTTTCCCTACTCGCCTTGCTCCTGAAAGAAAGACTATTCTTCTAAGCGTTTTATGAAGCAGCTTTTTAGAAATATCGTAAAAAGCACTGCGCCGTATAGGTTTATCAAGGTTTATAGGAACTCGACCGGTTGTCCACCAGGGATTATACCCTATAAGGACGTTCAGCAATTGCTCTCTTTCCAAGAAAGCCATCTTATTACCTCCATAAATTAGAAACAAATTTTATATTAAAACAGTAATACTGTAAAATATACTTTATATTATTTACACATTTTCGTAAAGTATGCCCTTCTTTTATGCATATGCCGGTTTTTTAGAGCCGCCTGTTCAGTAGCCACCGAGCCACTTGTCCGGCTTTAGAAAGCCAGGGTTCCGGTTAAGAGAGCCATGATGTTTATTTAACCTGGGATTTATGCCAGAAGGAATGAATATCCTTCCGGCTCAAACCCCCATGATGACAGTGGCCATCAGATTATAGAAGCAAGGAGATAAAATGTCCCAAAATGCTAACAGGCATCAGCCTATTACTAGCCACTGTTGAGCTTTACGGGCAAATTTATAGGCCTGAGCTAATAAAGGCCTTACCCATAAAAAAAGCGAGGGCTTGTAACCCTCGCTACAGAGTGTCAAAAAGTATATTAGTGGTTTTGCGTTCGAATCGAGTAGGGTGCAGCTGCAGTAGCTTGCTGCAGCAACATCCCTCTCACAGAACCGTACGTACGGGCCTCGTATACGGCTCCTGGCAAACCTTATCTTTCGTAATAGAATGACAAAGTACCGGT
>Ga0208693_1001938_pt1 | contig 14160 bp, 11 predicted proteins | sample AD_UKC071_MetaG_FD_184438 | JGI IMG/M metagenome (GOLD analysis project Ga0208693, IMG submission 184438) | Active sludge microbial communities of municipal wastewater-treating anaerobic digesters from USA - AD_UKC071_MetaG (SPAdes) (version 2) | ecosystem: Engineered > Bioreactor > Anaerobic >... | reverse complement strand
TTTTTGCCTAGCTCTAATACCTAGTTCTCGCATTAATCGCTCCACCCTTTTCTTGCCACAACGAAAACCCTTCTTGACCAGCTGCCGGTGAATACGCGGGCTTCCATAATAGCCCCGGCCTTCATGATAGATCTCAAGTATTTTCTCTTTAAGAACCAGATCCTGCCTTAATCGGGGGCCTGGTTCATGGATTTAAGCCACTGGTAATAACCAGAATGGGGAAACATGAAATACGCGGCACATCCTCTCCACAGAAAACTTCTCTGTGTGTCCCCGGATAAACCGATAAATCATTTCGGTTTCTTTGAGAAGATGGCCACCGCTTTTTGTGGTCATTATTACATTATATTTATGTGCTTATTACAGCAATAATGTAGTGCGTTTTACAGAACAATTAAGTAATTTTAGTTATATTTAATATGAACAGGTTTTAAATTTAATTATTCATTAGGCGCTCGGAAAGTCAGCATGTATGAGTAGGCGGTTTGTAGATTGTTGGAAAAAGATCATTTTTTGCTCTTTGACAACTTCATATAGCATAGTTAAGCATAATGATTTCTAAGTTGGTAAGGAAGGATGTAGAAAATATGTTCTATGAAGGTATACTTCCAGGCTAATCGGGTGATAGTGCGAAAGCAGGGCGGGTTTGTTTCTTGTACATGTTTAACGCCTGGTAAACAGTATAGATGTCGTGAGTTGAAATCTAGAAGTGCTTTTTCAAACCCTAATCAAGATGTGGGAAAGGGGGTGTAGCTAAACATAAGCTTGGACGAAATTGACGGAACTAATGCAGTAGTGAAATAGGTTAGTTTCGTAGGACCTTAGCCAGTTATTTTAATAAGTAAAGGAGGAATAAAAATGGATAGCGTTGTTTTAAAAGTTATTTTAGCATTGTTACCATTTTGTGTATTATTGGTTGGGTTTCTAGCTTTTAAAATGGATGCATTAAAATTGAGCTTGTATGTCTGGATATTAGAATTAATTATTGTAATTGCATTTTATAAAATGAATATCTTCGATAGCTTCAAGGCTTCTATATGGGGCAACATTACAATTTGGAATGGTTTTTTGGTGTTATGGACAGGACAAATTTTCGGGCAATGTTTTCGTTCAACAGGTGCACTAAAAACATTGTTAAATACGCTCAATCGTATTTTGCCTACACGAACAGGCAAGTCCGTTACTCTTTGTTCTGTGGTAGGGGGATATTTAGGTGCGTTTAATGGTTTTGCTACTTATCCGGTAACTATTCCTGGGTTAGTAAATTTAGGTATCAGTGGTTTTAAAGCCGCTGTTGGCTATCTTGTTTATTTTTCATGGAGCATTGCGTTTGTCAGTTTGTTCATTGCTGCAAATATCGCTAGCACTGTAACAAAGCTCCCTATAGAATCGATCGTCCAGACAATGGGGTTACTAACTTTACCCTTAATTATTATTTCTGTAATTGGTTTCTTCAGAATCCTTAATTTCAGCCTTAAGGATAAAGATAATCTTGCCATTGCAATATTGACAATAATTGGAAATATGTTGGCGGTTATTCTTTTCACACAAATTTTCCCGGGTTTATATATTTTGACCTTAATTGCGGCAGCAACATTTTGTCTTATTGCGTTGTGGCTCTTTAGTAAAAAATATGACAAATCTGCTTATGATGAGGAAGAACAAGGTGAAAAGTTCTCTACGAAAACAATTTTAAAATCATTTGCACCTTTAATCATTGGTTCGTTAATTGTTGTTTTGTTTTCTTATCCCTTAAAAAGTGTCATTGCTAAGGGAGCATTTAGTGTTGCTTGGTGGGGATATTCCCCTACAAATATTAACTTGTTTGATACACCTGGTTTTTATATTCTTTTAACGGCAATCCTGTGTTATGTGTTTCCAATTAAGAAGTCAAGTACATTATTAAAGGATTTTGCAATTGCTTCCAAGAGAGCTGCTCCCTCTCTTCTTACATTATTTCTTGGCGGCGCCATGGTTAATTTAATGCTTGATACTGCGCAAATATCCTTATTAGCAGAACAAATGTCGCAATGGGGAGCTAATGTTTATGGTGTTTTGCTTTCTGGCTTGGGCTTTTTGGCTGGCATGGCCTTCGGACAAGGTATTCCGGCTTGTGCGATGTTCTCAAAAATGCAAATGGGTGCGGCTGAATTGATTAATGTGGCTCCTACGGTTTTAGTTGGTATTGCAGCGATGGTCACAATGGGCCCTGCTAATCCGCTGAAACCTTCCTTGCTGAGGTATACATCTTCATTGGCGGGAATTAAGGGGAGAGATGGTGAGATGTTTAATTTGGCTTTTAAATGGCAATTTATGCAATTGGTTGTGGTTGCACTTACGGTAGTACTCTTTTTGGTTTAGATTCTGTACAATTTATCAAATAAATGTAGAAGGAGTGTATAAGAATGGCATACAAGGACTTACGGGAATTTCTAGCTGCGTGTAAAGAAGCCGGTGATTTAATCGAGGTGAATCGTCCTATCTCAACTGACTTAGAAATAGGCAAGGCTTTAAAAAAGAGTTATGTGGAAAACGGCCCGGTTATTATCTTCAACAACCTCATTGACAAAAGTTTTCCTGCAGTTGGTGGTGTGTTTGGGAACAGGGCCAAAGCCCTTCGTGCTTTTAAGGCTACCAATGATGATGTACATGAAAAGTTTATTCAAGGTTTAAATAACCCGATTGATCCGATAATAGTAGAAAATGCACCTTGTCAGGAGTGTGTTCTTACAGGAGATGATATTGATCTTTTTAGACTACCGATTCCTAGATTTTCGCCTAGGGACGGAGGGGCATATGTAACAGCTGGGATCACTGTATCCAAAGATCCAGAATCGGGTGTTCCTGATATTGGACATTACCGTTATCAACTACATGATAAGAATACATTTGGTTATTTCGCCCAACCATTTCACCGTTTTGGCAAAAATTGCATTAAGGCTAAAGCTTTAGGAATGAAAAAATTAGAAGCTGCTATTGTTATTGGTACGGATCCTGTTTTAGGCTATACCTGCCAGATTAAACAGGTGGCAGATGATGTCAATGATTGGACTCTTGCTGGAGGCTTGCGGGGAGAAGCTGTTGAATTAGTAAAATGTAAAACGATTGATCTCGAGGTTCCGGCATATGCAGAGTTCATTATCGAAATAGAAGTTGATTTTACTCAAACGAGACCCGAGGGCCCTTTGGGAGAATATACAGGGTATATGACTCCTGCGTCCGATAAGAATATAGCTCATGTGAAAGCCATCACACACAGGCAAGACCCATTATTTCAGGTTCTTTTAACCGGTAAGCCGATTACAGAAAATCATATATTAAAAAATATACCTTTTGAGGCTTCTTTCTTAAATGCAATGAAAAAAGAATTCCCTACAATTTCCGCTGTATCAATTCGTCCTTCTGGTGGTGTTCAGTTATATGTTGTTATCGCCATGAAACCCCGTTATGCAGGTGAAGCTCGTCACGCAATCCTTGCTGCTATCTCTAGTAATGTCAGGCCAAAATGGGTTATTGTTGTCGATCCTGATATTAATGTTTATGATGCTGCAGAAGTGGAATGGGCCATGTCATATCGGGTTGTTCCCGGGCGGGATATTGTTATTGTAAAAGATGTACCAAGTGCTCCGCTGGATCCTTCTTCTAGAGGCGGCGAGGACTTACAAGCGAAACTAAATGATGTAATTGGTATAGATGCTACTTTGCCATTTGGTGAGAAATTTGCCGAAGTAGCAGATGTGCCCGGTTGGAAAGAATATGATTTCCCCGAATTGAAAAGATAAAGACGTAAAGACGTGCTTTGAGTAATCAAGAGTAAATTTGGTCTTTGACAATCGTATAAGGATTCTGTTTAGCTTTTTCCTCCAGGTGGCTCCCACTGGTAATTAGGGTCAAACGGCCTGTTATCTTTTCAAATCGAGTAGACTAAATGGACCAGTCGTCTGGCTACTGTGCCAGTGGCCTATGGAGTTGACCCGGTTTGGTGGGTACAACGGGGCTTGATTTTCATGCTGATTCTTTTAATTTCTCTTGTTTGAACCACCTCTCTTCGAATTCGGCTGGGGATAGATATCCTAGGGCGGAATGTCGCCGCTTGCGGTTGTAGAAACACTCGATATATTCAAAGATCGCAGACCGGAGGCATTGACGAGTTGGCCAGGTATAGCGGTCAAGCAGCTCAGTCTGCAGCGTGGCGTAGAAACTTTCAGCGGCAGCGTTGTCCAAGGCATCACCAACAGGACAGGTAAAGCCACCCTTCACCGGTGGTGTGTTGCGTAATATCTGCCACCCACAGCTGGTTGGGGGCAGCCGCTGTGAAAGACCGCTGAACCAGGTCGGGAAAAGACGGTTGCAAAGGATCCTGCTTTGTACACCCTTTCAGTCTTCGCCGGTGGACCCCAACCAGGTTTGCCTGACGCATCAGCCGGGTTACACGCTTCTTCGAGCAGCGGATACCGCGGCCTACGGTAAGCTCCGCATGAATCCTCGGGGCACCTACGGTGCCCCGGCTCTCCCGATGAATTTCAACAATAAGCTTCATAAGCTTAGCATCCTCCCGGGCTCTGGCCGATGGTTTCCGCCCACGCCAGGCATAGAAACCGCTGGTGGAGACCCCCAGCACGCGGCACAGGTTAGAAATAGAGTGGTTGGCCTTCTGACGCTCCACAAACAGAAACAGCTCTACCGGGTCCTGTTGGTCTCCTGGGCGAAGAAGGCGGCGGCTTTTTTTAATATCTCACGCTCTTCTCGAAGCATCCGGATCTCCCGATGCAGGCGTCGTAACTCCTCACGCTCAGAGGTGGTCAGCCCTTCACGCTGTCCTTCGTCAATCTCATACTGCCGGATCCAGTTGCGAAGCGATTGTCCACTTACGTCCAAGTCCCGGGCTACATCTGCTATATTCCGGTTCCCCTCCTTCACCAAGCGTACCGCTTCCAGCTTAAATTCCGGGGGGTACGGGGGATGTGTTCTCGGCATCGGTGAACATCTCCTCTCCAATTAGATCAAGTATAAGGGTGTCCACAAACCGGGTCAAGCCCAGCTACGCCTGAATGCTTATCCTGGCTGCTTTTTTCTTCGTAGTAAGCTTTTATATTCGGAGTTAAAGCGGCGTGCTAGCACCGCTACTAGCCAGGGGTTTTTTCGCAAAGTTGGAGAACCCCGTTTGGAGATCCGGTTACGGCTTCCCTCAAATTGGCCTGAAGCGCGGGCTGTTGCATCTAGGCCAGCATAAGTCACCAGGACTTTAGCATTGGGAAAGTGGAAAATATCGCCAACTTTCCCAATGATTGATACTGCCAGGACGGGGCCGATAACGGGACGGTCTCCTGGACGTGACGGCACTCTGTATCGGGGTGTATCGGGGCTGGAATGAAGTTCTTCTAAGACCTCGTTAATTGCAATTTCAAGCAGATTGACTTATTCCTCGGTAAACTCAATCTGTTCGATCAAAAGCTTAAGCTGCAGGATAAAAGCATCTAGGGTTAGACGGATATCAATAGACCCCCTGGCTAAGTCTTTAATCTGATAGGGCCCTAAGGGAGGACGATCGAAGTCCTCTGCCTATGAGAAAGTTAAACATGTTATCCCAGGCTCTCTATATGATTGTCAAAGATCACTCTTGGCTGGAGGAGAAGTAAGCTAACTATATTGTGCAAAGAGGAAAAATAATACCTTGTAGTAAGGGCCCTACAAAGAGCACAGCAAGTCGCAGTATTAAAGTAAAAAAGGCGGAACTTAAGAAGCTGCTGGCTCGTAGGATACTAGATATTCCAGTGCTTTTTTAGTTCATGTACTATTTTCCCGGTAGGTGCTACTATTGGCTGGATCATGAAGAAAGTGCCTGTATGAAAGGAAACAAATTTTAAATCAAAACTTTACCCTTTTCGGGTCTAATTAACGTTGGGTATTTGACATTGAGTATATTTACACCAAGGAAGGATATAGCTTTACTTAGCTGCCATTATAGATTTGCAGAGTTTTCGTACCAGATTGCAATTTGTTATTTACGGAGGGCAGGCTATGGATAATACAAACAAAGCATTTTATAGCAACAGCAATGGTATAAAATGGACTATTTCGATCGTTATTATCCTTTTCCCCTTGTTATTACCTGTTTCCTTATCAATAAAATTCTACCTGATGATTACCCTTTGGGCGATAATGATGTGGATGTTTGAACTTATTCCTGAAGCTGTTGTAGGAATATTGATTCCGATATTATATGTTTTATTTAATGTAGCATCCCCTGCTGTGGCTTTCGGAGGTTGGGCAACGAGTATTCCGTGGATTACAATTGGCGGATTGATGGTGGGCAGCGCTTTTGTTAGTTCCGGTTTAGTAAAAAGAATTGCTTATAAGACATTGCTATTAACAGGTGGAAGTTTCAACGGAATTGTTATCGGCTTGACGGCTACTTGTGTTTTGCTTACGCCAATCATTCCTTCAGTGATGGCAAAAGTTGCTTTAATGACTCCTTTAGTAATTAGTTTATCTGAGGTGTTGGGAGTAGATAAAAAAAGCGAAACGGCTTCAGCTTTAATGTTGGTGACCTTTTTTGCGTTATGGTCTCCCAAGATGGCTTTTGTTACAGCTTCGGCAGATAGTGTCATGGCTGCTGGAGTACTCTCGGAACATTACGAATACACGCTTTCATGGATGGGCTGGGCTAAAGATATGTTCTTCCCTGCCATGTTGTGGACAGTTCTTTCTGTTGCATTAATTTATATTTTAAAGCCCCGAAGAATTCGTCTTGAAAAGTCATATCTGCAAAAACAATATGAAAACTTAGGTAAAATAACCGTTCGTGAGAAGATAGCAATTGGTATAGCTGTTTTGCTTCTGTTATTACTTGTTACTGATTCTTTGCATCATATTGATGTAGCTTGGATAATGATTATAATGGGCACATTTTGTTTTTTCCCAGGAATTGAATTGCTAGATTCGAAAGATTTCCACCAACTAAAGTTTTCAATTGTATTTTTTCTGGTAGGAGCTGTTTGCATAGGTGATGTTACAGTTTCATTAGGGATAGATAAATGGATTGCTGATGTTATTACTCCTTTTATTGCTGGTCAGACAAGCTTTTTCTTAGTTATGAGTATTTATGTATTTTCAATTATAGCTAATTTCATTTTAAATCCGTTGGCACTTATTGGTACATTAATGGGACCCATTGCGGATATTTGCGGTAGTCTGGGGTTTCCACCTATTCTAGGTGGATATGCTATGATTATGGGCTTTAATCAGGCTCTTTTCCCTTACGAAATAGCACCATTAATGTTAGTATATGGCTTCGGATATCTTGAAATGAAGCATTTGGTAAAAGTTATGGCAGTTCGTATATTAGTAGGTTTGGTTTTTATGACTGTTGTTACCTATCCTTATTGGAAATTTACGGGCTTAATTAACTAGAGATGCCTGAGGAAGGGATATTTATGAAAATAATATTAGGAATAACAGGGGCAAGTGGTGTAATAATGGGATATAAGATGCTTTTGGCCTTAAAAAGTATTCCCGATTGTGAAATTCATCTTGTTATTTCAGAGGGTGGAATAAGGAATTTCCGCTTGGAAACAGATTTAAATATTGATAAAATTAAAACTTTAGCAGATTATTATTATGACGATGATAATTTGGCTGCCTTAATTTCCAGTGGCTCATTTGTGACAGATGGGATGATTTTGATTCCATGTAGCATGAAGACACTGTCAGCTATAGCAACAGGTTATGCAGCAAATTTAATAGCGAGGGCCGCTGATGTATGTTTAAAGGAAAATCGCAAAGTTGTTTTAGTGCCTAGAGAAATGCCCTTAGGGAAAATCCATCTACGCAACATGTATGCTGCTGTTGATATAGGATGTACTTTAATCCCGCCAATGTTCACTTTTTATAAAAACCCCCAATCATTAGATGATCAGATCGATCATCTAATTGGTAAGATTTTAATGCAATTTGGCATAGTTTACCAGAAGTTTTCAGCATGGAGTGGTCGATGATTATGATGCATGATTTTAGAGTTTTTACCGGTTGGGGCATTTATAAAGTTGAGGCTCTTGTTATATTAACGGGGCCGGATCTCGTTGTTATCTTTGGTGGGGGAGAGAAATATCATATAGGTGCCAGTGCTTTATCGATTCCAAGAGAAAGCTTTGCCAGTAAAAATAGCCCTTCGGCATCAGCCAGTGTATTGTGCGTAACCGGACATAAGGATGATGAATTGGCCAGGGCAGCAGCGCTGAAACTAGCTGCGAAATATTCCTGTACGGTCAATGTTATTGTGGGGCTACATATCAATAGGGCCACAATAGAGGATATAGACCAATTAGTAGATTGTTTTTATGATTGTTTATCATTGATAGAAAGAAGGTTAGATGAGCATTTTAATCAATAATTTTATAACTGCAGTGCCTCCGCTTCTTAGACAGCAAAAACACAAGGTAGCTTGAGATCACAGAATTGCTTATTTTTACTTAAGCCAAGGAAACTATAATATTCCTCGGGCGTGAGATACCCGTTTGATTCGCGTAACCTAACCCGATTTATAGAATATTTCGACATACTGATCTTCCCCCGATAAAATAGACACTGGGTTAAACCACTTTTCTTTCCTTTTCGTACTCTTCTGGGCTATTGTACCCAATTGCTGAATGTATCCTGATTCGGTTGTAGAACACCTCGATATATTCGAAAATAGTACGACGCGCCTGGGAGCGGGTTCCAAACCTGCAGTTGTATACCAATTCGACCTTAAGGGTATGAAAGAAGCTTTCCATCACAGCGTTGCCCCAGCAGTTTCCTTTGCGGCTCATGGAGCAGATTATTCCGTACCGTCAAAGTAGATGCTGATAATAGCCGCTGGCATACTGGCTGCCTTGATCCGAATGCAGGAGCAGTCCCCGTGCGGGCTTGCGTCTTTGTAGAGCCATTTTTAGGGCCTTGACTACCAAATCCTGTGTTAACCGTTTCCCCATCGCCCAACCGACTATCTTACGAGAATGCAGATCCATGATGGCAGCTAAGTAGAGCCACCCTGCATCAGTGTAAATGTACGTAATGTCAGATACCCAGCGCTGATTCGGTTCAGAAACGGTAAAAAACCCATGGAGGTGGTTTTCAGCCACAGGCCGTTTATGATTTGAATCTGTGGTTGCCTTCTATCTTTTTTTTTGCCTAGCTCTAATACCTAGTTCTCGCATTAATCGCTCCACCCTTTTCTTGCCACAACGAAAACCCTTCTTGACCAGCTGCCGGTGAATACGCGGGCTTCCATAATAGCCCCGGCCTTCATGAAAGATCTCAAGTATTTTCTCTTTAAGAACCAGATCCCGCCTTAACCGGGGGCCTGGTTCACGCTTCAGCCACTCAGTGTCCAGCAGACCGGGGGAAGGGCACTATACTTTATAAAGGCAAAGGTTACCTTCCAAAAAATTAATAAATAAAATATTTGATATTGTCTTGACAATAGGCTCGCTATTTTGTATAGTAAATATGACAATGACGTCAATGTCATAACCGCTTATCAAAAGGAGGTATTTTTAAAGAGAGGTTTTAAGACTTCAAGAAAACGGTTAAATATTTTTTCAACTTAGGAGAGGAGGAATCAAAGTTGTTGGTCTCCGATATTCCAAAGAAGAATGCTAGACTGTATCCTAACCGTATTGCTTCAATAGAGGATGATGTAGAGTTTACTTTTTTTGAATTTAACCAGCGCGTAAATCGCTTAGCCAATGCGATTTTAAATCTAGGACTGGGTAAAGGTGATCGAGTAGCCGTATTATATTATAACGGCTACCAGTATATTGAGCTGTATTTTGCCTGTGCTAAGGCGGGGACTCCTATTGTCCCGCTTAACTTTAGATCAGACAGTAAAGAGTTAACTTATATTCTAAACAACTCCGAAGCTAAACTACTTTTCTTCGGCAGTTTGTACCAGAATACAGTAGAAGAAGTAAAACCTCAAACTCCCGGTGTTGCTAAACTAGTTAGCATAGATCAAAAATTGGCAGGTTATTTGTTTTATGACGATATAATCAGCGATTCCAGTCCTGATGGACCGTCTGTAATTGTAGAAGAAGATGACATGGTAGTACTGGGATATACTGGTGGAACTACTGGTTTGCCCAAGGGTGTTATGACTACTCATCGTAATTTAATCTCTAGTTGTTTCAATTCGGCAGTTGGGATCAGAATCGCACCAGGCATGGTTTACTTAAATACCCCACCCTTGTTCCATGCCGGAGATGCCATGGCCATGTTTGCCTTTGCCTTTATGGGGGCTACTAATGTTACCTTGCGTACTTTTAGCCCAGAGGCAGTACTGAAAACCATTGAGAAATACCAAGTAACGCATGGCCTGTTGGTTCCGGCTATGCTATTGGCTATTTTGCAATATTCGCAGGTCAGTGATTTTAATCTAAAAAGCATGGAATGTGTCATTTATGGTACTGCTCCAATGCCAATTGAACCGCTTAAAAAAGCTATCAAACTTTTTCAATGTAATTTTCTTCAGGTATATGGTGCTACCGAAACCTTTGTTCCGATGAGCATGCTGCTACCAGAAGACCATGTGCTCGAAGGCACCCCAGAACAAATACGACGAATGTCTTCAGCAGGGCGCGAGGTAATCGGGATGGAGGCCAAAATCGTAGACGATGATGACAGGGAACTGCCTTTTGGTGAGGTAGGTGAGGTAATTGTCCGTGGAGACAATGTCATGAAGGGATACTGGAAGCTCCCCGAACTTACTAAAGAGACTTTACGTAATGGCTGGTACCACACTGGTGATCTAGGTAAGATGGATGAAGGTTGTTATATCTATATAGTAGATCGAAAGAAGGATATGATCATTTCTGGAGGAGAAAATATCTACCCAAAAGAGATCGAAGATGTTTTGTACCAACATCCAGAAGTTGCCGAAGTGGCTGTAATAGGTATTCCAGATGAATACTGGGGCGAAGCCATTAAAGCCTTGGTAATTAAAAAGGCAAATAGCTCCTTAACCGAAATGGATCTTATTGAACACTGTAAAGAACATTTGCCCGGCTACAAAAAGCCACGCTCAATAGAATTTGTAGAAACTCTACCCCGTTCTACAGCCGGTAAAGTATTAAAACACGAAATTCGAGCCCAATACTGGCAAGACCGCGATCGAAAGGTCTAAAGCCTTTTATTAACTTAAGACATTAAAACATAAGGAGGTTGATCCTGTGGTACAGGAGAAATTACCCGAACGGTTTGAAAAAAACTTTTTCAAATACGAGGAAAAACAACGCAGTTGGGATGATCTTGAAGTTGGTGAAGTATATAACACCGAACCCTTTACGGTTACCTTGGAAAGAATCCAACTTTATGCTGAAGGAACTGAAGATTACAATCCATTTTACTTTGATGAAGAAGCTGCAAAGAACTCTCAATTTGGGGGTTTGATTGCCCCCCCTACCATTGTTGTACCGATCGTATTTGCCTCACTGCCACCCGATCACTGGGCAAAAATGCCTGGGGCTATCAATCCGGGCCAAAGGCTAGAGTTTGGTGTTCCCGTGCGGCCTGGTGACACCATTTATTGTCAGTCAAAGTTAATTGACAAATATCTAAAACGGGGAAAGAAATATACCGTGGCCGAGTTCTTCATAACCAATCAGAAACAAGAGATGGTATGCAGGTGGATTGGGGGGCTGGTGTTACAATTTCAGGGTAACGAGGAAATGATTAAGAAATAAACATTCAGAAGATAGCCATTAATTAAGAGGAGGTTTCTAAGATGTCTGAAAAACTAGAATTTGATAAAATTGAATTGGGATATGAATTACCCTCTCAGAGTAAGCATATTACTCAGGAAAAGATAAACAAGAACGCCGAGGCTTCTCTTGATTTTAACCCGATTCATATTGATCCGGAATGGTGTAAGAAGATTAACCTTTTAGGCAAAGGAACTACTATTGCCCATGGGATGATGACCCTCTCCTTTATGGGAAAGATCGTTACTGATTGGGCTTACCCCGGAGGGGGCTTTTTAAAATCCTTAGAGGGTAAATTTCTTTACCCTGTACGCCCGGGAGATGATATTACCAATTATGCTCAAGTAATTGAAAAACACCCTCGCAGTGACAGGACCTCTTTCGTAGTATTAGAGCTCTGGTGTGAAAACCAGGATGGGGTTAAAGTTGGGGTAGGTGAGGCTGCTGTAACGATACCTGAATAAAACAGATATCTTTTCAGTAAGGTCTACATCCTGGTGAAACTGCTTTGCAGGTCTTAGGTAAACTGGAATGCATAGTAACAAGCAGATCTTACCTCTGGCCCTATCATACTGGCAGGTTGGTTGACGATTGTGCTTTACGATTATCCAACTAACAGGGCAAACAAACTTCCGGGTTGCTTTTTGGACGGATTAAAAGGGTAAGCATTAAATAAAACCTGCCCCTTAATAAGGGGCAGGTTTTATTTGGCATTCTATTAAGTTGACTTTTACCGGCTCGAGGACAATCTAAATGGAAAAAGGAACTTGTGACCGCCCTGCCTAATGACAGATTCTATAGATTTAAAGCTGAATATAAGATTACACTGGATGCTTCTGAAGGAAAAGTGTGCAGTGTTGATCTTTCGGTAGGAAATTATGGCTGGGTCATAGCTTGAGAAGCAAGATGCTGAATGAATATTAAATCGCTCTCTTATCAGCTTCTTCTATCATACGAATAAAGACTTTCAAAGCTGAAGGGTAGTTCCCTCTCCTACCGGGGGAGAGGAAACTAGGCTCCGATGATCGTTACCATAATGCGGCGTTTTTTTCGGGGGCCGTCAAATTCGCAGAAAAAGATATTCTGCCAAGTAGAGAGCCCCAGGCTGCCGTCGATCAGGGGGACGATTTCGCTGGGGCCAACCAGCCCCGACTTGAGGTGGGCGTCGGCGTTGCCGTCCTGCCGGTCATGTTCCCAGCCACCGCGTGGGACCAGCTTACGCAACAGCGTGATCACGTCATTTTGCACGCTTTCGTCCCAGTTCTCCTGGATCATGATCGCCGCCGTAGCCCCCTGGGCGTATATTGAAACCAGCCCGTTTTTAATGCCGCTTTGTGCCACCTCTGTTCGGACTTGTTCCGTAATATCGTAAAGCGTCTCCCGCGTTGTGGTTTCCAGCTCGAGAACAAACTGTCTCAAAGACATGACTTTACCTCTCCTATCAGCCGGCGCTGCTTGCATGGCCAAGCTATTATTCTTGTTTATCTATAGTTTAGTTGATGTATTGCGAGAATTCAACCGGAGCGCTGTTCCGCCCATCCGCCCTACTCGGCTCATTGGTATCTCTTTTAAGTTTAAGGTCGAATTGGTATACAACTGCATGTTTGAAATCCGTTCGCAGGCAAGGCGCATCATTTTCGAATATATCGAGGTATTCTACAACCGAATCAGAATACATTCAGCAATAGGTACAATATCCCAGAAGAGTACGAAAAGGAAAGAAAAGTGGCTTAACCCAGTGTCTATTTTATCGGGGGAAGATCACTGATCCATCCGGACCAGTGTTTGAGCAGGATCAAAAATGATTATGTTATTATGGCTGCTGACAAGGATGTTTTGCTATTGAAACAGAATTATATAAGCAATTAGAAATCTTGCAGGTGTTAAAAAGTGCAAGAAGGAGACATGATATCCTGTGAATAAGGTCTTCGATGCGAGTTTTGCCAACGAGCCGGACCAGTTGTTGGTATCGGTTTTTCGGCGCCTTTTGTCTGAAATATTTATTAAGCAAGACAATGGCCGGCAACCCGGCCTGGACACCCCCGTTTAGCCTTTGTTTATTTAATGGGGTAAAAACTGCGATTATCGAGATCTAATGATGCTATGGGGAGAAGGATATGAGCCGAAACAACAACAATAACGAAATAGAGTCTCGCCTCTGGAGCGCCGCCGATGAGCTGCGGGCCAACTCTAAGCTGAAATCATCCGAATACTCTGTGCCGGTGCTGGGCCTGATTTTTCTGCGTTATGCAGATTACAAGTTTACCGTCGCCGAAAAGGAACTGGCAGGCCAGAGCACCGGGCGTCGCAAAATCGGACCGGCTGACTATCATGCTCAAGGAATCATGTACTTATCGGATCAGGCCCGTTTTTCGACACTGCTCCAGCTCCCCGAGGGAGAAAACATCGGCCAGGCCATTAA
>Ga0208693_1001931_pt1 | contig 14198 bp, 13 predicted proteins | sample AD_UKC071_MetaG_FD_184438 | JGI IMG/M metagenome (GOLD analysis project Ga0208693, IMG submission 184438) | Active sludge microbial communities of municipal wastewater-treating anaerobic digesters from USA - AD_UKC071_MetaG (SPAdes) (version 2) | ecosystem: Engineered > Bioreactor > Anaerobic >... | reverse complement strand
ACGCCACCGGGCACTACGAGCAGACAGGGCACCCGGTCATGCGCTCGTTCGAGCCCGGCGAGGAGTGGCGCTGGTGCTACGTGGACGCCCTGCCCGGTTAGCGCGCCGGGGTGCTGACGCGGCCGTCTGGGTAGCGCGCGAAGCGTCCCGTCTGGGGCGGTTGCACCGGGTCGTTGGACGCATGCGGCCACCGCCCGAAGCGGCCCGCCTGGTAGTCGGCGAACGCCTTCATCAGCTGCTCGCGGCTGTTGGCCACGAAGGGACCCTGCTTGACCACGGGCGCCCCGATCGGACGCCCCTGCAGCACGAGCACCCGGGCGCCCGTAGGCCCGGCCGAGATCTCAAGCGGGGCCGAGGCGTCCACCAAGGCGCCTTCGACGTTCAAGGTGTCGCCGTCGACGGCGAGCTGCCCGTCGTAGGCGTACAGGACGCGCAGGGTCTCGTCGCCGGCCGGCGGGAGGGTGAGCCGCGCGTCGGCGTCCAGCGTGATGTGCCAGACCGCGACGTCGGCGTCCGGGCGGGACGCCCAGGAGCCCGGCGGCGGGGTCAGCGGCTGGACCCCGTCGAAGGCCCCGGCGACGACCTTGACGGACGCGAGACGTCCGGACGGGTCGCGGCGCTCGACGACCGGGGTATCGTCGGCCCAGAACATCTGGAAGTTCGCGGGCGTCGACTTGTCCTCCGGGGCGAGGTTGAGCCAGATCTGGAACAGATGCAGCGGGTTCGCGGCGTCGGACCGAGTCATCGGGAACATCTCGGCGTGCGCGACGCCGGCGCCGGCGGTGAGCCACTGAGTGTCGCCCTGGCCGTAACGCGCGACGGCACCCTCGGAGTCAGTGTGGTCGACGATGCCCTCCTCGACGACGGTGATCGTCTCGAAGCCCTGGTGCGGGTGCTGCGGGAAGCCCGGGACGGTCGAGCCGTGGTACATGTTCCAGCCGTCGCGGCCGGCGAAGTCCATGCCCATGTCGCGTCCGCGAAGCAGGTCGGACGCCGGACCCTGCGTCCCCGGTGCGGCCGCCGGGTAGGCGTCCAGGTGGTGCGCGCAGAACAGGAACGGGTCGATCGTCGGCCACTGCGGACCGGCGATGGAGAATCGCTGGACGACCTTGCTCATGAAGACCTCCGATGTTGTTGAACGGTCAAGCATTTCAACCCTGGGCGAACGTTTGGTATTCCCGACGCTCTCAAAGGGGTGGGCCAAGGAAAGCGCTGAGGCCTCGCTGGCCGAGTGGTTCCCCTACGTGGCGAAGACGTCCTTCAGCGTCACGGTGCGCAGGCCGCGCTTGTTGAGCAGGGCGACGAGACGCGGCATCGCGGCGATCACGCCGGGATGGTTGGCGTGGGCGATGACGATGCGTCCGGCCGCGAACCACTGGGCAGCGTTCGTCACGATGACGCTGCTGGCCAGGACCGCAGAGTCGGCCAGCGAGCCATACCAGAGCGTCGGCGCGGTGTAGCCGATGGCGGCGGCCGAGGCGATCACGCGGGCGTTCAGGAAGCCGAAGGGCGGGCGATAGAAGGGCGCGCCGCTGACCCCGAACGTGGTCTGGATGAAGTCCTCGTTGCGCTGCAGCTGATCGCGGACTCCTGCGTCGGTCAGCGAGCGGAGATCCGGGTGCGACCAGGTGTGGTTGCCGAGCTGGATCTGGCCGGAGGTCACCAGCGGGCGCAGGCGGGCCGCGTGAGTGGTCCAGCTGGGGCTGTCCAGCGCTGAGCTACGTCCGCTCACCCGTCGCGACTACGACTCGCTGCTGCGCAACCACATCCTGCCGTCCCTCGGCGAGGTTCCCCTCCATGCGGCGAGGCGTGGTTGGATGTGGCAGAGCCCCCGCGTCGCAATCCCCCCGACGACGTTCGCGCCATCCACGACGAGAACCTTCACCGGGCGATCACTCCACTCGACCCTCTCCACCTGGAGCGGCAATAGCCTGCCGGCGCCCCATGTTCAGGACGCTCCGCTGGCCCTCCTCACGAAGTCGGCCACGTCGTCGAGCATCTCGACCAGATGCTCGGGCTGGCCGGTCCAGACCTGCCTCGAGGTCGGCAACCCGGCGCGGATCATCGTGACCGTCAGGTCATCGATCGCCATGCCGCGAGGCGCCGGGCAGGAAGCGATGGCGCTGGCGCGTTCCCGCTGCTCCGGCGTGAGCCCCAACCACCACGACTTCAGAGTCAGATCATCGGTCACGGATGGATTCTCCCTCGAAGGGCACGCGACCCTTTCACCCAGCCAGCGCGTGTTTTGCATCACACTGACGACAGGCTACCCTCGCGCACAGTGCGGCAGAAGAGTGCGTTCGGCCTGCCGTGAGCCGGCGCTGATCGTGGCCCGGTGGCCGTGCTGTCGCCGGCGGGATTGTTATGTCCGCCAGAGGACGTCGAGTGGGGCGGCGGTGATCCTGTCTCCGAACGGGGCCGCGGTGGGCCCGGTGTGCAGGATCACGCCCTGCACGAATTGGCGTCCGAGCCGGTCACGCATGGTGGCAAGCCAACGCCCGTCGGAGATACCGACGGACGAACTGGCCTTGACCTCGACGGCAACAACCCGGCCGTCGGCAGCCTCCAGGACGAGGTCGACCTCGGCTCCGCCGTGGTCCCGGTAGTGCCAGATCCTCGGCGTTTCCTCCGACCAGCCCAGTTGCCGGCGCAACTCCCCGGCCACGAACCCTTCCAGAAGCCCTCCAGCCATCTGGACTGCGGCGGTGCCTTGCCCGCGGGCGTCCACGTTGACCAGACGCGCCGCCAGGCCGGTGTCGAGCAGGGCGCACTTGGGTCGCGACACGACCCGCTTGGACAGGTTCGTCGACCACGCGGGGATCCGCTGGATCAGGTACAGGGTTTCCAGCAGCGACAGGTAGGGCGCCAGGGTTCGGACCGGGATGCCCGCGTCGTTGGCCAGGCCCGCGACGTTCAACTCGGCCGCGTTCCGGGCCGCGAGCAGACGCAGGAGTCGGGGCAGGTCCTCCAACCGCTGCAAGGCCGACACGTCGTGGGCGTCGCGTTCGGTGATCCGACGCACGTAGTTGTCGTACCAGTCGGCCCGCCTCCGCCCGGGTGTCCGGGCCAAGGCTTCGGGGTAACCCCCCGCGTAGGCGCGCTCGAGGTAGTCGGCCCGGGTCAACTCGCTGCGATGTCCGGTGATGGACTCCCCGGCGAACAGGCGGTCGATGAACGTTTCCCGACACCCCGCCAGTTCCCCCTGGCTGAACCCGAACAACTCCACATCCTCGGCGCGGCCTGCCAGGCTGTCCTCCATGGCCGGCAGCCGAAGCAGGTTGGCCGAGCCCGTCAACAGGAACCGGCCCGGACGCTGATCGGCATCAACCACCATCTTCAACGCGAGGATGAGCGCCGGCACCCGTTGGACCTCATCGATCGCCAACAGGCCATCAGGGAACTGACGCACGAATCCTGCCGGGTCGAGTTCGGCAGCCGTCCGGGTCACCTCGTCGTCCAACGTCACCAACCGGCCCCCACGCAAGGTGACCACCTGGGACGCGAGGGTTGACTTGCCCACCTGCCGCGCCCCCTGGACGACCACGATCCTGGTGTCATCCAGCGCCTCCAGGATCCGGGGCTTCAGGAAGCGTTCCCGCAAGGCAACCATGCGCCGACTCTACCTCGCCATTCGCCGATCTTCCTTACAAGCTTCGCCGTTTATCCACACTCCACTCGCCGATCTTCCACCGGAACCTCGAACCTCACGCCCCACGAGCCCGGCACTCGCACCACCACGAAACCCACGACCAGGCACTACACACACGCGGCATGAGAGTGAGCCTGCGAGAGAGACCCACCGAAGTCGAGATCCGCTGTCACCCGGGAGTGCTCGGGGCTCATAATCGTGTCATGTCGACCAGGTCCCTCATCAGGGCGCTCGCTCTCTTGTCCGTTCCCGTTGTGGCCACCACCGCGTTCTCCACCACAGCGATCGCGGCCCCCAAGGTCAAGCCACCGACCCCGACCAAACCGGTCTATGTGGCCCTGGGTGACAGCTACGCCGCCGGTGTCGGCGCTGGCAGCTACCTCAGTGACCGGACCGACTGCCACCGCTCCCTCAAGGGCTACCCCGGACTCATCGCCTCCGCGGGCGGGTACGCCCTCAACCTCCAGGCCTGCTCGGGGGCGGACATCGCCGACGTCGCCTCACTGCAGCTCGGCGCTCTGGCGACGGCCAAACCGGCCAAGGTCACCATCACCGTGGGTGGGAACGATGTCGGATTCGCCGACACGATGAGCACCTGTCTCGGGTCTGACACCGGCGCCTGCCTTGCTGCAGTGGCCACGGCGGAAGCCGTGATTGCCGACACCGAGTCGACCACGGGCCTGCCCGCGCGTCTTGGGAAGCTGTTCCTCGACGTGAAGGCCAAATCGCCCGCCACCGCCACCATTGTCGCGACCGGCTACCCACAGCTTCTTTCGACAACCAGGCCGGAATGCAGCCTCTTGACCAGCTTCACCCTCGAGGAGGTGAACGCTCTCAACACCGCCGCCAGCCACCTGGACGCGCTCATCAAGACGAAAGCGGACGAGGCCGGCATCGGCTACGCGACGGTGGAGGACGACTTCCTCGGACACGAGGTGTGCACGAGTAGCCCGTGGATCAACAACGTCCGGGTCCTGACCCCATTCGAGTCCTTCCACCCCAACAGCACCGGGTACGCGTCCGGCTACAAACCCGACGTTGCGGCAGCGCTGAGAGCCACCACGACCTCCACGTCCACGATGACGATCACCACCGGCGGCCAGACGTCGAGTGACACCAAGCGCGGCACGGTGAAAGCAACACGCTGAGAACGTCCGCGGATGACCGACGCCCTCACCAACCGCACGTGAGCCTCCGGACCGTCCTCGCGATCGACTCGACCAGAGGCCGCAAGCCCGCCAGCCCGGCCTGCTGCCCGATGTCCGGGACTGTCAGAGAAACGGTGGGTGGGTGTGGCCCGACACGCCGGGTGGAAGCCTGGTGAGGAAGGCAGGTTCTCGTGACCGACACGATGAACGATGTGGCTAATCCGAGGAAGGCGGCGCCAGGTTCGGTGGCCGATCTGTTGATCGCTCAGGCCCGGGCTGAGGGGGTGTCGCTGGTCGGGCCGGGAAGTCCTCTTGCGGCGTTGACGAAGCAGGTCCTGGAGACTGCTTTGGAGGCCGAGCTGGACGAGCATTTGGGTTACGAGCACGGCGACCGTGACGGCAAGACCAGCGCGGTGGCCGGCAGCGAGCGGAACGGGACCAGGGCCAAGACGGTTCACACCGAGCTGGGCCCGGTGACTATCGAGGTGCCCCGGGACCGGGACGGCTCGTTCGAACCCCTGGTCGTCAGGAAACGACAACGCCGTCTGTCCGGGGGGGATGCGATGGTGTTGTCGCTGACGGCCAAGGGACTCACCTCTGGTGAGATCTGTGCGTTCTTCGCCGACACGTACGGCCAGGCGATGAGCAAGGACACCATCAGCCGGATCACCGACAAGGTGATCGAGGAGATGACCGAGTGGCAAAACCGGCCACTCGACCGGTCTATCCGGTGGTGTTCATCGACGCGATCCACGTCAAGGTCCGCGACGGACAAGTCACCAACAAGGCGTTCTATGTAGCCATCGGTGTAACCGTCGATGGCCAACGCGACTTTCTGGGGATCTGGGCCGGCACCGGAGGGGAGGGCGCCAAGCACTGGATGAACGTCCTCACCGAGATCAAGAACCGCGGCGTGACCGACATCCTGATGCTGGTCTGTGACGGCCTGAAAGGCCTGCCCGAAGCGGTCAACACCGTGTGGGAACACACCACCGTTCAGACGTCTGTGTGATCCATCTGCTGAGGAATCGTTCAAGTACGCCGCCCGACAGAACTGGGACCAGATTGCTCGCGACATCAAGCCGGTCTACACCGCCCCGACGGTGGCCGCGGCAGCCGCCCGGTTCGACGAGTTCGCCGACAAATGGGGCACCAAGTACCCGGCCGCGATCGGGCTGTGGCGGTCGGCGTGGACCGAGTTCATCCCGTTCTTGGACTACGACGTCGAGATCCGCCGGGTCATCTGCACCACCAACGCGATCGAGTCGCTGAACGCCCGTTTCCGGCGTGCTGTGCGGGCCCGTGGCCACTTCCCCACCGACCAGGCCGCGCTCAAGTGCCTCTACCTCGTGGCGCGTTCCCTTGACCCCACAGGGCACGCCAAGACACGATGGATGAACCGGTGGAAGCCGGCACTGAACGCGTTCGCCATCACCTTCCCGGGCCGCCTCGACCCGGCAGGAAACCAGTAGACGCCAGCAGCCGCCCACCGTTAATCGGATACTCCCCGTGTCGGACTCGTGATGGCCGCGAGGAAGCCATCAGAATCGGATACGTGGGACAAGAGCCTGTAGTGCCGCTCGACGAGCGTGGCGCGTTGCATGGCTCAGTCGGTGAGCCTCCGCTGGCCGGCGCCTCTGTGGCCCCACGGGTGCCTGATCAGACGGCCCGGATGGGGGTCTATCTCGTTGGCCTGCAGGCAGAGGGCAACGGCTGGATCTTCAGGGAGCAACCGATCGAAGATCAGGGGATCGATGGGCACCTTGAGATGGCGGAGCCCTTGTCGACGGGTTCTGGGTCGGGATACCGCAGAGGCACTGGTCGCCTTATCGCAGTCCAGATTAAGACTGGAGATTCGTGGTTCAGTGAGCAGAGTCCGGACGGCTGGTGGTTCAGGTTCGACAAGCTGCATGCCGACCTCTGGCTGAATCATTCGCTGCCTGTGGTCGTCATGCTGGTCGACCTCAACTCGCACACCGCGTATTGGCAGGAAATCTCGCCTCGCACGGTTCGGTCGGCGGGGAGCAACTTCAAGGTGGAAGTTCCGCAGGTCCAGGTGCTGACTGAAGGGTCATCCTCCTTTGAGGTGATGGCCAGCGAAGCGGCACGGGTAGCTGTGTCCAGATACGACTACTCCCGCGAGCATCTGCCTCCGTCTGTCACGAGAGTGTTCGCCGCGCTCGAAGTAGGTAACCGGGACGACGCAGCCATGCTGGCATTGCATCTCGCAGACAGTCGCAGCAATCCTGCTGGCATCACCTCGTCGCTGCTCGCAACATCCCCCGTCTGGATAACGCGCAACGAGCGATGGGCATGGCGCGCCATAGGCAACTTCGCAGCGAGCCATCTGCAGAGTCGGCTGGCAGTGCAAGCCTTCTCGCGGGCCGGCGCGGTAGGCGGAGAGGATGCGGGACGCTGCTATGCAGCAGCCGCTCTGCATTCCCTCGACTTCGACCGCGAAGCCGCGGCCTCATTCACGACCCTCGCTGAGGAGAATGGCGCCGCGACCCCGGTAGTTGCATCCCTAAGGGCCGTCCTGTCGCACCCCGAAGGCGATGCGGGCCCCATCGCAATGCCGGCCGAGCTTGAGGCCGACACGGCTGAAGTTCGCGGGTCTGCGATCGCCCAAGGTTTCCTATACCTGCAGGCAAAGCGTCGGGGAGACATTGAGGCTGCACTCAGGCACTCCCAACTTATGCTCGAGGCCGACCCCACAGACACTGCGGCAATGCTGGGCCGAGCGGATGCGCTCGCCTGGTCAGCGGCTATGGGTAGTACCGGAGCTCGTCTGTTGAGTGACGCGGTCGCGCTGCTCGAGGGCGCACTGCGGCAGCGACAGTCGTGGTCGGGTCCGACCGCAGAGATCACTGTTGCCTTGGCTCGCGCACACCTTGAGTCGGGAGACTTCGACAGGATGCTGCAAACCTGTCTTCCCGCTCCCGCTGGCACTGCGACGGCTGAGGATGCCGAGACTCGTGAAGTGCGGCACCTCGCGGTTCACGCGGCCGTGCTGCTCAACAGACTCGATGTGGTCGAGACGCTCACGCAATCGCAGCCCACCTCAACCGAATCCCAGCTGGCGCGGTACCGGCTCGGAATTCTCGATCTCACGGGTCCAGAGCTGGAGGCACTACTCACAGCGGAGTTCAACGAGGCGGTGCAGCGCGATGACTACGCTCGGATGGCACACCTTGCGCTCGATCTTGCTGAGAGAGGCGTGGACGTGCTGGCGTTCGTCAGGCCCTGCGTCGAGCGTTCGATAATCCCTCCAACCACTCTTGCACTCGGAGAAGCTCTACTCGGTTTGCACCGTGACTTCGATGCCGGGCTGCCAGGCTTGCGCGCCTTAGCCCGATCTGACAGGCAGTCAGCTGAGATCCTCGTGCGCCACCTGCAGAACCGTGGTCGGCACCGGGAGGCCGCAGACGCGTGCGAGGCCATTCTGGCGCAAGGTGATGACGCATTATTCGCGATCCTACGCGCAAACGCCCTAATAGACGCCCAAGATCCTGACGCAGAGATCGAAGCGCTTGAGGCCGCGGGCAGATACGGAGGGTTTCCCATCGAACGAGCCCGGCTCCTTACTTTCGCCGCCGGTGAAGCCGCCGATCGCAATGACTGGAATGGCGCGGAGCGGAGACTCACCGAAGTGCTCGATCTTCTCGTGGCTCCCAAGGCGAGCTCGGTCTGGAACTTGGTCAAGACCCAGCTTCGGCTCGGGCATCCTGAGCGAGCCCTTCAGACGTTCGACCGTTATCGACCAGAGGTTCGCGACGACTCAGATGCCAGGCTGTGGCTCCAGGCGACCGTCGCCGAGCCCTGGGACGCCAGCCGTGCGTCGGAAGCGCTCACGCTGTCCTCACGGGTGCACGATCCGCAGCTCTCCGCGGCGCTCCTGCACCAAATCATCATGACGACCCACGGAGTCGGCGAGGACGGCGAGGATCATGACCCATCGCTCGCAGCGATCGAGGACCGCAGACTGCTTGCGCAACGCGCTGTCCCCGGTGAATTACACAGACAAGCATTCGAGGCTCTGGCGGCACTGGTCGAGCGTCACGGGGAGCAAGTGGGCGTACGGATGCTCCAGGGGGAGCCCGAGGACCTAATTGAACAGATGACGTCAATGCTCAAGGCCGGAGCAGAACGGGATCGAATCCTGCTCGATCTGATGAAGCAAGTCCGTGACGCTGCTCTACCGATGGGCGTCGTTGCGAACGTCTCAGGCAATGGGTACGCGACTCTGCTTGTGCAGCGTGCCCTTGGGCCGTTAGTGACGGCCTCGGCGGATGACGACGAATATGGACTCGAGCTCTCCCGTGCCTCCGCAGCTCTAGATCGGCACGTGGTCGTCGACGCTTCCTCGCTTCTCACCGTCAGTGGTCTCGAAGACACTGAACTGTTGGGCCACTTCACTCGCGTCGTGGTCGCCGCTGCCACACTGCGAGATATCCACCGGGCCGTGCACGACATCCGTTCTTTGGCCGGCAGCCCCGGCCGGATGGGATGGGACCCAAACGAGGGCAGAATACGCATTTCTGAGACGTCTACCGAAGAGTTCGTCCGGCAGCTCACCCGAGCAGTAGCACTGGATGCATACGCGACCACCCTGCCCGTTGGCACTCCTGTCGAGTCGGAGCTTCGAGACCGTCTCGATGACGACGGTGAGTTCGCTGCCTGGCTCGACCCGGTACAGCTAGCCAAAGAAGGAGGCTACTCGCTGTGGAGCGACGACCTTGGGTTGCGCCGGATTGCGTCTGCTCTTGAGGTCGACTCCTTCGGGACCGCGGCCTTGATAGACGCTCTCCGCGAACGGGAGATCACACGGGTGAACGCGGACCAGATCGAGGCCGTGCTGAGCCGGTCTGCAGAGGTCGTGCGAAGGTTGGGCCAGGACTGCCTGGTCGATCTCCCGCTGGGTCCGCATGACCTATGGCTCCTTGGCGAGCAGGACGAGTGGCGTCCTTCTGCCGGAGCGGTCGCTCTTTCGCGCGCATCGTGGTGGGTCTGGCAGAACCAAGCTTCTGCAAATCCATTCCATCAGCTGACCGAGGTTCTGGCCGCTGTAGCGGAGCTCCGGGCCGATTCGTTGCCCGCCTGGCAGATGTCAGCTCTGATGGGCGGAGGCCGAGCCTTCGTGCCGGATCACGCTTCTCGTGGTCTCTGTGAACTAGCGCTTCTCGCTCGGGGCCCAGGCAGTTCCGACAGGGACATCGTCGAAGGCTTGATGCGCGCGCGTCTGATCGCCAACGAGCTCGATATTTTGGATCCCGTCGACGAGATCTCCGCAGCTGCCGCCCACCTTGCCGATGGCGGACTTGTCGATGATCCTGAGGATCTCGCACGCCGAGTACTTGCTCAAATCGAATCCGACACCGAAGACTGATGCACCAGCCCAACTCAGCCCTTCGGGAGCTTGGCATAGGTCGCCCTCGTAGGACGGGATCGTGAACGGCTCGCGCATGAGGTGTGTCTGCGGTCGGCGAGCTCGGGAGTCCCACCTGACTCGTGCCACTTTTCGGGTTTTGGCTACCTGAGGGCGGTTTGACTAGGGGCTCCGTGTTGGAAGGTGTGCACTAGCGGGTGGTCTTTTAGCCTTGCTGGGTGGTGTACATCCGGACCGTGAAGACGTCGAGCGGCGCGACCGCGGTCCAGATCGTGCACTCGTTCCACAAGGGGTCCCGGGAGATCGTGCACATCGGTTCGGCGCACACCGAGGTGGAGGTGGAGTTGTTGAAGGCTGCGGCGCGGCAGCGGCTGCACACCAACCAGGACACCCTCGATTTCGGGGACGGGAGGCCTGCCCGCGGCGAGTTGCCGATCTTATCGACCCAGTCGGCGTACCTGTGGGAAGCCCTCGAGCGGGGCTACCGCACGTTGCGGTTCGATCGGGCCTGTGGCCACGACGATGTGTTCGCGGCGTTGGTGCTGGCCAGGTTGATCGAACCGACGTCGAAGGCGGACACGATCCGGGTGCTCGACGAGGTCGGTCGGCCGGCTCCGGCGTTGCGGACCATCTGGCGGCGGCTGCCGGTCTACGCCAAGCCGGAGTGGCGTGCCAGCTTGTCCGGGGCGTGCGCTGCGCATGTGGGTCTGGGGCCGGCCACGGTCCTGCTCTACGACGTCACGACGCTCTACTTTGAGACCCACGAGGGGGACGGGTTCCGCGAACCTGGGTTCAGCAAGGAGAGACGCCTGGAGCCACAGATCACCGTGGGGCTGCTCACTGATGCTCGAGGGTTCCCGCTCCAGGTCGGTGCGTTCGAGGGCAACAAGGCCGAGACGAAGACGATCCTGCCGGTCATCACCGCGTTCCGAGAGGCTCACGGCCTGCCCGACGTCACGGTGGTCGCCGACGCCGGCATGCTGTCCGAGCAGAACCTGAAGGAGCTGGAGGATGCCGGGCTGCACTTCATCGTCGGTGCCCGGATCCCCGAGGTGCCCTACAGCGTCAAGGAATGGCAGCGGCAGAACCCGGGCGAGGCGCTGCCCGACAAGCACATCTTCACCCAGCCGCTGATCATGGGCACCAAAGCCGACCTGCGCCGGCGGACGGTGTTCTACCAGTACTCCCAGGACCGGGGCCGCCGCACCCTGAAGGGCATCGACACCCAGATCGCCAAAGCAGAGAAGGCCGTCGCCGGACAGGCCGAGGTCAAACGGAACCGGTTCATCCAGCTCACCGGCGCCACCAAATCGGTGAACCGGGACCTGGAAGCCAAAGCCCGTGCCCTGGCCGGCCTGAAGGGCTACGTCACCAACATCGAAGGTGCGACGTCGGCGTTCGTGATGGGCGCCTACCACCAGCTGTGGCAGGTCGAGAAGTCCTTCCGCATGTCCAAGACCGACCTTCGTGCCAGGCCGATCTTCCACCACCAACGCGAGTCAATCGACGCGCACCTCACCATCGTGTTCGCCGCCCTCGCTGTCGCCCGCTGGCTCGAGGCCACCACCAGCTGGAGCACCAAGAAACTCGTCAAGACCCTCCGGCGCTACCACACCGTCCAGATCAAGGCCGGCGAACAGATCATCACCGCCGCCGATCCACTCCCCGACGACGTCCGCGTCACCCTCGAGAAAATCCGCGCCGCGAGTACGCACTAATTGGCACGAGTCGGGTCCATTGCGTCCACCACACTCACCTGGTTCAAACCCCCGCACAGTGACAGCCAGCTCAGCTACAACTCACGCAGAGTGTCAGCGGTCACTCCTACGATCATGACGACGGGCACGGGAAGGGGAGACGTCTTCGCCTTCCGCCGCTACGAAGACTCGTCCCTGTCCTACACCGGAATCGAGTCCCACCAGGGGCTGCGGCGCTACGGCCTGTACGACACCGTGGTGGCCGTAGACGACGCTCTTGCCTGACATCCTCCTGCCCTGCGCTGAGTCCTGACCGCTACTGCATCCCCGGAGCGACGGCCGCGCGGAGGGCGTCCAGGCTCTCTTGGTCCCCGGACGCCTCGGGCTCGGGTCCGCGCCCCCAGAGCCAGCGGTCCAGAGTGTCGGCCGTCGCCGTGATGGACGCCGCGGGCTCGCCGTCGGCCACCAAGACCACGCCCGGCTCGTCGTAGGTCTTGCCGGACTGACCGGTGCCGATCCAGCGCCCGGGCTGCAGCAGCCACCGTCCACCATCGGACGCCACCAGCTCGACCACCCCCGTCACCGGACGCAGCTCGAAGCCGGGGTTCGTCCCCCACCAGCCCAACATCACCTCGACCGCGTGCGAGACGCCGTCGGACGCGACCTCGTGCTCGATCGGACGCGACACCAGCCCCGCCGCCAACTCGGCATCGATGCGGTGCATCGTCGCCTCGTGGACCTGCATCCGACGCGTGAAGCCGACCGTCTGATCGGGCGGGAACCACGACCACGCCGGATCGGCGTCCGGACGCGACCTCAACTCCGCGACCAAAGCCGCCGTCTCCGCCCGCAGCAACTCGACCGTCTGCCCGCGCTCGACCGGGCGCTCCGGCTTGTCCGCCTCCACGGCCTCGGAATCGGCATCAGTGCGCGCCCCGGACGACAGAATCCGCGCCCAGAACGCGTGCACCTCGGTCAGGTGCCAGAGCAGGTCGTCGACTGTCCAGTCGGGGCAGGTCGGGACGGGGCCCTCGCCGGACGCCGCGGCCACGGCCTCGATGAAGCGTTCGGTCTCGTCATCGATGATCGTCAGGTGATCCATGTCCCCAACCTAGGGCGACCCGAGGACGAGACGACAGTGCTAGCCCCAGGGCCGATCGACCTACACCCCGATCGGACTCGTGCCGTGGATCTCGCTCACGTGCCAGTTCGCCCGCGCCTCACCGCGCACGGTGTCGCCGCACAGGCTGCACACGTACACATCCCCCGCAGAACTGCGTCGCCGCGCCATGGCGATCAGAAGCGCAACCACGACAGCGACGGCTATGCCGATCTCGATCATGTGGCCTCCTCGCCTTCGAGTCGGAAGTCTGCGCCCCACCTGTCCCTCGCCGCAGCCTCGGCGAACGAACCAACCGGCCGGATGGCCAACATCCTCAAGATTGGCGGACGCCGACGCCTCCGTTCCACCGGACGCGTGACGTCCGGACGCCTCCGTGCCAGGCTGGCGTCCGTGATCGGCGGGATTGACCTGGACGGCGTCGACTTCTTCGCCGAGCTGGCCTTCAACAACGACAAGGACTGGTGGACGGCCAACAAGGCCCGGTGGGAGGTGTCCGTGCGGCGTCCGATGGAGGCCCTCTGCGCCGCCCTCGCGCCCGAGTTCGGGGACGCCAAGCTCTTCCGCCCCTACCGCGACGTGCGGTTCTCGGCCGACAAGACCCCCTACAAGGACCACCAGGGCGCCGTCGTCGACACCGTCCCCAGCATGGGCTTCTACGTCCAGCTCAGCGCGCACGGCCTGATGACCGGCGGCGGCTGGTACGCACCGTCGCCCGACCAAGTCGAGCGCTTTCGCGCCAGTGTGGACGCCGACGGCGCCGGCTCGTCCCTGGCCGGGATCGTGGCTGACCTGGTCAGCTCCGGATTCGAGATGGGCGGCGACGAGCTCAAGACCGCGCCTCGCGGGTTCGCCCAAGACCACCCGCGCATCGACCTGCTGCGTCGCAAGCATCTGCTGGCCAGCGTCCAGCACGGGACGCCCGACTGGCTTGGCACCGGCGAGGTCGTCGAGCGGGTCCGCGCCGACTGGCTGGCCTATCGGCCCCTGCTCGACTGGCTGGCGATCCACGTCGGCCCAAGCGAGCGGGCGCCCAGACGCTGATCCCCGAGCGGGCTGGCTACGGCGTGGCCGCCCTCGCTTCAGCCTGCCAACCATCTCCATCCCTGCCACTGAGTGCTCAACGTGGCGGAAATCCGAAACATCGAGCACTCAGACAGCCCCGTAGGCTCGCCCCCGCGCGGCTCTGGCGTCCGCA
>Ga0208693_1001926_pt1 | contig 14222 bp, 3 predicted proteins | sample AD_UKC071_MetaG_FD_184438 | JGI IMG/M metagenome (GOLD analysis project Ga0208693, IMG submission 184438) | Active sludge microbial communities of municipal wastewater-treating anaerobic digesters from USA - AD_UKC071_MetaG (SPAdes) (version 2) | ecosystem: Engineered > Bioreactor > Anaerobic >... | reverse complement strand
GCCTCAAGGACATTCCTCTCAAGGGCGGATTCACAGGTTGAGAGGAGTTCCTCAAACCGGTCCTCCGCTGAGGGGGAATGATCGGGTATCAGGCTGACTCCTGCCGTCAGGAGGGTGCGGAGGAGGGGAAGCACAAGTTTCCGGTCGAGGATAGCATGTTCAAACTGGTTATAGTAGTTGCAGAGGCATTCGTAACACGCCCGATCACACTTATCCTCATCATACTCATGGAGGATGGTCAGCGCCTGCCGGACGATATCATGAAACGCCGAGGGGTTGACGATCGATTCAAGTATTCCAGCGCCGCCTTCTGATGTTTCGTATATGATGATGCTTGACTTCTCCTTGTTATCGGGGTCCGGCATCAGGAAGTAGCGGATCTCATCCACATCGACGTTCATGCTGATCTGCACCCCCTCGATGATGGCCTGGGCAAGTGTGGTGAAGAAGGGGGTATACAACTCCTCGTCCAGGGGTTTTCCCTCTGCATCGAGCGGAACTGGCAGATCGATCTTGATCACGTCATGCCGGGTGTTTGTAAAGAGAACAATGTTCGTGATTATGTTCTCCTCAGTTCCATTCCTCCAGCACCGCTTCATCTCGTTTCTGGAGTCAAGGTGGTCCCTTACGCCGTCTTTCCCGAAGATCCAGCGGTTGCATGCGGTGCAGAGTGTGAAGCCAGAGAGGGGCTCGTCCTTCCTATCTATTGGGATGGGGCCATGGTTGATGCTGACGATCTTCCCCGAGTGGTCGTAGGCGAGGGTGAGCAGCGGTTTGCCGGGGTCACCCACTGCAAAGAACCGCCGGGTGCCCGAGGGGGTGTAGTGAAATGAGACATTGTAGCCGAGGCGCTGACGCTCTTCCTCATCGCTCGTAATCATGGATCTTGATTCTGCCAGCTGGTCGGGCATCTCGATTGAGTGATCGATGACTGCCGCGTTCTCAAGCGATGCTCCGCAATTTCTGCAGGCTCCGCCGGTCATGGAGATCTCTTTCTCGTCCAGGTAGACCGCTTCGCAGTACGGGCAGATTAGTGTGGTGCTCATCGCGGGCTGGTTGTTCTCGGTCCTGAGTCGGGGAGTCCTGACCGAATACCGGTTTCCTCTGAAGTAGACGCTGTTGCCCGGGGCGTATTCTACAAGAGCGATGTTGCGGTCTCTCCTCAACTCCGCTTCTTCGGAACCCTGGATCCCTTTGTAGTTTATCGCAAGCGATGTGACCTGTGTCGGGAAACCGTAATTGGGGAGGAAACCCTGGGAGCCAAGGTATCGATAGGTTGTAAAGTCCCCACCGCCGTTGCGCATATCGCTCAGTTTCTTCTCGATTGAATCCCGCCTTCGCCTGTAGGTGCTCCGTTGCCGGTCAGATATCCGCCCCTTCTGCAGGAAGAGATTGATCTCCTCAAGTTCTTTCATGAGGGATGAGAACTCGCTCCTGAAGAGGTTGAACGCACCGTCGAACGAGGAGATGAAAGAGTCTACGGTCTCGACGATGAAGTCGTCATCGAGCCAGTCGAGTGACCGCTTCTCCTCTGCCAGCACCTCGTTGATCGCGTCAAGGATCTGCGCCCGGTGTTCTTCGATCTTTACGGCAAGATCGCTGCTGCTGAAGCACTCCTCCTCCTCATTAGCGGTGTCTTCTGTAAACATGGGGAGGTTTTCCTTCTCAAAGTCGAGAATCCCCTCGATCCTCTGGGGGATCTTAAGTGTGATTATCTCGAGGATGAGGGCATGGATATGCGCACGGATCAGCATCCGGTTATCCATCAGGAAGCGGGGTGAGGCGATCTTACCCGAGATCATCTTTGCTGGATAGCGGTAGAAATACTGATCATGGGGCCCACGGCGCGAACCAACGCCACAGAACGTGAGGATCATTGATGCCTGCGACTTTCGTCCGGCGCGTCCGGCACGCTGGGCGTAGTTTGAGGGCGAGGGGGGGACGTTTCTCAAATAGACGCCTGATAGGATACCTATATCGATACCCAGTTCCATCGTTGGGGTGCAGACGATCACGTTGAGGTTGTCCTTGGGGTCGCGGAACCTGGTCTCGATAACCTTCCGTGTCTCTCCGTCAACCTGGCCGCTGTGCTCCTCGGCGTGGAGTTGAACGGCCTCCGAGAAAGGCCTTGTGTACTCTTTTCTAAAGTAGTTATTGGAGAGGTCGAGGCTGATAAGGTCGGTGCAGTTTGGATTGATGCAGAGGTTGAGGTCGTGGAAGTGTTGCACCTGGCCACATTTCTTGCAGACCTGCACCGCTCCGGGAGGGGCAAGGGATAACTCGATGATATCGGGGTTGATCATTGTGAGCGTCCCAGCCCGGCGGATACGTTCGCGTTTCAGTCCATTCTCGCCTATAAGTACCGCTTCTACATGCCGGACGATCTCCTGCGCTTCTTCGATGCTACCTACATCGAGCGCCTTCTTTGTCCAGCGGACGAGCGATCCGTTTGGGTGGGTGAGACGGTAGACTGTGGCATCGCGGGTATCTCTCCGCGCCTCGTCGCTGTATCCGGTTGGTCTCGTGGATAGTAGTTCGTTGTGGAATATGACGTCAGGGTTCAGAAACCTGTCTATTTTTTCGGCAAAATTATAGGGATCCACAAAGAAGTCGGTGGCTATGGCAAGGTTGTGGCGCATGATATCCAGGAAACCCTTCAGATAATCTTCGCGTTTGCCGGTGTCTGCCTTCGAGAGTGCAGGGATGGATTCCCAGAGGGATTCGTCTTTAGCGATGCTATCCAGCGCGGTGTAGGTTACCTTCAGTAACCCGACATCCTCGATGTTCGGTTGATTCTTCTGGCGCGACGGGGCCATCTCGAGGATGGCATTGAGGAGGAGGTATTTTCTGTATACAGGTTCGGCGTTCGAACTCTTTCGCATTCGACCTTCACCGGAGTCTTTCTCATAGGCAGGAAGAGCCCCTTCTGAGCGATGTGCTTTGAGAACATCAAAGATGGCGTCGCCCGCCTCAGAGAGGGAGATTGGGCTCTCCGCCTCCGCCAGGGCATGGTATAGACCCCGCCTGAAATGGATCCGCTTCTGGATGTTGTTCATGTGGGCTGCCTGCAAAGCCGTGTCCTGCCGGTTGTCTGAGAATACTATGACCTTCTGTTTGTGTGGGGGGAGGGTGGTGAGCATATTTGATACCAGGACGTCGGTTGCGGTCGACCTTCCCACGGTGCCAAAGGAGAAGAGTTTGTTGAACTCTCTTCTCGTCCTCAGGTCGTATGATACACCGCAGCCCTCTGCCGGGCAGAAAAGGAAAGGCATCTCGATGAGGGTGACGCGGACTTTCTCCGGGCATATGCAGTTCTCATCGTCTTCTCCATCGATGTAAAGCCTGTTGCAGTCAGGACAGTAGGTAGCGGTCCGTGGAGCGACGAGATTACGATACTTCTCCTTGATCGCACCGGTATCGGTACACCACCATTCCGGAGGCTCGGCTTTTTTATCGTCAAATTCACCGGCGTAGATGTACAGGGACTCGCCATCTCGTGCAGGTGTGTCGTAGTCACGCGGTCTGAGCGTCCCATCGGGCAGGAGTTCGACGCTGTAGTACTCCTGGCCACAGGCACGACAGAAGACCATGGGGAATGTTGTCCGCGTATGTCCTTCCTCGGCGCAGGAGGGGCAGGTGACCTCGCCGGCGTCGTGGAGGTGGGGGCCGCCGCGGGAGATGCAGCTCTTGATCTCCCTTCCCTGCGAGAAGTACATGTGCATCTTTGGGATGAACCGTTTCTGAAGTGTGTCTCCGACCGGAACCTCGGTATGCATGCCTGCGATGAACGCTGCCTTGATCTCGCGGGCCGCTTCTTCATATGTGGCATCTTTCCTGACGGTTTCACGGTAAGTACGGACAAGGTCAGGTATGCTCTTCGGTTCGTCGGCCAGTTGATCCTCGATGAACTGGATGGTCTTTTGCGAACCGAGGGTCTCGCCGAGGTAGACAGGAGAGGGGTCGTGGATCGCGATGGGCTCCCCGGTCAGGTGTTCGGTAAGTTCTTTCAGGTACTCCCTGCCCGGGTCTTTCACCCGGAGCATTTCGTCGCTGACAAGAATCTGTTCAGATAGTTTGCTCTCGGTGCCACGTGGAGGTGACAGGAAAGTCTCTTTTATGACTGAGGCGCTCTCGAAGGACTCGCCGAAGAGTTTTGCGGCAAACTTCGCGATGGCTTCGCCCGACTCTTCGTCCTCTCCCTCTCTGACGGTTGCACTCGTTCCGATGCACCTGACCGTGCCGGTGGTTCCTGTATGCTGTTTCAGTCTCCTGATGAGGTATGCGGTATCGGCCCCTTTCTTCCCGGTGTAGGTATGGATCTCGTCGAGGACGAGATACTTGAGTATGCCAAGGTTCTCCGGCGGGAAGAGGATCTTGTCTTCGAACCGCGTCAGGATGTACTCGAGCATGACGTAGTTGGTGATCAGTATGTCAGGGGGTGTCCGCTGGATCTCTTCCCGTGAGATGATCTCGCTGTCGTATGGTTCGTCTCGAGCGGTTCGCTCCCTGTATGTGGTGAGCGCGCTTTCGTAGGTATGCGGGGTGTCACCGGTGTAGATCGCAACCTTCAGGCCGGAGCCATCAAGGCGAGCCGCGAGGTCGTCATACTGGGAGTTTGCAAGGGCGTTCATCGGGTAGACGAGGATCGCTTTGATGCCCTGGAGACCCTGATCCCGCATCTGGAGGCAGGTGGAGACGACGGGGATCGCGAAGCAGAAAGACTTTCCGGACCCGGTTCCGGATGTGACAATGGTGTTCTTTCCGGTGAGTATTGAGCGTATTGCATCGCTCTGGTGTCGGTAGAGATTTACCGGAGGGGATGAGCGGTCGCCCGGATGAGTGGAGAAGTATCGTGGTGTCTCTGGGTGGATCAGGCCATCTTTGATGAGGGTGCCAAAGGAGTCGCCATCGGCATAGCGGCGGGCAAGTTCGATATATGGGCCTTTGTAGAGGAGGGTTCCTTTCTCGATCTTTTCATCGATCCATTCCTTGATGACGGGGTTCTTGAATTTCTGGAATGAACTGACAAAAAGGTGGTATGCTTCGGCAACGCTATCGAGGGCCGTTACCGGTTCAAACATATCATATGTCATGAGGCGTAATGGATCATCTCTGTTGCAGACAATAAGTGTTCTGATGGGGTAATGGTGGGTGTGAGAGCGTTCCGGGAAGCGGTGGGGGTGTATGATGAGGTTATGAAAAATCTGAAAAGGGTTGTTATTCGGGAAAGGGGGTTATGGGCCTTTCAAAGGTATACAAAGAGATCCTGAAGACTGTTGATGGGTCTGGCCCCATCTGAGACCAGTTTCTCAAACCCGGCCACTGCCTTCTCGTTTTTGCTTTGAGGTCTTACTGCATATACAGGCACCCCCTGCTTGAAAGCGGTTTCTGCCTGCCGGATGGAGCCGCCAGACTCTCCGGTTTCAATCACGATCACGGCTTTAGATAAGGCACTCGTAATGCGGTTTCTCTCTATATACCGGCCTTTGTGCATTTTTGTGAGTGGGGTAATCTCGCTAACGAGTGCTCCCGATCGAGAAATTCTCTCGGCGAGTTCCTGGTTCGTTCTGGGAACAATATTCTCAATATCTCCAGGAAGTACCGCGATAGTTTCACCACCAAGATCCAGTGCAGCCTCATGAGCACAGGTGTCTGTTCCAAGCGCCAGTCCACCGACGATCGTATATCCACGTTGCACGAAAAATTCGACGATTTTATGGGCTTTCTGAGCACCTTCGGGGCTGATACCCCGCGTACCGACGATTGCAACTGCAGGTCTTGACAGGCTTTCTACCCTGCCTTTTACGTAGATAACAAAAGGCGGATCCGGGATTCTCGCGAGCTTCGGGGGATAGTCTCTGTCAGTCAATTGCACAATATGGATGCTCTTCTGCTGATACTGCCTGACGATGTCAATATAGTGATCGAGGAGATGTTTTTCCCGAATACTTTCAGCTTTCTCAATAACAGGCAAGATTACTTTAGGACAGTCTCTATGCGCGTTTAATTCATTCACAAAGATGTCGGTGAATAAGTTGTGAGCAAATGCCGGATCGCGAAAGTAATCAATGCTCCCCTTTTTTTTCAAGGATTGATTATCGTTGAGGCACGCAAGTAGCGCAGTTTCTTGCATGGAATAATTAGCCATTGTAACCTCTCAAGACATCGAAGTGTTTTCTGTTAACCATCCGTCCCAGAACAAGTGCCCAGACTTCTCCGGCTCCGTGTTCTTTCAGCACCCGGGTACATTCACGTTTCGTTACCATATTAATGCATGTATCATCGATGAGAAGGATCGACTCTCCTTCAAATTGGTGATTACATCCAACCTTTCCCGCAATTTCTCTCTCTTTTTCTGCCAGATTATGTATTTCGTGCATTGGCCGGTAAGGTGCCTTTGCATAGAGCACATCCTTGTACGGGAGGTTATATCGAGAAGCAATGCCCCGAGCAAGAAGGGCTGCCTGATTATAACCTCTATCACTGGACCCACTCATCACCGGAACCACAACATCAAGCTCCTGCAGCTCGGGATACTGGTGTTCCATAGAGTAGTACAAACACTCCTGAAGGAGCGGGATGATGGTTTGGTCTGTCTTCATTCTTCGGATTTCATCGCTCAGTCTGTCATCGGGGTACTCGCTTTCAAAGAGATACTTCCCGAATGCCCGGATACGGACGAGCGGATTATACTTATCCGGGCTGTCTTTGCATATTCTGCAGTAAGGATGAGTCTCTGCGAAACTGTCTGGTATCGGATTGCCGCACACTTCACAGTACGGCGGATAGAGAATTTCAAGCTTTACCCCATCGGACCTTTCAAAAACCTCCACCATGTCCTTCGCTCCTTAACTTCTTTCAGAATTAGGATTCGCTCCTTGAAGAGGGGTACTGAAGTGAGCCTTTATATATTCTACGGCCTGGCTCAGCGAGAGTCTCCGCGATGATGACGTCCCACGGATCCAGAACTCGTCATCAGAATCGCCCTTAACAAACACCGGTTCGGCTGAAGGTCCGACCTCGACCGCCCAGAACAACTTTCCGCCCTCTTCGAACGAGCGGACGGTGATCAGTGGGAGGAACTGGTTGCCAAGGTAGTGTCTCACCAGGTCGTCGAACCGGAGCCGCAGGCCGTCCTCGTTCTTCCGGTGGGAGATCTCAAGATCGCCGTCGAGCCCGACGACCTCCCCGGCGTCGTTGACGCCGATGAAGAGCATCCCTCCGTGGGTGTTCATGAAGGATGCAATCGTGCGTGCGATGGTGTGCTCGAGCGCCTTATTGCGCTGCTTCGTCCGCATATCCCAGGAGATCGAGGCCTTGAACTCGACCCGCTCGTTCTCGCCGCCGGCGATGAGCGCTCTCCAGTCAGGTTTTAGATCCTTCTCGGGGAGGTCCGCCCGCATCACCCTGACGAACTCCCTGGCAAGGTCGTCGTACTTCCGGAGGATGACCTCCTTCGTGCGGTAACTCCCGTACGCGGCCTCGTCCTTCCTCTTCACGATGGGGAAGGTCTCCATGATGTAGTCGACGTCTTCCCGCGAGATGTCGTAGAGGTGGAAGTAGAGGGCGTCAAGGTCGCACCGGAGGTCAAACCGCCGCTCCTCGTCCCAGACGAACGGCCGTGGCGTGCCGTCCGGCCCGACAGGGTTTTGCGGGAACCACGCGTTCCACTGGGCGACGCCGACCTCGGCGAGGACGTCGCGGGCGAAGGGCTCGAGGTCCCAGGCGGTGTAGGTGAGCTCGATAACACGCGGGGCGATGAAGTTGGTGAGAGCCGGGGTGTAGGTGGAGGGGGGGAGGACGGGGAGCTGTTTGACAATGTAGAAGTTAAGGTTCATCCCACCAATTTTCTGTCTGAGACAAAAATCATATATGAACGAATTAAGATTTGACAACAGTAGAACACATGGTTTTGAGAGTTCTCCATCTATTCTTATCAACGTGGCAGAGTTTGCAACTCCTGAATAGGGTATGAACGAGAATATTCCGGTTCTCCGATTCGTAGAAATATTTGTAATATTCCTGAAACTTATAAAATATCCCGCATTTAAACCTGTTTTCTGTATTACATTTTCTTGATTTATCCAATACCAAGGCTGGTTGGTGTAAACAGGATCGATATACTGATCTTTATTTGGAGTTGGGAGTATTTTTTGGCTTTTTTTGGCGACACCCTCAAATGTGCCAAATCTGTGATCATATTGGTGGAACATCTTCGCCTCATACAGCGGCAGCCAGACCTCCTCCCCCTTCACGAACCGGTTCCCCTCGAGCACGAACCCCGCCGCCTCCATCTCATCCCGCGTGCGGAAGAGGTGGGAGTCGTTGGACATATGGAACATCGCCTGGAACGAGACCCCCCAAGGGTTACCCGCCTCGCCATGAGTCTCTTGAACCATTACAGGAATATTTTTGTAAATGGATTTCGCAATTTTTGCATCACGTTTGGTTTTAAAAATGGGACAGTTATGAGTATTGGGATTTAATATTGCAATTTCCTCTGGCTTTAATGTAAAATGACGCTCGTTGTCATACAAATCCAAAATATTGTTGAGGAAAAACGCGAAATCATAATCGTTTGATTCGATTTCTTTGCCAACCATAGTGAATAATGAAAATTTGTTAATTCCAGCGATCGGAAAGATCCCCTCTTTGTTCTCAAAGTCATAGAGACTCACAAGCGACCCCGACTCCACCAGGTCGCCGAAGAATTGAGAGGTATACTTATCTGTCGCGATCCCGGTCGGCACGATGATCCCGGCCCGGCCGCGGGGTGAGATCGCCCGCCGGGCAAGTTCGGCAAAGACCGTGTAGGTGTTTATATCACCCCTGCCGGTCAGCGGGAACCGGCCCGATGTGCGGATAAAGAGGCTCTCGCACTCGCTCGAGCGCTTCGCAGCGAGGAACTCCGCGTGGAGCGCAGGATTCTTCTCCTTCAATGACCTGATCATCCGGTTCCGCTCCGCCGCGTTCCGTGCAGCAGCGACACCCGGGTCACGGAACTCAAAGAACTCCTTTTCCTGGATCTTGATCCGCTCCCACGGCGGGTTCCCGAGCACGCAGTCAAACCCACCGGCCGCAAAGACCTCCGGGAACTCAAGATGCCAGTGGAAGAACCGGTGCTCCCCGGCAAGGCGCCGGACACCCTCCACCATATCCCGGGGCAACGCCCCCTCACCCTCCGCCTGCGCCATCCGCAGCGCAGCGGTCGTCGGGACCGATTCCGCGTGCTCCGCATCCAGCGGCCAGAAGAACGCAGCACACCAGCAATCGGCAACAAGCCGCTCCTTTGCATACTCAGACGACGCAATCAGCCGCTCGTAGCCTGCCCTCTTCGCCTCAACGCTCCTCGGATCGTCCTCAGCGGCATCAGCAAGCGCCGCAAACCGTTCAGCACAGACCTCCAGCACCCCTGACCCGGGAGAGAACTCCGCGAACGTCCGGGTCTGCCGCTGCTCTCTGTTCGCCTTCTTGATCTCCCCTGCGATCTCCTTTGAGTCCCCCTCCACAGGGGTATACGCATCGTCCGGGATCCCGGCCGCGACCAGCTCCGGCGTCGCCCCGATGAGCGAGTTCCCGCACTTTATGTGGTGGTCAAGGAAAGAGAGCGGTTTATTCCCCACAAGCGCGTTGATCCAGAGCGATACCTTCGTCAGCTCCACGGCCATCGGGTTTAAGTCCACGCCGTAGATGCAGTGAGAGATTACATCCCGCCTGGCCGCCTGCACCTCCCGCGCCGGCGGCAGTTCCGTCCCGGCCCTGACCTTTGCGACCTCTCGCCCAAGCCGGTTCGTAGCCGCGATCAGGAACGCGCCGCTCCCACAGGCCGGATCGCAGACCCGGATCGAGAGCAGCGCCCGCTCCCTCGCCGCAGGATCCGGCCCCGCACGCGAGAGCCGGTCAGCGATCACAGGGTCAAGAGCGCTCCTGACCAGCTCAGCGATCAGGTCAGAGTTCGTGTAGTACGAACCCGTGCTCTTCCGCTCCGAACCCCGGGGGTCCAGCACAAACTCGCCGGGCCTGCGCTCCCGCCCCCCGATCTCCTCAAATCCCGTGGTTATCCGCGGCCTGTAATCAAGCAGGCTCTCATAGATCGCCCCGATCTCCTCCACCGAGAGGTCAGCGTAACTGATCCGCTGGCGGCCATGCCCCCCTGCCTCAGGAACCGTCCATGTCAGCGCCCTGATTGCGTTCATCAGCGCCGTGTTCCGGCACTTTGCGTCCTTCAGGAAACGCTCACAGCCGCTGGAAAAGAGCATCCCGTCAAACGCGTTCACCCCTAGCTCAGGCACCCCCTCCTCAAGCATCCTGAACGTCACACAGAGCCCTTCCCAGAGGTCAGTGTTCCGATCATCCCGCCCCTCAAACAGATCCACCCGCTCCCGCAACGACGTGATCGAGTACTCCTCAAGAAAGAGATCCCCGTGCTCCCCACCACCGCCGAGCACCCCCCGCTGCTCGGCAAAGAGCATGAATATGACCCGGTACACCACCACCAGGATCTCCTGGTAATACGCCCGGCACTCATCATCATCACCCCGCAGCCGCTCGATCAGCGCCCCGTCCAGGAACCCGTTCCCGAACTCCTCAATCGCCCGGACAACATTCGCCCGCAGGCTCTCCCCGATCTTCTCCCCCGCCTGTCGGCTGACCTCGTAGTATTCTTCCAGCGGCTCCCTGCCGGTCTTGGGATCGCGGGCAAACCTGCTCGCATGGCAGAACCGGTAAAGCGCAAGGAACTCCGGGAAACTCCGGTTCAGGAAGATCCCCTCGAGATCGAACTCAACGTAGCCCGGAACCGTCGTATGGTGGTAATCCCGCAGAACCCGGATCACCGTCTCGTTCATCAGCATCGCCCAGGTCGCCTCATGCCGGTTCAGGCAGTCCTGGAGAGCATCATGCGGTGAAGGCTCCCCGCGCGAAGGCCGGACGTCCGGGTCCGTCCCCGGCGGGAGGATATGTATCACCGGAGGCTTCGGGACGCCCTCGCGAGCAAACCAGCCCCTGTGCGAGAACCGATACTTAAGCCGGTCGCTGATAACGATCTGCCCCGACGATGACGTCGGCTCAAACCCGAGCGCATCCAGAACCGGCCGCTGCCAGAGACGCCGGACCTCCTCAGCGCTCAGCCTCCCTGCCCGAATATCCAGGAACTTCTCATCAAACCGGCGGAGGAGACGTTCCCACACCTCGTTAACCTGCGAGAGGAACTGTGCCCCGTCCTGCGGTGGCAGGTCCTCCTCCCGCCAGGGCCGCACGAACGTCTCCGGCCGGGCGTACTCAAAACCCTGACCCTCATCCTGAAGCAGGGACAAAAAATGCTCTGTGATGATCCCCCCTGAAACACGGACAAAAGACTGGTCGCCGCCTCTCACCGCCGCACCCCCGCCGCCGGCACCGGTTCAAGCAACCGTAGCGATATCATGTCATGAGAAGCGACCGAGACCTCGGTGGCGCCTGCAAGCCACTCAGGATCAGAGTGGACCACAGCAAGCTGCTCCCGTAGCGCCTCCCGCTCAGCCACCAGCTCCTGCCTCCGCACCTCGATCCGCTCAGCAAAGACCGGTGACCATGTCTCCTCCGCAAGCGCCCGGACAAGGTGTCGCCTCACACTCGCCTCCCGCCCCGGCGGCAGCGGCACCATCTCCACACGTTCGAGACCAGCAGCCGCTTCCTCGCCCGGAAAAGAACCCGTAACCAGGTCACAGGCGACCGGCACGATCTCCTCCACCAGCGATGGCCGCGGCCCGCCGATGCTGTAGCGCACGAGGAAGTGGTAAAGCGCCGTCACGTGAGCCACATCAGGTGTCGCCACCACACAGACCCTGCCGTACATCCCGGTCTCCGGCGAGAAGACATCCCGCTTGATGAGATCGACCAACCGGCGCACAACCGGATGCCCCATGTTCAGCTGCTCGACACCGGTCTCCTGTAGAGCGATCCGCTTCTCAAACGTAGCCTTCTCGATCACCTTAGGGACACCCGGCACCACCAGATCGCTCGATAGCACGATCCGCAAAGTCCGGTTGCGGTCAGGGTTCTCCGCGATCGTACAACCGTATCGGGTAAGCCCATACCTCACGAAGTGCTCGAAATCCTCCTCCGTCCCGAGAACCTTCTCAGAAAGCACCATCCTGGCCCGGACATCTGCGAGATCGACATCGGTCTGCCCGTAGAAACTCTCGTTTTTGATCTTCTCGATCGTCTCCTCCCCGAACGGATCAACCGGTCGCGGCGAACCGGGTTTCCTCTCGTATGAACCAAACAGCGTCCGCTGTGCCGGCGGCAGGTCGACGTCCAGCCCCATCTCACCGATGAGGGAGATCACATCCGCATCATCGCCAAAGAACGGCGGAGTGAAACCATAGTCCTCCCGGATCCGCTGAGCCTTCTCGTAGAGCACCTGGAGAATCCTGGCATCGAGCGTATCCCGCATCACAAACGTCCGTATATGCACCACACGTTCAGGCTGCCCATAGCGGTCCAGCCGGCCGTTTCGCTGCTCAAGACGGTTAGGGTTCCAGGGGAGTTCATAGTGAATAACCTGGTTGGCCATGTGCTGGAGGTTCACCCCCTCGCTGATGCAATCGGTCGCGACAAGGACACCATAATCGGCCTCGATGAATGCATCCATCACTTCGCGCCGTTTCTTCTCGTTCAGGTCGCCGTACACAGCAAAAACGTTCTTAGAATCGATGCTCTTCAGCCGCCGGGGGATCTCTGCCACAAGATAATCCAGTGTGTCCTTATAGCGGGTGAAGATCAGGACCTTCCGCGGACCGTAGTAGCCCCGCATCGCGAGATCCAGGTAACCGTCCTTCCTGGTGAGTTCACGAAGCTTGCTGTCCTTTGCCGGAGTAACCTCCCTTATCTTCTCTCGCAGGTCCCGGAGACGTCTCGCCTCCTCCTCCAGCGCTGCCAGGCTCCCGTAGACCACCTGGTCAAGACGTTCGGAAGCCTCCTCATCCGAGAGATCGCCGACACCTTCCTCGTCGAGAGAGACCGCCCTGGCACACTCCTCTGAGATAGACTGATCTGGCCTCTCGTCCTTATACCGGATCTTCTCCTCGATCCGCCCGAGCCGGTTCTCAATCGATATACGCAGCGCACGGGGAGAGGAGAGCCCCCGGCGGTGGAGGTGCAGCACCACCCAGCGAGCCATCGTCCTGACCTCAACCCGGTCGACCTGCTCAGCAAGATCGAGAAGCCCCGTACCATAGCTGCTGAGGTCATTTATGATCGCACGCTCCTCGGGAAACGCCAGATCGACGATAACCTCCTTCTGGTCACGCTCAGGAAACGGGTTTTCCTCGGCAGCGTGGGAGCGGAACCAGTCGACCACATCCTTCCGCCGCCGCTGGCAGACATGTTTCTTCGCCAGTTCCCGGTTGATCACAGGCTCAGTCGGCGGCCCTGTAACTATACCGCAGTCGAGCAGGTCAAGAAGACTTGCAAAGGTGTCGGTATAACCGTTATGGGGCGTTGCGGTGAGCAGCAGCAGATGCCGTGTTCTCTTTGCGACCTCCTTTGCCAGCGTGTGCCTGAGCATGGTAACACTCTCTTTCTCGCTGCTTTGATGGGGTTTTGCGGCAAGATGCGCTTCATCTATGATAACGAGGTCCCAGTCAACACTGAGCGCGAAGGGACGGACACGATCGGACTTGATGTAATCAATGGAGGTGATGATACAGGGGTAGTACGCCCAGGGGTTTGCTCCCGGAGGTATGTTCCTCTCGAGACCGCGGCGGTGTACGGATGAGAAGATCTTTGCATCGATCTGGAAGAAGTACCGGAGTGCATCCCTCCACTGCTCCCGGAGGTTCTGCGGACAGATGACAAGAAGACGGGATGCCAGGTTCCGTGATATCAACTCCGAAGCGATAAGCCCGGCCTCGATCGTCTTACCCAATCCTACATCATCAGCGAGCAGCATCCGAACCCGCTCTCCCTGGTTTAAAGCCATTATCACCGGAGCCAGCTGGTACTCGGTCGGGATTACCGCACTCTTCCTCAGGCTCATCAACGGCGCCGTTCCATGAACCATAGAATACCGGAAAGCCTGTACGAGCAGCCGGTTTGTTGCAACGTCCCCGATTATCTCCGGGTTGGGCGGGGGAATCCACCCCTGTTCAACCTTTTCAAACGGTAGGTAGAAGCGGCGCTGCTCCGCGGTGTCGCTCTCGATACAGGTTGCAGAGAGGATCTTTCCATCAACCGAATCG
>Ga0208693_1001924_pt1 | contig 14231 bp, 8 predicted proteins | sample AD_UKC071_MetaG_FD_184438 | JGI IMG/M metagenome (GOLD analysis project Ga0208693, IMG submission 184438) | Active sludge microbial communities of municipal wastewater-treating anaerobic digesters from USA - AD_UKC071_MetaG (SPAdes) (version 2) | ecosystem: Engineered > Bioreactor > Anaerobic >... | reverse complement strand
CTGATAAGCTGGTACTGATCCACTTTGATCATCTCCTTAACCTCCTGTTACTTGAAGTTCTTGCCAACTCCAATATAACAGGAGTCATTGGTCAAAGTGGATCAATTTTATGTTAGCGTTTCGCCCCGAAATGGATCAGTTTTATGTTAGCGAATCCATATTAGCTTGGGTAATTGTTGTTCGTCGTTGTAATCGCAAGCGATTCCCTACCGTTTGGGAACACAGAAAAACTACGGAATCAATGCCCTAAACCAAATGTCAGCACAAATTCCAAGAGATCGGTTTTTAGTCATGAGTGCTCGGAGTGTTCGCTGCATCCTGCGATCTCAGCGAATCGAGATCACAGGTATACTATCAGAATACTCACTGTCCATAATGTGAAGTTGACGTTTGATAATCTGTCGCATATGGAGGGCTGGTTCCAAACAATATATTTCGAATTCATCCTTGTTAACGCTGTCTACACTCTTTACGTGAGGAAATAATAGTTTCATGAATCCGGAGCAAATGCGCTTGACTGCCGTAGTATCTCGTGTATCGCTTGATTTTGGTATTTCTAGGAGCTCGTCTATTAGTGCAGGATAGATAATATCATTTCTAAGAGCATGCATGATTTCAGAGAAATATTCCACGTTGAGTGCCCATCCTATCGCTTTCATGTTTTCACGCATGCGTGGAATATGCCAACCTTCTATGAATCCATGAAAACGGTCTATGAGGGCAGATTCTTGAAAAGCGTTGGGTAACTCTGTAAACATATTAATGTTTATGTTCATCTTCTCATCAGGAATGTTGCCCATCAATACCAAGCCCGCATCTCCCACTCCTCGATAATCGCCGACTCGATATTCACCTGATTCCAAATACCCTTTTAACGCGCCTCTAACCTCGTCCACATCGGGGAAGCTGATGGTTTGTACTTCATCAAATGCTACATAGTCATATCGGCTTACCAGACCTCGCGCTTTCTTGCTAATATCATAGAATAATCTAGCCCGGCTAATGCTACCACCACTTACTAACCATCCGTGTTTTGATATTTGGGACATTAAATAAGACTTGCCAGTTCCTTTTGGTGCTAACTCAATGAGGTTGACACGTTTTTCTACGAAAGGCAGCAAGCGAGCAAGGAGGGTAAGTTTTTGCCTAGTGCTCAAGAATCCTGCCGGATTGTAATCTACAGCTAGCAGTAATAAGTCTATCCATTCATCGGTGCTGAACGCCTTTCTTGCGTCCTGGAAAAACTCGATATCGATTCTATAGGGCTGAAATGGTTTGTAATCGATCATTCGAATGACTCCGTCGCCTTCTTTGCCCGTAAGACCGAATGGGTTCCAATCACACTCAATAATGCCCCACGTTTCACTCTCCGCTAACAACTCATGGCTATATTGACGAAGAACTGGACTGCTCACCAATGCCTCACGTTTACGACTCGGGAAGCCTAAATCTGGTAAGCTAAAGAAACCTTCTCCAGTCCTCACATCTATTTCCACTCTTAGTTTTGCTAAGAACCTGACGCGCTCGCCTTCTTTTATCATTCTGCTTTTCAGTAATTCCCAATCTCTCTTGCTAGGAATGTTCTTTTTTACAAAAGCGCTAACCTCGTCAAGGTCAACTCTTCCGTCGTCATCAGCAAAACGCATAATTATCCAGTCACGCAGATAGGGGGGTATGCTAAGTGAAGCAAAGAACTTATTCTGAGTGGGATGTTTGTAAACGATCATACCGTCAAAACAGGTTTTAGTTTTTTGCATTAAGTCAGTGGCAGCGTTCAAGCTAACTCACCTCACAGTCCGACATCTTGCTCAAGAATACCTTTAACAGCTTCAAAACAGACTTCGCCTATTAGCCTGTTGGCAGAAAATAGTCTTCCTCTGTACCTGCCAGGCTTCCAGTCTCGTAGATGGAACGACCAGTTCAGCCCGTCCTCAGAGTGGCCTGGCACCTGATAACCTGTCACACGCAACTCAATCTTTTCAACAATAACTCGGTCACTTCGTATTATAAGTGAACCTTCACTTGCAACATTTAGTTTTACAGGCGTCGTAATCGGTGTGAACTTGGCAGATTTCTCCCGTATCTCACTTATTTTCCGAAGGACTATGATAGGGACTAAACATTCTTCCGGTGTAGCTCCACCGTGAGCTTCGCCTCTGCAAGACCCAGCTACTTGGAAACTGTCATGAGTTAACCATATAGCATAGTCTTGACTCGATAAAAGTGGGTAGTGCGACTCAGTGTGGTAGCTCCCTTGCTTGACCGATGCAAACCGACCCGATGCTTCTGCTTCTAAACCATCTGGTACTCTCTTTTTCTGCATGTGAGACACGACAAACCGACTTAAACCATGATCTGAAGTAATAACCACAACTGGGTGTTGCGCTAACAAGGCTAATGCTCTGTTAGCTACTCTTTCTACAACTTCCATAGCTTTCAAAAATGACTCCGGGAACGAATAATCGTAATGATGAGCAATGCTATCTAGCTCTCGATCAACTTCTTCGTCTGTTTCCCATTCTCTATTAGCCTCCGTAGTTGTAGGTAGATTGCATCGGGCTATAGTAAGAGAACAGTCTATTTCTCGATTTCGACACAGATGTCGGGTTAACAATCCGGTCCATTCCATACCTAGACCATCAACCCACAGTATCTTTGCTCCTTCAGCACGCAATTGGGAGATCCGATCGCTTCTAGGACGATAATTCCATAGTAGTTGTTCTCCCGCCCAGCGATCTAATTGAGAATTGAGATGCTTATTAGGACTGTCTTTCACGCGACAACGGTTAAAAACACGAAAATAGTTGTCCGCAAATTCATCGCCTGTAACTGCTGGCTGGAGATACCAGGCAAGTGCAGGAAACGCTAACACAAGATAATCCCACCATTTGCTCTGATCGATTTTTCGGATTAGTAGCTCTCTAACGCATTCCACTACTTCCTTCCGTTCTTGTTGAGATATATCTGTTAACACCGAGATTTTGTGAAGCGGGTCTGTCAGTGCATTATAATGGTTCCAAAAGGTAGGAGGCATATAGTCTATGCCTAGATACTCCAGCAACTGCTTCCTTTCTTCAGACGTACGCAATGGAATTGGTAAGGTTTGATAGAAAACCTGGGTGCTAGCGTGATAACCGAAGTCATTAATGCTGTTATTCTTCTGGATAACATCATACAGATATGTCTCTGGTTTACTTCTGGCTTTACTCCACAACCATATCAACCAACGTAGTTGTTTAGACACCCTCTGCCACATATTGAACAACTGACCGGAATTGTAGTCAATGACTTCCAAGAGACGAGCTGCCAACTGATTCAAATCTTCGTCTTGGTTAACGCGAGCAGCCAGCCAATCCCATTGTTCGCAAGTGCCCCACTCTTCACGTATTTCTTCCCATCGAAAACTCCTCCGCACATAATCGAAGCTTGATGGATAAATACTGATCCGGCACTCGCCTCTTGTCTCTCGCAGAGGAAGCCACTTGGCCATTTCGGTTACAAGCCATGCCTTACGAATACTCTTTTGTGACCATAATGACAGGTATTCCCTTATGCCGTTTATTCTCTTCCTATCGTCATCCTTGGCGGAGAACGGTGCGACTATCACCTCAGAGTCGCCATTTCCTCTCAGAACCAACGAATCCGGAAGTAGTTTTTCATGATATCGAGGTACACGGTTAATAGCCTCATCAAAAAACTCTTCTACTGCTAGTAGAGGTACGTAGATTCTATTTATCTTTTCTGCTGGCCACACAGCTAACCATTTAATGACATCTCTCGTTTCAGGATCAATGCGAATGCATTCAGCTAGGGGGATAAGTAAGATACTGTGGCAGCCACTTACATCGCTCTCCAAGAAAGATCTTAGGCGTTCCATGTCTGGAAAAACATCTGATGCACTACAAAAATCGGATAAACGAACAACCCTATCAACCTCAAGATTTAGCTTCGGAATTAAAGAATCCCACGCTGAGCAGCCCTGAACCAAAATAAACCTAGTTGCAAAGCGTTCAGCTTTCTCTTGCTCTTTTTTCAGAAAAGCGGTCAATTCATCTGCGCTTGAGAAATCTATCCCATTGCCTTCACCTCACTCAGCTCTTGTCTTTGATAGCAGTCATGAGGCGGATTCCAACTAGAGCATCTTTCGATATCAATTGTTTGATGACGTTTTTTACACTGTTTGGTGGCATTTCATCTATGAGTCTGATCAGTTTTGGATATGCGGATGAGTAGTAGTTTTCGTGTACCCACTGTCTCACTTTTTGGTTGACTTCACTAAGTCGCAAAGGCCACTGGTATACTTTGCCATCAAAGCTGCGGTACACATAGTCTCTTACATCGCTTGCGTTGCCTGATTGTCTAATGAGAGCTGCGTAATCACCAGCTGCTGCTTGTACAAACCGATCTAAAACATAGTCATTATCATTCAGTACGGCTAATTCAGACAAATGTCGCGACAGGTAAGCAATAGCTTGATCTAATTCGTGCTCCGGTAATTGTTCAAGCCTATCGTATTGACTAAAGAAAGCATTATGGGCTTCACCCTCTAGTACCCACTGAATAGGGGTACGCATTTCCTCACTCCAACTGGCAGGAGATTCAAACCCGGTGTGGTCTTTCCATGACTGCCGTATATAATCCATCTTTTTATGTCTAGTCTGCTGGGGCAAAGTACGCAGAATCGCTTCACGGACCTCAGCTGATGTTGCATTGGATAGATTTGGTAGGGTTCGGTATAACTCTGAAGCTTCTTGTTCACTAATCTTCTGGCCTGTGAACTTCTCTGCTAGCATACCTGTTATAGGCACGACTGATTTAAGGGCAATCGATAACTGGTCTTTGAATTCACGGATGTCGTCTGCTAGGTTTTCATTTGGCAGCTGATCGGGGTGATATACAAGCTCGTAAACATAATCTACAAGTCTGGCAATATGATCTGGTTGGCCCTCTTTATGAGAAAGCAATGGAAACTTGCTATTGAACCAGTGAGTAATAAAGTAATCTCGGATGGTACTAAGGTCTTGTTTCCGAGTCTCGCACAGCATGTTCATAGCGTCTAGTAAATCTAATTCCTTAACGACGATTGGCAGCTTTTCTTTTACACGGTTTTCGTCCCACATATTAACATCCTCGTTCAACAGCGAGCGGAGTCGAGTCATTATCTTAGTTTCATCCAGGCCGATAGCTTCACCTAGTGTTTGGAGCTTAGGAGCGTGAAGAATCCAAAACCTGCGCATGCCGGTTCGCATTAGGTCTCTACTCAAACACCTACTCAGAGGATCGCGCACTGGCTGCACAGCATCTACGATTGCCTTCATTTCTGAATCATTCAATTCCGACCGATCGTATACCAACGCCCTCCCCAATGATGCTACCGCTTTTCCAACGTTTTCAATCATGTCTGACTGATATATTGCTTGAGCATAGTAAATTACAGTCCATAACGGATAGCCGAGCCCGATTATGGAAGCAATCATACTCTTGCGAGCTTCCTCCGGATATGCGGCTTGTTGTGGAGTAAGGTGAAAAACATCCCTGGCTATCTCGCAGAACTGTTCACCTTCAGTTGACATCTTACGAATGGTATAGTCTTCGAATGAGCCAGTACCTTTTAGTACTTCATGCACAAGTTCTGCGAGCTTGTTCGGGTTCAAAGCTAGAGAATTAACTCCATCCGAGTAATAATAGCCTGTGGCATAGCTTCTCAAAAGAAATGCGAACAGCAATATGCCAATCGGTGAGGGCATTAGACCATAAGGAGGCTGTTGCATGCGAGTCCACAATCGATAGATATTCACAGAATCATTCCTGGCAAAGATATCGTCGATTTCTTTTTTCATTTTTACGACAGGATGACTACTGTGACGGTTTAAACCATCTTCGTCCCACAAACCTTTCCTTTCCAACTCTTCCACGACGTGCCTATAGGGTCGCTGTATATTTGTAGCTATGTGGAGACCTATTTCGGCCCCGACTTTTCCCCAGGGATTTGTGTACAAGGTGGCAGTCTTATCTATATTTTCAGGTCCCTCAGGGAAAACGATCTCGGCTAATTCGTCAAGGTAGTCAAGGATTGCTGTACAACCAGACAATCTCTCTTCTTCTCCTCGGAAGAAAGCTCTTACCTCACTTTTGCGTATGGCATTAATCCATTCAGCTACAGTATTCTCAGCTTTAGTACTATAGTATCTCTTCATGTTGTTATCGCGCATTTCTTCGTAGTACCATGACTTAGCCTTAAACTCTATCCATTCACGCCACCGCTTAGAGCCAAAAGCCATTTGACTGATGAGAATACAGTAGTCACGGTGATCTTTAGTAATCTCCTTGGCTATCAGCTCAGTATCTATCAAATCGTTATCTTCTTGAGCAACTACCAAAATCACACCTATTTGATAAGGTTTTTTTGCCCCGCGGATTACATGTTCACGTCTATTCTTTAGTAGTTTTCCAGAGACGATCCGAATCGGATGCCTAAGTTTAGCTGCTCCCTGTAACATCAGCAGTTCCTCCAAACGAGCAGCAAACTCAGCATCCGGATTCTCTGAGCTAATCATCCTTTCCATTTTTAGACTATGCCAAGCTTTGTCCTGATATTGCTGCATTTTCTCTGAATCAATAGTTGCTGTTGGAATCATGTATTCGTAGTCATTACCGGACGATACACTTAGGATAATCTCTTTTGATACTAGTTTTTCAGTTATCTCTTCCACTCGGTTGTAAAGGGGTGTACCTAGGAACATTCGCTTAATAACTGAGCGTCTTGGGTTAAGTAATGTAGAGACACTTTGCGTTTGTCGTTGTAGAGCTATAAGTAGCATCGCGACTCTGAAAACCCGCAGTTCGTCAGGGTTCAAACGATCTTTAACTAGGCTGTAGTGATTCAGGACATCAGATATTTTCTCAACATCCTCAATCTTAGTCTTTTCAAAGAAATATAACCAGAGATAATCAGGAGTCAGCCAATACCAGTTATCGCTGGGATAATTCGTTATGAACCATTGGAACGAGCCTGTTTCCTTTTCCTTTAGAAACCGGAAAAAAGTGCGCTGGCTTGAACTATATAACGATGAAATATTAGCCAAAAGATAAGCTGAAATCGGATGAATAGGTGCGAGCGACTTGAGCTCCGCTCTTCTTACTTGTTCGCCAAGGAGGTCTATGTCCAGTGCAGCTACGTCTACCTGGCTCCAGAGAGAGTTCTGCTTTGCGTCCCAGTCATCACGAAGATCAGGATTTGCCTCAATCACGTTGGCAATGAGTCTGTACGCCGTAACAGGGTTCATTTCTAATCGACAACTGTGAAACCGATCCATCAATTTCTTGCGGGTATCATCATCAATGCGGCCGAACTGGCTTACAGCCCTGTGGGTAATCAGAAATAAATAGAAAGGCATGTCCGCTGTAGCTTGGGCTAACTCCTGTAACGGGGTTACCCCAACGTTGTTTGCGAAAAACTCAGTAAACTCATCCCAAATAAAAACAATACCCTGTAGGTTATTTGCACTAATGACTTCTCTTATCCACGCCTTCACATCCCCAGGTGAGTCGATTAAAGTTATGCCTTCCTCTTCCAACGCCTCCGCTACCTGTTCTCCCATTGCTACATCTCCGGCTTGCAGACGCTCTATAACTTCTGCAGGTGAGGCTGCTGTTCGAAAACGGCCCCGATGCTCCTTGAAAATGTTCTCCCAATTAAGTATCTCTCTACTGTCGTTTAGCTTGTTTACAAGTTGGTCCATGATACTAGAACTGAAGACGCTGGTATAGCCATAATCCCTTAACCGGTTCTTGATTGCTTGTTGTATCTCTATCATAAGACGACGAGCAGTCGTGATTTGCCCCGAAGAAGAGTGGTAAATAACTAGGTAAGGGTTTGTACTTCGTAGCGCTTTTAATCTTGGCCACAAAGGAGATAAAAGGTCATGCCTTAATACATAGTTTTCAATCTCTTCGATAGGATCTTCTAGTAAATGCTTAATCACAAAAGAAGCATATGTTTTTCCTGTTCCGTAGGCTCCCGTTAGCCACAGATTAAGCTTATCTTTGCTATGGCTTCTTTCTAAGGCAATAATTAATTTCTCTAACAGTTCTTTCATATGAGTGTGGGGAATAAAGGCTTTCCAGTTATCTTTCATATTCTTATCTGCTTCTTCCGAAAATACAGGGATAAAGTCCTCGCTCACAGTAAGATACTTGCTATATCGCCACACTACCACCCCTCCTTGTGCTCTCTAGAGAATACTATTGCACACTCGTTGAGGCAGAATTAATCTTGGTTTGCAAAAGCAAGCTCCCTCGAAATAAACTGCTTGCCGTACGAAAGTACTAACCAAGATCCAGTCTGATAGTTATTTCGGAAAAAGCCAGATACAAAGGCCATCTTTTCAAGTCTTGTTCTTACCGCGTGGTTTTGCCTCAACTTAGCTCAGACTAGACTCTTCTCGCTAATGGACTGTGTTTCTAAACGAGTTCTTTTGCTAAGTCTTATCCGTAAAAGTCATGTGCTCTAAACTAGGCATTGAAGTGAATCTATCTGAGATTTAGCACCTCTATAGCCTGACGTGTGTTATTAAGAAAGATATTGTCCAAATCTCGAACAATGTCTACTTTGATAAAGTCATGATGTTGAGCTGATAGGCCTTGGAGAATTCCCTTCAGCTTTTCCAGTGGTACTCCGAACAAAGCATATGGTCCTTCTTCTGCACCCTCATATAGCTCGCTGACAGTTAGATCATACTTGCCGGTTTTTTCGGCATAGCGATACAAGGAATATAAGATAGCAATCGAATCAGGAGCTTGCCAGCCCTCTTTATGCAGTCTGACATTGCGTTTGCCTAGAGATTCTTGTTTGCCTAGGCCTAACTCTTGTCCTAAAGGCGTTTCGGTAATTAATTGAAGCAATGCTGTTATTGCGTTTTTTCGGGATCTCTCGCTAAGGTGATAGCTATCTCCTAGCGCGTCTATGAATTCCGTTCTTAGCAATGCCGAACCCCAGGGAATACAAGTTACATGCCATTGTACTAGACCTGAGTTGCGTGCTAGATTAGTCCATATTATGGCCCACGTTAGGAGACTATCAGCTCCAAAGTCTGCTAGCACTCTAGTCAACTGCGTAATAGCAAACGATTTTCTGCCACCAGTAACCATATCGGCTTGCTTCAGCCATATAAGCATAGAATCCAGCTGTCGGTTTCCAAGATTGTTATTACTCAACCAGTCTTCTTGTAATCGAAGGAAATCAGCTACCCATGTTTTTCGCATTCCAAAAGTCTGGTAAGAGGATAAACTCATCGTGTGACCGGAACCCATGATTTGACCCCTTTCGCTGGTTGTAAGAGACTTAGCAGCAAGACATGCAGTCTTTCCTAAGTTGTGGCACGCAACGCAAGCGGTACACCTATCATTTATTCGGACTTGCAGCTTTGTATCTAAAGCTCCCATAGGGCACTCAACCTCGCAGCCTTGACAGTGACTGCAGTAGGCAGCTTTCATAGCTACAGCCCGAAATGCATTCAGGACGGAACGTTCTGCTTTGGCAAGACCGGATACTTCCACTACTATACTGCTATCAGTTCGCCTGATCACATACGGATAAACCATTCCGTCTCGCTCAATAAGGCCTTGACCCTCACCCAACAAGACTTGTCGTCCGAGAGTCTTCGCCCACATTTGCCAATCTTCACTAGGCTGACGTAAAGTGAAAATGATATCGTCCTTTCTGTGCTCTTCGAAGACTCTATTGCCTCCGTTTAGAAGGTATCTGCCCCCAGCCCGTCCCTTCCATGCGCCCTTTGATAAGTAGCTGTTCACACTTTGAGATCTGACTCCCGCGGCCAGAGCGTAGTTTTTTAATTCCTCGACAAAAGACTGAGCTTCATCAGCATACACAGCCATAGTAATCGAATCTCGCCAATCAGACGTCATGGGGCAAATGATACAGCCGACTCGAGTTATGCCGAAACGGTAAGCCTTGTTAAGCATTAACCTGCGACTAAAGAGATATAGAAACACCTCGCCGGCATTCCAATCAATAATGGGGCTTGCATTAGTCTGCGTTTTGTGTTTTCTGCTAAGAGTCACGGCTTTGTATGCGGAGCGATTAGGACTTTCCTCGCGACGTACACCGTCAAAAATCAGAGTGGTGACCGATGGTTTTCCCATCAACTTGCGCAATAACAGAAGTGTGGGAGCAGTCTTATGAACAGTGCAGCACCAGCGGTGAATACGGCTTGGAGGTCCCATTTCCCGCCAAGTAGTCTCAGCATTATTAAAGCTTCGTGCAGTGTAGAATCGCAAGTGAGACCAGTGGCGTTTTGCTACCTCGACTGCTTGGTAGGTATGGCTTATCTCCATACTTGTATCACTAAAAACAACTAGAAACTGACTTGGTTCCAGTGCTCTCTGTACCAAATCTAGGACTACAATCGAATCTTTACCACCTGAGAAAGCTACTGCGATGATGTCCGATTCACCTTGATACTGTGCGTATGTTTGACAGATAAAACTCAGAGAGTTCTGCACTATCCCTTGAAGCAATTGCTCATTTTTCAAGAGCATTGTGTTCATATCTATAGGTCTTATTCGTAACCCTGAATGATATATATTTAACTGAGGTTTGGTAAACAAATCTCCTCCTTTGGCTTCTGCAACTAACTCGCCTCGATAGTAGTACTTGCGACCGTTGGTTACCCATAGGAGAGGGTCTTCAACGCGAGGATATGTCCAGTAATCATCAAAACCCAATAAGTCTAACTCCTCAAAGAACACCGGTCTGATCTCGCTTCCTATACCACACCCCTTACTGTCCGATAGTAAAATACCGCCTGTGTTTGTGTCCCAATGAATAGCATACATTGCATCGACCTTCCTTTTTCGACACTCATCGCGGTTGTTTGACGGTAAGAAAGGATCAAACACAGAGAGTGCGGACAAAAACCTGATGCTGCCCTGAGGAAAACTACATTCGGTAACAATGTTGAACAAGCAGCTTTCATTCAGTTCGTTAGTTGTTTCCCGACGAACGAGATAACTGCTCATGAATTTCTTTCTCTGGGTAAAAATCGTTTAGGCTCTATGTATCATCGTGGTATCGGCTTTGGGTATGTTTGTTGATCTGCGGCTACCCGTTTGGTCGTTGGTGATGTCTTGTTTGCTTGCTTCGGTAGGTCAATACTTGGTGAGCTTTTCAGTAAAGTTGCTTCGTTCGGTAATCAATCAACAACTTCTAATAATTCTAGATCTCAAATCTGGTAAAGTCGCCGCGAACACCTTTAGTTATTCTTTGTAAGTTCACAACAAGTAATATGTTCGTAGTGTAGTAGCTGATATTAATAGTACTCTTTTTTAGTGCCGTTAGATATGCAAGACCGCGTTGCATTGTATTTTTTCGTAATCCCTATGTTTTTGTCCGCACTCTCTTCCGGAACTTAAGAAGTGTAGCACCCTGGATCCAGTTTTAGCAATTGATGGTAGAGTGTCTTAGCCGCCAGCTGGTTCCGGTAAAGATCAGCAAATGACTGTGGTGCACAAGCCTGTCAATGATTGCAGAAGTCATCTTCTCATCATAAAACACCCCATTCCACTTGCTAAACTCAAGGTTTGTGGTGATGATAACGCTCTTGGTCTCATAGCATTCTGAGATAACCTGGAATAATAGCTGTGTCCCTTCTCTTTCAAACGGGATGTATCCCCACTCATCGCAGATTAACAGATCGCATTTTCGGATTAACAGATCGCATTTTCGGATCTGTTTAAACAGCTTCGGGAGTTCCCCGGAAGCCTTAGCTGATACAAGTTGGTTTACCAGGGACGCTGTTCTGAAAAACTTAACCGGTTTTCCCCGGTTACATGCTTCTACCCCGATAGCAGTTGCCAAATGGGTCTTCCCTGTGCCTACCGGCCCAAAGAGAATTAGATTCTCTTTTTTCTCAATGAAACTGCCACTTTTGAGGTTTTCTATTGATAGAGACGTAGGTATCTGGACTTCGTCAAAAGAGTAATTGTCAAATGTCTTAATCACGTCAAAGTTAGCTGCCTTTAAGAGCCTCTTCTTCCGAGCTATTTCCCGGTTTTTTAATTCCTGTTCTAAGAGTTTCAAGAGGAATTCCTCATGGGTTTCAGCTTGGATGTCTTTATATCCCTCGTAGAAGCCTTTGCCAATCTTTAGCTTCTTGCAACAGGTTTCAATTAAGGTCTCCATTACCGCCCACCTCCCAGCAGCCTGTCGTAGACGGTAATGTCAGGACTATACCCCTTAAGTTCCGGAACTTTATCCGGAAGTGTAGCGTCAGCAATTTCAATGGGGTCCGAAGTTAATCGAGTATATATGGCCCAAAGGCTGTCATGATCATACACATTACTCTTAATCGCTTCGGAAAACGCATCTATAGCACGCTCCAGGCTGCCTTCCCGGGCTATTTTTGCCAGCAGCTTCAATGCCCGTTTCTTCTCAAAAAGTGAACACCTGTCAAAAAACTCCTGAATCGGTGATGGCAATTGGTTAAAGAATTCCGTGTACTTTAACGCCCTGGGCCTCCTTGCCATGAGCTCTAAATAGGGAGACCACTTCATAGATTCCTTTTGCTTACCGTAAAGCCTATCGTGGGCTACCACTTCTTCGTATTCTTGGTTTAGTATAATCACTCGACTCGCTGTAGCCTTTACCCAAACTTCTTGGCCTGCCAAAGCAGGCGAGGATGAATAAAGACAGTTTCCGAACCTTACTTTGCCGTATTTATCAGCTTTTGCAGGCTCAAGCTTATATATTTCAAAGGGTATATTAGGCAAGGGATTCATAGCTGCCCTATCCTTCTCGAAGAGTTCTGATATGGTTTTCCCCTTTTTGTAGTTCTTTCTTTGCATGTCTTCATCGCATCGTCTCAGCAGCTCTTTGTTAAACTCCTTAAGATCATTGAAACGAGGGATTGGTACCAGCATATTTCGCCTGTGGTATCCTACCTTGTTTTCTACATTGCCTTTCTCATGCGCACTTTCAGGATTACAAAAATTAGAGAAAAACCCATGGTGAAGCATAAACCGTTCAAACCCTTTGGTTAAGTCCCTATTGGAATCCTTGCCGATGGCTTTAACTATGGCAGACATATTATCAAACCAGATAAACGTAGCGACGCATCCCATGTGTTCAAAAATGGCCTTAAGGCCTTCCAAAAGGCATTCTTGGCTCTGTCCTTTGAACAGCTGAAGGTATCCGGCATTGCTATACGGTAGGGAAAGGTTAAGGTAGTACCCTTCGTATTTGATGCCCCTTTCGTAGAATTCCGCTTCTCCGAAATCAGCCTGGGCTTCTCCCGGCGGATGCTTAAGTGGTATGTACCCTTGATCCGGCATGGACATCTCCTGTCGACGCTTGGCAACGTACTTTCTTACAGCTCTATCTGAGACGTTAAATTCATCTCCGTAGATTTCTCTCAGCCTGTTATAGATTCTTTGAGCTGTATGCCGCTGTTTTGGCTTAGCGTTAAGATCGTCTTTTAGCCATTGATCAATCAATGGTTTGAACGGGTCGAGTTTCCCGGCGCGTTTTTGGGGAGGCTTCGGTTCATAATTAAAATCCTGTGTAGTTGCGTATTTCTTAACAGTTAAGAAATGATGGCCTGTTTCCTCAGCTACTTCCCTCATTGACTTCCCTTCATAATCATGCAGATACTTGATACGATATATTTGCTCCATTGCTAGCATCCTTTCTTCATACCCCCCTTAGCGTTGCACACTAAGAGGGTATTAGATTTCCAGGGTGCCGGCAATTGAGTCTCCATTTTGTGCTCTATTTTTTGAGTTCCGCGCCGATATGATTCCAGGATAGCGAGAACAATCCCTAAGATCCTGAGAGAACACAGTATTACGAACTTACCGATATACTTATGTAGTATGTCATGATTACTTCATAAGTCAATTAATTCGACCTTTATTCATAAAAGTCCTACCAAATGCCTAGATATACAGATATTTCCTGTGAAGGGCGGTTCTTCCGCTATGATGAGGTAAATAAGGTTATGTACCTGGACCCGGAAGTCGAACCGTTCCTGTCTCCGCAACTTGCAGTCCATGTAGAAGACACTCTGGAGTTCGCATTCCATCTGTCCGTTCATGTGATTCCGCGGTATCGCGGCGATGTGCCGGATCCACGAGGCGGCATCCGCCGCATCAAGAAGCCTCTGGTTCCTTATGCTGCGGAGGGGGAGGTTTAGCAGAGTGCCTTCCTAATTGTG
>Ga0208693_1001923_pt1 | contig 14235 bp, 11 predicted proteins | sample AD_UKC071_MetaG_FD_184438 | JGI IMG/M metagenome (GOLD analysis project Ga0208693, IMG submission 184438) | Active sludge microbial communities of municipal wastewater-treating anaerobic digesters from USA - AD_UKC071_MetaG (SPAdes) (version 2) | ecosystem: Engineered > Bioreactor > Anaerobic >... | reverse complement strand
ATGACTGGACTCGGGGCCAGCGCCGCAGGAATGATCGAGCGGCCTGGGCGTAGGCGGTGTTGCCGCGGTCCCGGCGTTGTAGGTGAACCAGGTAGGCGGCGTAGATCTGCGCCGGTGTTTCAGGTGAGGGAACGTGATCGTGTTCGGGCAGCATCGAATTCCGCCTTGACATGGGTGGGTGCCAGATGGATGTAGCGGGCTGTGGTGTCGATGTGGGAGTGTCCGAGCAGTGCTTGCATCACCGCGAGATCGACACCGGCCTCGGCCATCGCGGTGCCGAAGGTATGCCGCAGTGCATGCGGGTGGCCGGCGAGCACTCCGGACTTGGCTCGGTGATAGCGGAAGATCGTGCGCAGTCCGGCCGGGGTCAACGGCTGACCCCGGTTGGGGCCCTTGGCGACCAGGAAAAGGCGGGTGCTCCTCGACTCGGGCCTCTCGGTGAGCAGATAGGTTTGGATCAGCCCTGCGACCTCCACATCGAGGGGCACGCGACGCTCCTTGGCGCCTTTGCCCATCACCTGAACCCAGCGGGCACCGATATCGACGTCGGTAACCTCGAGGGTGAGCAGTTCCCCGGATCTCAACCCGGACAACAACATCAGACCGGCCAGTGCCCGGTCGCGCCAGGTCCGCAGGCTCGCCAACAGCTGCGCAGTCTCGCGGCGATTCAATGCCCGCGGTAGCCGCCGCGGTTCGCGCAGACGCAGCGCGGACCGCCGTTTCGGCCGGACCAGATGCCCCAGCAGACCATTGCGTTCCTCGGCGCTGACGCGCCGCGCTTCCCGGCCGCTGGGGATCGGGCTACGCAGCGCGGGGTCACGCAGCGCCCGGAAGGTGAACAGCCCCGTCAACGCGGCAAGTCGGTGGTTGATGGTGGTCGACGAATAATGGTCAAGACGCTGGCCGGTCATCGACACCACATTCGCCGGGCGTCCTGCGACCGGCGTCTGCCGGCAGTACCGCATGAAGTCGAGCACGGTCTCGGTGGTCACCGAATCCAACTCGACGTCGATGGTGTCGAGCCAACGGCAAAACGCCAACAGGTCATACCCGTAGGCCCGCAGGGTGCGAGGAGAATAATTCCGATCCGCCAAATATCCGAGGTACTCGTTGACCAATGCGTACTTCCCGGCACCCGGACCGGACAACACCCAGGCGACATCGGTGCCTGCTTCCAGACGCAGCCGCTGCTGAATCGTCATGAGACAAGTGCAACTCCGTCGCACACCATCGGTCAAGTATTTCCCCTGCTGGCGTGTCGTTTACGTGCTTCCGGCGTACCCGATTAGCCGGTCAACAGGCACGATCCCACCCGCCCCATCGACTGCCGGATACCGAGGGTGACGCACAGCTTGCGGAATTCGTGGGCCGTGTAGGTGCTGCCCCTGTCGGTGTGGAAGATGACCCGCTCGGCCGGGTCATCACGCCAGATCGCCCCGGCCCCGCCGCGGGCGGCCACCGCCATCTCGATGGCCGCCCGCGCCAGCGCCGCATCGGGATGCTCAGAGGTTGCCGCCCCCAGCAGACGGCGGCTGAACAGGTCGATCACCGTGGCCAGGTACAACTTGCCGCACTCGGTGGGGATCTCGGTCATATCGCCCACCCAGATGCGGTTGGGCTCCTCAGCGGTGAAATCCCGTTTGACCAGGTCAGGAAACTTCGGGGCGCTCTTGTCCTGTTTGGTCAGCCCCCTGCGCCGCTTGATCTGCCGCGCCACCAGTGACTGCCGGCGCATCGACTCGGCGACGGTCTTCTCCGCGACCCTCCAGCCGGCCTCGACCAGATCGGCGTGGAGCCGCGGGGAACCGTGCAACCCCCTGGCCTGCTCGAAGGCCGCCTTCACCGCCGCATCGAGTTCCCGGCGGCGCCGGTCGGTGTCGGTGTGCACCCCCTCGGGGTCATCCACCCGGGCGATCCACTTGTAGAACCAGGACAGGCTGACTCCCAGTAGGGCACAGGTCACGGTATGCGGCACTCGGTACTTGGTCCTCTGGTCGGCGATGAAGCGTGCCACGCTCACTTCGTCGCCTCCTTCACCCACAGGACCACCGATCGCTTGAGGACATCACGCTCCATCCGCAGCTCGGCGTTCTCGCTGCGCAGGCGCTTGAGCTCCTCGATGTCATCGCGGGTCAACTCCCCGCGACCCTCGCGAGCCTCGCGATCCTTGGTCACCCAGTTGCCCAGCGTGCCCTCGTGGACCCCCAGATCCCGAGCGACCTGGGCGATCGACTTACCCGTCTCCCGCACGATCCGCACAGCGCCCTCACGAAACGCCCGGTCGTACTTCTTCCGCTTCTCTGACATCGCTACTCCTTATAGCTGATGCCTCCACGACCTCGGGGGAACGTCAGAACCGACTGCGGTTGGGGTGACAGTTCCAGTTGCTTTGTGTCTTGGCTGCGGTTTCGGGCTGTAGGTGGATTCACGTCCTGATGCTGGCCATATCGAGTATTCAGCGCTAGTGCTATCGCATTGGCGAATGCGAAGGCAAAGAGTCGGTCGTCGGTAGGTGGACTGAGTAGCGCACCATGCGCCAATACGGTGAGGAACCAACCGATTGTCATGGCGCGAATCGAGTCCCCGGCAGGGTTGGACGAAGCCGATTTCATTGCCCACCAGAGTGCTGAGGTGAGATACACAAGAAGGAAAAAATTGCCGGCCACACCAATCCGCATGACTGTGGACAGGGGGGTGTCGAATGCTGCTATAGGATCGGGTGTCGAAAGGCCGAGGCCAAATAGCCATTGTCCCTCGACAACGCTCCTTACGACATCCGAGGAGTAATTTCGCCCAGCCAAGGACTCGTCGCCATAAGATCCATACACCACTGCATTTTGAAGGGCTTCAAGGCGGCGAGAAAGGAAGTCGGTTTGCTTCAATAGCTTCGAAGCCAGCCAACCGAGCAACGGCACTGCTATCGCGACCGTTGCGACTGCAGCCCCTATCGTTACCAAGATCCTCTTCCGAAGCAGTCTCCAGATTAGAAAGACGGCGAAACCGACGCCTAGAATCAGTGCGCTGCGAGTTCCTGTCACCAGCAAGGCGAAGGGTATGAGGAGACTCAGACCGGCGGCCGAGAACCGGGTTATCAGTGCTCTGGACTTATCCGTCGTCACCATCAGTCCCCATTGGAAGACGAGGGCTGGCATAAGGAGACTGGTCGCAAAGAGTCCATTGATGTCGAGCGATGAGACGCCGCGCCTCGCGAGCCAGTGAACAGTGAATGAAAGTGCGCCGGTAATGCCCACTGCCAACATGCCGGACTCAAGTAGGCGCCGACTCGAGTTCATCCCCGCATCGATTGCGATAGGCGGAACCAGCAGGACCATCACGTAGGGCAGACCGTTTTGCATTGTGGCCTGCGGAGAGGCGGACCACCCCTCAATGGCGGCAATCAATAGCGTAACCAGGTAGCACGCCGCCGACGCCGCCACCGCAGCGCTGGGCCGTATACCAGCACCCCGGAGTCGTAACAGTGAAATGGCGCTCGAGCCGAAAAGCAGGGCGAGAAAAACGAGTTTCGGTGCGAAGGCGGCGTCGCCCGGAGTGAAAACGAAAAGGCCGGCTGCCATGACGAGCAGCAGACGCCCACCGGCCGAGAACATCATCCACAGGGCGACGGGTACCACTGCTAGGGCGATCAGCCAGTCCATGCAAGTTGCCTATTCAAATTCGTAGTTCACGACCGGGTACGGGCCCAGCTGGACACTCTGACGGGCCTCCGCAGATAGGCTCGTCAAGCTGCCCAGACTCCCTGTAGGGCCGAAAACGCGGCTGTAGTCTGATCCTACGGTTGTTGGCTAAGCGAAGCGCCCGCAGGGTGACGCTATTCCTCTGTGGTCGGTCGCACTCGTGTCCACTCGGGAAAATCTTGGGTGTCCAGACGTATGGAGGCGAGTCGTTCGAGATCACGCATCCCTTGAGCCCACATCTCGAGCATCAGTGCTGGCAGAGCTACTGAAGACGTGCGGCCGAAGCGATCAAAGCGAGGAACTGGTCGCTTCATATCGTGGAGCACATCCAGCTCGGAGAGCAAACCGCCGACAAGTGCAGCGCCATGGGAGCGGAAGATCGCAGCCGACCATCGTCGCCCCGGAGGCGTGAACCCGCGCTTGGACCGATTCGCCACTTCCCCCGGGACCATCTCCCGCATCGCATCCTGTAGCCACGCCTTGGGAGGTAGCCGCCAATCCTCGATCGTTCTGCGGAGTCCAATAGCGATCTCTACGAGTCGGTAATCCACAAGGGGGAGGCGCGATTCAACACTCTCGGCCATTGCTAGCCGATCGATCTGGTTGATGCCATTCGACAGCAGATACGTTTGGATCAAGAGATCCGTGATCTCGATGTCGGGCCGTTTGGGCAGTTCTGAAAACGTGAACAAACGCTGTGGAGGAGGGTAATCCACTCGACGGAGAAAGCTCGGACTTACAATGGCCTCCAGCCCGCGGCCGGCTGATCTCCACCAATCCGGCTGGTCGTAGAAGACCATTTGCCCCGGTGGCGACGATTTATCCCGCTTCCATGCGCGTAACCCCGTAAGTAAACCCCCTGCCTCGAACGCCCAGTTGATTCCGCCGCTGTAAGAGTATGGAGGTCGTTCGAAATTGAGATAGTTGCCCAGTCCCGCTCGGCCCTCGAGTAGAGCTTGTTTGCGCAGGTTTGCGCCGACGGCATCTCGCGGCCACTTGTATCCCCAGAAAAGTTCGTCCGCGCCATGCCCGAACAGCAGCACCGGAACCCCCGCTTCATGCGCTGCCGTGACGATGGCTAGATAACCCAATCCACTGATGTCGGATATCGGCTCGTCCCGCGCTCGGCACATCCGAGAAAATTCTTTCACCACCCAGTCATCGGTGATGGTGATTTCGTGGTGGCTGGTGCCCAGGCGTGACGCATCGGCAGCTGCGAGTGCGCTTTCGTCATATCGGCCGCCCTTCTCGTAGCCGACCGTGAACGTATGGACGTTTGTCGGCGCGTAGTGGCACGCAAGTGAGGTAAGGGTGTTCGAATCAAGTCCGCCCGATAGAGCCACTCCCGCTGGAACGTCCGAGCGAATCGTTAACTTGCCGATGTCGAACAGGGCCTCCGCGACAAGCTCTGAGGGATCACCATCGATGGCAGGCGCATCCAAGGGAGCCCACCATCGGCGCTCTTGGACTTGCCGGTCGTCCAGGGAAATCTGAAGGAAATGACCTGCGGCTAGCTTCCGGACACCAGCTATGGGCGCCGCGGGTTCAGGGACGTACCCCCAAAGGAAGTAATCGCGGATCGCGACGTCGTCGAGTGAGAAGGGCACGATGCCGGCACCCACAAGAGCCTGCAACTCGCTAGCGAACACGATGCGGTCGCCTCCTTCGACGAGGAATAGAGGCTTCTCGCCGAGTCGGTCGCGCGCGAGAATGACCTTGCGCCTCTCGAAGTCAACCAGAGCGAAGGCGAACATGCCCCGTAGGAAATCCAGGCAGCCTGTTCCGTACTCTTCGTAGAGATGAACGATGACTTCACAGTCACTTCCAGTGGCGAAGTGATGTCCCCGCCCTTCTAATTCCTTGCGTCTTTCAACAAAGTTGTAAATCTCGCCGTTCGCAACCAGTGCGACGGTCTTGTTCTCATTCCACAGCGGCTGCATGCCGCCGGCAGGGTCGATGATGGCGAGACGGCGCATCCCGATAGCGACCTTGGTTGTCGCAACGCCGCCAGCGCCATCAGGGCCACGGTGTCTCAGGCAGTTGCTCAGCCTAGCGAGGACTTCTGTGTCGGTGCCGTCGAGTCCACGCCGATCGATAAGGCCAAATATGCCGCACACTTCTTGCCCCCCCAACATGTCTCTGGGAAACTCTAGCTTCAGACTCTGGCCTTCATCGCCAAGGTATCAATCGCGGAGGAATTGTCAATACCTGTGGATCGGGTTGTCTCAGGCGACCTCCGTTCCGGCTTGCTGCTCGCCGTCTGACGGCGGTGTCGGTGGGGTGATGTCGGTGGGCCGTTCCAGGAGTTTGCCTTTGTGGAAGACTGCACCGGCGCGGACGAGGGCGACCAGGTGTGGGGCGTTGACGGCCCGCCAGCGGGCTTGAGCGGCGTCAATGAGCTTGTAGGCCATGGCGATCCCGGCCGCGCGTGACCCCGGGCCCTTGGTGACCTTGGTGCGTAGACGCACGGTCGCGAAGGTCGATTCGATCGGGTTGGTGGTGCGCAGGTGGATCCAGTGCTCGGCCGGGTACTTGTAGAACTCGAGCAGGACATCGAGGTCGTCGGTGATCTTGGCGACCGCCTTGGGATACTTGGCGCCGAAGTCGTTCTCGAACGCCTTGACTGCGATCTGGGCCTTGTCGATATCCTCGGCCTGGTAGATGTCCTTGATCGCCGCCAACGCCGATGGATGAGCCGACTTCGGCAGGGCAGCAAGGACATTGGCCTGCTTGTGGAACCAGCACCGCTGCTCTTTGGTGGCCGGGAACACCTCGCGGACTGCTTTCCAGAAGCCCAGGGCGCCGTCTCCGACCGCCAGCACCGGGGCGGTCATGCCGCGGCGTTTGCAGTCGCGCAGCAGATCAGCCCACGACTCGGTCGACTCTCGATAGCCGTCGGTCAATGCGACGAGTTCCTTGCGGCCATCAGCGCGCACGCCGATCATCACCAGCAGGCACAGCTTGGTCTGCTCCAGGCGGACCTTGAGGTGGATGCCGTCGACCCACAGGTAGACGTAGTCGGTGCCGGACAGATCTCGTCGGCCGAACGCGGCGGCTTCGTCTTGCCACTGCGCAGTCAAGCGGGTGATCGTCGAGGCCGACAATCCCGCACCGGACCCGAGGAACTGTTCCAGTGCCGGCCCGAAATCGCCGCTGGACAGCCCATGCAGATACAGCAGCGGCAACACCTCGCTCATCTGCGGGGACTTGCGCGCCCACGCAGGCAGGATCGCCGAGGAGAACCGCTGCCGCTCTCCAGAATCGGCGTCCACGCGGCGGTCGTTGACCCGCGGCGCGCGCACCTCGACCGCGCCCGCAGCGGTCAGCACCTCGCGAGCCTGGTGATAGCCGTTGCGCACGACCAGACGATGGCCGTTGGCGTCGAGTTGGTCGGCGAACTGGGCCACATACGCGGCGACCTCAGCCCGCAGCGCAGCAGCCAGCATTTGCCGGGCACCGTCGCGGACGATCTCATCGAGCAACGACCGACCGGCTGCCTCCTGGCCGTTGGCCTCCTGGACATCGTGAACTACCGTGAGCATGGGCGTACCTTCCCAACCAGCGCGCCAACGCCGGTCTTGATCAGAGCTACTGGACTTTCAGATCATCCCCGGGAAGGTGCGCCCACTTTCACGCCCCCACGCCGAGGCTCATCCACAGGTTCTGATCATTGCTCTCAATCGCGGTGAGCGGCCCTGTAACAGGCCAGCCGTTCTAGTGGTGTGTCACGCAATTAGTTAACTATATGTTCGGTATTGTGTGCTGGTGAGTGCTTTACCGGCAGCCCCCTTGCCGATCACACCGGGTGAGCGTGAGACTTTGGTGGCCCTGGCGCGGTCTCAGACGGCGCCGCACCGGCAGGTGCTGCGCGCGAAGGCGTTGCTGATGGCTGCTGATGGCGAGGCCAACGTGCGGATCGCCGAGGAGGTCGGCGTGACGCCGGTGACGGTTCGCGACTGGCGTAAGCGATTCAGCGAGGACGGCCTGGCCAAGCTCGGTCAGGTGCGCAAGGGCCGGGGTCGCAAGCCCACCATCACCGATGAGCAGGTCGCCCAGATCGTTCGGTTGACCACCGAGGAGACTCCGCCTGGGCACACGCACTGGTCATGTCGCACGATGGCCAGGCATGTGGGTGTGAGTCATTCGGCAGTGCAACGGATTTGGTCGGACTTGGGTATCAAGCCCCATCGGGTGGACACCTTCAAGGTGTCCACTGATCCGAAGTTCGAGGACAAGCTCGTCGATGTCGTCGGGCTGTATCTGAATCCGCCGGAGAAGGCCATCGTGTTGTGCATGGATGAGAAATCACAGATCCAGGCTTTGGACCGCACTCAAGCGTCACTGCCGATGGTGCCGGGACGGGCCGGCGCCCCGACCCATGACTACAAACGCAACGGCACCACGACCCTGTTCGCCGCCCTGGACGTGCTCACCGGCACAGTGATCGGCCAATGCCTTCCCCGCCACCGCCACACCGAGTTCATCAAGTTCCTCAACACCATCGACCGCGAAGTACCCGAGAGACTGCAGGTTCACCTGATCCTGGACAACTACAGCACCCACAAACACGCTGAAGTCCAACGATGGCTCAAGCGGCACAAGCGCTTCCACTTCCATTTCACCCCGACCTCATCATCGTGGCTCAACCAGGTCGAACGATGGTTCCGGGAACTGACCGAAAAGAACCTGCGCCGCGGCATCTTCCCCAGCGTGCCCGACCTGATCGACAGCATCGAGAGCTACCTCAACGCCCACAACGCCGATCCCAAGCCCTACGTCTGGACCGCCACCGCCGAATCCATCCTGGCCAAAGTCCAGCGCGCACGCACCAAACTCCAACATGTAGTTAACCAAAAATGAGACGGACCACTAGATGGCTGTGTCGGTTGACTCCGCTTCTCGGTTCGACCCTTTCCTTGACTTGCTCTGACCGCCGTAGGAGTAGCTATACGTGTAGTTATAGGCACCGCCACCGCGGGTCGGCATCATGGTCAGGACTGCACCGAGGAGATTGGCTCCGACGTCTTTCAGGTTTCCGATGGTGTGTTCGAGCTGTTCACGCTTGGTCTTCCCGGCACGCACCGCCACCAGCACGCCGTCTGCTTCGGCGGCAAGAATGGCGGCATCAGTGACCGCCAGCAGCGGTGAAGAGTCGATGATCACGTAGTCGAATTGGCTGCGGAGCTCGTTCAGCAAGTTTTTTGCTGCGCCCGAACCCAGAAGTTCGCTTGGATTTGGTGGACTTGTACCGGCAGTGAGGACCGCCAACCCGGGGAACTGGGTCTCTTGCAGGACTTCACTGAGTTGCGCGCTACCACTGAGAACTGTGCTGAGTCCGACTGTGCCGACAAGCTTCAGACGATTCGCCAAGCTTGGGCGGCGTAAATCACCGTCAACCAATACGACACGGTGGTTCGCCTCGGCGAGTGCCAGCGCAATGTTGATCGCGGTAGTTGATTTGCCCTCGTTGGGAGAAGCGCTGCTGACGACGATCAAACGTGGCGGCCGGTCGACTGCTAGGAACTGCAGGTTGGTACGCAGCTTACGGAATGCTTCGGCTGTACCAGAGTTGTCGTTGTCAAACGATAATGTCGGGCTGGCTTGAAGATTCTTGTCGAACGGAATGAAGCCAACTGCACCGATACCGGTGATTTCTTCGACTGAATCGGAACCCTTGATTGTGTTGTCAAGCTGGTCTCGGACCAGTCCCAAGCCGATGCCGAGCAGTACGCCGAGCAATACCCCGAATCCGAGGTTCAACTTCTTGTTCGGAACCACGGGCTTCTTCGGAACGGATGCCCGCTGCTCTACGATCACCTGGGCTCCCGGCCCCTGTTCCTTGGTAGTAGTCTCCAGTTCACGTGCCATCACGACGAATTCATCAGACAATGCATTGGCGATGTCTCTCGCTCGGACCGGTGAAGCGTCGCGAACCGAAACATCGATCAACACCGTGTTGAGTTTTGATTTGGCCGAGACTTTTTCCTTCAGATCTCCGGCACTCATATCCAGATTGAGTCGATTGATCGTGCGCTGCGCTAGCGTCTCGCCTTTTAATAACTCAGCGTACGAGAGGACGCGCTCTACTGAGTAACGGCTGCTTTGAACCAGGTCGGTTGTCGTTGCACCGGCAGTCGTTGATACGAATAGCCGTGTCGAAGCCTGGTACAAAGGCGTTTGCAAGACTGTGAAGAGTATGGCTCCGATGATTACTGCCAATGCAGTCACGCAGACGGTTACCCACCTTGTGCGTAACATTTTCACAAAATCGCGGAGATTCACTTTCGCTTCCTCATCACTGACTGGAGGTTTAGGGCCTACGGCGCAAAACTTGGGACTAGCACTCTGGTACCGAAATCTTCACCCGCGGATTGTCGATTAGTGGCTGTACAGGAACCTGGGGTGCACCGGAGGAGGTTGGTTCGGAAAGACGAAAAGCAAGTTCGACAGTTTGGCCAGGAGGGATGGCCAACTGCACCTCGAAGCTCGGGTGGCCATTTTCCATGTGTGTGATCGCCTGTGTGCGATCACCGTTTGATGTCACGCTCAAGAGTCTTGAGCCCTTGGTGGCGATCACCCGGACGGACGAAACCATCGTGCCGTTCGGAACTTTGATATTGAGTTGGGCTGGGAGCCCAGATGATCCGCCGACATAGTTTGGCAGCTGTCCATCTGGATTTGCGGTGTTGGTCAGCTGCACGGTCACGGTTGAGTTCCGCGAATCACCAGAACAACCGTCAGCGGCATATTCGATTTCCCGCCGCAGGTAGTAGTCCATTTTGCCGCCGGCTAGATTATTGATCACAACCTGTGCATATGGGGCTGCATCGTCTGGCACTGCGTGCGCGAGGGAGGTCTGTAACAGTAGTTTTTCGTCGCTCGGGTTCGCGCTCCAGACGGAAATCCGGCCTTCGGCAGTCGCTCGGCCAAGGGCGTCGAGCAATTTGCGGGGTGAGGGCAGCGGTTCCGTCATTTTCTTCACGACCGCACCGGCTATGTCCTGGAGGTACTGCTTTCTCGCGTTGGTGTCCTTGTAGACGGGGTCTTGTGGGAAGCGCAGATATGCCGTCGACATTGTTAGTTCGACCACGTTATCCGCGCTGATGACCTCGCCATCAGCGAGTGTCACAGGACCGATGGCACCGAGAACGTAGCTGAGCACGACAGGATCGATCGCGAATACGCCATCCAGTCTTTCGCCTGACTTTGACTGTCGTTCCCACATGGACTTCCAGATCTGCGCGGCAAACGGGAAGTGTGGGCTGAGGTTGCTGTTGCGGAAATCGGTAAGGGGATTTGTCCAGCCATAAACCTTGTTGAATTCCGGCCCGAGATCGACATCCGCCGTTGCGTCGCGCAAGCTAAGGTTTGAGGCCAGAGTGTTGACAGACGGTATCCCGTCATCGAAACGAAGGATGCCGAAGCCACCCAACAAACCCCCTGTGCCGCGGGCTTCAGCGGGGGTCTGAAATCCCATCAGGTAAGTACGTGGACCATCGCCACCCAACATGGATGGTGCCAGTTGGGCAGCAATCGAAGCATCCTGCAATAGCTTTGAGAGTCTTGAAGTCTGTTCCTGCAATTCTGACCGAGCATCGCCGATCAAGGACAGATAGGCCGGTTCGGCTATTGCCTGTGACTTAGCGTCAAGCTTGGCGGCGGCCGCCGACAACTCGCTGAGTCGCGGCTCCTCGGAGCGCAGCAGGTTAAGGTCGATGCGCATGCCGCTGATCAGCTTGTCGGGCGAGATTCCCGCGCCCATCTGCGCGCCGGGCAGAAGGACGGTATCCGCGAGGCCCACCACCACGTCGGACATCTGTTGGGTGGTTTTTAGTGGACTTCCGAGCAGCGGTACGGCGGCGGCGATATTCCACGGCGTGGATTGGGTCGCGGCCTGTGCCTTGCGGGCATAGTTTTGGGTGCTTTGCGCGAACCGGATGGCATCCTCCGACTTGCCGGAGAGCAGTGCGTCTTTGGCCTTCTGGGCGTTGTTGCGCGCCTGTTCGAGATTCGACTTCGCGCCGACTGCCTCGAAACCGAGCCAGCCGAGAAAAGCCAGGGCCACGATCGCGATGACCGGGGCACCCCACCGGACCCACGGAGGCAGATTGGAAAATCGGTCCCTTAATCCGCCGCTCTCGTCAGCGTATCGGTCACGTGAAAAAACGTTCACAGTTCAGATTGTCCTTGTACCAGCCGGAAATTGGCAAAAAGCAGGGGCGGCTACGATCAGCCGCCCCTACTGTACAAATTTGGGGGAGTTACTACTAACAGCCCCGAGCGATGAACGACGTCGGCAAGTGCCGTAGGTGGCCGAGAGCGCCCTGAGCTGTGTTCGGCAGACCGAATACGCACTTCTCAAGGGTGCTCTTAGTGAACCAGCCATACGACGGTCGCATCCAGCCGGGAAGGCCGCCCGGGGGCTCAATCTCCCTTCATTGATGCTTCGAACTTCCTCTGACGCTTCACAGTGACTGTAGCGCCTGTCAACTGGAGCGGGGTACCTCGCGACGGCTAAATCTCTTTGCGCCCGTGATTTAGCCAGCGATCAGGCGGCGGCAGCCGGCTTCAAATAGGTAACCAGGCTGACGTCGAGGCTCTCGTCGACGAAGTAGAACTGACACCCGGTCAGGTACTTCATGTACCGGTTGTAATTCTCCTCGTCGGTGATGGCGATGGCCTTCTCCTTGTTGCGCTCCAACGCCGCCGCCCACAGCCCCAGGGTCTTGATGTAGTGCGTGCGGAGCGACATCGTCTCGGGAACGACGAAGCCGGCTTTCTCGCCGTGCTCGACCATCATCTGGGTGCTCGGAATCCGACCACCCGGGAAGATCTCGGTGTAGATGAACTTGGCGAAACGGGCGAGTTCGAAGGTGATCTTCTTGCCGCGGGCGGCCAAGTCGAACGGGTGGTAGCCGACACTGCTCTGGATGGTCATCCGGCCGTCCTCGGGCAGGATGTCGAAGCAGGTCGTGAAGAAGTCGTCGTAGCGCTCGAACCCGAAGTGCTCGAAGGCCTCGATCGAGACGATCCGGTCGACGGGGGCGTGGAATTGCTCCCAGCCTTCCAATCGGACGTCGAAGGTGCGTTCGGAATCGACCTTGCTCAACAGTTCCTGGCAGTAGGCCTGCTGGTTTCGCGACAGGGTCAGCCCGATGACGTTGACGTCGTACTTCTCCATCGCCCGCTTCAGCGTCAGGCCCCAGCCGCAGCCGACCTCCAGCAGGGTCATGCCCGGCTTGAGGTTCAGTTTGTCCAGGTGCAGGTCGACGTTGGCGACCTGGGCCTCCGACAGCGTGACGTTCGGGCCGGTGAAATAGGCGCTGCTGTACTTGCGGGTGGAGTCCTGGAAGAGGCCGAAGAAGTCATCGGACAGGTCGTAGTGGGCCTGGATCTCCTCGAAGCGCGGACGCATGTCCTTGGTTTCGGTCTCAGGCATGACAAGAACTCGCTTTCGTACTGGTTTGTCGCAGCTTACCCACGTCGGGCTATCGAACCTGCGCCGACGCGGCGAACGTCGCCGTCAATTCTCCGACGATCCGTTCGAAAAGTGGCTCGGGAAGGTCGTGGCCCATACCGTCGAGCAGCACCAGTCGAGCGCCCGGGATGGCCGCGGCGATGGCCTTGCCGCCCGAGGGACGCATCAACCGGTCGGCCTTGCCGTGGATGACGACCGTCGGCGCGGTGATCTTCTTGTCGTAGCCGCGCAGGCTGCCACTGCCCATGATCGCCCCGAAATGTCGGCCGATCCCCTGCGGGTAGAAGCAGCGCTGGTAGTTCTCCTCGGCGTCGGCGCGCAACTGTTCGTCGGACTTGGGGTAGCCGGGGCTGCCGATGATCTTCGACACCCGCACGGAGTTGGCCACGATGACCTCCTGTGGCGACGACGGGTGCGGACCCTTGAGTAGGGCCAGCAGCGCCTTGGGTGCCGGCGGGGGCAGCAGTGCGGAGTTGTTCGACGAGAAGATGATGCCGAGTCCGGCGGTGCGCTGCGGGTAGGTAGCGGCGAAGACCTGGGCGATCATCCCGCCCATCGACGCCCCGACGATATGCGCGCGCTGGATGCCGAGGTGATCCAGCACCGCGGCGGCGTCGCCGGCCATATCCTCCAGTCGGTAGACCGACGTGCTGGGCAGGCCGACGAACGAGCGCAGCAGACCGGGGATCAGCTTGCCGCCGGACTTCTGGCCGTGCAGCTTGGAGGACAGTCCGACGTCCCGGTTGTCGAACCGGATGACCCGGTAGCCGCGAGCGAGGAGCTTGCCGCAGAACTCGTTGTGCCAGAGCGTGAGTTGCGCGCCCAAGCCCATGATGAGCAGAACGGCCGGATCGGTCTCTTCGCCCAAGTCTTCGTAATGAAGTTCAACGTCGCCGTTGTGCGCGTACCCGGTGCGGATGTCCATCTAGGCCTCTACGTCTTTCTGGTGTTCTCTACTGACCTCGACCATGAAGTTGGCGAAGTATCCGGAGAACTGCGGGTCGTTCATCATCTGCCACTTCGGCGCCAGCAGTTTCATGTAGCGCTCGACATAGAGAAATT
>Ga0208693_1001907_pt1 | contig 14299 bp, 20 predicted proteins | sample AD_UKC071_MetaG_FD_184438 | JGI IMG/M metagenome (GOLD analysis project Ga0208693, IMG submission 184438) | Active sludge microbial communities of municipal wastewater-treating anaerobic digesters from USA - AD_UKC071_MetaG (SPAdes) (version 2) | ecosystem: Engineered > Bioreactor > Anaerobic >... | reverse complement strand
AGGGAACTTTCCCCCCCGAAATATGGGGGGACATGAAGAGCGGGAGCTGTCTTCAGTTTTCCAGGTTCTGCCACAATTTGCTCTCAAGGCTCGAGGTATCGTCTCTATGAGAGGGTGGGAGATGAGGTGGAGGATTCTAATTATGCAGAGTGAGGGGGATGAAGGAGGGATCTGCGTGGTCGCTGAAAGTTGCCATCAAACCAGTGAGGGCATTGGATTGATGGCCTCTACTCTGCACCGGTCACTTTTCGGAAACTTCAAGCCCGGCCGGTCCCATACTGACTTTAACCACGCCGGTTCCATCGGCCCGGAACTACCATGAGACGACCGATCCTTGCCGTTATCGTCGGAGTAATAACTGTCTACGCCTGCATGCACTTCTTCATCTTACCGGAGGCCCCGGACGTCACCCGTATCGAGAATATCACCCATCTTGAGTCCCCGGCATACCATCCGGCCATCCTGGACCTCTGGGAGATCGCCGTCGAGAGCACCGGCGTCGAGAACGAGTCGGCGAGACTGCTGCGACTGGAGACCGACATCGCCGGGGACGGCGCGATCCGGGTAATATGGCTCTTCTTCTACGGCGATAGGGACGGCGAGCAGCACGGCTACGAGGCGTATGTGGGGCCGGGCGGAACGGTATCGGCTAAATCGCAGAAATTCAATTTTTCCGTGCAGGGGGTGCACCCCCTCGAACTCTTGCGGGAGGTCGACGCTATCGCCCTGGAGGATATTCCCTTTCGGGACAGGGGTATGAGGCTTCTTGTGAGCGTGAACGCGTACGGGGACCACTACAACGAGACCCGGGGGAGGCTCTACGAGGTCTCGAAGGGGGCGTTCCTGCCGGTGAAAGAGGCGACGTTTGGTCCGGACGCATCCTGGTACACCATCACGATCACTCCCCACCGGGAGTCCCCGCCGTCCGGGGAAGAACTTCCGGACTGTGTTATTGCGTTCACCCGGCAAGACCTCGCGGCGGCCGACTCTGTGATCTATGGATAGATGGGCGTGCGAAACCGACAGAGCCGGGACTCGTTCACCGTCTCCAGCCCGGGCGCCCCCGGGTTGTTCAGCCCACCCCTGGGTGACGAGGGTCTAGCCGGTTGCGTCCACGCTCCTGTCCGCCCTGGAATGCCGCACAACATCATGCCCGGGGAAGTATCGCACCATCCTTCCGTCCTTCTCGCTCCGGACGGCACCACTCTGGATGAGCAACCCCATGTGCCAGGTCACCGATGCACCGCTGATACCGAGCGCGGATGCGACTTCTTTTCGCATCATCCCCGGATTCCGGCCGAGAAGATCGAGCATTCTTTTTCTCGTCTCGTTGAGGGGATAGGCGCCTCTCTTGCCTTCGCGGGCCGCCCTGCTGTTTGTATAGTACCGCAAAAACCCGTGGTCGTTCTCCGATACTATCTGCCCCGTCTCGCAGAGGATCTCAATGTGGTACCGGAGGGTTCCAACGCTAACCCCCAACCTGCGGGAGAGCGTAGCATGGTTGATTCCGGGGTTCTCCCGGATGCAGAGGTACGCCGCACGGCGAGTGTCGTGTTCGAGGGCATTCTTTCTGGAGATCCTCCTCTGACCGAGAACGAGCCATACGGACACCGATATGAGGAGTTGCACCGGGAGGAAGAGCAGGGGTGCGGTCATGAAGACGAAGTCGAGCAGGATCAGTTTCAACGGTATATTCCAGACATACTCCAGGGTCGGATCGTCCGGTACCATCTCTGGAAACTCACCCTCGCTCAGTATGGTGCTGGTGGCGCTCCCGGGGGTGATGAGCAACGTGAAGACGATGAGGAACAGTGCGAACCTCGCGAGGGCGGGTTGGTTCACCATGAGGAGAATTAGACGGCCGTAAATATAAAAAAGATTTGATTTATTCCGTCGCGGCTTCAAAGAAATAACTCTGCGTATCCTGGACTTCTTCCCCATAAACCTGGAACCGCCACATCCCGGCCTCCGGAGAGGAGATCCGTGTGCGGATCTGTGCGTCTTTACCACCACCCAGATCGGTGTCGTGATAGTAGGCGTAGGTACTTCCGCTCGGCGAGATGATCTTCAGCGTCAACGACTGCTGGGGAATGAACCAGTTCAGGTTCACAAACAGCGTTGAACTCGCGGGAGGCACATTCGCGCTGTGATGGTTCGTCTCCCCTGCTGTATAGAATAGAAGGCACAAATACCGGCGTCGCCTGTCGGGGCCTCTTCTCCCGGGGCGGTGTTCACGCTACATTCGCTGCTCCCGGCAAAAGCCGACGGCACCATCAGGACCAGCGCAAGCACCAGTGCGAAGATGCGGTTGTATGTCATCATACTACGGGAGAACTTCTCAAATGCCTTCACTTAAGTTTTCTGTCGATCCTCTCTACACGTTCTCTGGTCTGAAACAGATCGGCTGCCCGGTACACGCCGTCTTGGGGTCGGGGCGGGTGATGGCAGAGGAACCCCTTGCACGAATGCTGGCGCTTGTGCCGCGTTTCCTGCAAATACCGGGTTTCAATTGTCGGAATTCCGAGGGCGTGTGCGATCCGGGGTTATGAATCCCATTTCTGCCGCGCGGGTTTCCTATTTCCGGCGTAGCATAGATCCCTGTTCAACCGCGGCACGCTTCTGGGAGCAAAAACTGTTCAGGGCGCCTCGATGTGTAGAGAGGTTCGACAGAAATCGTTTATAGAGGAACGTTGAGCTCTCAATCGTGGGATACCGGAACCGGTATCCCGAAGCGGGGGTCCACCCGACCAAGAGCGAATCGGATGGGTGAACATCCCGCATGCCCGGAGGCAATGGGAACGTATGCTCTTCCTCTGGTTGAAGGTATGCCGTTTCTGCCTCAGGGAAGGAATCAAGGAGAACAATCATGAATGAACTACGCAGGATTGGAAGAATATCCATCCTCTTGGGAGTGCTGCTTTGTGTAGCACTTATATCGACAGCGAGCGCAGGGGAGGCGACCAATTAACCAAAAATCCTTTTATTTGGTGAGATGATGAACGAAAACCACAAACAAAATTGGAGAACTATACTTATCCTGCTCGTGGTGCTCTGCATCCTCGTCGTGGTGATCTTCCTGCTCTTTCTTGGTCCTGCATTAGTCGAGACCACCCTACCGAACGACTCTTACTTGATCCGGATCACCGGTCTCTCTGATCTTGCCGTGAACGGCACCGCCACGGTCATGATCCCGGTTCCGGCGAACACGGAGGGCGAGCTGGTGCTCTTCGAGTCGTTCGTTCGCCAGCCCGCCGGGTGGCGGGCGGGGATCCGGGAGACAGAGTACGGGAAGATGCTCGCGTTCACGACGACGGAAGACTACGCGCAGGATATCTTCCTACCGACAGGTGAGTTCGAGACGAAAAAAGAGCCGCGACTGCTCGTGCCGGTCCTCGCAACCCCTGACAACGCGAGCGTCGAAGAGTTCAGCCGAACATCGGGCGGGACCTACACCACGGTCGTCTTCCTCGACGGCTTCATCCCGCCGCCGGAGAACGCCACCCCGATCACGTTCAACCTCAGGTACCAGGGAGGCGGAGGCATGAAACACCTGATAAAGGAGAATGTCTGGACGGCGACGGTGAATGCGACCGTTCCGGGCACAGCATCCGGGTTCATCCCGGTCCCGGCCGAATATCATGTCACTCCCGGGGGGCTTTATCTTTGACGGGCGAACCCATGCGAAAGAACTCCCAGCGGGCCGTGAGGATCGCTCTCGCCGGACTGCTTGTATTCGTCGTCTGCCTGGGAGTTCTCGTTTTCACGCATTCTGCAGGGGCCCGGGATGATACCCGATTGCCGCCGGACGGAAACCCATCGTTGCTGGCGAATGATAATCAATCCCCGCTATCCGGGCGGTCATGGCATCTTACCTCCTATTGGACGGAGGAAGGAGCCGTCCCTGTCATCGAGAAAACGGACCCTATCATCGCGTTCACCGACGCCGGGCGGGTCAGCGGCACCTCCGGGTGCAACATCTTCTTCGGCGGCTACGACCTCTCCGGCAGCAGGCTCAGGATCCACGAGATAGAATCGACAAAGATGACCTCAACCCCCGCGGTCCTCAACCAGGAGAAGACGTTCTTCGCACTGCTCCTGGAAACGGGAACCTACACAATAGACGGTGACTGCCTCCGGTTGTTCGATGCATCCGGAAGGGAGATCCTCTCCTTCACCAGTCAGACACAACCGCTCCAGGGAAAAGCGTGGTATCTCTGGTCCCCGCGGAACGATACGGGAGGGGCCGTTCATGACCCGGATACCGACCTGATTTCATTGCAGTTTCTGGACGAAAGCCAGTTCCGGGGGACCGCCGCGGGCACCGATTACTGCGGGACGTATGAAGCGCCCGGGGATACCATCCGGTTCGGGCCGGTGGAGGGGTGGGCTGAATTGCCCGAATGGTACTCATCGCTCCTGAAACAGGCGCACGGTTACCGGATAACCGGGGCTCAACTCGATATCAGGAACGAGAACGGTCACTCCATCATGTCGTTTACCCGGATGCCCCCTTCACTGGTCTCGGCCGACTGGTATCCGCAACAGTACCGGGCGGCGGATGGATCCGTCCTCCTGCCGCCAGGGGAGACGTTCGAAATGGTATACTTTACCCCGGATGGCAACGTCTTTGGAACCATCCGCGGAATCCAGTTCACCGCGCAGTATGACGCAGACAACTCATCGATATCGTTTGGTCCCGTATCCCTGCTAATCCCGGAAAGCGACGATCCCGGAAAAGCGAGTGAATCACGGGAGATGATCGAGTCGATATTCCGGGAGGCAAGAACATACCTGGTCCAGAACGGCACGCTGGAACTCTCTTCCGGCGACGGGAAACCCCTGGTGACGATGGCGAACATGCCTGCGGTATAAGCGGGGTGCCGTCCTGGGACCCCGGCGACCCTATGAATCTGGGCGGTACAGGAATCGAGAGCGGAATACGCCAACAAAGGTGAATGGAAATAGGACGAGCCTATCTCAGCGGGATTGGGTGAAATCACAGAGGAGATCTCATGAAATCGAAAAACAACAAACATTTGCTCATTATGGGGGCTTTTGCGTTCATCGGCGTTATCCTCTTCGTTGCGACGGTTGTGCTTACGTATACCGCCTTCTTCGCCTGGCTCGAAGCAAGCGGTGGATCCCCGATATTGGACGTCTGGGAGATCAGGGGCGAACTGCCGCCGGAAAATGCATCGATCATTCACCTGACCGAGAAAGACTTTGAGCAGCACCCGGCGCTCGACTCCGCGATCCGGGGCGACAACCTGGATCCTGGAGCCTGGTATCTGGGAGACACACCGTACGGTGTCCTCGACAAGCGAACGATTGGGAGCGCTCCGGTGACATATCTGGAACGGGAAGTACTTATCGAGTCATTTGGTCCCGATGTCGAGGCGAGAAATCAGCCGTACATCGAATACGACGGTGCGTATTACTACTTCCTCACCCTGATCCCCTAGAGTCGGGTCAAAAAGGTGGCAAACAGAATGGAAGAAGATAAGAAACTGGAATCCAGGAACCGACCCAAAACGGCAGCGATCATCATCGCCTGCGGTCTTGCCGGCATCGTTGCCGTCGCGCTCGGCCTCATGCTCGCCGACGCCCTCATCCTCTACGCCATGGAGGGCTCCGGCGGGCAGCCGATGCTCTACGTCATGGAGAGAGCGGAGCCGGGAGAGAGCACGGTCGTCCCCCTGACCGAACAGGACTTCGAACGGCACCCGGCGCTCGATGCGGTCATCCGGGGCGAGGAACGGAACCCCTCAGCGTGGGAGTGGGGCTACCGGGACCAGCGCGTCATCGGGGGAACTAAAGTCTCGTACCGGAAGAGCAAGGCACTCCACGATGCCTACGGCCCCCAGGGGGAGAGGGGGCTGTACCCGCTCATGGAGTATGAGGGTGCGTATTACGTGGTCCTGACGACATGGCCGTGAAGGGGGGTTCTGCCGTGCTGCGGTACTACGGCGACGGTGAACGCGATTGTTCCGGGCACAGAGTCCGTGTTTATCCCGGCTGAATATCGGGTTATTGCAGGGGGGTATCAGGTTCTGATGAAGATCGATTCCATCGTCAAAGAGGAATTCTGGCGCTCAATTGGGGCAATCTATTGGATATCATTTTTCATCATCGGCATTCTCATCATGAACGACTACCTTCCGGTATCGCTCTCCTATGCATTCCCCCTGGCGTTGATCCCAACTGTGGCGCACTTTCTCGTCATGGTGTGGTACAGGCGAAAGGAAGATCTGGACGACCGCAACCCCGCGAGTATCCTCCGCCATGCCCTCCGGTTGGGGGAAGAGGGCGAAGAGAATAAGAAGCAGAGAAGGGTCGTCGTCGAGAAGGCGGTCGATGCCGTTCTTATCGTCGTGATTCTCCTGATCTATCTCTACGCGTCCCTTGCATCTTCTATCAGCCAGGCATTCTGGCTTCCTGTTCTTGTCGTCATCGGTATACTCCTGGCGCGAATCGCCTTCATCGACGGCGGCGAGCGCCGCATCACTTTAGCACGATCGGCCGCCTTCTATGTCATAGCATCCACGATCCTCCTTCTGCGCTACCTGGTGCTGGGGTATCCGGCACTTCCCCTTCTCCAGGCAATCATGTTTGTTGGTATCGCATCATTTCCCGTCCTTTACCTCTGGGAGCGGCGGCGTGCACCGGGAGGGGTGGGCTGATGATCGGCTGACGATCTCTGGATCGATGAGGCATCCGGTTGGTTTTGTCAATTACCCGGCGCGGCCCTGGTTTCTGGCCCGTGGCGCATAAAAGGTATATAGAAGCACGTTGACTTCTCCCGCGTGGCTGTCGCTATCCCGGCATGCCCGGAGGCAGGATGTATGCGATCCGATTTGCCTGAGCGGATGCCGCCGGTCTCTTCCCCGGAACCTGCGGCAGTGGACTGGGAGACCGGAACACGGGCGCCGCCCCCGCGCCTCTGGCCACCTCCCGGGAGGTGGATGAGGTGAAGGGACGAGCAGGCGCGTGGCTCCTCCTCCCTCTTCTGGCGGCGCTGCTCGCGGGCCTGCTCTTCCTCCACGCACCGGGTGCGGGCGCTGTGCAGGGCCCGGTGGTGGAACCGACCCCGGCCGAAGAACCCGGGCAGGCCGGGAAGATGACCGTCATCGTGATAACTGGAGACCAGGTACCGCCGCAGGGCGTCCCGATCCCCTCATCCTGGAGGGATATCGAACCAGAGAAATGTGAACCGAGCGAGGAGGATTGGGCTTTTATCAGGGATGCCGCCACGAATCTCTCAGAGGAAGAGAAGACCCGGTTTGTTACAGAAGTCAGAGAGATCTACGCCGGGGAGTCAACGCTTTCGCAAGGAGAGCAGGATGACCTGCTCGGGAGACTCGGGTATTACCTGATCGAGGCAACCGATGGTGCTGGGACAACCCCATAACTGCTGAGGAACCCGGCCCGGCGAGGTTCTGCCGCCCCGGCAGGAAGCCCCTCCCGCCGTGGTTCACCGAACCCGGCTGACCTTTGTCGCGTCGGTAAATCACCAGGGCCAGGGGCTTATTGCCTGCGTGAGCGGGTTGGTCCCCCGTTCGCGGGGGGGTGTGACTGCTGTGCAGGTAAGTTCCCTCGGACCTGAGGGTCGCACCGGCAGGTTAACATAGGCAATCGTTCAAAAATCTGAACATATGTTCGAAGATATGAACATACTCTCCGGAGCCTCGTTCACGCTTCTCCGGTTCCTGGGCAGGCACTATCACGACGGCTACTATGTCCGCGAGCTCGCCCGGCTGCTCGGGATAGGGGTGGGTTCGGCGAGTGTCTCGCTTGCCCGCCTGGCAGAGGCGGGCCTGGTACACCGTGAAGAGCGTGGGCGCCTTGTGGTCTATCGTGCAGCGATGGAGAGCCCGCTCCTCCGCGAAGTGAAGATCTGTGCCACACTCATCGAGCTCAACCCGCTGATCCTTCGCCTGCGGGGCGACGTAACGAGGGTGATCCTCTTCGGGAGCACGGCGACCGGCGACGATACCTACGAGAGTGATATCGATCTCCTCATCGAGACAGGTGATGCAAGGGCTGCAGCAGAGAGCATCGCCGTGGTCGAGGCCGGGCTCGACCGCGAGATATCGCCGCTCATCCTCACGCCCGGAGAGTTTCGGTCCCTGAAGGCGACCGATCCGGCCCTCTACGAGCGGATTCTTGCGGGAAAGGTCCTGATCGAGGGGGAACCATGAAGTATCGGTTCGAGCAGTGCTTGCAGCGGGGAAAGATTGTCCGCATCCCGGTCGACCATGAACTGGTCGCAAAGGAACTGCGGGAAGCGGAACAGGATCTGGCTGCTGCAGAGCATTCTCTCACAGAGGCGAACATAAAGTGGGCAATCATCCAGGGCTACTATGCACAGTTTCACGCCCTACGTGCCCTTGTCTTCTCTGGAGGATACCGTGAGAAGAGCCATTCGTGCCTCCGGTATGCCGTCGAGGCTCCCTATGTCGACGAAGGCCTTCTCCCGGCATCGGTACTCGAAGACTTCAACTTCGCCATGCGCACGCGGGAAGGCGCGGATTATGGCTGCGTTTACTCAGAAGCCGATGCTCGGCGAGCGTGGTAGTGGATCAGATCGGGCGATTGCTCGATTGAGACAAGGAATGACGGGAAGGGGTCGACGCTGCTGGGGGTTCACCGGACCCGGGCAACTTTTGTCGGGTAGGCCAGTTTGTAGTCGACCTCCCGTTCATCGATATACTCTCTCTGGTTGACGTAGCCCTTGACGTAGGGCCTGACCCTGGCATCGAACCTGATCGCGTCCCCTTCCTGCAGGTCCCCGAGGTTCTCGAACCCCTTCGTGTAATTGAACCAGAGATGGTCGGTGACCGGGTTGCCGTCACCGTCCCGGACATCGACGAGCAAGACCGTCACGTCGTACGCGACCCACTCGCCCCCTACCTCCTTTGGCCTGTAACGGTCCTTCTTCCCGAACCGCGCAAACGTTCCGGTGAATGTCCTTCGCTCCCCCTCGATCCGTTTCAGTTTCGGTCTCATGATCTCACCGTTCCCGGCCGAACCCCCGTAGTCAACGACGGTTACGCCTTTGCAAAGCCTTATGCTTAATCGGGGTGGTCCGATATATCGTTTGCGGAAGTAGGGCGAACGTGTTAGCCCCCTCCTGCTCCCGCCATAGCCGGGGCAGCTGAATAGTGCATCGTGTCATCTTATTTTAGAAACTCTTGTCGCATGTTGGAATGGGCACTCTGGTCTCACGCGAAGACGCGAAGGGTTCCGATTGGGAGGAGATACGCGGGCGTCAAGGCTTCGCGTCCAACGCACGAGATGGTCATAGGGAGTACCAACGTCTCACGCAAAAGAGGGCGAAAGATGCCAAAGGCAGCAGTGCACCTATGAGATTTATAGATTCAAGCGGCAACAAGCACTAGAACAGCACCGTTGTGATCAGCGGGATCGTAACAAGCGACCCGATCGTCGAGACGAAGACGATCTGGGACGCAAGCCGGGAGTCGGCGCCGTACTGCTCCGAGAAGATGACGGTGTTTGCCGCGGCGGGCATCGCGGCCATCGTGATCATGACGCCGCTGATGAGGGGGTCGGAGAAGACCGGGGAGAAGAGGTAGCAGTAGGCCGCCGGGATCGCGAGGAGGAGGACGGCGCTCGCTGCCCAGATCCGCCAGTTCCCGATCATCTCCCGGGCCGGGAACGTCGCAAGCATCGCCCCGACGATGATCATCGCAAGCGGCGTCGTCACCCCGCCGAGGAGGGCGATCGAGTCGATGAACGGGCTCGGGATCTCCACAGACCCGAGGAAGATGGCGAGCCCGACGACGGAGGCCGCGATCCCGAGGTTCACAAGCATTCTCGGGTCGAACCCTCCCTCCCGCTCCCCGGTGAGCATCGCTATCCCGACCGAGAAGACGAGGAGGTTGAAGACGAGGTTGAAGATGGCGACGTAGAAGAGGGAGTCGGCGCCGAAGAGCGTCAGGGCGACCGGGAACCCCATGAACCCGACGTTCCCGAAGACGATGGCGAACTGGAAGACTCCCCTCTCCGAGGAGGTCATCGGCATCGCCCTCGAGGCGGCCCAGGCGACGGCGAACGAGAAGGCGAAGAAGACCCCGGTCGCGAGGAGCAGGGTCTCGGCGCCGGCGAGGCGTTCGAGGGTGAAAGGCACCTGCATCGAGACGATGATCAGCGCCGGGATGGTGATGTTGATGAGGAGCCCGGAGAGTCCCCGGGTGGCCCGGGGTCGACGATCTTTGTGGCGACGGCGACGTAGCCGGCGGCGATCAGCAGCACCAGGATGAAGATCTGGTCCGCGACGACTAGGAAATCTGTAACCATACCGCTCATGGATGGAGGCGCTCCCTCTTGACCCACCAGTGTGGGCCTTGATCTCCCTTTAGGGTTCTGCCCGGGCGATGGGGTGGGGGGAGGTATTTCTGTTGGCAGGGATCTATGGACCATATGCCCAAAAAACCGTTCTACCTTGCAGTCTCGGCACTCATCCAGGACTGTGAAGGGAGGATCCTTCTCCTGAAACGCGCTGCCGACGACCCCATCAACCCGGGAAAGTGGGATCTCCCCGGAGGGACGCTTGATCCCGGGGAGACCTTCGACCGTGCTCTCAGGCGGGAAGCCAGGGAAGAGACCGGGATGCTGGTCACCCTCAGGCACGTCGCGGGCGCCGGGGAACTCGACCTCCCGATGAAGAGGATCGTCTACCTGGTCATGGGTTGCGATGCCGACAGGACCGAGGTCAGCCTCAGCCCTGAGCACGAAGACTACGTCTGGGTCGAACCCGGGGAGGCGGCGGGGATGGACCTTGCGGAGCAGTTCCGGGGGTTGTTTGTGGGTGGGTAGTCACTCTCCGACAGAGGATCCGCGCCACAAGGCAAGGCACCAGAGCACGAGCGTCACGCCGAGGAGCGCCTCTCCCGCGTAGAGGAGGAGGGGTTCCCGGACGACGCTTCCCCCCTGGACGGCGAAACCGCGGAGGAACGAGGCGACGAGAAGCACCCCGGCCGTCATGGCAACGAGGGACGTGCCGAGGAGGAAGATGATCCGGTGGTCCTTTCCGGGATGAAGGATCCGCCGGGCTCTCTTCGTCAGGCCATAGTCCCGCCATTTCCGGGCATTCTCGTGCGTCACCAGGTCCGCGTCGGCGAGAACGGCAGGGTGTTCATGGACGGTCGATCGGGCAAGACCGAGCTCATCGGCGAGCTCACTCACCGTCATGGACCGGGAATCAAGTGTTTTGAGGATTGCGATCCGGACGTCGGAGTCGAGAGCGGTGATGTCGTCCCGGTCGAGTGTGATCTCTATCATGTTGAAATCTCTCCTGCAATGGGTCTGACCGGAAATGATCCGGTATTCTTCTGCCGGAATAGATAAGCGTTTCGAAACCATCCTGGGTTTTGGTACGACCGGATATGACATACTGACCGGAAGAATAGAGTGTGCGGTTCTTCTCAACCGGTCCTGGCGATCGGCGGCGGGACCGGTTCCGGTGCATCTATTTCCGTGACGATGAACGTTGCCGATGCCCGGGGAAGGCGGACCCTGGTGTAATCGAGGTCCGAGGCATAATCGGAAGGTGTGGGATCTGAATCGGTGATACTCGTCATGCGAAGGTCGAAGGCGATCGGCGTGCCGTTCGGGGTCGTGAAGGCGTACGGGGCGGTGAGATCGACCGTCAGAATAAGGCTCTCCTCCTGCCTGGGTCTTGGAAGGTCCGCCGTCACCCGCACCTCCCGCCACTCACCGGCGGCGAGGTCGTCGATGGGCAGCGTCGTCGCGATGCCGGGGAGGATATCCCCCGTCGGGAACCCGGTGGTGGCGTTCGGGCTCGCGATCTCCGTCGCCACGGTAAGGTCGGCACGGGCGCAGTCTTCGCCCGCAAGGTTCCGGATGAAGAAGTCGAGGCTGATTTTGTCGCCCTCGATTGCGATATCAGGGGTGTACCGGATATCCTCCGGGTTTGCCGGGTCGAGGCTGTAGCGTTCGCCGAGGTTGATTGCCCGGTTGTAGGCAGTAACGTTCCGCAGGTGCCAGGTCTCGTTCGCTCCGTCGTAGACGATGACCGGGCTTTCGTAGGAGCCGGGGTACTCGAACCCCGGCCCGAACGGCAGTATCCAGTTCACCCGCTTGAGCGGTTCCTGCACGTGTCCCTGCTCCGGGGGAAAGGTCGGAAGTATGGCGAGGTTTACCGCAGCAAGGATGAGAACGGCGCAAAGGCCAATCCATACCCACATCCTCGAGTGCATTGTTACCACTTAGGAAAAGAAGTGATTTAGAGGTATGGGCTCACCATCAGCACTTCTCCTGCCCGTGCATCGATGACGATGAGCCCTCCCTGGAGGACGTCACCCTCCGGCTCGCCTTTCATCGTCACCACCCACGTCAGTGTCTGTACCCCCGGTTGGGTGTACTCGACGGAGAGGTCGGCCGTCGCACCGGTCACCCGGATTCCCGGGAACTGCCCGGCCGCGACCTTCAGCGCCTCGTCCCGGGAGAGTGCCGGCTCAAGCGGACACTGGACCTCCCGCTGGATCCCAATGTACGAGACGATCTCGCCGGTGCTCGGGTTGACGTTTACGACAACCGTGTTCGGCGTGAGGACGCCTTTGATCCTCTCTCTCCAGATGTACGAATACTCGCTGCCTGCATCGCCGTGAGAGACCAGGTTCGACTCGATAAGCCGCATACTCTTCTCCGCAAAACCGCTGTACTTCTCTTCGGCGTAGGCCCTTGCCGCCGCTTCGGCTGCGGCCTGATCCAGCCGGATCTCGTGGGAATCCTTCCGTGCGGAGTCGAACGTGACACGTTCGATCACCCCGGTCCTGGCGTTGACGTAAATCTGTCCGTCTCCGGTACCAAAGACATAGTACTCTCCCAGATTCAGGCATTCGGTCTTCTGGTACTGGGCGGTTGCATCGGGTGCGTTAAGAAAGTCCTGTGCTTTTTCTTTCGCAGTATCTACTCCGATCGGAGCGTTGATGCCAGCCGCTGCCGCCACCGAGACCACGATAATGAGGCAGAGCGTTGCAAGGATGTATATCCGTTTCATAGTTGAACCACCTTATTAGTTTATTAGTAGACTCCGTAGCGAGCGGGAGTGAGGCAACTGTTGTAACTGCCGGAGATCTCATAGGTGTCCACTCCCCAGTAGCCGATTGGCCACTGCCAGTAGCAGTCGTCCTTTGCGTTGCTTGCGGCGCTTGCAACGGTCTCCCCGTTTCTCACCCGGTCCCAGAAGTTCTCGGACCAGCATTTTCCGTTTTCGACCTCGACCTCGCCGTCGAACCCCAGGCAGATGTCTGCTCCTTTGTTCATGGTCTGCTGGAGGAGATCCCCGTTGTACTGGTTGTCGTGCGACGAATAGCAGGCAAGGTAAACCGCGAGCAGGACATCCCTGATATCGGTCCCGTAATCAGCGATGTAATACTGGTCGTTTCCCGGGTAATGACCGTCGGTGTCAGCAAGTATCCAGGATTCCGAGGAGAACTTTATTCCACCGCCTTTATGCGAGTCGTCGTAGTAGAGGCCGTGGCCATTGAAGAAGAATATAGCATCCGACCTGAACGTACTGTAGGCCGTCGATGCGTGTGCATTCATGGACGACGAGCTGGAGTAGCCCATCGCAGCCTGATCCACCTGTGCGTCGTAGGCCGTCGGCGTCGTATCCGAACAGTCATAGTTGTGCGCGGGTGGTGCGGCGCTGACGACAGCAGGCAGAGCCGCGAGCAGGAAGAGTGCTGCCAGCATGAATAACCATTGTTTCATAAGTATCCCTCAAGGTGCGCCCGGGCGTTCTCGCACCCGGAACTAAACCCGAATTCGAAGGGAAATCTTATAAAACCTGCCGTTGTCGTTCGGTTCTGGCCGAACGAATCTTAAACTTTGCGATTCAGTTCCGGGCAAGCAGCGGATCTGCGAACTGTCATACTATAGAAACATTTTTCCGAGATTCGGAAAAAACCGAACGATGACTGCTGGTTTTATATATTCTAACGACTCAGAATCGCATCGGGTGCCGCGTGCGGTACCCGTTTGTGTGCGGGGGCACCCATCCCCGGTTGACGCCCCGGATGAAGAACCCCGCAAGCCCGGAGGCAATGGGAACGTACGCATTCTCCGTACTTAAACGTGTGCCTCTCCTGCCTCCGGGGAAAAACCGGAGGAAAAACACATGAACGGAAAAATTGGACTGCGGGCATTCTCCACGCTCCTGGCGGTAATGCTGGTGAGTGTGAGTGTGGTGCCTGCGGCGAGTGCTTACGACAACCCGGACGAAAGTTGGACTGAAGTCAATTCAGCCTCTTAT
>Ga0208693_1001904_pt1 | contig 14315 bp, 9 predicted proteins | sample AD_UKC071_MetaG_FD_184438 | JGI IMG/M metagenome (GOLD analysis project Ga0208693, IMG submission 184438) | Active sludge microbial communities of municipal wastewater-treating anaerobic digesters from USA - AD_UKC071_MetaG (SPAdes) (version 2) | ecosystem: Engineered > Bioreactor > Anaerobic >... | reverse complement strand
GCCAATGATCGCGTATGTCCTGTAGATTTGCCCCCTCCAAAAGCCATGTGCCTCAATGTTGCCCATGACTGCAATTTGGTTTGCCGTTATTGCTTTGCATCTCAAGGGCGCTTCGGAGGCAACCCAATGCTTATGTCTGCTGAAACCGCAAGGAGAGCCATAGACTTTCTCATCGATGGGTCAGGCAGCAGGCGTTACTTGGATGTAGACTTTTTCGGCGGGGAGCCTCTTTTGGCTTTTGACGCCGTGAAAGATGCTATTTTCTACGCATCCCGCCAAGGGCAAAAGCGCGGCAAGGAATTTAGGTTCACTATTACTACCAACTGCACTTTGCTCAGTAAAGACATAATAGATTTTCTCAACCAATGGAACGTAAGCGTAATTTTGAGCCTTGATGGCAGGCCTGAGACCCACAATAGAATGCGCAAGTATCGAGAAGGTGGGCAGAGCCACGATGATGCTATTCGAAATGCCCTAAAACTCGTCGAATCCAGAAACGGCACAGACTACTACATTAGAGGTACTTACACCAGATACAATTTAGATTTTTACAACGATGTCAAGTATTTGTACGATGCAGGGTTCAGAAGGTTGTCCTTAGAACCTGTAGTGGGTGTAGATGCCGATTGGGCTATCCGAGCCGAGGATCTTGCAGCCCTAGAGCAGTCATATTTACACCTAGTTGATTTTTGGCAAGAGTGCTTCGCAAAGGGAGACCCATTAGAGTTTTACCACTTCGAAATTGGCCTTACTCATGGCGTGTGTGCAGAGCGGCGGATTACAGGGTGCGGAGCAGGGTATGAATATTTGGCAGTTACGCCTGAGGGCGATATTTACCCATGTCATCAACTTGTAGGGCAAAACGAATTTGCGATGGGAAGCATATTTGCTCCTTCCTACTCAAAAATGTCTGCTTTGGGAAAAAGATTTTACGACGCACGAGTGCCCAACAAGCCTACATGTAAGGAATGCTGGGCGCGCTACTTGTGCGGTGGAGGTTGTCACGCAGGTGCTCTCGGATCGACTGGCAATATTATGAAGCCCGATCCCCTAAGCTGCTCTATTATGAAACTAAGACTAGAGTTTGCCCTTTATATTCAGTACCTAAAATTGTCGGCAGGAATTTTGAACTGAGTAGAGAATAGATTTTTATCGACGAAAACCGTCGGGTTTGTTCTTATTGGTTTGAGTCTATTAGATTAGAGAACGATTCTTTATGAACATAAGTATATGCTAGCAGAGACTTGTGGTAAGATCGGACAGGTTTCTCATGGCAAGGTTTGGGTATCTAGTTTTTATAGGCGCACCAGGAAGTTGGTAAGAAGTTGGAAGGCGAAAGGAAAGGAGGGTAAAGCTGCACTCTATGTATTTTGAAATTTGAATGGCGTTGTTTTAGCCGATTTGGGAATTCTGAAGTTTCTAAGTGCGGCGAAACTTATGGAGGAAAACAGCTTATATTCGGAGGGCAAGAATAGAAACAGACGGCCCAGACGAAGGCATAAGAGGTTAGATCTAAGCAGCAAGACGGACATATTTGCTAATCTAAGTGGCAGGTTGAAAGACACTAAGATTAGCAAGAATTCTTACATAACAATAGGTATAGCAGTCGGGCTCATATTAGCAGTGGCGATTACGGCAGGCGTGATGTTATCAAGGCCTAAAGTTTACGCAGTTAGCGTAGATGGTGAGGTAATCGGATATATAGAAGAAGTGGAACTAATCGATCAGATCATCGACAGACTGGTAGAAGAGGAGTCTTTCAAAGTCGGAGCTGAGGTTGAATCCGCTTCTGAAATAACCTGCGAGGTTGTAAAAAGAGATAAACAACAAGAGCTGACTGATCCTGAGGAACTGGGGCAGATAATCAAAGACCGAATTCAGTTTGAAGCCATCGGTTACGTCATTTGCGTAGAAGGCAAAGACGTTGTGGCGCTTGCGTCAGAGGATGAGGCAAGGGGTACTCTTTCAGATATCAGGGAGAATTACATAAAGAACATAATCGAGCCTGGACATGCTACGTGCGAAGAACTTCTTATAGGGGAAGAGATCAATATAGTAGCGAAACAAGTGTCCACTTCTATGTTCAGAACCAGAGCCGAAGCTGAGCAAATCCTCATGCGCGGCACTGATAAGATACTTAGTTACACAGTACAAAGGGGAGATAGCCTTTGGTCCATAGCCAACGCTAACAATCTTACTGTAGACGATTTGAGAAAGGCCAATCCCGAAGTAGACGGTGACTTAATCAGAGAGGGAGAAAACCTTAACTTGGTGGTTCCTGAGCCCTTTGTTACATTGACAAGCCGCGAAACCGTAACGTATACGCAATCAATTCCTTTTTCAGTTCAGGTTACCTATGATTCCTCGATGTGGCCTTGGGAGGAAAAAGTTACCCAAGAGGGTAAAAGCGGCGAGAAGCAAATAGTAGAAGAGATCGTAAGGGAAAATGGGAAGATCATCTCCCGCACAAAGGTGTCAGAGACGATAACTTCTTATCCAGTTGTCAAGAAAATCGTAAGAGGTAGCAAAGAAGTGCCCGCTGTTGGTTCAGGGACACTGATATGGCCCTGCCAGGGCTCTATTTCATCGTACTACGGTTGGCGATGGGGGTCCTTCCACAGGGGGATCGACATCGCCGCTTCTTCTGGCACGCAGGTTAAAGCCGCAGATGCAGGAATTGTAACTTTTGTAGGTTACAGCGGAGGATACGGAAATCTGGTAAAAATAAGTCACGGCAACATGGTAACATGGTACGCCCATCTATCTAAGTTTGCGGTAGCGACTGGAGATAAAGTAGAGAAGGGTAAAGTAATTGGTTACGTGGGAATGACAGGTTCTGCAACAGGTCCCCATCTCCATTTTGAGGTGCACGTAGATGGCGTGGCCAAGAATCCATTGGATTTTTACAAGTAACAAGACAAGTAACAAGCGAGCTGATTTTTCGAAGGGCCATGAAGAGTTGATCATGGGCAAGTTGGGCTTGGTTTTAGACAAGTGTATGCTGGTAAAGGGCGTGCCATTGGAGCGAGAGTCCGGTGGCACGCCTTAAGGTACCATCGTAAAAGGTGTCATACAAGATGTTAAGACGTGGAGAAAGTCGAAGACTTGGGAGAAGGTACGCATGTCAAAACTGGTGATTACAGGACGAAAGCAGCTCGCAGGAGAAGTTCCCATAAGCGGTTCAAAAAACTCCTCGGTTGCCATAATCCCTGCTGCCCTTCTAGGCGAGGGTACTACAATTCTCGAGAACGTTCCTGCTATACGAGATGTAGAAGTTTTTGTCCAGATCCTTGAAGGCCTTGGCGTCGATGTTAGCATGAACAAAAACACCATGACAATTTCGCCAAATGACTTTTCCACCTACGTTACACAATACGATCTGGTTCGCAAGCTCAGAGCATCCTACTACCTGATGGGTGTGTTGCTTGCCAAGTTCGGTAAGGCGGAAGTTGGACTACCAGGTGGATGCGATATTGGACCTAGGCCTATTGATCAGCATCTAAAGGGCTTTCAAGCTTTGGGCGCAGACGTTTCCGTAGAAGGCGGCATAGTCAGGCTCAAGGCAGACCATTTGCAGGGTGCTCCAGTCTACCTAGATATGCCCAGCGTTGGTGCTACCATAAACATTATGCTGGCAGCTTCTATGGCAGATGGGACCACTATAATTGAAAACGCAGCCAAAGAACCCCACGTAGTTGACCTTGCAAACTTCATCAACGCCATGGGCGGGAGCGTGCATGGAGCGGGGACCGATGTTATAAGGATTAAAGGCACTAGGGATCTTCGAGGAACTGAGCATGCTATTATACCTGACGACATGGAAAGCGCAACATATATGATGATGGCAGTGGCTACGGCCGGCGATGTAGAGATCAAAGGGGTTATTACTAAGCACTTAGAGCCTGTAGTAGCCAAACTTAGAGAGGCAGGCGCAGATATCGAACAAAACGGCGACTTTATAGAAGTGTCTGGTCCGGAAAGACCCAAGCCCGTAAATGTAAGGACAATGCCATATCCGGGCTTTCCCACTGATGCGCAGCAGCCTTTAACTGCGGTTCTTACGCGTGCCACTGGTGTGAGCATAGTTCATGAATCCATGTACGACAACAGATTAGGTCATATGAATGAGCTGGTAAAGATGGGCGCCAAAGCCAGGGTCCAAGGGAAAACGGCCATTATTGAAGGCGTTCCCAAGCTTACTGGAGCACCTGTAACTGCAACTGACCTGCGTGCAGGGGCCAGCCTTGTGATCGCTGGCCTGTCAGCAGAGGGCACTACCGAAGTTCATGGGTTTGAAATAATCCAAAGGGGTTATGAAGCCATTGTGGATAAACTAAGGTCCCTAGGTGCTGACGTGCAGGTCATAGAGTAGGTTTCTCATCTTTAATCTTAGAATCTATGGCATGTAGGATAATTGTATTGAAGTTACCTGGAACTGACTGTATACTGTGTATAGAATCAGTGCTTCAAAGTAGCAATTTAACTTAACTCATTCCATTAATGGAGAAAGGAGTGTGAAATGGCACAAGCTGGTATTGACTAACTGTAGTTGCCTTTTTTAATCCACTAACGGTTGCAGCTATTATTAATTACCCATCGTCATATGATTATGATTTGCACCACTTTATTCCCTGTTTTTTATGTAGTATAGGTTGCAAGACCCGAGTCCTACCTTGCGTAATTGATCAAAATCCATTGTACGTCGACGAAAGCAAAGTTTGGAGAACTGACTTTACAGTACAAGAGTACAAGGAGGAAGACTTAATGAGAAAGAAGTTAATTTGTGCGTGTTTAGCATTGGTTATGGTGTTCGCGTTTGTAGGTTGTGGGCCTAAGGAACCGGAAGGCAATGGAGAACCTGTAGGCGGTGAAACGTACAAGATTGGGATAATAACAGGTACTGTTTCCCAGGGTGAAGAGGAATACATGGCAGCCCAGAACATGGCAGAAAAGTATGGTGACAAGATCGTAACGGCTACCTACCCAGACAACTTCGCATCTGAAACGGAAACGACCATAGCCAACGTAATATCGCTGGCATCAGATCCTGACGTTAAGGCCATAGTGTTTTGCCAGGCAGTACCAGGAGCCTGTGCGGCTGTAGATAAGGTTCGTGAAACTAACCCCGATATGCTATTTATTTTCGGTGTTGCTCATGAAGACCCGGCTACAGTTGCGAGTAAAGCAGATATAGTGCTTAACAGCGATGAGATTTCAATGGGGTACAGAATTCCACAAAAGGCGAAGGAAATGGGAGCTACGACTCTCATTCACTATTCTTTCCCGCGCCACTTATCTATGGAAACTATAGCGACCCGTCGGCAGATAATGATAGAAGAATGTGAGAAGTTAGGTATAAAGTTTGTAGATGTTACCGCTCCTGATCCAACAGGCGACGCAGGGTTAGGAGGCGCTCAGCAGTTTATTTTGGAAGACGTTCCTCGACAAATAGCCGAATACGGCAAGGATACGTGTTTCTTCTCTACAAACTGCGGGATGCAGGAACCTTTGATCCGTTCAGTGTGGGAAAATGGCGCCATATTAGTCCAGCAGTGCTGCCCCAGCCCGTATCATGGATATCCGGCTGCTTTGGATATCGATGTGACTGGACACGAAGGTGACATCCAATATATCTTAGATGCAATAGCTGAAAAACTAAAGGAAAAAGGCCAAGAGGCACGGATGTCAACCTGGCCTGTCCCAGTGAACATGCTAATGGTCGAGGCTGGCGTAGATTATGCCATAGAGTTCATAGAGGGAAGGACAAATGGACGAGTTGACGAGGAAGTTTTGACTGAAATAGTGAGCAGAATTGCAGGAGGAGAAGGCAAAGCCACGCTTAGCAAATATGAGGTAGATGGGACTGTGCTAGATAATTTCTTCCTCATACTTTGCGATTACTATGATTTCAGCCAGTAGACTAGTATTATTATTGGAAGTACGCAAAATCGCCGGCTTGCTCGGTAGCTGGCGATTTTGTTGTACCATTAAATGTCTTAGTTAGCATTGCATGGTCAGGAGGAGCTGCAGTTGGGAAGCAGATATGTATTAGAGATGACAGACATATCAAAGGAGTATTACGGTAACCGCGTTCTCAAGAATGTTAACTTGCAGGTAGAACCTGGAGAGATCCATGCTCTAGTAGGAGAAAATGGCGCAGGGAAATCTACTTTAATGAACATTTTGTTTGGGATGCCAGTTATACATGAAACTGGAGGTTTCGAGGGAGAAATAAAAATTGACGGCCAGCCCGCAATGATTGACAACCCATATAAAGCCATGGATTACGGCATAGGAATGGTGCATCAGGAGTTTATGCTGATCCCAGGCTTCACAGTTACCGAAAACATCAAGGTTGGCCGAGAAATAACTAACCCTACTTTTCTAAGCAAGGTATTTGGGAAAGACCTGGAAACCCTAGACATCGAAAAGATGAGAAGGGATGCGCGCGTTGCCCTAGACACTATTGGACTTAACATTGAAGAATACGTCCAGGTAGCTGGTTTGCCTATCGGATACATGCAGTTCGTCGAAATCGCCCGGGAAATAGATAAGACAGGCATAAAACTATTAGTGTTCGATGAGCCTACAGCGGTACTCACCGAATCAGAAGCCGACCGTTTGCTAGAAATCGTGCAATTGATAGCCAGCAAAGGCATAGGGATAGTGTTTATAACCCATAGACTTGATGAGGTGATGGCTATATCCGATCGGCTTACGATCTTGCGTGACGGGGAAGTTGTGGCGACTCTTAATGCTAAGGATACAACTGTAGAAAGAGTAGCAGAGCTCATGATAGGGCGAAAAGTTGAGAAACTCATAGAGGGTATGGGAGACCACCGGGTCTTAAGCGACGCAGACATAGCCCTGTCGTTGAGAGATTTCTACGTAGATATGCCGGGTGAGCGGGTTAAAGGGGTTAATCTGGATATTAGAAACGGCGAAATCTTTGGTATCGGTGGATTGGCAGGCCAAGGAAAACTAGGAATCCCCAACGGCATCATGGGCATATACGATTCAGAAGGCACTGTGGAACTGTTTGGCAAGGAATTGGATTTGACGAAACTTGGGGAGGCTCTTCGCAACGGAATTGCTTTCGTTTCGGAAGATAGAAGAGGGGTAGGTCTGCTCTTAGATGAGTCAATTGAGTTCAATGTCGTATTTTCGGCCATGCAGATAAAGGGTGATTTTTTGATACGGCTTGGGCCCATCACTATTTACGATCAAAGAAAGGCGAGAGAGCATACCCTTGAGATGATAAAGACCCTGGACATTCGGTGTACAGGTCCCAAACAGTTAGTAGGGAGCCTTTCAGGAGGCAACCAGCAGAAAGTTTGTTTAGCCAGGGCGCTTACCCTGAATCCCGCACTGCTCATAGTTTCAGAGCCTACGCGAGGCATAGATATTGGGGCGAAAAGACTTGTACTTGAACATCTTATAAAACTAAACCGGGAAGAAGGTTTGACCATAGTTGTGGTCAGCTCAGAGTTGGTGGAGCTCCGTTCTATGTGCGATAGAATTGCCATAATATCTGGAGGTAATGTGGCAGCGATATTGGAGCCTGACGCTCCAGACGCAGAGTTCGGTCTCGCCATGGCAGGTTTGAGGAAAGAAGGTGCGAGCATTGCGTGAAAAACTAAGTGAGATATATGAAAACCTAGGACTTCCGCGCATTATAATAATCGGGTTTTTCATCGTGCTCTTGATTGCGGCAGTTCCCTTAGGTCTCAGTGTGCCCAACCTTTTAGGCGATGCCATTCGTCGATGGGCTATGTATGGAATACTGGTGCTTGCCATGGTGCCTGCAGTAGAATGCGGGATCAACCTTAACTTTGGCATATCTTTGGGTATAGTTGCAGGGCTCCTCGGTTCTACAACTGCCATTGAAATGGGCATACCCAATCCTTGGACGAGTTTGTTTGCGGCCATGGCGATTGGGGTATTAGTCGCTATTCCGTTAGGTATAGGATACGGGATCCTATTGAATAGGGTAAAGGGTTCAGAAATGACCGTATCTACTTACGTAGGATTTTCAGTGGTTGCATTCATGAACTTAGTATGGCTCTCCCTTCCGTTTAAGAGTGGCACATTGATATGGCCCCTAGGTGGTCGGGGCATGAGAAATACCATAAGCCTAGCAAGCAGTTTTGGAGGAGTTCTTAACAATTTTTTAGGGGTTCAAATTGGCGACCCAACACAGGGTTTATATGTGCCAACAGGGCTAATCTTGTTTTTTATGGCAGCGTGCGTAGTAGTTTGGCTGTTTTTGAGAAGCAAGACAGGCCTAGCTATGAGTGCTGCCGGATCTAATCCGATGTTTGCTCGAGCTTCTGGCATCAACGTAGACATGATGAGGATTCTCGGGACTACCATATCTACTGCATTAGGGGCAATTGGCATCATTACATACTCTCAGAGCTACGGTTTTCTCCAACTTTACAACGCGCCTTTGATGATGGGGTTTCACTGTGTGGCGGCAGTACTCATAGGAGGCGCTACCGTAAGGAGTGCGAAAATATCCCATGCCATCATTGGAACTTTTTTGTTCCAGGGGATATTGGCAGTAGCGTTGCCAGTGGCCAATAAACTTCTGCCTGGTACTAACCTCGCCGATGTTATGAGAATCATAATCTCCAACGGCATAATATTGTACGCTTTGTCGAAGACGAAAGAAGGTAGTTAAAATGGACAACTTCAAAGATAAGGTTTTTAACCTGCTAAACGAAAATAAAGTAGTAGTATTGTTTATCGTTTTGTGCATAGGTGCCATATATGTCTCAGGAGATCCCCTTACTTTTGTTGTCCGTGAGTTGTTTGCCCGCATCGGCAGAAACGGATTTATGGTTCTTTCCCTCCTCATACCGATTTTAGCAGGCATGGGTCTGAACTTTGGAATAACCATAGGTGCTATAGCCGCCCAAGTAGCTTTGTTCTGGGTGGTGTATTGGGGGTTTACCGGTATAGAAGGATTTTTGTTAACTGTGGCTATGGCTACGCCCATAGCAATGCTTTTCGGATGGTTGGTAGGTAAGCTGTTCAACACCATGAAAGGCGCAGAGATGATCGCCGGCATGATTTTGGGCTATTTTGCTGATGGTCTATATCAGCTTTTCTTCCTGTTTATAATAGGTGGCGTTATTCCCGTTGTAAACGAAACTCTTATAATCAGAGGCGGAGTTGGAGTAAAGAATACCATAGACTTAACAGGTAACCTCAAATACGCATTAGACACGGTTTCTATGCTGTCTTTGGCCAAGATAGGTTTCTGGGTTCTGATAGCCATCTTGGGACTTAGGTTAGTGTTGAGGCTTACCAGGAAACTGGAAGGGCCCCTAACTAGCGATTTGCTTTTACTCATAGGCGCAGTCGCCATATATGGGCTTATACAAGTTCCGGCTATAGAGGGGTTTTTAGCCACAGATAGGCTTTTGCTCCTGGACGGTGTTATTATCGCTGCAGTGGCACTGGCTGCTTGGCAAGTATGGAGGATCGTAAGCAACAAGATCATAAGGCGGGATGAGGATTTCAGCATATGGGGTCCCCTTGCGATAATTGCAGCGTGTGTAGTAGGTTATTTACTCACTTATGTAGATTACGTGAGAGAAATTTTAGTGTTTGTTGAAATCCCTGTTGCCACGTATCTATGTATAGTCCTTTTGTGCGTGTTTAATAATATGCTTCTACGTACTAAGCTTGGGCAGGATATGCGCACAGTAGGGCACAGCCGAGTTGTGGCCAATGTGGCAGGTATCGATGTTGACAGAACTAGGATAATAGCTATGATGCTGTCGACGGTGCTTGCGTGCTGGGGACAGCTAATATATCTACAGAATATGGGCACTTTTGCGACCTACGCCGCCCATACCCAGGTGAGTCTGTTTGCAATAGCGGCTCTTTTAGTAGGCGGTGCGTCTATCCAAAAAGCTACCAACACCCAGGCTATTCTGGGAGTAATACTATTCCACACTTTGTTCATAGTTGCTCCGCAGGCCGGCACTCAACTATTTAAGAATCCTCAATTGGGTGAGTATTTCAGAGTGTTTGTAGCTTATGGTGTTATAGCGGTGTCTCTAGCCATGCACGCTTGGGAAACTAGGCCGAAACAAGTAGTTCCCATAAAGGTAGAAGAAAAACCTGAAGTTGGCGTGGCAGGTGGTACATCTGAGGGTGAGTAACATCGGGCTATTTGGCCCATGGGGGTTTGAGAATATATACGAAGTGTAAAAGTATGTATCATGGAGATAAGAGCTCTGGTTTTACCCAAGGGGCTCTTATTTTCTTTCGGCGTTTTTTGGGCATTTTAGATGTGTATCTAGACGCGCATAAGATTCCGTGGCATGTTATGGGGTAAATGGCAAGTTTCCGATTGAAACGTTGGTTCATAAGCACATGTGAGGTAAGCTGGGGTTTGAGGGTTTGCAAGGCCTGTATAACTGCGTTACTTGGTGATCAGTTTCGCGTATAATATTATTACACGCCTGCAGGTAAACATGGTGATGTGGCAAAGAAGAAAGTGAAAACTATAAGTTTGATGAGTGTTGAAAGCAAACGATAAGGCAGACGATAAAGGATAAATACTCGAAGTTGGGGGGTACTTTTATGGGTGTAGAGCAACATGAACTTCCTGTTCGTACAGAACCGGAAAAACCGAAAAAATCTCATGTCTGGCAATATCTTTTGGTGGGGTTGGTAGGTGCGCTTATCGGGGGGCTTTTGGTTGTTACTGTGATGCCTCAGGTGATTGTGAACAAAATAGCGTCCCTGGAAATTGCGGCGCCAGTTTCTGGGAACTCTACAGGCAACAATGATTCCAGTCCAGTGTTGACTCTTACTTCCAGTTTATCGGGAGATCCGTGGCAGGTTGTGGTAGATGCTGCAGAGAAGGTTAGTCCTTCAGTTGTATGCATAGTAAACACGCAGACGGCGTACGATTTTTTTGGCAGAGAGTATCTTAGGGAGACTTCAGGATCAGGTTTTATAATCACTGAGGACGGGTATATTGTCACTAATAACCATGTGGTTTCAGGGACTTCGAGAAAACTGACTGTGTTTCTGTCTGACGGAAGCAGTAAAGAGGCAGAGATAGTAGGTACAGATCCTGCCACAGATTTGGCTGTCATAAAAATTGAGGGTTCAGGCTTGCCTACTGCAGTGTTTGGCGACTCTGATAGTTTGAAACCTGGACAGTTGGCGATAGCCATAGGGAATCCGCTTGGTATAGAGTTCAACAGGTCAGTTACTGTAGGCGTCATTTCTGGTTTGGACCGGGTTCTTAGCGTTGGCGACAGTTACATGCGACTTATACAGACTGACGCGGTTATAAATCCAGGGAATAGCGGCGGACCTTTGGTTAACGCTAAGGGAGAGGTAGTAGGGGTTAACTCGGTCAAACTGAATGTAACTGCTGTAGAAGGAATGGGATTTGCTATCCCGTCAAACCAGGTGAAGAGGATAGCGGAAGAGTTAATAGATACTGGAAAGGTTAAAAGAGCCTATTTGGGCATAAGTTTTATGGATAAGAGCGAAGTAAGATATTACATGCCCAATGTCCAGATTGATCAAGGAGTATACGTGGTCGAAGTGGTTTCTGGAGGACCTGCTGATAAAGCCGGCATCCGCAAGGGTGACATTATTGTCGAGTTTGATGGGCGGAAAATAAATGATGCAGGATCGCTCATGGCTTACTTGGCTGAGAAATCTCCAGGTGCGAAGGTCAGCATAAAATTGATCAGACAGAACAAGACCCGAGAGGTGGAGGTCGTTTTAGGAGAAGCTCCGTCGTCATAGACGTCTTGATAGACATGTTGAGTAGGAATTTTAAGACGTAGTGTTGTAAGCGTTCAGTGAACCTTTAGTGATGGGCCTAAATATGTGATCAGTATGTAAGCGGTCTCAGATTAGATGGACCGCTTATGTATTAGGGTTTCTCTTATCTTTTGGTTGTACTAGTTGTACTAAGTACTAACGGTCTCCTTCAGAGGGTGTTTCCGGTTCTTTTTCGGGTTTCTTGGAGTTACCATCGCCTTCAGTAGGGCCTTCAGTTTCATCTGTTTCTCCCTCTTGCGGCTCTTCTTCATCACCTTCCTCGTCAGGTTTACCAGGCTCAGGCTGCTCTTGCCCATCTGTCACTTCTTCAGGAAGGTCTCCTTCTTCTAATTCCCCATCTGTGTCGTCTATATCGCCTTCTGGCAGGTCTCCGTTTTCTTCTGTCGGCTCGGTTTCTTCATGTTCCCCGGAACATACAGGCCACTCGGTTCCTACTCTAAACAGCTCTTCTCTTACATCGGTGCACTCTTCGCCAGCTATAAGGCCTGTCTCGTTGCATATAGTTTCTTTGTAAAGACCATCGGGCATGGGCCAGCCTTTGTATGGCCTACCGGCCAGTGCCATACTAACGAAACTTCCCCAGATAGGCCCAGCAACTCTTCCTCCGGTTCCAGGTAAAGATTGTTCCCTGTTATCCCATCCTACGTAAACTGCGCACGAAAGTTCTCTTGTGTATCCCACGAACCACGCTTCAAGCTGTCCATCTGATGTGCCGGTTTTCCCTGCAGCCGGCCGACCTCCTATGAAGTTCCGCACGCCTGCACCGGTGCCCCCGGGGCCCAGGACCGAAGTTAGCACATCGGTCACCATGTAAGCAGTTACAGGATCTAACGCCTGCTTCGGGTTTGGTTTGTTCTCCATGAGGACTCTGCCAGTTGAATCTAACACTCTGAGAACTGCCATAGGTTCGGCGTATACCCCTTGAGCCGATAAAGCTGCAGCTGCTGCCGCCATCTCAAGGGGGGTTACCTCAGAGGCGCCTAGGGCTAGGGGTATGTTGGGTTGTAGCGGGCTCTTAACACCTAACCTTTTGGCGTATTGAATTACAGTCCTCGGACCTATTTCGTCTATCCATCTGGTGGCTACTACGTTGTCGGATATGGCGACTGCCGTGCGTATATCAAGCGGTGCATTATGGTAGGGAGGCCAGCCAAAATCTTTTGGGATGTAGACCTCTCCAGGAGATGCCCCTGGAAACTCCACAGGTTCGCACATTTTGGTTTCAACGATCGGATGGCCTAAGTCTAAGACTGCAGTGTATAGAAATATCTTAAAAGCGGACCCAGGCTGTCGCCTGCTTTGATAAGCGCGGTTGAATTGGGTTTCGGCCCAGTCCCTGCCGCCTATTAAAGCTTTTATGTATCCGGTTCCCGGTTCTACTGCCACAAGTGCTCCTTGAGGTTGGGTTATCCCGTCAGCATCTTTTTGCCCTTCAGGAATATATGATGAAAAAGCTTTCTCTGCGGCCAATTGCATGTCAAGATCTAAAGTGGTGTAAATCTCGTACCCGCCCTTGTAAATCCCAGATGCTATTTCAGGTCTCACTTCCCTTATCTCGGCTATTACAAAGTCGGTAAAGTATGCAGCAGTGTTAGTGGGCATTTCAGCTAGATCAATAGGTTCGGTCTTAGCTTGTTCTGCTGTTTCCTCGTCGATTACCCCCTGTTCGACCATTAGATCCAACACAAGGTTTCTTCTAGAAATTGCCAGTTCCATGTTGTTGTAAGGCGAGTAATACTCAGGACCTTTTATGATTCCAGCGATGGTGGCTGCCTCTCCAAGGGTGAGATCTTTTACAGATTTGCCGAAATAAAGGCGGGCAGCAGTCTCGCATCCGTAAGTTCCGTGGCCCAGGTAGATTATGTTTAGGTACATTTCCAAGATTTCATCTTTTGTGTATTGTTGCTCCAGTTTTAAGGCGTAAACCGCTTCCATAAACTTGCGACGAAGGGTTTGTTCGTGGGTGAGAAATAGGTTCCAGGACAACTGCTGTGTTATGGTGCTTCCACCCTCTACTATTTTGCCTGCGGTTATATTTCTTATCAAGGCTCTTCCTATGGCACGGGGGTCGACTCCATGGTGGGTGTAAAATCTTTTATCTTCTACGGCTATTACAGCCTGCTTCAAAGTATCTGGAATTTCTTCTAAGGGAACTACAACTCTATTTTCAACGAAAAGGGATGATATGGTTTTGCCGTTTATGTCGTATAGGCGAGTGGCTTCTGGTACAGTGGGTTCTGGTAAGTCTACAAAAATAAAGACGACTACAAACGCGATTGCTAGGATTGCAGCCAAAGCCAGGGCGACGTATAAAATTGTAAGGAGAACCTTCTTTACCTGGGCGTATTTATCGCCGTTTTGGTTCCCGTTGCCAGAATTGCGAGAATCCCCGCGCCTATTTTGGGTCTCCGACACGTGTCATGACTCCTTTCCCAGTCAAAAAAGCTTACCAGGAATCGCGTCACGAAGCAAGTAACCGGGAAAAGGAA